>Ga0163150_10005326_pt1 | contig 16523 bp, 9 predicted proteins | sample OliLakLV19P2IB_FD_148628 | JGI IMG/M metagenome (GOLD analysis project Ga0163150, IMG submission 148628) | Freshwater microbial mat bacterial communities from Lake Vanda, McMurdo Dry Valleys, Antarctica - Oligotrophic Lake LV.19.P2.IB | ecosystem: Environmental > Aquatic > Freshwater > Lake >...
AAATAAAGGCTTCAATACCCCCCCCGATTTGGGGTAATCCTGGTCCGGACATTGTGCCAGACTGTCGCACCTTTTGTAAAAAAAGCCCAGTCAACCGGCATTTGCTATTGAATCAGGATCGCTCGCTGAATCGAAAAATGGGCTTTGGAACGATTCCCAGTCTACCCGGATTAACACGTGTTTTGAGTGCTAATCGGGCCTGTTTGGAGGATCGTCCCGACCGTTCCCGGCCCTGATCAGGCTGCGGACATTTTTCCGGGTGAATTACCCTACGCAACCGGGAAGCGGGCTGGAAGGTTGCTTGAATGACGCATTCTGCCCCATTGATAGAACTTTCCGTGTCGTTAAAATCTGCCCAATTGGCAATATTGTTTTCCCGACACGGTTCGGGAATTTTCCAAAATCATGGAGAGTATTCGAATGCGTAAGTTCCTTTCTTTCGTCGCCATTGCATCGTTGTCAGTCTGTGCATTTGCCCAGGAAGCAAACGTTGTAATTGGGAATGACCAAACGGTCACCAGCCAGCCTTCGGTTGAGCCAATGCCAGTAGTTGCAGATCAGACCGTCATGATGACCGGCAACAATGGCATGTACACCATGGCACCAGCGATGCAGTCGGCTGGTTGTGGTTGTGCAACTCCCGCACCATCTTGTGGCACTTGCGACAGCTGCTGCGAAACCACGACCCGTGGTCTTCGTGGTCGTTTCGCCCGGACCCGTGGCAACAGCAACAGCTGCTGCCAACCTGCGGCTCCAGTATGCAACACATGTGACACATGCTGCAACACCAGCAACCGTGGCGTTTTCGCCCGGACCAATTTGCTGAACCGCAATAGCAACAACTGCTGCCAGACTGTTGCTCCGACCTGCAATACTTGCAACACTTGCGACAGCAACCGTGGCGTTTTCGCCCGGACCAATCTGTTGAACCGCAACAGCAACAACTGTTGCCAGACTGCTGCTTCGACCTGCAATACCTGTAGCACTTGTGCAACTGCAACCTACACATCGGCTCCAATTGCCGCTCCTGTAGTCCAGGACGTACCGGTAGCCGTCGTAGCAGTTCCAGTTGCCAGCAGCTGCTGTGCACCAGCCGTTACTGACTGCTGCGAGCCAAGCCGCAACCGGATTCTGGGTTCACGGCCAGTTCGCACCCGCTTTTCCGGCCGTCGTGGCAACAATTGCGGTTGCTAAGTCCAGGTAAATTGGGAAGTCGGAAACGGCAGCCCAAAAACTGAAAAAGCATGGAAATGCTGTCACCTTTTGGTGGCAGCATTTTTTTTTGGCCCCGACCGGCAGGCCGCTCTCACAATTGCTGGCAATACGGGAAGGTTTTTTGCTGGCGGCGTGTGAAGATGTACGAATCGCAGCAATCGTATCGAAAAATCTAATGGTTCCGATCTTTCCGTGTCGATTCCCTTTACCACCTATACGACATTTTCGGCCGTGCTGCGCCGCCATTTTTGGCCAGCTGGCTTGAGACTGGCAGCCCGTAACTGGATCGATCCGGCAGGAGTTTTCGATGAGAAGCAAGCTTGGTTACATCTGGGCATTCTTGGCTATCCTCGCGCTGGGGCAGACTTCCCTTGCGCAAGTTAACCAGCCTATGCCAGGAGGAGCGTACGGACCACCGGGTGGAAACCCCGGCGGTGGTGTGTACGACCAGGGCGGTTTCACGCCTGCGGCGGGAGACTTGCAGGTCAAAATGCCTGGCAGAGTCTGGTTTGAGACCAACCTCGCCGACCGTGGTCTGGGATACCAGGGTTCTTACCTGACATTGGGAGCCAAAACGCATCTGTGCGAAGACATGTTCGATGGTCGCTGGTTGCTCGAGACCCAGGGGCATTACGCGCTGGAGAGCGGAGGCTTTTTCGGGAACCTCGGCGTTCAACGTGCGATCTCCATCAACGCAGCCGGTGCCGACTTTGTTCTCGGCGGCTGGATCGACTACGACGATGACCGGCAGGGGGAATTTGCCCACTCGTTTACGCAGCTGGCAGTCAACGCCGGCATCATGACTCAAAAATGGGACTTCATCGGAAACGGTTACTTCCCGATGGCGACAACCGATTACGCCCTGGGTGATCCGACCGGCCAGAACTGCTTTCTGAACAGCAACATTGTTCTGCTTCCTGGCATCGACAGCGCCCTCAAAGGTTTCGATGTTACCCTGCGAACCCGGCCCACCGCCCTGGCGATGGTCAATGGCACCGTGGACTTCGGTGGTTACGGGTACAGTTCGGAACTGGTCGACTTTTTTGCCGGTGGTCGCGGACGGGTCGGGATGCAGGTATTGAAAGGCCTGATTGTCAACGCCGAAGTCAACTACGACGAACGGTTTGACGTAACCGGAGTATTGCAACTGGCCTACATCTTCGGAGCCAACGCCCGTGGTACCGAGTACAGTACTCTGGGCCGCGATCTGGATCCGACCATCCGCAACGACCATATCGTCCGGGTCCAGCAGGACCTGGTACTGGCGATTGATCCGGACACTGGACGACCCTACAACGTCGTGCACGTCGACAACACAGCGGATCCGGCCTTCTCGACCGGAGCGGTTAACACTCCCTTCCGGAGTTTGCTGGATGGGGAACTGGCTTCGGTCACGGACGACATCATCTTTGTTCGTGAAGGGGACGGATCGACCAACTTCTACAACACCGGCATTACACTCAAAGACCGCCAGATGTTGCTGGGTGATGGAGTCGAACACCTGATTCCAATCCAGGACGGCCGCTTCTTCCGGCTCTGCAACGACATCGATGGCAACCGTCCGACCATTACGGACAACGCCAACGGTCCGGCTGTTGAACTGGCCAGTGGCAACACGGTCCGCGGCTTTGTCATGGATGGCAACAACGGAACGATGGCTTACGGCATCTACGGCAACGGTGCGATTCTCGGCTCGCCTCTGGATGGTGGAATCATCGAGGACAACCTGATCCGTAATGCAATCCTGCACGGTGTCTATACCAACGATACCGAAGGGGACTGGACCTACTCGCGAAACGTTGTGAACAACAACGGATTTGACGGGATCTTCATGGAAAATGCCTGTGACCCGACTTCGATCTTCCGTTACGTTGACAACAACGTCAGCAACAACGGACGGCACGGCATCCACATGCGGAACTGGGACGCCGCTTCACTCACCTTCCTGAGAAATACCACCAACAACAATGGCGGTGATGGCGTTCGGCTGGATACGTTCAAGGCCGGTGCAGGCCAGCGTGTAAGCGTCCTCTTTGCAGGTCATGCATCCCGAAACAATCTGGGTAACGGTATCAACGTCATCGGTGGTGACGGCGATATCCGCTTCCTCAACTCCCAGATTACCAACAACCTCGGAAGCGGTATCCGCCTGGAGGACTGGACCAACACGGACACCCGTGACCTGACCCTGGTCGGAACCACGACCGGTGGAACCAGCAACATCAACGGAAACGGCGTTGGTACCGGTGCCGGTATTGATGTGATCCTGAACGCCGGTCGCCAGAACCTGCGGGTAACAGATTCTGTGATCAACGGAAACGGAATCGGTATTCGGGCCGTCGCCAGAAACGTGGGGACCACCCTCAATACGAACATTCTGGAAAACCGCAGCATCAGTAACAACGTGGCTGACGGTATCAACCTGAACGTTCTCGGTGGTGCACTTCACAACGTTGTGATTGACCGGACAGCGGTCGGTGGCCCCGGTGCCATGCCGATGCTGAACAACGGTGCGATCGCCGGAAACGGTATCCGGATGCTGGTTGGTGACGGGTCCGGCCTGACCAGCACGATGAATGTGCTGGTACGGAATATCAACGTCCAGGGGAGCGGCGGAGACGGTATCTCGGCCGATGTGATCGGGCTGGGTAACCTCCAGCTGACCGTTCGCAACTCGACGATTGCCCAGAGTGCTGGTGATGGCGTGCGATTGAATATCGCAAACAGCACGGCAGGCACGGTCAACTCGATCCTGCTGGACAATGTTTCGATCCTGAACAATGCCGCCAATGCTATCGACCTGACCACCGGTACCAACACGTTTACCGATCTGTGGGTCAACAACGTCACCATGTCCAATACGCTGAATACAGGAATCGATGCCTTTGGCAACCCGTTCCTGTTCGGCGGAACGACCGGTTTTGCGGTCAATGCCACGGGTGACAACTCGCTCCTCAGCCCGGGCGTGGACAACCGCACCCGGATCCTGATGACCGGATCCACGATCAGCAACTTCCGGGGTGACGGCTTTGCCCTCAGCACCACGGGAGATGCCCATGCCCTGGTCGAATTTGACTCCAACCAGATCACTACCAACGGTTCCGGACTCGACGGCAATACCCTTCCCTTCGGCAGCGGTATCGTCATGGTCGCCGGAAACGACAGCGTGATCAGCACCCGCCTTACCAACAACCTGGTTACCGACAACTTTGATGAGGGTATTATCCTCGCCACGGTAGCTGGTGCCCTGGGTGAAAGTGCGACCCTCAACGCAATCATGGTCGGCAACAACTTTGCTGACAACGACCGCGGTGAAGATACAGCCAATGATCCGATCATTGACTCGAATACGACGGATGCCCTGTTCGTCAACTCCGCAACAGGGAAAATGTGCCTCGCAATGTCCAACAACGCGTTCCTGTTCAATGCGACGTTTGTGAATCTGGCCGCACCAGCCGACTTTGTGGTCGAACTGGATGGACTCTCCAACGGATTCAGCTTTGCATCCTTGGGCCCGGGTTTCACCCCGGCACCATTCGGTTCGGTCTGCGAAGGACTTGTCGCGGCCGAAGAGCTGGCGTTCCTGGCCGACGGGTTCCCGCCAAACTAGTACTTGATCCTGCCTGTTCACGGGACATCACCCGGACTGCGAAAGCATACGGGTGATGTCTTGCGAACAACAGGCGGAAACAAAACGGATTGACGCAGTTCCACAAAAACTGTAATCACTCCGGTCCGAACCAGATACCGGATTTGGCCTGGTTCCCGGACGAACCAGCAGATCAAAACCAGCAGAGGGTGTCAGGCTCATGACGCGACCAGAAATCTTCAAATCGTTCGGACTGTTTCTGGTGTTGGCCGCCATACTGGCCGCCTGGTCGCCCAATCCGGCCGCCGGTCAGGGTGCGAATGATCCCCAGCAGGCCCAGGACGAAGTCGAACTCCGTTTTGCCGATTACGAAGCGAAACTGAATGCGATCCTGAAAACCCGCCGGAACGAGGAGAAGGAATTCGTTGCGGCGGTACTGACCAAAGTGCGTGCGGGCGAGATTCCCGTACCCATGATGGAATCCAGCTTCCTGTGGGTCATCAACAACCGGCCCGACACCAAATACCCGTTTGTATACTTTGAACGGGTGCTCCGCGTTCAGGCCAAGCTGGCCAAAGTGGAAATTCCCGAATTCGACTACCAGGTCTACAGCGAACGGAACAACAGTCAACGGACCCGGTCAAACTGAAGTTCGCTTCCGCAGGTTCCTTCCTGAAACTCGCCGCCGCGATCTGTCCAGCGGTAAACTTCCCGGCCCGCAACAAAGGTCCGGACGGGCCAGCCAACAAGCGTCTCACCATCCCAGGGTGACCATCCGCATTTGGTGTATTGACCGGAATTTTCGACGGTCCGGACCAGATTCAAGTCCACCAGTACCAGATCCGCATCCAGTCCCACAGCAATCGATCCCTTGCCCCGGATATTCCAGATGCGGGCCGGGTTGGTGCTCATCCACTGGACGACCTGCTCCAACGTAATCCGCCCGGCATGAACCTGATTCAGCATCAGGGCCAGCGAATTTTCGACGGCTGGCATTCCCGAAGGACACTCGGGGAAAGTTCGTCCCTTCTCTTCCAGCGTATGGGGAGCGTGATCCGTCACCACCATCTGGATCTGCCCCACCTGCAGCGATTGCCATAACGCTTCGCAGTCGTCCAGGTTTTTGACCGACGGGTTTATCTTGATCAGGGAACCCAGTCGCGCGTAATCGTTGATGGAAAACAACAGGTGATGCGGGCATACTTCCGCAGTGACCAGCGGGCCAGCTTCGGCAATCAGGGGAATCTCGTCGGCCGTCGAAACGTGCAGCACATGAAACGGATGCTGGTGGCGGATAGCCAAATCAATCGCCCGGCTGGTTGAAATGACGGCCGCTCGATGATCACGAATCAGGGAATGGTTCGCCACGTCGGTGTGCATCGAATAGCGCCGGGTATTCTGCTGAACCGTCGTTTCGTCTTCGCAATGGGCACAGATCGGCAAGGTCGTTTCGGCAAAGATCCGTTCGAGGTCTTTCTGGCCATCAACCAGCAGATCACCGGTGCTGGATCCAATGAAAATCTTGATGCCCGGAGTTCGCTGTGCGTTTTGCAATTCCGTCAGGTTTTCACGCGTGGCACCAATGTAAAAACCATAATTGACGAGCGATTTTTTGCTGGCGATCGCAAGTTTGTCGGCCAGTGCTTCACATGTCGTCGTGGCCGGTTTGGTATTCGGCATCTCCAGGAACGAGGTAACTCCGCCGGCAGCACAGGCCCGGGTCGCATGCTGCAGGTCTTCCTTGTGGGTCAGTCCCGGCTCACGAAAATGTACGTGGGTGTCAACGATCCCCGGCAACAGATGCAGGCCGCCGGCATCAATTACGTTGTCGGCCTGCAGCTGAATCGCCGGATCGATATCGACAATTTTCCCGTCATCGACTGCAACGCTGGTCCGGGCAGTCCCTTCGGGAAGTACGACCGTTGCGTTTTTTATCAGCAGGGAAATTCGTTGCATGGTTCGATCGTTTCGCAGTTGGAAGCCGTCTATTGTCGCATTCGGGCACAACTTCATTTTCCAGATGAAGGTTGAATTGCCCAGTGGCCGGACCAGGGGGTTCATCATCACCACTGCCGAATGGGTAACAATCCGGTTCCTTCGGCCGGCTGGTAGCCGGAAGTTTCACAACTTCCGCTGCGATTGCCCAGGCCAGATTGTTGCCCAGTCCTGTCCTCCTGTTCACATCCCTGACTTCAAGTATTCAGGAATAGCCCTAAAATCAAAGAACACCAACAATGCCCCTTTCCTGCTTTTAACTTTCCACATCAAACTTCCCGGAATTGTTTTCATGGAACCATCAACCAGGGACTTTGAAAAGCTCGGAGTCTTTTACCTGGGGCGCGAACGGGACATGGAGTCTGGTACGACAACCAGCCAACCGGTCCTGTACGATTCGAAGGACCTGACCACGCACGCCGTGGTGGTCGGGATGACAGGGAGCGGTAAAACCGGGCTGTGCATCGGATTGCTTGAAGAAGCTGGAATCGACCGGATCCCGTCGATTGTGATTGATCCCAAAGGGGACATTGCCAATCTGCTCCTGACATTTCCCGACCTGTCTGTGGAAGAATTCCAGCCGTGGGTCGATATCGGCGAGGCGGGTCGCGAAGGAAAAAGCCCCGAGGAATTCGCTGCCAGCGAGGCGGCCAGATGGAAGAAAGGGCTGGCGGACTGGGACCAGGACGGCGAACGGATCCGGCGTTTGCGGGATACGGTCGAGATGCGGGTCTATACCCCTGGCAGCAGTGCCGGCCGGCCGCTGACAATCCTCAAGTCGTTCAATGCACCCGGGAAGGAAGTGCTGGACGACAGCGACCTGTTTCGAGAACGGGTTACTTCCGCAGCCTCCGGACTTCTGGCCCTGCTCGGAATTGACGCCGATCCAATCCGGTCCCGGGAACATATTCTGATCTCTCAGATACTGAATACAGCCTGGCAGAAAGGCAAGGACCTCGATCTGGGTAAACTGATTGGCGAAATCCAGTCCCCACCGTTTCAGACAGTGGGCATTATGGAAGTCGATACGTTCTACCCGGCCAAAGACCGGATGGACCTGGCAATGACCATGAACAATCTGCTGGCCAGCCCGTCGTTCGCCAGCTGGATGGAAGGGGAGCCGCTCAACATCAAAAGCCTTTTGCACACGCCGGAAGGAAAACCCTGTATCTCGATTCTTTCAATCGCCCATCTGAATGATGCCGAGCGGATGTTTTTTGTCACGATTCTGTTGACCGAAGTCCTGGCCTGGATCCGGACCCAATCCGGCACCAGCAGCCTTCGGGCGATTTTATGCATGGACGAAATTTTTGGATTTTTCCCACCGATAAAAAATCCGCCCTGCAAACAGCCGATGTTGACACTTCTCAAACAGGCCAGGGCTTACGGTCTGGGACTGGTATTGGCGACCCAAAATCCGGTCGATCTGGATTACAAGGGACTGGGCAATACCGGCACCTGGTTCCTCGGCCGTCTGCAAACCGAACGGGACAAGGCCCGGGTGATCGAAGGTCTGGAAGGCGCCGCAGCGCAAACCGGCTTGTCGTTTGACCGCGCCAGAATGGATCAGATACTGGCCGGCCTGGGCAAACGGGTCTTCCTGATGAACAACGTCAACGAAGACCAGCCGGTTGTCTTCGAAACACGCTGGGCGATGAGTTATCTGCGTGGCCCTATGACCCGCCAGGAAATTCAAAGACTGGTTCCGAAAATGGAAACTCCCCTGGCCACGACACGCTCCCAGGCTGTTCCCGTAGAAGTGGAGCAAAAGGAAATTCTGAAGCCGGCTCCTCCGGTCGCGACGGCTTCGAAACCAGAAGGTGCCACGGCCGACAGGCAAGCCAATTCCCGGCAACTTATTCCGGCCATTATTTCACAAAGATTCGTGGAACCCGATCGCCGGTTGCGTGCAGGTGAAACGATGGAATACCGTCCGGCACTTTACGGTCGCGGGCGAGTCCATTTCGTCAAATCGGCATACGACACCGACCTTTGGGAAGAAAGGATGTTTCTCAAATTAGTCCGGAATGACGAACTGCCCAACGAGATCTGGGACCGGGCGACCCCGCTTGCCGCACGACTGGATGTGGTCACGGAACAGGACGGCGAAGCGACATTCCAGAATGTACCCGACTGTTTGCTGGCAGCCAAAAACTACAAAACGTGGGAAAAGGAACTGAAGGAGTTCCTCTATCGCGGCCAGTCACTCGGTCTGTTCCGGTTCCGGGAATTGAAGATGACAAGTTCGCCCGGCGAAACGGAAGGCGAGTTTCGCGTCCGTCTGGAAACGGCGCTCAGCGAACTGCGTGACCGGGAAACCGAAAAGCTTCGCGAACAGTATGCCGCGAAATTCCAGAAACTGCGCGACGAAATCAAACAGGCCGAAGCCCGCCACGACAAGGAAACGGCCCAGTACAAAAGCCGTCGGATGGAATCGGTTTTGACCGTCGGATGGTCGTTCATGAAGGCTGTGATGGGACGCAGAACCCGGGGCGCTGCCAGTGTCAAAAGCGTGGGCCAGGCCTCCCGCGACCGCCAGGACATGATCAACGCTGAAGCCAAATCCGATCAGCTGCAGGACAAATTCAGGGACATGGAAGTCGAATTCAAAAATGCCATGTCACAATTGGCAACCAAACTTGATTCCGGCCGCGTGGAACTGGAACCGATAGAAATTCCGCCGCGCAAAAGTGATATCTCCGTCGAAGAGATGCTGGTTGCCTGGATCCCCTGGTTCGTCTCCGCGGACGGAACCAAAGAACCAGCGTGGGAAATGCATCGATAGAATCCGGTGGATCCAGGCATGCCCGCATGACAGGAATTGACCGGGTAGCTTTAGAGCCTTTACCAAAACTGCGCTGTGGCCGGTCTCCCGACCGGGCCACAAAGGCCGACCGAAGGTCTCCGATTGTACGCCGGGAATTCGACAGATTGTGAATCAGGTCCTGGGAAGGCGGTTCTGCACGGTTTCTGCGGTGGGCACTGGCCTGTTCAGGGACGTTGGCGTTTGCCTGATTCCTCTTGCAGAAATCCGTTCCCGGCGAATCCGGGCGTTTGTCGCAGACGTTATGATTGGGGCCTCATTGTTTAATGCCGGGACACAGGAAAATGACCATCAAGAAATCTTTGCCCGCCGTTTCCATATTGGCCTGTTGGTTTTTTGGTCCGGCTTTGTCTGCCCAGGAGTTTTTCAAGGCCCAAACGGTCGACTCGGCAGTTGCCATCGGTTACGGCGTCGCGATTGGGGACGTCGATGGAGACGGGAAACCGGATATTCTGCTGGCCGACCAAAAGCAGTTTGTCTGGTACCAGAATCCTGACTGGACCCGGCATGTGATGGTTGAGAACCTGACCGAACGGGACAACGTCTGCATTGCGGCGAGAGACATCGACGGTGACGGAAAAGTCGAAGTCGCAGTCGGAGCCCGGTGGAATCCAGGCGATACCGAAAACTCCGGATCGGTTCATTATCTGGTGCCACCGCCCGACCGGACTCAACGCTGGAATCCGGTCGAGCTGACCCACGAACCGGTGGTTCACCGGATGCGCTGGGTTCGGACAGGAGCGAGCCAGTATGTGCTGGTCGTTGCGCCGCTTCACGGTCTGGGCAACATCGACGGGAACGGGCGGGGCGTGAAGTTGCTGGCCTATCAGGTACCGGCAAACCCCGGGTCGGATCGATGGGAAACAGTGTTGCTGGATGACCAGATGCACGTAACGCACAATTTTGATGTTGGTAAGCGGGACCTGGCCGACAACAGTTCTGCGAGCGAGGAAATCATTTATTACGGCAAGGAAGGAGCGATGGTTATTGCGATGAAGGATGGCCGTGTGCAAAAGCGATTGTTGCCGGCAATCGAAGGGGGCGGTGAAATCCGAATGGGGCAATTGAAGGACAGTGGACGTTTTCTGGCGACGATCGAGCCGTTTCACGGTGACAAACTGGTGATTTACGAATACGGCACCGCAAACGACGAATCAACTCCAACGCGAACCGTGATCAACCCGGACCTTGCCCAAGGGCATGCGCTGGCCACCGGCGATTTTCTTGGTCGCGGTTCGGATCAGTTGGTCGTTGGCTGGAGAAATCCGAACGCCGACAGGAAAGTCGGCATCATGATTTACTGGAAGGAAGAAGCCGACAGACAGTCTGACGACAAACCGGACACTTCCGGCCGGATCCTGAGTGGATGGACTGGTCGCTGGGTGGATGAAAACGAAATGGCCTGTGAAGACCTGCAGGTTGCGGATCTGGATGGGGACGGCGATCTGGATATCGTTGCGTCCGGGAGATCGACTCACAACCTGAAGATTTACTGGAACCCGCTTCGGCGGCCGGCCGGGAATGGAACGGGCCACTGAATCCCGCATCGAACCAAACCCATTCCGGGAAGGGAAGTTGAATTTGGCCAGCAAAGTCTGACAGTGCCACCAGAAACCGAATTTACGAATTCTCCTGCCAGGATTTTGGCAGCACGTCTTTGACGCTTTCAAACAGTCCCAGGTCGCTGAGTTCGTCCTTCAGGTTCTCGGGCGAGGCATCTGGCAGTCCGCTGGCTATTTCAGCAACAAGCAGTTCGACGAACCGGACGCGGCTGCGACGAAGCTGTTGTCGGGTGGTGTCGGCTTTGAATTCACGGCCTGTGGCGATCGAGAGCCGGTCGGCCAGTTGCTGTGACGAGTCGTCGGGGAATTCCGATCGGAGTTTCAGGATCGTGTAGGGGAAACTGGCGGTCTGGGACCGCTCCCAGGCTTTCAGTTGATCCCAGACAATTCCCATCACGTTTTCGCGCCATTGACTGGTCCATTTGGCGTCAAGTTCGGCTGATACCTCATCATCATCGCCATCCAGCAACGTCAGATCAAAATCGACTGGCGAGCGTCTTTTTTCCTTTGTCCAATGGTTTCGGGCCATATTTCGGACGGCTGTTTTCAGCAAGTCGCGAAACCTGCCCCGATTGGGATCAGCACCGGCAAAATCACCCTTGAGCAACCGGACCATGGCATCCTGGGAAAGTTCATCAGCCAGTTGCGGATCGCGAACGACCATTTGAACAAACCGGCGGATCGCGGAAGCATAGCGCATCACCAGTGCATTGCGGGCTTCGGAAGCAGAGGCTCCAAACATCGACGTCTGGTGGGCCCTGCGGACCAGACTCCACTGGGTCTGGATATTGCCCAGCTCCAAACTTGCTTCGTCCGATTCGTGGCCATGATTCATTCCATTACTCCGGACAGATCCGCCGCTGGGGAAAGACCCGGATTTTGACCGCTGGATTCCTGATTATCAACCATGGGGGGCAACGAAGAGGCCGGTACGGTTGCGGGGAAAGCCTGATCGAAAGTCCGCAACTGTCGACGACCCGGCAATTGATCCGAATGTTTTTGGGCACTGGGAGTGTAGAACAATTGTCCCAATTGTTCCCGCGATACAATTGATAATCGCAATTCTGAACAATTGAGGACAATTGTTCTACTCTTCAATGCTCCCGCACTCATGGTCGGGGTGGTTGAATGTCGTCGGACGATTCCACTTCGCCGTCGGAAATCTGGTCAAGCGAGTCTTCAAAAACATTCCGAATGTCCTTGACCTGCTCCACAAACCGTTCCTGATAAAAGCTCAGTCCGGACGATTGCCGGATTAGATCAAAATACCTGAGTGACTCGGAGAGCTGGTGGTCAATCGACTTGTAATCCGAAGTTTCGCGGGCCGGCGTTTGCCCGTCGTCCGGGCCCTTCCACTGGAGGACCAGCATGACACCATGGGAGAAATGATTTTCGGCCAGCTGATTCCATTCGATGACGGATTGGGGATCGGATTCAAGAATTCTGTTGCAGAGGGATCTGTGGGTCTCAAAAAGTTTACTGGCTCCGCCGCCATCGCCACGTGCTACCAGAATGTCGGCAAGTGCGAGGGTGTAAATGGCCTGGTTTCGCATCATGCTCAAGCTGGTTTTGCCGTCATCTTCCAGGCGTTGGTGAATTTCCATGGCACGGCGCGTGTTTTGCTCGGCCAGTTCAAATTCCGAAAGGTAACGGTACACGGAACCAACGCGGGAGAATTTTTGCGCCTGATTTGCGGCAAGTTCGACGTTTTTTGGGTCCTGACCGGCCAGCGGAGAAATGATCTCCAGTGCCCTTTGGTAATTCAGCAACGCGTCCTGGCTATTGGTCTGTCCAAACTGGATATCACCCAGTTGCACGAGGGTTGACGAATAGCGGCGGGCCCGCAGTGCATCGGTTGGGCTGGACTTGAGACTGGCTCCTGCCAAATCAACAGCATGCTGGTATGCGGCCTCGGCGTCCGCCAATTCTCCCAACGCTTCGAAGCTGATTCCGCGGTTGCTGGCAATCCAGATTTTCTGATTCTCCACTTCGACCTGGTCCGCGTCCAATCCGACCGTCCCGACAAATTCCTCAATCTTGTCCAGCGTCTCAAGCGCCTGCTCGTGGCGGTTGGCTGCAGCATCCCGTTCGACCCGGTTGTCCATCAACTGGATCTTGAGGTATTGCGTCTCCCAATCGTTACCGGCGAGTTGGCCAATCGTCTCCTGGGCCAACTGAAAGTAATGGTCACTTTTTTCGTTTTGTTGCAATTCGAGATAGAGATCGATCAGCGAGAGACAGGCCTCGGCCCGCGTCTTCCGGATTTGCACGGAATCAGCAGACTGTTTTTCGGCCAGGTCATACAAGTCGAGAGCCTTCAGATAATATCTTTCTGCGTCGGCCAGTTCGCCCAGGTGATTTTGCCCCGAGCCGCCGGAAATTCCAGCCAGGCTGGCATACGAATAGCCTAGCCGGCGCGTATATTTCGCATCTTCCGGCATATCGGCAAAACTCCGGTCAAGGAATTCCTTGACCTTTTCCACCAGTCGATGGCGCGTGTCCGTTGTGCCAGAGATGGTGCCGAGGCGGTTGAAATGGTCCTGGATTAGCCAGGTGGAAAGTTCACTGCCATGCTCGGCCAGCCGCCGGCTCCGGTCCAATTCACGAGCAAGGCTGTTGTTGTGCAGTGTCAGACCAATTACCGTGCCAATCATCGCCAAAACCACGCCTGTCGACGCAATCGCTGTTGCCGGATTCCGTTTGGCCCATTTGATAACCTTTTCGAGTGTTCCGGCTGGCCGGGCGAGGATCGGTCGGCCGTCGAGGTATCGCTGCAAATCGTCCTGCAACGCTGCGACCGAAACGTATCGGCGGAGCGGGTTTTTCTCCAGGCACTTCAGGCAAATGGTCTCGAGTTCGACGGGAATCGTGTTCAGGAGCTTGCGGGGCCTGACTGGCTCTGCCGAGATGACCATCATGATCGTCTGGACCGGGTCATCGGATGCAAAGGGTGGACGCCCGGTCAGAAGCCGGTACAGAATCGCACCCAAGGCATAGATATCGCAGGCGGGTGTCAGGTTTTTGACGACACCACTGGCCTGTTCCGGAGCCATGTAGCCGGGGGTGCCCAGGATCTCTCCGGTTTTTGTTGTGGATGTGTCCGCGCCAATGACCTTGGCCAGACCGAAGTCAGCGATTTTCGGTTGGGCCGACTGGGTCATTAGTATGTTGGACGGCTTCAGGTCGCGGTGCAAAATTCCATTTTCGTGACAGAGTCCGACCGCATCGCACAGCTTTCCGGTGATTTGGGCGACCAGCGCCGGTTTCATTGGCTCCCGCGCCATCTGCTCCAGGTTGGGGCCATCGACATACTCCATTACGAAGTAGGGCAATTCCCCCTGCAGGCCTGCGGAATACAACTGGGCGATGTGGGTGTGTTGCAGGCCGGCAAGAGTTTGTATCTCGGAATCAAACCGGCCACGCAAACCGTCGGGATTGCGAAAGATCTGTGAGACAATTTTAATGGCCACCTGCCGGCCAAGTTTCTGGTCCCGGGCCAGAAACACAGATCCCATACCTCCCTGCCCCAGTTTGGAAATAATCTCATAACCGTCAATCCGTGGCCAGGATCGGGAGACGGGGTGGATCGACGGGACCGGACCAGGAAACGGTGCATCCTGTTGAAGTGATTTCAGCGTACTCCCGTCCTGCATCGATTCCAGATCGGGTGGCAAGTCCATTGGTACCAGTGTTCCAGCTTTGGGTCGCGATTCAGGTTTCCTGGTCATCGGGAAAAACTCGTGTAGCTGGATACGCAAATTGAAGTGTTCAAGTGTTGATTCCATTTTAGACGATTCCGGGACCGGGTTTGGGGATGTCGGGGGATTCGGCAGTCTCTGAAATCGATTCCTTTATTCCGGAGTCGGGTGCCAACTGTGTCGAATGGCCAACCGGTTCAGAATCATCAAAATCGGGGGGGAGCTCCATCTGCCCGACGTGCAACCGCGAATCGATCTCCGGTGGCACGATCTTCGGCTGTGGAAGATTATCCGGATCGCCGAAGTTTCGTGTTTTCTTCATGGGACGGCTCCGGACTTCTATTGAAAAAATGGGGGTCAACTGGTGACTCGTTCTTTATTCCCCAAAAGCCCCGGCCAAACGGGCTGTCTTGCCGGGTCCTCTCATCTTGTCGAGGGGAGGGTTTCGGGATTCAGGGCTCTTGCCTTCCCTACAAACTGGCGGTCGGCCTGTGACGGTGGCCGGCCGAAAATCTGAAGAATTTTTCACGCCTCCGCTCCAGCTGTGATTTTTCGGGCCAATTCGGGCCTTTTTTCATTGAAACGGGGCTTCAGAAAAACCTGAACCCGGAGCCTGGATGTTGGCAGGTATTCCTGTTTGTCCAGACCAGCCGAAATTTTTCCCCCAGGTTGTCACAACCTGGAATGGCGGCTGTACGGATCTGCGTCGTGGGAATCGCGACAGACACCGTACAAAACAAGGAACATCGAAATGATCGCCCTGGCCACCAAAAACGAAGCCGCCGTCGCCCAGCCGACCGAAGCCCTGAAACGAATTTCCAGTCGCCTGAGCGCTCTGCAATCGAAACTGTTTGCCGAGTATGGAATCACCACAATTTACATCGGAGCTGGCAGCTCGCTGGCCGTTCTGGACCATTGCCTCGAAGGGAAAGATCTGGTCATGCGTGACCTGGATATTTTCGCTTGTCTGGATCAGGAAATGACCGAGGCGATCGCATTTGAGATGGGACGCAGCCTGGAATCACCAGAAATTGGCAGGTTTTCCGCTCACGACGTCCGCCCCCGTCGTCGCGGCAATCCCAATCTGCCGTTGCCCGAGGCATTTGATTACAACGCCGGCTTTGGATTTTTCATGGTCGATGATGCCGACACAATCCTGGACCTGACCGTTTTTCACACACACGATGACATGCTTTTGAATGGAATTATGAATGTGGACAAAGTCCGTATTCGCCTGAAACACGGCACCTCCCTGCTGGAACAGCTCTCACCCCTGTTTGAAACAAAAACTCCCGATTTCGAAGACATCGGAATCGACGACACGCTGGGCGGCTATCGTTGCTGGCAGGCCGGAACGGCTGAATTGGCCAATGAATTTGATGTTCGCCGTGCACCGCTGCAGACCATCCTGCGAATCATCCGGACCTTTGCCAAGTTTTCGGTCCCTTCCATTTCGGAGATGACCTGCGACCAGTTGCGCCGCCTGATGGCCGATTCCGAAGACAGCTCGGTGGCGTTTCACACCATCCGGGGCCTGATCAAGATGCTGAACGACCGCAATGCCGTCTGGGAACTGAAACTGCTGCGTGATCTCGGTGGCCTGCGAAAGATCGGTGGGGTTGCCCGGCAGCAACTTGAGC
>Ga0163150_10005328_pt1 | contig 16512 bp, 11 predicted proteins | sample OliLakLV19P2IB_FD_148628 | JGI IMG/M metagenome (GOLD analysis project Ga0163150, IMG submission 148628) | Freshwater microbial mat bacterial communities from Lake Vanda, McMurdo Dry Valleys, Antarctica - Oligotrophic Lake LV.19.P2.IB | ecosystem: Environmental > Aquatic > Freshwater > Lake >...
GGGTGCCCACCGCTTGCGTTGCTCGTTTCCCGGAGGCAGTGATCGACGCTGGGCGCTTCGGGGTTCGACCGCCGAAGAAGCGGCGCCACGCCAGCGCCAGCCCGGTCCAGGTGAGAACGAGTCCGCCGGCTGACGCGATGCCCGCCACCAGCTGCCCGATCCAGCCGAGCGCTTCGCCGGTGTGCAGAAAACGCGTCCAGGCCCGAGCTTGCCGCGCGGCCGGCAAGTCTTGGTAGCCCTCGCGCTTCAAAACGGTGCCAGCGAACGGGTCCAAGGAGAACGTGGTGGTGGCGGTGCGCGGCCACGATGACGTTTCGCGTACGGTGAAGATGGTGGGCTGCGGCGGCGTGGTCGCGTCGGCGGCGCGCGCGGGACCACCCGGGAGCCGGATCGTGATCGTCTGCCAGTCCGACGCCTGCTGTTGAACCGTGGCGAGTAGTGAGTCAATGGATACGGCGCGGATGCCCGGGGCAGGCGTGGGGAAAGTCACGGGTGCGCCCGGTGCGCCGCTGCTTTGCGGCCCGCTCGCGGGCATTTCCGTCCCCGTGAGGGTGTAGAGCATGGCGCCCGCCCAGCGGAATGAAATGGGCATGGCCGTCAGGGTGAGGACGATCAGGACGGGAGCGCACCAGAAGCCTACCACGTTGTGCCAGTTCCAATCGCGGGCTTTGCTGGTCTGGTTTTGCGTAAACCACACGGCGGGGCGCAAGGCGCGCCAGGACCAGGTGCGGGGTGTCCAGAGATAGAGTCCTGTGAGCGCGAGGACACAGAAGGCAAGGTTGCAGACTCCCGTGATCAGTTTGCCCCGGGCGCGGCTGACCTCGCCGCCCAAGCCGAGGTAACGATGCCACGAAACCATCGTCTGCATGAACGTCGCCATCGCGATGGAGGCCGGTTGGCGAACGTCTCCACTTAATGGATTCACGTAGAAGGTGCTCGTCCGTCCGGCGGAAAACGCGACGGCGGCAGTCGGGTCGTTTTGCAGCACGATGGTTTGTGGCCGAGCCTCAGGTCGGGCCTCGCGCAGCTTGCGCTGCAGTTCCTCGACGCTGAGGCGGGGAGTGCCGGCGTCAGTCAGGCTGATGACACGGGCATCGCGCTCTGCCCAAGCGATGAGTTCCTTCTCGAAGGCAAGAATCGTGCCCGTAAAGCACATGATCGCGATCGCGAGTCCGGCGATCACGCCCGCGACGAGATGAGCCCAGAAGAGGATTTTTCGGAAACTCATAGGTCGCTGGCGGGAGTGGTCGTGAAGGTAAAGCGAACGTGGGCAGATTCGGGAATCGCGCCGTCGGGGCTCGCCAGGGCGGCGAGTGACGCATTCACGAGTTCGTCCAAACGGGCTCCGTCCAGAGGTAACTCGCGCGTAATCCAAGGCAGGTTTCGACTGGCACGCACTTCGATGCGCAAGGCGCGGCGGGCCCAGCAGCGGACGCGATAGAAGGCCAGGTAGTGACGACCGCCGAGCATGCGACGGACGCGAAAGAGTTGGGTTAAGCAGGCGGTGGGTTCGTCGGCGTCTGCGAACAGCGAACGGAGATCCAGCACCGCGTCGAAGAGCGTCGTTTCACGCGGGTCGAGTTCCGCGAGAAGCAAGTCCAACGTCGCGGCGCCGTCGTGGAACGGGCACAACGTGGTGGGGCTAGCGGCGACGGCAGAAGGTGAGGATAGTGCGGGGGTCATCTTAGGAACGAAACTCAGTCTCAATAAGCAGGCTTTAAAAACGCGCCGAGTGGGATCGGCGCGTGCAAAGGTGAGAGTTGAAGAAGGGTTATTTAAGGTAGGCCTTGAGCATCCAGAGGCGTTTCTGGTGCCATTGAATCCGGCCGATGGCGAAATCCTGGCTCTCGAGATCGTTCGCAGCGCCCGCTGCGTCACGCAGAGCCTTGGCGTCACCGCTGGTTTTTTCGTGGGCCACGATCAGCGCGGCCACGTAGTCTTTGGCGCCCATGGGCCGGTTGAATTCGTCCAAGCCGGACTCTTGCGCGAAGGTGCGAAGCCCGCCGATCGCAAAGCTATCCAAAGCCCGGACTCGCTCAGCTATTTCGTCGACTGCCTTAAAGAGGTGCTCGTATTGCTCTTCAAAGGCTTTGTGCAGTTCGAAGAACGAGGGTCCTTCCACGTTCCAATGCGCGAAGTGCGTGTTCGCCATCAAGGCGTAGGAATCGGCTAAGAGAAGGTTAAGGGCTTTCACGACACCCGAGTCGGACTTCTTAGCGGTGGTCGGGGACGGAGCGGAGGCGACGTTGGTTTTCATGACGGGTGAAACTAGCTCACGAATTCGCTTCTGACCAACGCGCCCGAAAGGTTTGTGCCGCCGACTCCGCACTGACCCCGAGCCGAACGTCGGATTCGGTTGGAACGGCGGATTCGCCGGGGAGGAACGAGGAGTCGGAAACAATCATTCGAGGTGCGTGTTAGATTTCACTGAGACACGATCTCATTTCAAGCCCAGATGCTCGATTTTTCGAAAAAATGGCGGGTGCGTTCCTGCATGAGCTCACGTTACAACAAGTGTCGGCGTTCGGAAATCGGTGGTGGGGCGGTATCTCGCTAAGAAGAATCTTTATACCAGATCTTTCACCCTCTGATTTGTCATCACGAGCCCGAGGAACGAGGGCGTGGCGATCCAGCTAGATGGATTGCTTCGTCGCTGCGCTCCTGCGAATGAACACCTACCGTTTGACATTGCGAAGGAGTCTAAGCGACTGCGGCAATCCACGTGATCCGATGGATTGCCACGCTCGGCAAGCCTCGCTCGCAATGACAATCGGGGGTGTTCATTGGCGATTCCACCCAACGTCGGGTTCGTCCAGTTCCTGCGAATGAACACCTACCGTTTGTCATTGCGAAGGAGCCTAAGCGACTGCGGCAATCCACGCGTCCCGATGGATTGCCACGCTCGGCAAGCCTCGCTCGCAATGACAATCGGGGGTGTTCATTGGCGATTCCACCCAGCGTCGGGTTCGTCCAGCTCCTGCGAATGAACACTTACCGTTTGTCATTGCGAAGGAGCCTGAGCGACTGCGGCAATCTACGCGTCCCGATGGATTGCCACGCTCGGCAAGCCTCGCTCGCAATGACAATCGGGGGTGTTCATTGGCGATTCCACCCAGCGTCGGGTTGCTCCAGCTCCTCGCAATGACAAGGTAGTAATAGACGTAAACAGCGTGAAGAGCGTTCACGCCAGAGCGTGAAATATTCCAATTAGCCGGCAGGCGTCGCAGCGTGGCCGGTAGTTCTGGCGTCGTACCCCAGTAGCGCCTCCGGCCGCCCGGACTCTGCGAGCGAAGTGCAGCACGCCATCCTCTCCTCACCGAGCGTAGTTTTCGCCCGCGGCGGGGGCTGCCGCCCTCCCTCCGGACCGCTCAACTTGAAACTTCTCCTCGACGCCTCTGCGGAGCAGACGTTTAAGGAGGAATGTCCGGCGATCTGACCGTAAATTTAGGGGAGCGGAGTTATGCCATTTCATTTGGCGAGAACTTATCGGACGCCATCCGGCATGCCGTGGAGCGATTCACCGCGAACGGCCGCCGGGTCGCGGTGCTCACGGATACGAATTTCGCCACGCTCCAGGCGGGCGCGCTGGCAGCGATGTTTGGCCCCACGCCGGTTCTCACCGTAGCAGCAGGCGAGGGCACAAAGTCACTCGAGGGGCTGGGTCAGGTACTCGATTTCCTAGCCCAGCAGAAACTTGATCGCGGCGGCGTGTTGTTTGCGGTGGGCGGGGGCGTCATGGGCGATCTGGGCGGTTTTGCCGCGGCAACGTGGCTGCGCGGCATCGAGTTTTATCAGGTGCCCACGACCTTGCTCGCGATGGTCGACAGCTCGGTCGGCGGAAAAACGGGCATCAACATCCGCGCCGGCAAAAATCTGGTGGGAGCTTTCCACCAACCGCGCGGCGTGTACATTTCCACGCAACTGCTGACGACGCTGCCGCCGCGGGAGTTTGCGGCCGGGATGGCCGAGGTGATCAAATATGGATTGCTCGGAGACGCCGAGCTTCTGGCCCAGCTTGAGCGCGACCCGTTGCGCCCGGAGTCGCCCAAAATTGCGGAAACCGTGCGGCGGTGTTGTGCGACGAAGGCTCGCTTTGTCGAAGCGGACGAACGCGAAACCGCGCCGGAGGGCGGGCGGGCGCTGCTGAATCTCGGACACACGTTCGGGCACGCGATCGAAAATGTCGCGGGCTACGGCGAGTATCTGCACGGCGAGGCGGTCGCCATCGGTTTAACTGCCGCCGCGCGGTTGTCCCAGAAACTTGGTTACATCGACAGCAGTGACGTCACGCGCGTGGAGGCCGTCGTGGCCGTCCACGCGTTGCCCACGCGGTTGCGGGCGCCGCTCGCATTTGCCGACTTGCACGCGGCCATGACGCGGGACAAGAAAGTGCGCGCGGGCGGCTTGCGGTTCGTGGTTTTGAAGCAGCTCGGCGAGGCGATAACTCAGGACGGAGTAGCCTTGGATCTGGTGGAGGCGAGTTTTCGCGACGTGGGGGCTCACTGATTTCGGATTGCGGATTTCGGGTCGGGCAGTGATGCCATTCACGTCACTCGCACGCCGCGGGTTAATGTAAGTCCAGTTCTCATCGTCCCACCGCACTCGAGATGTCCGCCATCGATGAAGGTATCGTCCGGGAGTATTTCGAACAAAACGGTTTTCTGGTCCGGCAGGCCCGGAAGTATCAAGTGCAGGCGCGCCGCAAGGTGGCGGACGAAGAGATCGACCTCTTCGTGCTGAACCCGGCATGGCAACGCGGATCGCGCAAACCCGACTTTTTTCTCTTCTCGAACGAGCTGCCGTACGTGCACACGGCAATCGTTGCCGTCAAGGGGTGGCACACCGGGGTGTTCACGCCGAACATGCTGAAGAGCAGTCCGGAGATTTTCAGTTTCCTACAGCAAAACGTGCTCAAGGAAGCCGCGCGCTTTTTTCCGCCGAGCACGACGGAAGATCCGGCGGATCCACCGGCGAAGATTCTCGTGTTGCCCAGCCTGCCGACCGCGGAGCCGTTCCGCTCGCAGAGCGTCGAGTTGCTTAAACAACATGGCGTCGACGGTATCATTTCATTCCGGGCGATGCTGCTGGATCTGTTGGAGAAAATTGAAATCAACCAGAACTACAGCAAGAGCGACACGCTGCAGGTCATGCGGATTTTGAAAAACTACGACCTGCTCAAAGACACGCAGCTGGACTTGCCTGGCGCCCGGGAGTTTGCTCCGCGCAAGCCGCGGCCTTGAATTGAGTTTGCGCTCGAATCGAGCCGCACGACCGGGAAACGTAGAACCATGATTCATCCGACCGCCATTGTGGAAGCGGGCGCCCAACTCGGGGCCGACTGCGAAATCATGGCCTATGCCGTGGTCACGAAGCACGTCGTCCTGGGAGACCGCGTGGTCGTGCATCCGTTCGCGGTGATTGGGGGCGATCCCCAATATCTAAAATTCGATCGGGCCAGTGAAACGGGGGTTCGCGTCGGGGCGGGCTCGGTGCTGCGTGAACATGTGACGATCAACCGGTCGATTCTCCCAGGGAAGGCTACGATTCTGGGCGATAATTGTTTTCTGATGTCCTCGAGTCATGTCGCGCATGATTGCGAGGTGGGCAACAACGTGGTCTTCGCGAATGCGGCTCTGCTCGGCGGACACGTCAGTGTCGGCGACAACAGTTTTCTCGGCGGCGGCGCTGCCGTGCATCAATTTTGTCGCATCGGCGAAAGCGTGATGGTCGCGGGCCATGCCTCGATCACGCGCGATGTGCCCCATTTCACGATGGTGGCGGAGCGCGACGACATTATTGGTTTCAATGTCGTGGGCTTGAGAAGGCGCGGGTTTTCGCGGGCGGCCGTCGCCGAGCTCAAGGCGGCGTTTCAGGATGTGTTCTTCACGCCGGGGAATATCCGCGAAGTCGCCGCGCAGCGGATGCAAACGAATGCGTTTGAGACGCCCGAGGCGAAGCGCTTCCTGGAGTTCTTTGCGGGCGGGAAACGCGGTTTTGCCCGGGCGCGGCGCGCGAACTCCGAGGGTGGGGAAGATTAACCCGAACTCTACCTCTCTGATTTGTCATCGCGAGCCCGAGGAACGAGGGCGTGGCGATCCAGCTAGATGGATTGCTTCGTCGCTGCGCTCCTGCGAATGAACACCTACCGTTTGTCATTGCGAAGGAGCCTAAGCGACTGCGGCAATCCACGTGTCCCGATGGATTGCCACGCTCGGCAAGCCTCGCTCGCAATGACAATCGGAGGTGTTCATTGGCGATTCCACCCAACGTCGGGTTGATCCAGCTCTCGCAATGACAACGTAATAATAGCAGGCAAAGGGTGCAGAGCGTTCAAGCCTGAGTGTGAAATATACCGGTTGCGGGGCGTTAGAAAAGCCGGGGTGGGTTGGAGGGCGGCCGAGGGCGGCCGCGGTCCCATGCGGCACGACTGAACGCGGCGGTTTTTTCGCCCACGAAACTTCCTGCGGCGGACGAACTATTTTGCGGGCGTCGATGCGGTCTTGCATCTAAGGTAGGGCATGGCTTCGAAATTGGCTTTCACGTGTGGGGATCCGGCGGGGGTGGGTCCGGAGATCATCGCCTCGTGGCTTAATTCAAATCCCGAGGCGGCGCGGGCCATCACCGTGATCGGTCCGGCTCGCTGGCTCCAGTCTTTGGATACGTCGGCGACCAAGCTCGCGGTGGGCCTGGAGGAGTTTTCCGCCACGCCCGGCCAGCCGAGCGGCGAGGGCGCATTGGTGGCGTGGGCGGCGATGGAGCGAGCGGCCGAGGGCTGTAAGTCGGGCGAGTTTGCCGGCGTCGTCACGGGGCCGGTGAGCAAGGAATGGCTGGCGCGAATTGGCTACGGGTTTCCCGGCCAGACCGAATTTTTCGCTGCGCGCTGGGGCGGCGACCCGGTGATGGCGTTTTGCGGGGGCAAGTTGCGGGTCGTGCTCGCGACGTGGCATGTACCGCTGCACCTGGTTCCCAGTTTGCTGGGTCCTCATCTGTTGCAGCGCACCGTCGCGGCCGCCGATGAGCTGGCGCGGATTTTCGTCGGTATGACCAGTCCGCCGCGGATCGGGGTTTGCGGGTTGAATCCGCATGCAGGCGAAGGCGGCATTCTCGGGCACGAAGAAATCGAGTTGCTCAATCCTGCGCTCGAGAAACTCCGTCACCACTTTCCAGGACTATCGCTCTGCGAGCCCGGTGACACCCTTTTTGCCCGCCAGCTCCGGGGCGAATTTGAGGTCGTGGTGGCGCTTTACCACGATCAGGGATTGGCTCCGCTCAAGGTGATCGATTTCGACGAAGCGGTTAACGTCACTTTGAATTTACCCCACGTGCGCACCAGCCCGGATCACGGGACCGCGTTCGGAATCGCGGGCAAAGGTCTGGCCCGCGGCACGAGTTTTGCCAACGCGGTGGCGGTGGCGGAACGGTTGATTGCGTTTCGAACGAGGCGAGGCGTCGCGGGCTGAGGGCGAACAAGGTTCGGTCCTCTCGTTTTCCACCACAGTGCAGTTCCGCCTGGGGCGGGCTAAGGTTTTTTTCCACCGAGGAAAAAACCAGCAACGTGACGCTTTTCCGGGCGTCTGGCGGGTGTCTCCATTCGTAACTTCCACAGCTATGTCACACTCTCCCGCGCGGCGTCATTGGTTTTTGTATACGACGGTCATTCTGGCCCTTGCGGGGGCGATTTGGTATTTTGCGACGCGCGCGCCCAAGCGGAGCTCCAATTATCGTTCCTACAGCTCCATGCCGGTACCGGTGCGGGCGGTTAAAGCGGTCCGAGCAGACCTGCCCGTTCACCTCCGCGCCATCGGAACGGTCACGCCGCTCAACACCGTCACGGTGCGGAGTCGCGTCGAAGGTGAGTTGTTGAAGGTCGCGTTCGCGGAAGGTCAGGAAGTGAAAAAAGGTGACGTTCTTGCCGAGGTCGACGCGGCGCCGTATCGCATCCGGCTCGCGCAGATGGAAGCCCAGCTTCGGCAGAATCAGGCTCAGCTGCAGACCGCCCGAAGCGATCTCGAGCGCTTGCGGCAGCTGGGTGGTCAGGCGTTGGTGAGCCAGCAGCAGCTGGAGGCCCAGGGTGCGCAAGTGGCGGAACGCGAGGCGGCGCTCGCGGCGGATCAGGCGCAGGTCGAGGATGCGCGTCGCCAACTCGATTATACCCGCATCGAAGCACCGATCTCGGGGCGGCTGGGCCTGCGCAGCGTGGATGTCGGCAACTTGATTCGGCCGGGAGATGCCAACGGGATTGTGGTCATCAAGCAGACGCGTCCGATCGCGGTGATGTTTACCGTGCCCGAAATGGACTTGCAGAAGGTGATTGGGCCCTTGCGCGCGGGCGAAAAGCTTGCCGTGCAAGCATGGGACCGCAGTGAGCAGACGATGCTGGCGAGCGGCACGCTGAAAACGGTGGACAACCAAATCGATCTCTCGACTGGCACCCTTCGCCTCAAGGCGGAGTTTCCCAATCAGGACGAGAGCCTTTTCCCCAACCAATTTGTGAACATCCGCCTGCGCGTACAGACTTTGAAGGCAGCGGTCCTGGTGCCGTCCGCCGTGGTGCAATTTGGTTCCCGAGGCACGTATGTTTACATCGTGAATGAACAGAGTCAGTCCATGGTCAGGGATGTGGTGATCGGGCCGGCCGACGGCGCCCTGCAGGCCATCCTGAGCGGTTTGCAGCCGGGCGAGCAGGTGGTGATCGAGGGGCTCGACCGGTTACGCGATGGGCGGGTCGTGACCGTACTTGCGGAAGGCGCGGCGACGGCTCCGCCGCCCCCGCCGCAAGCTCCCTCGGGCGAGAAAGGCTCTGGCGGAAAGAAAAAGCGGACATGAATCCTTCGCGCCCGTTCATCCTTCGTCCGGTTGCCACCAGTCTGCTGATGGTGGCGCTGCTGCTTTCCGGCATCATGGCGTATCGCCTTCTGCCGGTTTCCGCGCTGCCGCAGGTCGACTTCCCCACCATTCAGGTTTTCACCTTTTATCCCGGCGCGAGCCCGAATGTGACCGCGAGCTCGATCACTGCTCCGCTCGAGCGGCGGTTTGGCCAGATTCCCGGCATCAACCAGATGTCGTCCACCAGTTCAGGCGGCGCCTCGGTGATCACGTTGCAGTTTTCCCTGGAGATCTCGATGGGCGTGGCCGAACAGGAAGTGCAAGCCGCGATCAACGCCGCCGACAATCTGCTGCCGAACGACCTCCCGGCTCCCCCGATTTATCGCAAGGTGAACCCGGCGGATACGCCGATCCTGACGCTGGCGGTTACGTCCGCCAGCCTGCCGTTGCCCGACGTACATGATTTAGTGGATACGCGCATCGCGCAAAAATTGGCGCAGATTCCGGGGGTCGGCATGGTGAGCCTCGCGGGAGGGCAGCGCCCGGCGGTGCGGGTACAGGTCAATCCCGGGGCGCTGGCCATGCGAGGCTTGAATCTCGCGGATATTCGCGCGGCGATCAATGCCGCGAGTGTCAATCAGCCGAAAGGCAGTTTTGACGGTCCCATCCGCAACATCCTGATGGACGCAAACGATCAGCTGCGGTCCGTGGAGGAGTATCGCAACCTGATCATCGCCTGGCGGGACGGCGCGCCCCTCCGGCTGGGGGACGTCGCGACCATCGTGAGCGCAGCGGAAGATCGGCGGCTTGCTGCGTGGGCGGACAAGTTGCCAGCCGTGCTGGTCAATGTGCAGCGTCAACCGGGCGCGAACGTGATTGAGGTGGTCGACCGCGTGCAGGCGCTGTTGCCCCAACTTTCCTCCAGTCTGCCTGCCGCAGTGGATTTAGCCGTGCTGACGGATCGCACGCAGAGTATTCGCTCGTCGGTGCGCTCGGTGCAGCACGAGCTGATGTTCGCCGTCGGTCTCGTGGTCCTGGTAACGTTCATGTTCCTGCGCAACGTGGCCGCGACCATCATTCCGAGCATCGCGGTGCCGCTGTCATTGATCGGCACGTTTGGCGTCATGTACCTCGCGGGTTATTCGCTGAACATTCTGACGTTGATGGCGCTCACCATTGCGACGGGCTTTGTGGTGGATGACGCGATTGTGATGCTGGAAAATATTGCGCGTTATCGCGAGATGGGTGCTTCGCCGATGGAGGCGGCGTTGAAGGGCGCCTCGCAGATCGGGTTTACGCTCGTTTCGCTCACGCTCTCCCTCATCGCCGTTTTGATTCCGCTGCTTTTCATGGGCGAAGTGGTTGGGCGGCTGTTTCACGAATTTGCGATCACGCTGGCGGTTTCCATTCTTATCTCTCTGGTCATTTCGTTGACCCTGACGCCGATGATGTGCGCGCGGATGCTGCCGCCTGCGGATCCGGACGAACCCACCAAGCGCCGTTTCCTCGACCGCGTTATCGAGCACTACGGTGAGTTGCTGCAGTGGGTCTTGCGGCACCAGACCGCGGCTCTGCTCGTGACGGTGTTCACGCTCGGGCTCACCGCGTACCTTTATATGATCGTGCCGAAAGGCTTTTTCCCGCTGCAGGACAACGCTGCGATCCAGGCGGTGACGGATGCGCCGCAGTCGATTTCGTTTTCGGCGATGGCGGAACGGCAGCAGGCACTGGCCGCGAAAGTTCTGGAGGATCCGGCCGTGACCAGCGTCTCGTCGTTCATCGGGGTCGATGGGACGAACTCCACGCTCAACAGCGGGCGGATGCTGATCAATTTGAAGCCACACGCCGAGCGGAGTGACACCGCGTTGGAGATTATCGAGCGGCTCCGCAGCACCACTCAGTCCGTGACGGGCATCCGGCTTTATATGCAGCCGGTTCAGGAACTCACGATCGAGGATCGAGTGAGTCGGACCCAGTTTCAATTTACGCTCACCAGTCCCGATGAAAAGGTGCTCCACGCGTGGGTACCGGAGCTCGTGGGGCACTTGCAGGAGCTGCCCGAATTGGCGGACGTCGCGAGCGATCTGCAGGACGCCGGGTTGCAGGCGTTTCTCGAAATCGATCGCGATGCCGCCAGTCGACTCGGTATCAGCGTAGCGGATATAGACGACGCGCTCTACAGCGCATTCGGCCAGCGGCAGATTTCGACGTTGTTCACCCAATCGAGCCAATACCGCGTCGTGCTCGAAGTAGACCCGCGGCTCGCTCAAGGGCCGCAGGCTCTGACGGGCATCTATATCAACACGCGCCAGGGTCGTCCCGTGCCGCTGTCGAGCGTGGCGACAGTACGCGAGCAACCGGCGACGCTGCTGATCAATCATGTTGGTCAGTTTCCCGCGGTCACCATTTCCTTCAATTTGCAGACGGGCGCCTCACTGGGTGACGCCGTCAAAGCGATTGAACGCGCTACGCTCGAACTCAAAGTGCCCGAGGCAATCGAGATGCGGTTCCAAGGTGCGGCGCACGCGTTTCGTTCCTCGCTTTCGAGCACGTTGCTGCTGGTGCTCGCGGCCGTGATCACCATGTACATCGTGCTGGGCGTGCTCTATGAGAGCATAATCCATCCGATCACCATTCTGTCGACGCTACCGTCGGCGACCGTCGGTGCGCTGCTCGCACTGTGGTTAACGGGCCGGCCTCTGGACATGATCGCGATCATTGGCATCATTCTTCTCATCGGCTTGGTGAAAAAGAACGGCATCATGATGATCGACTTCGCGCTCGAAGCGGAACGTCGGCAGGGTTTGTCGCCGCGCGATGCGATTTATCAGGCGGCGCTGCTGCGCTTCCGCCCGATCTTGATGACGACGCTGGCGGCGTTGTTTGGCGCCTTGCCGTTGATGCTGTCGACGGGATCCGGAGCAGAGCTGCGTCAGCCACTCGGTCTCGTGATGGTCGGTGGGTTGCTGGTCAGCCAGGTGCTCACGTTGTTCACGACGCCGGTGGTTTATCTCTTCTTCGACCGCCTCGCGCGGCAGATGCGATCGACCAAGAAACGTCCGGCCGTGGCAGGGCGGATTCCCGGTGAGAAAACCGCGGAGGCTCTGTCGCGATGAATCTGTCGCGTCCGTTTGTTCGCCGACCGGTCGCCAGCAGCCTCATTGCGGTGGCGATGGTGCTGGTGGGGGCGTTGGCGTATGGCCTGTTGCCCGTGGCGCCCTTGCCGCAGGTGGATTTTCCGACCATCCGGGTCAGTGCGTCGTTGCCGGGCGCGAGTCCCGAAATCATGGCGACGAGTGTGATCACTCCGCTCGAGCGCGCGTTCGGAAGCATTGCAGGCGTGACGGCGATCACGTCGGACAGCCGACCTGGCGCGGGCAGCATCACGCTCGAGTTTGCGCTGGATCGCCACATTGATGAAGCGGCGCGCGACGTGCAGGCGTCGATCAATGCCGCGCGTGGCCAGTTGCCCGCGGGCATGCCGGGGAATCCCACGTTTCGAAAAGTGAACCCGTCGCAGGCGCCGATCATGGCGCTTGCGTTGAGTTCTAAAAATTTGTCGCCCGGCACGCTGTACGATGTGGCTGCGACGATCATCGCGCAGAAGCTTTCGCAGGTTCGGGGTGTGGGCGAAGTCTCAGTCGGCGGGAGTTCACTGCCGGCGGTCCGCATCCAGTTGAACCCGCATGCGCTGGCGCATTACGGCATTGCGCTGGACGAAGTGCGGCGCGCGGTTTCGGCGACCAACTCGCTGGGACCGCGCGGAGTGATCGAGCAGGGCGATCGGCAGTGGCAGGTTCAGATGAGCGATCAATTGCGCAAGGCGTCTGACTACGTGCCGCTCGTCATCCGTTATCGCGATGGCGCGCCGGTGCGGCTCGGTGATGTGGCGAAGATCACCGACTCGGTGGAAGACCGCTACAGCAGTGGATTTCACAACGACCGCCCGGCCGTGATCCTGATGGTGAGCCGGCAGCCGGGAGCCAACATCATCGCGACCATCGATTCGATCAATCAACAGCTGCCCGCGCTGCGCGCCCTGCTGCCGGCGGATGCGGATCTCGCGGTCGTGATGGACCGCTCTCCGGGAATCCGGGCGACGCTGCGTGAGTCGCAGATCACGCTCATCCTCTCGTGCGGACTCGTGATGTTGGTGGTGTTTCTTTTTCTCGGCAGCGCGCGCGCGGCGTTGATCCCCAGTCTGGCGATTCCCGTTTCGTTGATCGGCACGTTTGGAATCATGTACCTGTACGGGTTCTCGCTGAACAATCTTTCGCTGATGGCGCTGATCGTGGCGGCCGGGCTGGTGGTGGATGATGCCATCGTGGTATTGGAAAACATCTCACGCCATATCGAGCGTGGCTTGTCGCCGTTCAAGGCCGCGATGGTGGGATCGAGTGAAGTTGGTTTCACGCTGCTCGCGATGAACCTCTCGTTGGTGGCGGTTTTTGTTTCGATTCTGTTTATGGGCGGACTGGTGGAGCGTTTGTTCCGCGAGTTCTCGATCACGCTGGCCGCGGCCATTCTGATTTCGCTGGTGGTTTCGCTGACGTTGACGCCGAGTCTGTGTGCCCGCGTGCTCGCGCGAAAAGAGGATCGGTCGGACGGATGGTTGCAAAAGGGCTCGGAGCGAGTCTTCGGAAAAGTTCGAGCATTTTATGCGGCCTCGTTGGGCTGGGTGCTGCAGCACGCGACCTTGGGCTTGATTGTGCTGGCGGGAACCATCGCGTTGAACGTTTCGCTCTACATCACCATCCCGAAAGGTTTTCTGCCCATTCAGGATACAGGTCAGCTCAGTGGCTTCGCGCGGGGCGATGACGGTTTTTCCTATCAACTGATGCAGCCGAAAATCGAGGTTTACCGCCAACTGGTGATGGCGGACCCGGCGGTTCAGGACGTGATCGGGAGTTCCGGCGGCAGCACGGGTACGAGTAATGCGCGCATGATGGTTCGGCTGAAGCCACTGGCCGAACGCGGGGTATCCGCGAATGATGTGATCGCCCGAATCCGCGCGCAAACCCCGCTGGTACCTGGAGCGTGGTTCGGGTTGGGCGTTTCCCAGGACATCGACATGCCCCGCAGCTCGGATGGTGGCTCCTATGATCTCAATCTGCTGGCGAGTGAGACGGCGCTACTACGCGAGTGGGCGCCCAAGGTATCGGTCGCCCTGCAGGAATTGACGGAGATCACCGACGTGGATGTGCCGTCCGATGGTGGGGCCAAACAAGTGATGTTGCAGGTCGACCGCGAAGCCGCGCGGCGGTTGGGCGTCGACATGCGGATGGTAACTCAGGTTCTGAACAGTTCCTTCAGCCAGCGGCAGATCGCGACGCTGTATGAAAGGTTGAACCAGTATCGGGTCGTCATGGAGCTGGAGCCAAAATATACGGAAGATCCGTCCGTGCTCGAACAAGTGGAGGTGATCGGCGCCAACGGCGCGCGGGTCCCGTTGTCAGCTTTCACGCGCTATGAGTATTCGTTGATCGACGACCGCGTGCGGCATTGGGGGCAGTTCGCGGCGGAGAATGTCGGGTTTTCGCTGTCGGAGGGGGTGTCGCTGCAGGAAGCGCTGGCGGCGATCGATGCCGCGATGGCGAAAATCATGCTGCCGCGCCAGATCCAGGTGCAGCTGTCGGGTGCGGCGCAGACGTTTCAACGCAGCCTGCAATCGCAGCCGCTACTCATCTTGGGGGTCTTGTTAGCCGTTTATCTGGTGTTAGGGATTCTCTACGAGAGCCTCGTGCATCCGTTGACGATTCTCTCGACGCTGCCATCGGCGGGCTTGGGCGCGTTGCTCGCTCTGCGCTTCACGAACACCGAGTTCACGCTGATTGCGCTGCTCGGCTTGTTTCTCCTGATCGGCATCGTGATGAAGAATGCGATCCTGATGATCGATTTTGCGATCGCGACGGAGCGGCAAACAAACTGGCGCCAAAAGAGGCGATCTTCGAGGCGGCGTTGCTGCGACTTCGTCCCATCTTGATGACCAATTTTGCGGCGTTGCTCGGAGCGTTGCCGCTCGTGCTCGCGACCGGCGAAGGGGTCGAACTGCGGCGTCCGCTGGGACTGGCAATTGTCGGAGGATTGGTCGTGAGCCAAGTGCTCACGCTGTACACCGTTCCCGTGGTCTATCTCTGGCTCGATCGCGTTCGCCTCCGTTTCCGGCGCGCGCCAAAGGTGCCGGCGTTGGTTGAGGCGACGACGTGAGTGCGGCTGGTTTTTACGACCGACGGATGGCGCGTTCGTGAAATAAAAGAGGCCGCGAATGAGATCGCGGCCTTCATCTGGGAGCGCGGCCGCCTTCGGCCGCTCGGTAAGACGGTGCGGCCGGGGGCGGCCGCGGTCCCGAGGCGGGCCGGACCGATGCCCGACTTCGCCTTGATGCTTGAATGCGGCCTCAGCTCAACGTCACGCCCTTGGCCTTGGCGGCGCGCAGGAGCGCGTCGGCCATGTCCGATGGAGTGACGGCGACTTCGATCCCGCACTCCTGGAGCACTGCTATCTTGGCGGCGGCGGTGTCTTCGGCTCCGCCGACGATCGCGCCGGCGTGGCCCATGCGGCGACCGGCAGGAGCGGTGGCGCCGGCGATGAAACCTGCGACGGGCTTCTTGCAATTCGCTTTGACCCAGCGAGCGGCTTCGACCTCGGCGTTGCCGCCGATTTCGCCAATCATGATGATGGCGTGGGTCTCGGGGTCTTCGTTGAACATCTTGATGACATCGAGGTGAGACGTGCCGTTGACCGGATCGCCGCCAATGCCGACGGAGGTCGTCTGGCCGATGTTCTTCGAGGTGAGTTGGAAGACGGCCTCGTAGGTAAGCGTGCCCGAGCGGGACACCACGCCGACGTGGCCTTTCTTGTGAATGTAGCCAGGAGCGATGCCGATGCGGCAGCCGCCTTTGGATTCGGGACCGGTGCCGGGCGTGACCACTCCGGGACAGTTGGGCCCGATCAGGCGCGTGCTGCTGCCGAGCATCGCGCGCTTCACGCGCACCATGTCGCGGACGGGAATGCCTTCCGTGATGGCGACGGCGAGTTCGAGCTTGGCATCGACGCACTCGAGGATCGCATCAGCCGCGAACGGCGGTGGTACAAAGATCACGGATACGGTTGCGCCGGTGGCTTTGGCTGCGTCCGCGACGGAGTTGAAGATCGGAACCTTGGCGCCATTGTGTTCGAAGAACTGTCCGCCCTTACCGGGCGTAACGCCGCCGACGACCTGGGTGCCGTAATCGAGCGAGAGCTTGGTGTGGCGCGCGCCGAATTCGCCGGTGATTCCCTGAATCAGAATTTTCGTGTCAGGGGTGATGAGGATAGCCATGGAAAAGAGAAGTTAAGAGCGAGAAGTGAGGTGCAGGTGGCGAGGAAGGGAGCGGTGACCCAGCGTTTGGGCTGGCCCGTGCGCCCGATTCCTCGATGTGGTTTTAGGCGGCGACCAGCTTCACAATTTTCTGCGCGGCGTCGGCCATCGTGTCGCCCGAGACGAGCTTCAAGCCGGAGTGGTTAAGCGTTTCCTTGCCGGCCGCCACGTTGTTGCCTTCGAGGCGAACAACGAGGGGAAGTTTCAGTCCGACCTCCTTCACGGCCTCGACGATGCCTTGGGCGATCACGTTGCAATCCATGATGCCGCCGAAGATATTAACGAAGATCCCCTTCACGTTCGGGTCGCCGAGGATGATCTTGAAG
>Ga0163150_10005330_pt1 | contig 16507 bp, 14 predicted proteins | sample OliLakLV19P2IB_FD_148628 | JGI IMG/M metagenome (GOLD analysis project Ga0163150, IMG submission 148628) | Freshwater microbial mat bacterial communities from Lake Vanda, McMurdo Dry Valleys, Antarctica - Oligotrophic Lake LV.19.P2.IB | ecosystem: Environmental > Aquatic > Freshwater > Lake >...
GGCTTTACCCCCGGGCATGGAGCGGCCCATAGTAGGGCTTCCCCGTTCCCTCGTCCCCCGACCGCACTCGACGACAACGCCATGACACAGAACACGAGCACTCCGGCCCAGGCGGCCGGCACGGGACCCTTCACGCTGCCCCCGCTGCCCTGGAAGGACGACGCGCTGGCTCCCTTCGTGAGCGCACAGACGATCTCGTTCCACTACGGCAAGCACCACAAGGCCTACGTGGACAACTTGAACGGCCTGGTCAAGGGCAAGCCTTGGGAGAAGCTGTCGATCGAAGAGGTCGTGCGCGCTTCGTTCAAGGACCCGAGCACGCAGGGCGTCTTCAACAACTCGGCGCAGGTCTGGAACCACACGTTCTTCTGGAACTCGATGCGCCCGGGCGGCGGCGGCCCGGCCAGCGGCAAGCTGCTCGAGCGCATCACGACCGATTTCGGATCGTTCGATGCCTTCAAGCAGCAGTTCGCCGATGCGGCCAAGACGCAGTTCGGCAGCGGCTGGGCGTGGTTGGTCCAGGAGGGCGGAAAGCTCAAGGTGATCAAGACGCCGAACGCCGAAACGCCGCTGACCGGCGCCGCGAAACCGCTCCTGACGTGCGACGTGTGGGAGCACGCCTACTACCTCGATTACCAGAACCGCCGGCCGGACTACGTGGCGACGTTCCTGGACAAGCTGGCGAACTGGGATTTCGCCGCGAAGAACCTGGGCTCGTGAGAGGCCGGGCGCAGCCAGCCTGCGCGTTCCGCGCCCAAAGACAGCTCCCGTGCCGCGCCTCCGGGCGCGGCACTCGTTTCAGATGGACGTCGGGACCTTCTTGACCAGCTGCGAGATCGACCGGATGAGGCCCACGACGACGCGCCCCATGCGCTGGTAGTCGAGGCGGTCGGGCGTGTCCGACGCGGTGCCCCACAGCGGGCTGCGGTACGTCCCCGTGTCGGTCACGACCGTGGCCGGGAACCCTTCGCTCCAGAACGCCGCGTGCGGCGTGAAGCCCGAGCCCGGCATGAATTGGGGCATCACGAGGCCCTGGACCGGCAACCCGGCGTAGCGGCGCATGAACTCGGTCATCTGCGACGTCAGGTCGCGGCAGCCGTAGCCGCCGACGATGCCGATGAAGTCCGCCTTGCCGGGGTAGGCCAGCATGAGCGGGAACGGATACGTCTGCGTGTCCTTGTCAGCGAACAGGCCGATCGAGTCGACGTACACGACGGCGACGATCGCCTCGCCCTTCGTGACGCACTCCTTGGCGTAGCTCGTCGCCGCCGAGTCCCCCTTGTTGCCGCGCGATGCGCCGTCCGGGAAGAGCACGAAGCGCAGAGTGCGCTCGTGCGACGTGGGCGCGAGCGCGCGCGCGACCTCGATCACCGCCGCCGTGCCGGACGCGCCCGCGTCCGCGCCGGGCGATCCGCGCGGCCCGTCGTAGTGCGAGCAGACGAGGACGATCTCGCGCGCGTAGCGCGTGCCGTTGACCTCGGCCACGAGGGTCTTCCCGCTGCCGCCATCGATCTGCCGGACCTCCGGCCCGCACATGCCGAGCTTCGCGGCCACGTACCGGCCGGCGTCCTCGATGACGTTCGGCTTGTCGCGCGCGCCCAGGTCCTGCGACAGGTACTCGACGTGCGCCTTCAGGTTCTCGGCGACTTCGGCGACCTCGTCCGGCGGGTTGCGCAGCGCGGGCGGGTTCGTGCCCGGGAACATGGTCGAGAACGCCCCGACCAGGGCCACGAAGCCCAGGAACAGCAGGGTCCAGATGACGAAACTCTTCACGGTGGGGATCCTCCGATCCTGGCAGCCATCGGTCCCCGGGGTGGCCCGGCTTGAGGTCGGCTCCCGGCGTCAGCGCGGGAGCGCGAACGAGGGCCTTGGGGTGACCCTCCCCAGCAGCGCGAGGGTCGACAGGCGCAGGAGCGTGGAGAACGCGAACAACAGGATGAACGCTTCCGCCGTCCCGCCCGCCCAGGAGAGGAGCGCGCCGCCCATCAGCGAGCCGGCCGTGATCGCCAGCGCGTTCGCGAGGTGGTACTTCGTCAGCACGCTCGTGCGTTCCTCGGGACGGATCGCCTCGAAGAACATGAGGAACGTCGAGAGCTCGTAGGCCGACCACACGAAGCCCGAGAAGAGCTGCGCCAGGAGCAGCAGCACGAACTCGTCGGTCAGCATCCAGATGCCGATCGACGGCGCGAGGCCCAGGCCGCCGATCCACAGGAGCGCGCGGATCCCGCGCCGCTCGGCGATGCGCGCGTGCAGCGGCAGCGCGGCCGCCTTGGCCAGGACGGCGACCGCGAAGAGGCCCATCGACTGCGCGTAGCTGAACTCGAGCACGCGCAGCATGTACGGCATGTAGAACGGCGCGGCCACGTTCGTCGCGAGCTGGACCGAGAGCATGTAGCCCAGCAGCCGCCCGTCCGTTCCGTGACGCAGGCGCGCGGCGAGCTCGCGCAGCGGCACGTTGCGCAAGCCCTTCGGCATCGGCTCGGGCTCGCTCTGGCGCGCCAGGCACGCGGACGACAGGGATCGCGCGGCGAGCGCGAACAGGAACACGATGCTGAACGCGCGCAACGGCGCGTCCCAGCCGGCGCCGACCTGCAGGATCCAGCCGGCCGCGACGAGCGCCGTGATCTGGAAGACGTACAGCCAGCGCGTACGGCGCGCGAAGTAGCGGATGCGGACCGCGCTCGGCACGAGTGTGCCGACCCACGTACTCCAAGCCGGGTTCGTGGCGATCGCCGCGCCCCAGTAGATCGACGCGACGGCGTACAGGAGCCAGCCCGGCACCGCGCCGATCAGGCCCGCGACGATCAGCGGTGCGAAGCTCGCGGCCTGCAGCGCCGCGTTCCACACGACCCAGCGCTTGTGCGATCCCAGGCGCGCGATCGCGGCGGGCGAGACGAGCTGCAGCGTCGCGCCGACGACCATCGGCACGGTCGCGACGAGGCCGGCCCACACGCCGGGCAGTCCGGCCGCGACCGCGAAGGCCGGGATGGACTGCTCCCCCATGCCGACCATGACGGCCCAGGCCAGCCCGTCGATCCAGATCGCGCGCAGGTCGCCGGCGAGCTGCGCGGCGCGCCGCGGAGGCGCCGAGCTTGGGCACAACGCTGTCGGTTCCGTTCCCACGCGAGCGCCGGATCCTCGGGCCTGGAGAGACGGGTTGCGAAGGAGCGCGTTGCACCCGCTCGCCAGCGAGGGCATAACCGGCTCCCAGGGAACGACTTCGCATGCCCCTACCGGAACTCGTCGCGCACCGCGGATACGCCGCCCGGTACCCCGAGAACACGCTCTCCGCCCTCGAGGCCGCGATCGCAGCCGGCGCGCGCTGGGTCGAGGTCGACGTGCAGCTCTCCGCCGACGGGTTCCCGGTGCTGTTCCACGACCGCACGCTCGAGCGCATGTGCGGCGTGAAGGGCGCGGTGCACGAGCGCACGCTGTCCGACCTGCGCGCGCTGTCGTGCGGCGAGCCGGGGCGTTTCGGCGACCGCTTCCGCGACGAGGGTTTGCTGAGCCTGGCCGGCTTCGTGCAGCTCCTGCGCCGCCACCCCGACGTGCGCGCGTTCGTCGAGATCAAGCGCATCGCGATCGAACAGTTCGGGCGCGAGCGGATCCTGGAGCGCGTGCTGCCGGCGATCGACGCCGCGATCCACCAGTGCGCGCTGATCAGCTTCAGCCTCGAGTTCCTGGCAGCCGCGCGCCGCGCGCATCCGATCCCCCTCGGCGCCGTGTTCGACACGTGGGTCGAGCGCGCGCACCAGCTCGTGCCGGAGATCGCTCCGGAGTACCTGTTCGTCGACCTCGACGGCCTGCCGCCGACGGGCGAGCTGCGCCACCCCGGCGCGCGCGTCGCGGTCTACGAGGTGGCCGATCCGGCGGTCGCGCTCGCGCTCGGTCGCCGCGGCGTCGAGCTGGTCGAGACGTTCGAGATCGAGTCGATGCTCGCCGCGCTGCGGGACGCACGCGGGTGAGCGCACCGCGCTACGACGTCGCCGTGATCGGCGGCGGCATTCACGGCGTCGGCGTGCTGCAGGCCGCCGCGGCGGCGGGGTTCTCGGCGATCCTGCTCGAGGAGCGCGCGATCGCCGCGGGCACGTCGAGCCGTTCCAGCAAGCTGATCCACGGCGGCCTGCGCTACCTCGAGAGCGCGCAGCTCGCGCTCGTGCGCGAATCGCTGCGCGAGCGCACGATCCTGGCGCGCATCGCGTCGAAGCTGGTCACGCTCGTCCCCTTCCTGATCCCGATCTACCCCGAGACGACGCGCCGCCCGCGCACGATCCGCGCCGGCCTCGGCCTGTACGCGCTGCTCGGCAACCTGCGGCGGCAGACTCTGTTCGCGCGCATCCCGCGCAGCGAATGGAGCGCGCTGGACGGGCTCGACACGCGCCGCCTCGAAGCCGTGTTCCGCTACTTCGACGGCTTGACCGACGATGCCGCGCTGACGCGCGCGGTGTTGCGTTCGGCGCAGTCGATGGGCGCGCAGGCGCGCATCCCGGCCGCATTCGTCGGCGCCGACCGGCGCGTCGACGGGTGGAGCGTGCGCTGGACCGAGACTGAGCGGCTGGAGCGCGCCGAAGTCGGCGCGCTCGTGAACGCGGGCGGCCCGTGGGTCGAGACCGTGCGCGCGCGCATCGACCCGCGCCCGCCCGGGTTCGACGTCGAGTACGTCGCCGGCTCGCACCTCGAGCTCGAGGGCCGTCTGGAGCGCGGCATCTACTACGTCGAAGCGCCGCGCGACCGCCGCGCCGTGTTCGCGATCCCGTGGAAGGGCCGCACGCTCGTGGGCACGACCGAGACGCCGTACGCCGGCGATCCGTCGCGCGTCGCGCCGCTCGACACCGAGGTCGCGTACCTGCTCGAGACGTACGCTCACTACTTCCCCGGTCGATCCACGCGCGTTCTCGACAAGTGGGCCGGCCTGCGCGTGCTGCCGCGGGGCGAAGGGCGCGCGTTTGACCGCCCGCGCGAGACGACGCTGGTCGTCGACGATCCCGCGCAGCCGCGGATGGTCGCGATCTACGGCGGCAAGCTGACGGGCTATCGCGCGACGGCCGAGAAAGTGATCGCGCGCCTCGGACCGTCGCTGCCGCGCCGCGAGCGCATCGCGCGCACCGACGAGCTGCCGCTCGCTCCGGAACCGGGTGATGTCGCGCCGTGGTTCGCGCAAGAGCAAACGCGCTGATCCGGCTTCTCCCCACGGGGAGCGCGCCCTATAGGGCTCGGCGCGCCCCTTCGTGCGGTGAACGGGCTCGTCCACGCAAGAGCCTCGAGGGCAGCAGAACGATCGAGCGCACGAGCTCCAAGATTCCGTCCACCGCGATCCCGAGGAGCCGAAAGGGCAAAAAGACGAGCCACACGATCGGGTAGAGGACCAGCGCCAGCAGCGCGAGCGGCCAGCAGAGGACGAACAGCAAGAGCCAGAGGAGGAACTTCAGCATGAGGCGGCCCTTTTCGGCCCGGACCTCACCTTCTTTCCCGTGTGCCCATGAGGTGCCGCGCCGGGCCCCGGATTCCTGTCCTGACGAACGCGATCTAGGTCGTGTGGCAGGGTCGACGCGGAGACTGGCTGCCACCCCTGCTCAGCTCGGCATCTGCTCGCGCCAGCGGACGTAGCGTGCGTTCAGCGCTTCGTCGGGCTCGCTCTCGAAGCGTTCGACCTCTTCCGTAGCGCCCGCTGCGCCGAGCATGACCGCCAGACCACGCGCCGTGGTTTCGGTTTCCGCCGGCCGCACGACGGGCACACCCGACAAGGACGCCAGCCGCGTGCACAGCCCGTGGAGTCGCGCGAGGCCGCCGCCGGCGCGCAGCAGGGTCGGCGGCGGCAACGCGGAGTGCATCTCGCGCAGGATCGTGACGACGAGGAACACGACACTCTCGAGCACCGCGACGATTTTCGCCTGCGGTGAACCCTCGCCCTCGAAGCCCGACGCGAAGTCCGGCACCCAGAACGGCGCGGCCAGCCCGCCGACCCCATTGCGGAACAGCGGAGGATCCTGCTCGTCCGCCAGCCAGCGCTCGAGGTCGCGCGTCGGATCCTCGAGATCGAGCTCCTCCACGATCCAGGCCAGCGCCGCACCCGCGCCGTTGACCGTTCCCTCGAGCGCGAGCAAAGTGCGATCGCCCTCGCGATCGACGAGTGTGATCAGCAGGCGATCGGCCGCGGGACTCTCGCCTTCGACCGGTCGCAGCACGAACGCGCCGGTGCCGAAGGTCACGTACGCGACGTCGCTACGCGGAGGTCCGTCCGCGAACAAGGCCGCCGACTGATCGCCGGTCAGTACGCGCATCGGAATCTTGCGCCGGCCGATGTCCAGCGTGCCCAGCTCGCCGCGGGTCGGCACGCAGCGCGGCAGCGCGCTGCGCGGAACTCCGAACAGATCGAGGAGCCGCGGCGACCAGTCCCCTGCCCGGACGTCGAGGAGCAGCGTGCGCGACGCATTCGCGACGTCGACGATCAGCGGACGCTCGTCGAGAAGACGGAACGCAAGGAACCCGGCCAGCGGCCCGAACGCGAGACGCCCGGATTGGAGGGCTTCGCGCACCGCGGGCACGCGGTCGAGGCACCAGGCCAGCTTCGTGGCGCCGTAGTGCGGCGAAAGGCGCAGGCCGGTGAGAGCGCGCACCTCGGCCTCGTGCTCGCGCACGGCTTCGAGACGGTCGCCCGCGCGCCGATCCTGCCACGAGAGGACCGGCGACATCGCCGCGCCGTTCGTGCGATCCCAGCAGGCGATGCTGGAGCGCTGCGTCGCGAGCCCGGCCGCCACGAGCTGGTCCGCGCGCGGGCCGAGCTTCTTGACGACCTCCTTCACGGCGCGCCGGAGCGAGCGCACGAGATCCTCGGCGTCCTGCTCGACGCGATCAGGTCCGGGATACGTCGTCGCGACTTCGACCGACGCCCGCGCGACGACGCGCGCGTCGCCGTCGAAGACGATGGCGCGGCTCGTGGTGCCGCCCTGGTCGAGAGCGAGCAGGAGTTCGTCGTGCGCGCTCATCGCGCTCGTACGGTACGCAACTCTGCACTCCGTGCGCGATGCGGAGTCAACCGCGCTTTGATCGAGCCTCGATGATCACGCCGGGATCGTCGCCCCCTCGCGCCCCACCGTCGCCGCGAAGAGCTCGCACAGCCTGCCCGTCACCGCCCCGCGCGCCTCGCCGATCTTGCGCCCGTCGATCTCGCGCACCCAGGCCAGCTCGCCCATCGTGCCCGTCGTGAACACCTCGTCCGCGGTGTGGAACTCCGCCAGCGAGATGCGGCGCTCGTGCACCGCGATCGCGATCTTGCTTGCCAACTGCATCACGACCGAGCGCGTGATGCCCGGCAGGCAGTGGTCCGCCGTCGGCGTGTGCAGCTCGCCCTTGCTGACGAGGAACAAGTTCGTCGCGTTCGTCTCGGCCACGAAGCCGTCGACATCGAGCAGGATCGCGTCGTCCACGCCGGCCTGGTTCGCCTGGATCTTGGCCAGGATGTTGTGCACGAGGTTCGCGTGGTGGATCTTCGAGTCCATCACGGACGGCGGCGCGCGGCGCACGGTCGACGTGATCAGCCTCAGGCCGCCGGTGCCGTACACGGGCGGTTTCCACTCGGCCAGCACGATCAGGCACGGGCCGGACTGGTTGTTGCGCGGGTCCATGCCCGACGTGACCTTTTCGCCGCGCGTGAGCGTCAAGCGCACGTGCACGTTGTCGGTCATCCGGTTCGCCTTCAGCGTCTCGAATAGCGCGCTCCTCACCGCGTCGCGCGTCGGGATCTTCTCGAACGCCAGGGCGCGCGCGCTGCGCTCGAGCCGTTCCAGGTGCGCGTCGAGCTGGAAGACGCGGTTTCGGTAGACGCGCAGACCCTCCCACACGGCGTCGCCGCCCTGCACGGAGCTATCGAAGACGGAAACCTTGGCTTCGGCGCGCGGGACGATCTTGCCGCCGACATGCACCATCACCTTCTGGTTGCGGGGATCCATGGGGGGGGCACTCTCCGACTCGGGCGCGGGCGAGGCAAGCGCGATCCGGATGCCGTGCCGCGCGAGGGAACCCCGGTTGCACACCGCTATCGGCGGCGCCATCCTCTGGACATGCGTCTCCTAAGCTCCGTCCTCCTGCTCCTCGCGGCAGCCTGCTCCACGACGGCTGCCGATGCTCCCCAAGCCGTCCCCACGAGCGGCCCGGCGTCGGATTCGCTGCGCCGCGGCTCGGATCCGCGCGCGGTCCGGATCGGCGAAGAGGTCCTCGACGCGCTGGGCGGCGCCGCAGCGTGGGATCGGGCGCGCGTCCTCGAGTGGAACTTCTTCGGGCGGCGCAGCCACGTCTGGGACAAGTGGACGGGCGACTACCGCCTCGACGAGGGCACGAAGGTCGTGCTGATGAACCTGAACTCGGGCGAGGGGCGCGTCTTCGTCGATGGCCAGCCGGTCACCGACGAGGCGACCAAGGCCAAGGACCTGGCGCGCGCGAAGTCGATCTGGATCAACGACAGCTACTGGCTCGTGATGCCCTACAAGCTGCTCGATCCGGGCGTGACGTTGCGCGACGTGGGGCAGCGCAAGCTCTCCGACGGTTCGCCGGCGGACGTGATCGCGCTGACGTTCGAGGGCGTCGGCGACACGCCGCGCAACAAGTACGAGGTCTTCGTCGCGCAGGACGACCGCCACGTCGAGCAGTGGGCGTACTTCCAGGATCGCGACGACGCGGAGCCCAAGTTCACGGCGCCGTGGACCGGCTGGCACGAGGTCGGCGGGATCCAGCTCTGCGGCGGACGCGGCCCGGACCGCGAGATCACGGCGATCGCGGTGCTCGACGAGCCGCCGGCGAAGCTCACTCAGCCGTGAGTCACAGCGCGGAGGCCGCGAGCGCCGCGTAGTGCGTCTGGCACTCGGCCAAGAGCGGCGCGAACCGCGCCGGCACGCGTTCCGCTTTGCGCTTGTAGGGCTGGAAACCGCTCGATCGGTGCACGTTCGCGTACCAGAACGGGGCCCAGATCCCGTCCTCGGGGCGAGCGCCCGGCTCCCACGCGAGCATCGCCTCGTCGAACGCGATCCCCAGGCGCGCGCACAAGCGCGTGAGGACGCCGCGCGGGTCCTGCAGGATCCGGTGCGCGACGAGCACCGGCGGGTCCTGACCCAGCTCGCGCAGTTGAGCGAGAATTTCGGTCTGCGCGCCATAGCCGGTGTCCCTCAGGGTCGGCTCGGGGACGTTCTCGATCAGCGAGGTCAGCATCTCGGCCGGCTCGCGCGTGAGCAGCACGTTCGCGCAGCGACCGAGGAACCCGCGGTCGAGATCGACCAGATGGTGCGCCATCTGCTTGAACACGACGACCGGCCGGTCGCTGGGCGCGAGGATCACGTCGCGCACGACGTCTCGCCCGTCGTTCGCCTGCGCGGCCAGCACGATCTCGCGCCCGGGGTGGTCGGCGCCGGTCACCCGCAGGTAATGGGCGTAGAGCGGCTCGTCGACGACGCGCGTGTCGGTCCGCTGGGCGAAGGAGTACATCAGCGCGGTCGAGACGTTGCGCGGGCCCGACCAGACGTTGATCCGCAGGGTGACCTTCATCGCGACGGATCCTAGCGCTTGTTTCGCCCGCGGCCGATACGGCGGCCGAACGCGGCGGCGCGCGGCGGAAGGTCGATTCCCCGCTACCGCCGCGGCCGGTCGGCTTCCATGATGGTGCCTCATGAAGTCCCTCGTCCTGGGCGCCACGCTCGTGGCCACGATCCTTGCGGGCTGTGGTCCGCAGGCCCCGGCCGCCACGCCGGCCCAGGTCGTGAGCTCAGCGACGGAGGCGCGCGAGGTGCGCACGGCGCGGGCCGAGCCCGGGCGCTGGCCGCTCTCCGTGCGCACGACCGGCGAGACCGCGGCGTTCGAGGAGTCGACGCTCTCGGCCAAGGTCGCGGGGCGCATCGGGGAGCTCGCGGTCGACGTGGGATCGCGCGTCGCGCGCGGCGACGTGGTCGCGCGCACCGAGTCGCGCGATTATGAGCTGCGCATCGCCCCGGCCGAGGCGGCCTTGGCCGCCGCGCGCGCGTTGCTCGGGCTCGACGAGAGCACGACCGGCGACCACGTCGATCCCGAGACGACGCCCGTGGTGCGCGCGGCCCAGGCCGAGCTCGACGACGCGCGGCGTGAGCGCGACCGCGTCGCGTCGCTCGCGGACAGCGGCGTGTCCTCGAAGTCGCTGCTCGAGCGGGCCGAGGCGCGCTACGCGACGGCCGAGGCGGGCATCGTCGATGCGCGCCAGACCGTGGCGAACCGGCGCGCGCTCGTGGCGCAGCGCCGCGCCGATCTGGCGCTCGCGCGACAGGCGCTCGAGGACACGCAGATCGTCGCCCCTTTCGCGGGCGCGGTCGCGGAGCGCCTGGCCGGCACGGGCGACTACTTGACGCCGGGCGATCCCATCGCGCGGCTCGTGCGCTTCGATCCGCTGCGCGTGCGATTCGAAGTGCCCGAGCGCGACGCCGTGCTCGTGCGCGTCGGCCAGGAGACGCACGTCGAGAGCGCCGGCCTCGTCACACCCGCGGCGGCGCTCGTGGCGCGCATCAGCCCGGCGCTCGATCCGCGGAGCCGCACACTGCTCGTCGAGCTCGAACTCGCGAACCCGGACTTGACGCTGCGTCCGGGCGCTTTTGCGGCGGCAGACATCGTCGTCGATCCCGACCGCCAGGCGCTCACGATCCCGGCCGAGGCCGTGATCACGTTTGCGGGCATCGACAAGGTCCTGGCCGTGCGCGAAGGCGTGGCGCAGGAAGTGCGCATCGTCATCGGACGGCGTGACGCGTCGCGCGTGGAGGTCCTCTCCGGACTTGAGCCCGGAGGCGAGGTCGTGCTCTCCCCCGGCAACCTGCGCGGCGGCGCCGCGGTGCGCGTCGCGCGCTAGAGCGGACCTGAGCGTGCAACGTCTCGTCGCCGTCTGCATCCGCCGGCCGGTTTTCGCATCGATGCTGATCGCGACGCTGGTCGTGATCGGCATCGCGGGTTTCATGCGCCTGGGCGTGGACCGCGTCCCGTCCGTCGACCTGCCGACCGTCAGCGTGCGCACGACCTTGCCCGGCGCGTCGACCGAGGAAGTCGAGACCCTCGTCTCGCAGCGCGTCGAGGAGGCCGTCAACACGATCGAGGGCATCGACCAGCTGCGCTCGATCTCGACGACCGGCGCATCGGTCGTCATCATCACGTTCCGCCTCGACCGCGAGATCGAGGGCGCCGCGCAGGACGTGCGCGACCGCGTGGCCACCGTGCTGCGCGAGCTGCCGCCCGAGGCCGAGGCGCCGATCATCTCGAAGTTCGACAGCGACCAGTCGCCGGTCCTCTCGCTGGCGTTCTCCGCCGATCGGCCGGTCCGCGAGCTGACCGAGCTGGCCGACAAGATCGTCAAGCCGCAGCTCGAGCGTTCCACCGGCGTCGGCGAGGTGCGCATCGTGGGCGGCGCGGAGCGCGCGATCTCGCTCTGGATCGACGCAGAACGGCTGCGCGCCTACGGCCTCTCGATCACGGCCGTGCGCGACGCGCTGGAGCGCCAGAACACGGAGGTCCCGGGCGGCAACGTGACCGGCCCGGGCCACGAGGCCGTGCTGCGCACGATGGGCCGCCTCACGGATCCGCGGCAGTTCGAGGACCTGGTCGTAGCCGCGATCGACGGCGCCCCGGTGCGCATGCGCGACGTCGCGCGCGTCGAGGACGGGACCAAGGAGGTCCGCTCGTTGGCGCGGCTCGACGGCACGCCTTGCGTGGCGATCGAGATCCGGCGGCAATCCGGCGCGAACGCGATCGAGGTGATCGAGGGCGTCAAGGGGCGCCTCGAAGCCGTGCGCGCCGACCTGCCGGCCGATCTGCGCATCCAGATCCTGCGCGACCAATCGCGCTACATCCGCGCGGCGCTGTCCGAGATCGAGACGCACCTCGTGCTGGGCAGCTTGCTGGCCAGCCTGGTCGTCCTCGTGTTCATGCGCTCGTGGCGCCCGACGCTGATCGCGGCGATCGCGATCCCCTGCTCCGTGATCGCCACGTTCGGCGTGATGGACGCGCTCGGGTTCACGTTGAACAGCGTGACCATGCTGGCGCTCGTGCTGATGGTCGGGATCGTGATCGACGACGCGATCGTCGTGCTCGAGAACATCTTCCGCTTCGTGGAGGAGAAGGGCATGTCGCCCTTCGAGGCCGCGCGCGAGGGCACGGCCGAGATCGCGCTGGCCGTGCTGGCCACGACGCTGAGCCTGGTCGTGATCTTCGTGCCCGTCTCGTTCATGTCGAGCATCTCGGGCCGCTTCCTGTACCAGTTCGGCATCACGGCCGCGGCGGCGGTCATGGTCAGCCTGCTCGTGTCGTTCACGCTGACGCCGATGATGAGCGCGCGGCTCCTCAAGCCCCACGGGGCCGAGCCCCTTGAACGGGCCGGCCCACTCTTGGGGCTACGCTCGCAAGCTCGCTCCGCGGGCGCAGCGAGGTCGCGCTCGGGCTTATACGGGTGGATCGAGCGCGCGTACATGGGGATGCTCCGGTTCGCCCTGCGGCACCGGCTGGCGGTCGCCGTGCTGGCGATCCTGACGATCGCGACGACCGTGCCGCTCTACGCGCGCGTCAAGCAGGAGTACACGCCCACGAACGTGGACGAGGCCGAATTCGAGATCACGGTGACCGGGCCCGAGGGCGCGAGCCTCGAGGCCATGGACGGCGCCATGCGGTCGCTCGAGGAAGTAGTCCGCACGACGCCCGGCGTACGCACCGTGCTTTCGAGCGTGGGTGGCAGCTTCATCTCGCAGGTCAGCCGCGGGGAGATGTTCGTGCGCATCGCGCCGCACGAGGAGCGCGTGCTGTCGATCTCGCGCTTCCTGCGCGAGCTGAAGAGCGGCACGCCCGGCCGCGCGTTCGAGGGCAACTACTCGCAGGGCGACGTCATGCGCGACGTGCGCCGGCGGCTGTCCGAGTTCAAGGATCTGCGCTGCGCCGTGCGCAACATGCAGGCCTTCAGCCTGGGCGCCGGGCCGTTCGAGCTCGATTTCTCGATCCTGGGGCCCGATCTGGAGACGCTGGCGCGCTACGGCGAGGAGCTGCGCACGCGGAGCAAGGACCTGGGCGGCATCGTCGACGCCGACACGACGCTGCGCCTCGACCGGCCCGAGCTGCGCGCGATCATCGACCGCGAGCGCGCGGCCGACCTGGGCGTCGAGGTCTCGGATGTCGCGTCCGCTCTGCGCCTCGCGGTCGGCGGCGAGGACCGTGCGTCGCGCTTCCGCGACACCGGCCTGCAGGAGGACTACGACGTGCAGATTCGCCTGCGGCCCGAGGACCGCACGGACGCGCGCCGCATCACCGAGCTCTACGTCCCGTCCGAGAGCGGCGCGCTGGTGTCCTTGTCCTCCGTGGCGTCGCTCGTGCCCGCGACCAGCGCGTCGCGCATCGACCGACTCGACCGCCAGCGCCAGGTGTCGCTGCGCGCGTCGGTGGGCCAGGGCTACGCGCTGTCGGACCGGCTCGTCGCGCTGCGCGGCGCAGCGGCGGAGCTCAACATGCCGCCCTCGTACACGACGCGCATCTCGGGGCGCGGCCGCGAGCTCGAGCGCACGATCGGCGAGTTCCTGTGGGCCTTCCTGCTGTCCGTCGTGCTGATGTACGTGATCCTGGCCAGCCAGTTCGAGAGCCTGATCCACCCGTTCACGATCCTGCTCTCGCTGCCGCTGGCGGTGCCGTTCGCGTTGTGGTCCTTGGAGGTCAGCGGGAACACGCTGAACATGTACTCGGCGCTCGGGATCCTGGTCTTGTTCGGCGTCGTCAAGAAGAACGCGATCCTGCAGCTCGACCACACGAACCAGTTGCGCGCGCGCGGCCTCGAACGCCACGAGGCGATCCTGCGCGCGAACCGCGACCGCCTGCGGCCGATCCTGATGACGACGCTGGCGCTCGTCGCCGGCATGCTGCCCCTGTGGCTCGGCACCGGGCCGGGCGCCGAGGAACGGCGAGCCGTCGCGGTCGTCGTCATCGGCGGGCAGAGCTTGTCGCTGCTCTTGACGCTCCTCGTGACACCGGTCGCGTACAGCCTGTTCGACGACCTGCGACCCTCCACGTGGCGCGCGCGCCGCCGGAACGAGACGCCGGCGACTCCGATCGTGGCGCCGGAACCGGTGCCCGAAGCCACCCCGGCCGGCTAGCGCGTCATGGCGAGCGACGCCGCCCTGCGCTCGCGGCGCCCGCAGTCACAACGGCTTGATCGCGATGTCGCCTTTCAAGTGCAGCTGACAGCCCAGACGCGCGCCCTTCACGTCGGTGCACATGTCGAGCGTCTCCTTCTCGTCCCTCGAAGGCGGCGGCACGTTCTCGGCGCCGGAGGTGAAGACGAGCACGCACGTGCCGCAGCTCCCGACCGTGCAGCCGAAATCGTGCGGGGCGTCGTTGTCCTGGCAGACCTGGAGGAACGAGGCGCCGAGCGGGGCTTCGATCGTGGTGCCGTCGCGGAGGAATGTGATCTTGGGCATGGCTGCGCGGCAGTGTACGGGGCCCGCAGCGCTCCGTGGAGCCCGGAAACGCCTCGGCCATGGGAACGCCGGCCGTTCTCGTGCACACTGGCGAGTTCATGCGCCATCCGATCCCCCACCCTGAATTCCCTCCCGACCTGGAGGCGGCCGGTCCGGCACCCGCGCCTTCGCTCGGGACCGGAGCGCGGGTGTGGCTCGTGCGCCACGCCGAAGTGCACGCCGACTGGTCCGAGCGCGCGTACGGCGACCTCGACGTGCCGCTCTCCGCGCAGGGCGAGGAGCAGACGCGCGTCATGGCGCGGCACTTTTCGCGACTCTCGATCGCGCTCGTCGTCGCTTCGCCGCTCGCGCGCGCGAAAGCGATGGGGACCGCGATCGCTGCCGCCACGGGCGCGGCACTCGAGTTCGACGCGGGCCTGAAGGAAGTCAGCCGCGGGAACTGGCAGGGTCTGCCGACATCCGAGTTCCGCGCGCGCTGGCAGGCCGACCGGACCGAATTCGTGCGCGATCCGTGGCGCTGGAAGGGTCACGGCGGCGAGAGCGACGCGGAGCTCTTCGCGCGCGCGTGGCCCGTGCTCTCGAGCGCGGTCGAGCGCGCGCGCGGTGGTCGCGTCGTGCTGGCCAGCCACTACAACCTGATCCGCGCGCTCGTGTCGGGCGGGCTGGGCCTGAACGCTAAGGAGAGCTTCGCGTTCAAGAACCGGCCGGCGCACGCGACGCTGCTGGTCGACGCGCGCGACGGCTGGCGGCTCGTGGCACGCGACGTGCCCGATCCGGCGCTCGACCTGCCCTGAGTCCCGTGTCGAAGTAGGATCGTCGGCCGGGCTCGCTCCCAACCTTCGGAACGCGCGATGAGTCGCAGAGTCGACCTGTTCGACAGCGCCCGATGACTTGCTCCCGCGCGCGCTCGGGACCACGCTCCCCACATGGGCCCGACCATCCTCCACACGATCGGCAACACCCCGCTCGTCGAGCTCCAGTCGCTCCGACCGGCCGGCGGCGCGCGCATCGTCGTGAAGGTCGAAGGCAGCAACCCCACGGGCAGCATGAAGGACCGCATGGCGCTCGCGATGGTCGAGGGCGCGCGCCGCGCGGGGCGCCTCGCGCCCGGCCACCCGGTCGTCGAGCTCACGGGCGGCAGCACGGGCACTGCGCTCGCGCTCGTGTGCAGCGCGCTGGGCCACCCGCTCAGCATCGTGACCAACGACGCGGTCGCGCGCGAGAAGATCGACATGACGCGCGCGCTGGGCGCCGTGGTCGAAGTCATCCGGACTCCCGAGGGGAAGGTGCACCCCGGCCTCGTCCCCGAGATGCGGGCGCGCGTCGAAGCCATCGTGAAGGCGACGGGCGCTTTCTGGACGGATCAGTTCGAGAACCCGCACCAGCTCGACGGGTACGAGCCGCTCGTCGCCGAGGTCCTGCGCGAGTGCCCCGACGTCTCGCACGCGCTGCGCGCTGCGAAGCCCCTCGTGCGCGTGACGCTGGTCGAGCCCGCATCGTCCCCATGGCTCTCGGAGGGGCGCGGTGGCTCGCACGGCGTCGAAGGCACCGCGGGCGTGCGCAAGCCCCCGCTGCTCGAGCGCGCTCTCTACGACGACGTGCTGGCGGTGGACGAGGCCGAAGGTCGCGCGATGGCGCGCCGGCTCGCGCGCGAGGAAGGCGTCTTCGCGGGCACGAGCACGGGTCTCAATGTCGTGGCGGCGCGCCGCGTCGCCGCCGCGCTGCCGCCCGAGGCGGTGGTGCTGACGATCGCGGTAGACACGGGGCTCAAGTACCTCGCGGGCGACCTCTTCCGCAGCTGAGGCCGTGCGTTCCCGTGTTCGCGATCGTGTCGAGATGAGCGAGCGCTCGGAACCTCGAGCCTGAGCAGCGGATCGTCGCGGATCGTGTCGATTCTCAGCGCGCCGGTCCGATCAGCCCGCGCCGTCGCAGATCCGCGGCGGTCTTCGGGTCGTCCGCGGGCGCGATGCGGCTGTGCAGCAGCGCGCGCGAGCGCTCGACCCAGTCGCCCCACGCGTCGAGCGCGAAGGTCAGGCGCTCGCGCGCCGCGCTGGCAGAGG
>Ga0163150_10005333_pt1 | contig 16496 bp, 8 predicted proteins | sample OliLakLV19P2IB_FD_148628 | JGI IMG/M metagenome (GOLD analysis project Ga0163150, IMG submission 148628) | Freshwater microbial mat bacterial communities from Lake Vanda, McMurdo Dry Valleys, Antarctica - Oligotrophic Lake LV.19.P2.IB | ecosystem: Environmental > Aquatic > Freshwater > Lake >...
AGAGGGCTACGCCCTCTCCCCTGTGACCCCTCTCCCTGCCCCAGCACGTTGTGTCGGGTTATCACTGTCGTCATGCGGGGAAATGAATGTCGTTGACGGCCCCAGCGCCCGGAATATCCAGCCCTCCTCCGCAGCGGTCAGGGTGGAGCACAGGCGGAGCCGAGCAATACCTTGACGGCTGCTGATAAAATCGAGGGCTGGGCGCGCGCTTTTCCACCCGCCCGCTCAAAGCCGGCAAATGGCCATGACCCCGTCGTTATGCGCAGGAGCAGCCGCCGGCGGCTGCTGGAAATGCACCGGCACAACCGCGGAGGCCGGCACCGTCCCCCGGGTAAAGACTAGGGTCCCGACCACTGGCGGCGGCACCACGAAAACGTCAAAATCCGCGCCGGACAGGTTCGCGTTTAGGTGGATAATCGACTCGAACATGTTGCCGCGCGGGTTGTGCTGCTGGTGGCCATTGGCTTCGCGTTGCCAGTAGGTGGCGCCATCCGGGACGAGGTTGTCGAGGTAGAGTTCGCACGCCGCATGCACCGCCTGAAAGACGAGCGTGGTGCGCCGCGCCCGAGCTTCCGCGTCACCCATCCGATTCTGCGCGATGAACCGTGATTCGCCATAGGTGTCGCTGCCGATGGTTTGGCCGTCGGTCGGACTAGCGGTGATCTGGATGCCCATCGCTTGCGCGCGCCGGCGGAGCTGGACCTCCAGCGGGCCGTAGTCGCGGGCGGCGAGCCGCAGCTCATAGTCCGCCGGTTGGTGGTTCAGAAACATGAAGCCTTCCACCGCGCGGTCCCGGACGATGGGGGCAAGGAATTCACCGACGAATGTGGTCCAGCGCCGCGCGGGATCGTCGAAATGGGGTGCGTGGGTAGGCACGGCAAATTGGAAGAAACGATGGGGGGTGTCTTTCATGGGAGTTCGGGTAAATAATCGGGAAACGGAAACGTCACTCTGGGCGACGACGGCAATACTAGGCACCGCTTTTACCGACCTCGTATTTGTCGCGGCGCACCCCGAAAGCCCAGCGCGTTCCCTCAAGAACATCGGTGACATGCTGACTGGTGATCGGATTTTCCAAAGAGCCGGTTGTGTAGGTCACGGCGTTACCGTTCATCTTGTCCATGCTTGCGTGGACGATTTGGTCGGCATCGCAGACTACAGCGAGGTTTGGGTTGTGAGTGACGATGAAGACCTGACGCCTCTTGCGAGCCTCGCGAATGCAATCGACCAAGACCTTCGCGACTGTGTGATTATCGAGATTGCCCTCCGGCTGGTCGATTAACAGCGGCATGTCACCTTTGTCGATGAGGAGGTAGAATACCAATAATAGCGTGCCGCGTTCGCCGGGCGATAGCATCGCCAAGTCCTTACCTTCCCACCGCAAAATGTAGCGCGGCTGGATGTATTCTAGACCGTAGAGCAAGTCGAAGATTTCCTCGACTTTTTTGCCGCGTAAAAGTTGGTCCCGCAGTTGAACGTCTGGCGCGGGAGTTTCGCGTTGGTCCTCGTGTAGTGCTCGATCCATTACGTCGAGGAATGCGACTGCCGATTCAGGGTCGGCCCATTTGACGGCTTCAACAAGAGTTGCGACTTTCGCGCGGCCTTCGTCCGTTCCCATGAACGAACCTCGGCGATTCTGGGCAATCAAGCCAAGAAAACGGTCCTCGAAGTCCTCATTCGTAAGTTCTGCGCGAAATTCCAGCCGGAGTTTGTCCTTCGCGAGTTGATGTGAGTCTATAAATTGCTGCACCGGTTGGTAGAGCGTCCGATAAACTTCGGCCTGCGCTAACTTTTCGGCAAGAATTTCACGGGCGATTTTAATTTGCTCGCCCCGAACTCCAGCAATTCTCAGCGGGAGATCGGACAAGGAGGCGAGACTGACCTGAAGACCTTTTAACGACTCGGGTTCTTGCTCGGTGCCCTCATACTTTGCACGCTTTTCCTGCCACTCGGCCAACTCCTTGAGATAATTCTGGTAAGCACGGTTAGGCGCGTCGAGCTTGGCTTGGACCTCGTGCAACTTGGCTTGCGCATCGGCAAGTTGTTTGACGAGCCCGGTGGGACTGGCTGGGTCGAGAAGTCCCTTTGCCGCGGTGGCTGCTGTTGCCGCTTCATCGCGTATGGTTTCAGCGGGCGACTTTTTGACCGACAAGGTCGCGAGCTCGCCGGGTTTCAATCCGATTTCCGTTGCATCAGCGTTTAAGGAACCCGTGAAGACAGCGAATTCCTTTTCGAAATTCACCAAGCGTTCCAACAGCCGCTTGGCCACCGCGCCACGCCGCTCAGCTAAGCGGAGTTTTTCGGTAGCGTCGGCGATTGCAGCTTCCGCTTGTTTGCGTCCCTTATCTGCGGCCGCGAGATCGGCGAGGAGCGTTGGGGCGGGCGGAGGACTGTCCGCAGTCTTGTTTGGGTCCGACTTCTCCGAGGGCTTGGTTTTGTCGTGAGCCTCGATCTCAAGTTCTCGGCGCTTGATCTTCTCCTCAATCTCACGCTTGGCAGCAGGATCAGCTTGTGCCTCTAGGAGTCCGCGGTTGCGGCTGAATTCCCTGAGCTGCTTCAAAAGGGAGTCAATGCGCTTTTGCTTTTCGCCGGTCTGGAATCGCACGAGATCGTCAAGGGTGGCCTGGCCGAGCCGCGAGGCTTCGGGCACATGCGAGAAAATGACGGCTTTTAGCTCTTGCTCGAAGCCTTGCTTGCCAGTGCCCGCCAGCTCAGTGCAGACGCGCTCCACGTGGTCTTGCGGAAGATATTTCAGGCGCTCGACTTCTTCGGGGCCAGCCGGGTTTAAAAGCGATCGACTGATTTCATCTTCAGACTCCCATTTTAGGATGGCTGTGAAATGCTGCGCAAAACCGACTGAGGGATGGCGGAAGCGCTCCTTACTCAGGAACGAAAATGACTCGGCGTTGCGGCTGGCACCAAGCAGCCCGAGCATGTCAGCGAGTGCGCTCTTTCCACTGCCTTTGTTACCAACAATCGCCACCAAACCCGGATTGAATTCCACGGTGCCGCCAAACCATTTCTCCGCGGAGGGCGCAGTCGCCTCGCGGCGGAAGGAGATACTGCGAATGTATTTTGTTGGGTTTTGCTCGACGCGGATTTGTTCAGGCGGACGTTCGCCCAAGAATATGCGACCAACTGGCTCACGAAGCACCATTAACAATCCGCGAAAGGTAGGGTCTGCACGCACCCAGAGCATGGATTTCGCAGGGTAATTGGAAATCTTGTGGTTGTCAGAACACAAGATCATCGGGAGCGAACGATCCAAATGGGGGAAGACCTGTTTCTGGTAGACCTCGGTGTCCTGCACCGCGCCGACCTCGTAGATATCGATACAGTTTTTAACCAAGTCCTTTTTGATGATTTGCTTGATGTAGTCAGAACTTTTCAGCCCCTCGATGGTGTTCGACTTGGTGCCTGCGTGGACGGTAACAACGCCGCCCAGGTCGCGAATAATATCGGCCGTGGCCACAAACTGACAATAAATCTTGTCGTCCCCCTTCTTGGCGACCTCGGCTTCGGTTATATCTAGCCTCCCGGCCAGCTTGGTCCAAAGATCGGTCACGTCCGCTTCCTCGGAGAAAATGCCGATGAAGTGGACGGACTGGCTGCCGCCAAGCTCCGAGCGAAATTCAATGCCGGGGAGCACGGTTAGTTTATCGCCCCCGAGTTTTTGCAGCTCTTTAATCCGAGGGACATCCATTCGATGGTGGTCGGTCACAGCCACGAGTCGGACTCCTTTGGCAATCAAGTCGTCTACGATTTGTTGATTGGTTACGCTGCCGTCTTGGTAGTCGTAAGAGGCAGGAGTGTGAAAGTGCAGGTCCCAACTGTGCCAGAGAGAGCCGCGAGCGTTCCAAGTCGTGGGATTGGTGGACATGGGTGGGGTTGGGTTTGGGGCATCGCGACGGGATGAACCTACTCTTGCGCGAAGTCCTGCTGGGTAAATTTTAACGTGCGGCAGTTTTCGCCGACCGTGCGAACGACGTTGTCCGGGAAGCCGTCTGGCGCGGTCGCCTGAATTTCGATGGTGATTTCAACGTCAGCCATCAACAGGCCGACAAGGTGCTGAACGACTTCTTGTGAAATCTGGCCCGCATCGCGATTCATACGAGAGGCGTCAATTTTTACCGATCCGTAGAAACGCTTCGGTTTTGTTGGCTGGCTGGCCGTCGGGGCTGGTGCTGCGCCTGATGGTTGCGCCGTTGGTTTCGCGCCACCAGGGGCCGCGCTTGCTGGCGCCGGTATCGCCGGCGGTGCGTCGGCCGTAATTTGCGCAAAGGCAATTTCCGGTTTCACCAGCATTCCAAATAGCCCGTCGTCCGGCACGTTGACGTTTTGTCCGCCCTTGAGGCCGGCGTAACGCTTGGTCTTGTCGTCATAGCTCTCGGCGAAGGCGAATGTTTCCTTTTCCCACGTCGTGAATGTCAGACCGTCCCGAATTGCTTCTATGAGCACGCCGGTATCACGGAGCCGCGGGAGATACAGGTAACGGGCGAAGTCTTCCGTTAGCAGTTTGATTTCTACATGCTGGGCTGGCTGACCACGCCAGAGGGGCACTTTGTCGAGTTCGTGGCGGAGTCGTGTCGCCGCAAATTTCGTGAGTAAGGACTCGTCATTACGCAACTTCTTGCTGGCCCGCACCGCGAGCGGTTCCTGGCCGGTCAACCGATGGGATTGCCAAGAAATCGGCTCTTGAGGTGTGAGCTGCTGCGGGGAGAGAAGCCATTGGTAGGATTCGGGCAGCCGCGAGTTGACTGCGCCGTTGGCGTTGTCGCGCTGCGTGCCTGCTTGCTTCTTCTGGTGCGGGGAAAGATCGAGCGTATCCGCTTCATCAACGATAGACTGCCATGCGAGGTAACGGCGAACTGACTCGTCAAGATCGGCGAGTCGAGTCTTGTCCACGGCAAGGAATACAAGTGCATTTTTGCACAGACGCGGACTTGAGCCGCGTTTGTCGAGCATCTCCTTGGCGGCAACCAACGCAGGCGCTTCTGCTTCTTTCGTGAACGGATGGCTAACGGATAAGATGACAAGGCGTGCGTCGGGATCGTCAGGCACGTCGGCATGACTGCCGGGAAAATCATGCACTCGGCTAAAATCGCCCTTCTGCTTCTTCACGTCCTCGCGAACGCGACGTTTGATTTCCTCGGCGACGGCGTCCGAATCGGATTTGAGTTGTTCCGCGCGATCATCCGCCAGCTTGGTGACGGTGGGTTGGGTAGAATACCAATAACGCGCACCGTCCTGGTAGAGGTAGGTTGCGCTGCTGCTGAGGCGCCGAAGCGCGTCGCCGAAAATTGCGGCCGATTCGCCGGGCAAGACACAGCCCAGTTTAACCCGCCGGTCTTCCAAACCCTTGTTGGCGGCTTGGGCGGTGGGAGCAGAGCCAAGATAGATGGTGCGCGCCACGCGGCGGCACGCCGAGTATTTCCCGAGATTGGGCTGCTCGCCGTCGATGCGCAGCGGAAGCGAGTTCGGGCCGTCCACATCTTTCTCGATGACCGGTGTCCAATTATCGGAAAGGTATCGGGTGAGTTCAAATTGCACCCTGGGCTCGTCGATGGGGATGTGCGCAGGCAGAATGAGCGGATTCTTATCCCCTTTTTCCCATAGCGCATGGATGACCGCCGCCATGAGCCGAAGAACACCGCGGGTGCGTTGGAATTTAACAAGCGTGGACCAATCGTTGTAGAGCCGGTCGAAAACCTCCGGATGAATCGGGTATGCGGCGCGGAGGCGCTTCTCATAATCGCCGTCCCGGCACTCGGCGGGAAATTCTTGATGCTGCGTCCGATAGAGGTCGAAGAATTCCCGTGCTGTCGTATCGCGAGCGACGAATTGCTCCTGCTGGACAATGGGCTCGAAGAGCCGGCGGCGAACAATCTCAAAACTCTCCTCGGCATTGGCAGGCTTCCATGACGATTCAACGCGGCCAATCGCATTGCGCAAACGGTCGAGGGCCGCGCGCCCGCGTTCGCCACCGACCTCAAGGTCGTCAGCCTGCGCGTGGGGGCTGGTGGCGGTGTCGGATGCCGGCAAACTTACGAGTAGAAGGGTGTTCTTCGCGGTCTTGGCGCACTCCGTGAGCGTCTGCGCAAAGGTGAAGTGCGTTTCAAAACTTCCGCCGGGCAGATCGCTTTGGTCGTGAAGCTGGCGAGCATACGCGACCCACTCATCAATCAGGATGAGGCACGGGCCGTATTGGTTGAACAGGTCGCGCAAACGGTCGCCGGGGCTGGTCGCCATCTCGTCGTCCGCGCGAATCTGTTCATAGGCTTCTTTGCCTCCAAGCTGCCACGCGAGTTCGCCCCACAGTGTGCGAACGATCGTTCCGTCGGCCTTCTTGATCGGGTTGCCGGGAGAAATCTTATTGCCGACGAGAACGACCCGTTTGACCGGCGGGAGCTTATCGACGCCCGCTTTCTCGAAGACTGCCTCTAGCCCGACCATCTCCGCCGGCTTCATGCCGGAGAACACATGGTATAGCGCGAGCATGGAGTGCGTCTTGCCACCGCCGAAATTGGTCTGGAGCTGAACAACCGGATCACCGGCCTGGCCTGTGAGGCGACGGATGGCGCCCACAAGCAAGTCACGGAGGCTCTGGGTAAGAAACGTGCGACGGAAAAACTCGACCGGATGTTTGTATTCTGGGGCAACAGTGGCGTCGTTGACAAACGCAACCTGCCATAGGTCGGCCGCAAACTCGGCCTGCTGATAGCGGCCGGAAGCAACATCCTTGTGAGGAGTGACGACCTCACGCCAGGGTTTTACTCCTGCAACTGGCTGTCCCTCGACCGAAATGGAGGCGCTCTTCCGCTTCTCATTTCGGGCCTGCTCGTCGAATCGCACGCGAAGAAGTTCCTGCTTCATCGTCTCAATCTCGCTAGCTTCTTTGGCCGCCGAGACGGCGTTCAAGAGGCGCTGGACACTATCGAGTGCGCGATAAACGTCGTCAGTTGAAAACGTGCGCTGATGCGCCCACTTGTTTCGCACCTCGCGTAGTTCGGAAACAAGACTGCGTTCACCGTGCCCGAGGGTTTTCTTGAAAACGTCGTTCCACTGATTCCACAACGTGACGAGTGCGCTAGCTGCATCCCATTGCGGCTTGTCGGCATCACCTAGAAGGTCGGCCTGCTGGGGTGTCAGCGTGCGTTTGGTCTCTTCAAACCATGCCTGTTGATGGGTGCTTTTGAGTTCCCGCTCGATGAATGGCGCAAGACCGCCGGTAAGGAGTTCGAGTGCCTTCGTGAGACGATCGTGGTTTGAAACGGCCATGGTGGGGATTGGTTAGTTGAAGTTCAATTCACTATCTGCTGGAGGTCGCGCTTGTGGAGATTGCTGGGCGAGGCGGGTGAGTTCGGGCCAGCCGAGAACGAGGGCGTTATATCCTTGTGCGTCCGCACTGCGCTTGCGGCGCTCGGCGATAGAGAACAAACGATAGGCGAGATCTCGGGCGACGTCCGCACGCCCACCAAGTTGGCGAAGAACAGCAGCCGTCGCGGCTTCGCCTGCTCCCTCAACATGAAAAAGTCGCACAAGATGATGCGTGATCTCCCAAACAGAAAGATTGGCCTTCGTGACCGGCGTCCAATCCTTGGAAAGTTCATCGGGGCGGAGGAGACGAACTTTGCCTCCTTTCGAGTAAACAACGTTGGATGCAGCGAGACTTGAGATGCTCACATTCTTTGCTGTGCTGAGGGTTTCTGCTGTGCCATAGGCGCCCTCCGCGAATCCCTGTTGTTCGAACCACGCAAGCGCCCAGCGAGTCTCGCCATCGAAATCTCCTTCTTGTTCGGCGAGCACTTCGTCGAGGATTTGGTTGATCAAGGTGAGTGCGCTCCGCACGCTCATCGCATCACCGTTGGCTTCCAATACCTTTGCGGCACGGGAAAATACCGCCATGCCAGGGCCGATTGCGGCTTGTGCAAGATCGACTGGAGCTATGTTGCCGGCTTGGAGTGCACGTAGTGCACTGGGCAGCTCCCGTTTCAGAGCAGAAACAAATTCACGGCGAGTCACTGCGGCAGTTCCGTCTGGTCGCACGCGGCAAACTAAAACGATTGAGGACGCGAGCGAATTACGACCGTGATCTCGCAGTCCGCCCGACTGCTCCGTGCGGATGGGCCAAGTGCCATCAACCTGCCATCCACCGTCTACAAGACCTTGGAGAAAGGTTTCCCATCCGGTCGATGCTCGACCAGATGTGCTGGCGGCTTCCTCATTTTCGTCGTCTGCTGTCTCGTCGTTTTGCTCCTGCTTGAAGGCGTAATATATTGTAGTTGGATAGCGGAGATCGGTCGCGGTCCGGAGCCGCGAGAAAACGGCACCGATTCCTTTCTCGAAGAACCGCCGGGCAGCATCTTTGCCTCCATGGCGAAATGGATCGGCAACGAGTTCTTCGGCCTTCGGGACAAGAACAGTGCTGAGCAACTGAGGATAGATAGTGGAAAGCGAGCGTCTCAGCCAGATGTAGAAACAGTCAGAAAGGTCTGCATATGGAACGTTGTCGTAATACGGAGGGTCTAACGAGAACAACGCCGGGCGTTTTGGAGCGGCGGGCATGGCTTCAGCGGACCCTTGGGAGACTTCCGCGCGCCCGATGGCAGGTGTTGCCGCCACGGCTTTTGCTGCCTGGTCAACGCCGAGCGACCAATTACCAGATGAATCACTAAATGGGTTGGTTTCCGTGAAGTCCCATGCCATCGGAAGGACAGGCAGCCCGAATGTGCTCACCAATTTTTCTGCCTTCTGGTGCCACTTACAAACCGACGACCAGTAGTTCACCGCTTTGCTTAAGCTGAAAGCAAGATATGTCGCTACAGCATCTGCATAGTTTCCGTTTCCGCCGGACTCGACGAGGACCTTCTCCCGCGCTTCGATGACGAGGTCAGAAAAAGTTGAAAGGGCGACAAGCTGACGGTTGGTGAATAGGTGACGATGCTTCGTCATGCCGTAATTTTGAACGCGAAATCCGAGTGCAGCCTTTGGCAGGTCGGTATCGGGAACGTTTTGGGGCCGGGCAGAGCCGGCGATGCGCTCGTGCTCATCAGTGGGAGCTAAGTAAACGCGACTTCGGTCGCCCTCGGCTACAATTGCCATGAGTCTCGCGCTCATACGGCCAGCCTGCGCCTCAGTGCGAATGTAACTGAGGCTGATTGGGCTGCGTGACAGTATGCATTCGCCCCCAGTGCGGCCTACGGTCCCGGCTTGTGGTTCGCCTGCTCCCATGTGCACCTTGAAAGAATACGTCATAGTGGTTAGGTCGATGCACGGTTCAACCCACGCCTTTTTGCCTGGCTTGGTCGAAAGCCAAAATGATCGCACAAGCGGCACATGAGCCCCTTTAGCGGCAGGATTTGGGCTGGCAACGGTGCGTGCCCAAATCCACGCGATGACCACGCCTTCCCCTCCGCCGCGTTCGGCGGGAAGTTTTACAGTTGGATAGAGCGAACCAATTCGTTTTTCAGCCTCTTCCCTCATCCATTGACCGTAGTGCCTAATATCTTCGGCAAGGCCCTCAGCTCCCTTCCAAGAGCGGGAACGCGCGAGGTTTGTTTTTGATTCGGGATTGACTGGCGGTCGTCCGGCGAATCGGGGCGGAAGTTCAATCAATGCCTTGTTGATCAATACTGGCACCGGATTGAGATCGCTTGCATGGGCCTCCAATCCCAAGCGCTGAGCCTCTAGTGGAATTGACCCACCCCCGGCAAATGGGTCGTAAACTGGGGGTAGGTCCCCACCACATGAACGAACGATTTCGGCGCGGGCGGCGTCGAGCACTCGTTCATTTCTTGAATTCTCCCATTTCACCAACTCCTCGATGATCCGAAACAATCGTTGCCGTTCTGCGTTCTGCTCGACCTCGGTCGGGAACTGCTGAGGTAAAGATGAAGGATCGTCAACGAGCGAAGCAAAGAGGACCGCCCGGCACGCCGCAAGAGGGCGACGCGCCCACCATAGGTGCAGCGTTGACGGATGCCCATGGCGGATAGATTTCTCGCGCGCGGCCTCGCGGTTGATCGCCTCCAGTGGAAGAGCAACCTCGATGAGTTTCTTACGGTATGGGGTGGACATTATACGACAACGGAAATGGTTACTCCAAAACTATCCTCGAATTTTTCTTTGAAACGAAGCCGCAACGCAACGTGCTTTGGGTCAGGATTCAGTAGTTCTTCGACGTAATTCACAAATGCACCAACGAGCAGATCAAGAAGCGGCTTGGGAAAAACGACAACCGTCGGACAATCGGTGCCGTCAGCATATGTTGTAATACCGCTCGGATGCCACGTCGTAACGGTAGTCTGGCCAGAAATGGCTCCATAAAGAGGGATGTGGGCCTCGTGAAGAATGCCACATCTAAAGCCGACATATAGAACCTCGGCGTAGGTTTTTAATTCTCCTGGATTGCCATTCTCTTTAACGATGCGTATCGGTAACGGCAGCGGAAAGCCGAGGGATGGCAATCGCTCCCCAATAAAATCTTTGAATTTAGAACGAGATGATTTTAATGGCTTCGGCTGAGTCTCCGATGGCGATTGTATAGCACCGTAACGATATTGGCTCAGTGTATCAATCAAAAGGCAGATGAGCGCCATTTGTGCGAATGCGGCATCGGGCACTTGGCATAAAGCGCGTGCAGGTTCGATATACCACGCATGAATACGGCCCTTGAACTCGGCCACAACATCGCTGAAAATGCTCCACTTTATTTCGCTGTATTTTTTTTCAGGGCGAAACAGACGTTGGTCTTGGACTGGAATATGTAGGCTCATGAAATCGGTAATTCCGAATGACGCACGACGCGACTGCCAGCCACCGCATTGGCAGCTTGTTCAATTTCTGAAAAACTTGAGTCGTTGGCTTTGTGACCGACTAAGACTGCTTGGAAGAGTTGGTCGAAATTGACGGGGACAAGCTGGAATTCAGGGGTCTTTATTCCCGCCTCACCAGAGTATTTTTCGGATGCAGCGACGGAGATGGAAGCCAACAACCTGAATTCTCGTTCGTCGCGAAACCGGGCCTGCTTTCGGCAAGCGGGAACGAAGCTGATGATTTCTGAAATTGGAGTTTGCTCGTCCGAATAAGTAACGCCGTGAATCTGCACGCTGAGATCAGGAGTTGAAGTAACGGCAGCTAATAGTCGCTTCGCTGTTGTTTTGATGCAGACCCCGGTTGCGCGGTCGCCGTATCGAGTCCACATGTTAGTGTCCTCAGTATCTGATCCGAACCAGCAATGAGTGTAGGTCAGTTCCCTCAGTAGGCCATTAATGAGCTGCCGGCGGTTTTCTAGGAACGCCGGAGAGATTCCCAATTGTTGTTGAACCGCGGCAGTGAAGTTTGGCGTCTCAACTTCATTGGCCGCGGGCAATTTGCCTTCCAATGGATCACCTTCAAAGAGATCGAGCCGACGCATATAAAACGCTCGGTGTTTTAGTAGGCTTCGAAAGCGTTCGAGTGGCATGTAGTGCATGAGGGGTTGATCGGGATCGACAAACATCGCGTTTCCGAACAACTGCCCTTCAGCGGAGGTCAGGCGAATAGGAGCGCCGATGGAAAACCCCTGTTGGTCAATCTCACGCATTATATCCTGAGCAGTTTTTTTCATGTTGGTGCGTGTAGCGGCCCTTATTTGGCGTCTCGCTCTCCCGGTTGGGCTGCCTTGCCCAGCAGATCGCGTATGCGAAAGGTGCGGCAAGCCTCGCCAAACTCAGGCTCCTGGGTAAACGGTTGTGGGATATAATTCGGTGACTGCGCATTGCCGTCATCTACGTAAACGAGCGCAAGGTAGTAGGCGTCGGGCTGATTGAGCGCGGTGCGAATTTCGTTGGCCGTGATAGTGACGGTGTCGGCTGTCCAGACGCGTCCTTTGACCTCGATAAAACGGAGCCGCCCCGTTTTAGGGTCACGGCTCTCGATGTCGTAGCCAACGTTTCCGGCAGAAACATCTCGCGGCTCGTTGCCTAGAGCGCGCTCGTGGGCGGTGACGGCTTCCATTGCAAGGCGCTCGACCTCGCGATTCGTAACGCCGAAAGGCGATGCGCCCTCCTGAACGGCGAGCGGTTGCTGTTTAAAATAACCCGCTGGAACAATGAGCGCACCGCCAAAAACGGTGGGCGGGCGCGTGACAATTTTCTTTTCGGCCTCCAAATCCGTCATGCGACGTTTGAGGCGTTCCGAAAGAACGTCGGCACGCTGGCGAGCTTGAGAGGCTGACAGACCGCCACGGCGTTTGCCGGCATCCTCGACTGCCTGAAGCTTGTTCGCGTAGGCGTCCCAATAGGTAATTTCTTGGGTGAGGCGCTGGTGGACTTGCTGCATGGTCTTCTTGAGGTGCTCCTCGCGGCGGACTGAAACAGAACGCAAGTGCTCGGGCACTATATGCTGAATCGCAAACGAAGTCGCTCGGCTCTCCAAGTCACGGGCTAACCACGGGGCATCGAATAGCGGACGGGCCGCGATGAGTTGCGCGTCGGTTGCCGGGATGTAGTCGAGGTAAGGCGCATTGCCGGCGCGGCTAGCGTTGCCATCAGAATTAAGGAACACAAATTCGAGACGGCGGGAAATGGTGGTCGGTCCGCGCCCGGCATCGGAACGTGCGTCGGTGATGGAGTGCTCCAAGTAGAGGAGCACGCGGGGCTCGGTGCCCTCGTCAAGCGGGTCGATAAGCACGGCACCTTGACGAAGGTAGTCGCGGTATTTTTCTAAAACGATGTCCACGGTCGCATCCAAGAGCGGGTGACCGGGGGCGAGGAGCGCGGCGGGCGGCTTGCCGTCGAGACGCATGGCACCCTTGTGGAATGTGACTCGCTCGTATGCCTTGAGCAGAGGAGCGCGGAGGCCGCTCACGCGATCACGCTGGCGAATATCCGACGGAACGTTGCGAATCTCGAAACGCTGCGGTTCGCGTTTCTGGAGCTGCCCGCCGAAACGGGCAAACGCTTCATTGAAAAATGCGCCGATGTAGTGGGGCTGGAGTTTGCGTGCCTGAGCACGCTCCATCTCTTCCCGAATGGCCTGCACGCGACTCGTAGAGAGCGTGTCCTGGGTGAGCTGGCGTTCGGAGAGAAGCTTGAGGAGGTGTTCTTTGTCGAGGTCGTGCTGAACAATGCGGTCGAGACGGGCGCGAACCTCGGGGTCGTCGTTCTGGCGGATGGCAGCGATGAGAAGTTCCTTGAGGGACTGGCCCTGCAACACCTTGCCAAGAACATCGAAGACGGCATCGGTGCCGAGGGCTTCGCGCTGCTGTTCCAATTTGTGGAGCAATTGGAGGAAGACCTGGCCCTCGCGAGTGTCTTCGGCGACGAAATTCCATAGATGGCAACGCTCGCGTTGGCCGATACGGTGGATGCGGCCGAATCGCTGCTCCAGCCGGTTGGGGTTCCACGGGAGGTCGTAATTTACCATGAGATGCGCGCGTTGGAGGTTAATGCCTTCTCCGGCGGCATCGGTGGCAACGAGGATCAATACCTCGGGGTCGCTAGTGAACGCTTCCTGAATCTGACGGCGCTTTTCGCGGGGAGTCTGACCGTGGATAGTAACGACGGCAGCGGGGTTGCCGATCAGCGTCGTGAGTCGATCCGTAAGATAGTTCAGGGTGTCGCGTTGCTCGGTGAAAACGACGAGTTTTCGGCGGTTCCCCGAGGCGTCGAACATGAAAGGATTGTCATGCAGAGTCTCGGCGAGTTTTTGCCACTTCGTATCTTTGGCGGAACGCCGAAGGGCGGCGGCCTCCTGTTCCAGATCCTTCAAGATAAGAATCTCGACCTCCAACTCGGCAATGGTCTGGGCAGCAGTGGCGGCATCAACGACAGCTTCCTCAGCCTGCTCCATCTCTGCTTCCGGTGCGTCCTCCAAGTCGTCAATGTCCTCAATATCGAGTGACTGAGGAGACTCCAAGGCGACATTGCGGCCCCGGCGGAGAGTTTTTTCCTCGCGGAGACGTTCCTCTAACCGTTCGCGGCGGCGACGAAGGGACTGAAAAATGGCTTCGGGAGACGAAGCTAGACGGCGCTGCAAAATCGTCAGGGCGAAGCCGACCGTGCCCTTCCGTTTCTCGCTCTGGAGCTGATCTGCGAGATTAAATTGGGTGCGGACGTAGTCGGTGACTTTGGCGTAGAGGGACAGTTCTTCGGGTGAAAGTGGGAAAGGTAGAGTGTAGGCGAACCGTTCTGGGAAGAGTGGCTTGCCCTCCATCGTAACCAGCCCCTCCTTCACCATGCGGCGCATGAGATCGGAAGTGTCCTGCACATGAACGCCGTCACGGAAGCGCCCCTCAAACCGGTCGCCGTCAAGCAATGATAGGAAGAGCTGGTAATCCTCCTCCTTGCCGTTGTGCGGGGTGGCAGTGAGAAGCAAAAGTTGGCGGGTATGAGCGGAGAGTAGCTGGCCGAGGCGGTGCCGCTTGGTAAACTTGACCTCAGAACCGAAATAGGACGCGGACATTTTGTGGGCTTCGTCCACCACAACGAGGTCCCAATCGACCTGAGCTAGTTTTTGTTGGAGGTCCTCGTTGCGACTGAGCTTGTCGAGACGACAGATGCAGAGGTTGTGCTCCAGAAACCAATTGCCGGTGCGTGACGCTTGAATGGCGTCATTGGTCATGATGTCGAAGGAGAGGCTGAATTTCTGATCGAGCTCGTCCTGCCACTGTTCGACAAGCGATCCGGGCGAGACGATGAGGCACTTGGCAATGTCGCCACGGATAATCAGCTCCTTGATTAGGAGGCCCGTCATGATCGTCTTGCCGGCGCCGGGATCGTCCGCGAGTAGGAAGCGGAGTGGCTGCCGCGTCAGCATCGTCTCGTAAACGGCCGTAATTTGGTGCGGGAGCGGATCGACGGCCGAAGTGTTCACGGCGATCATGGGATCGAAGAGGAAGCCGAGGCGAAGACGCTGAGCCTCTGAAACCAAACGGAATAGTGCGCCGTCAGCCGTGAAAGAAAGCGGGCGAGTCTTCTGGACGACCTCAAGCTGGCCTTCCTGGTCACGGAAAAGGAGCTGGGTGCCGGGACGGCCTTCCGCATCGGTGTAGGTGACCTCCAAGGTGTCAGCGCCGTGCATGCGGGCATGCTTCACGGTTACGGCGGAAACCGGATGAATGCCGCGGACGACGCTGTTAACCGTGATGTCTTCTAAGTGAGCCATTGCACGTGCAATCTACCACTTGATAATTTGCTCGTAAATGCTATTTAATGCTCTTCACATGACTTTTGAGTGAAGTATGAGCGATGATTTCATTTCATTGTCTGGCGTCTCAATCGAGCGCCTCCGTTCATTTTGTCAGATTGCGGAGGCTGGCTCGGTCGTTGGCGCAGCCCGTCGGAATCCTGTCCGACAGAGCCAATTCAGCAGGCAAATCAGGGATTTAGAACGTTCGTTTGGAACGAAGCTCTTTGAGCGCGACGGGAAACGTCTAAAGTTGACGGTTAGCGGGGTGAAACTCGCAGCGTTGACCAACGCTTACTTTGGCGCGCTTCGTGAGCTGAAGGAAAAGGAGGGCGATGAATCAAAGCCGCTGACACTGGGTGCGGCGGATAGCATTGTCCGGTGGTTACTCATGCCTCGATTTCCTGAAGTCCTGGCTGCATCAGGTGGCTCCGTCGATGTCGGAACCTTTCGGACGGCGGCGATCATAGAACGATTGGAGAGCGGCCTTTTGGACGTAGGAATAATTCGCGCAGATGCCGCCAGTGAAGACTTGGAACGGCTGCCGTTCCCAACGCTTCGTTTTGCGCTCATGGTGCCTCGATCCGCGCTACCTGACAAAAGCGCCGCTGGCATTCAAAACGCGCGGAGACTTCCGTTCGTAATGCTGACTGGTGACGGACTGTTTGTCAGGAACGTCGAACGGGTCTCCAAAGCGAATGGTTTGACGCTCCAAGTGCGCGCGCGCGTCGAGAACTTCGGCCTGGCAGTGGAAGCCGCGAAGGTATTGAGCGCCGCGACATTCGTGCCGATACAGGCGCAGAAAGAGTTTCCTCCAGAGCAGTTCACCCCGGTAACGCTCGATGCAATGGAAGAAATGGACCGAAAACTTTCAGTGGCATATGGCCGTAAAACGGCTGAGCTAAATACTCGCGCACGACGCTTCGCGTTGCGTCTATCTCGTGCTTACGAAACCACGACGCATATTTTCTGACATTGTATTTTGAACATAGGGATCGATTGCTTTCGGGCTTATTACTCCCGTTCTCCGCTGTCCAAATTCCGGGATCCACTTCATTCTAATGTGTGTAACGGTAGGACCATCGGGGATGTCCCAGGCGTCGTTAAAAGCTCTGAGCAGATGGCGGCAAGGGATTGGTTTCAGGGATTGGTGGTTTGAACAAGAGCAATAGAGCTCGGGGAGGCGTGGAGTGGCGGAGTCCCTCCACCTCCGGGATTGATTTAAGGTAGGAGGAGGGCGGTGAGGAGTTGGGGGAGATCGGCGTGGCCTTTGATGCGATGGAAGCCGCGTTCGACGTGCAAGAGGGCGGTGGCGGTCCAGCGGGAGA
>Ga0163150_10005336_pt1 | contig 16487 bp, 8 predicted proteins | sample OliLakLV19P2IB_FD_148628 | JGI IMG/M metagenome (GOLD analysis project Ga0163150, IMG submission 148628) | Freshwater microbial mat bacterial communities from Lake Vanda, McMurdo Dry Valleys, Antarctica - Oligotrophic Lake LV.19.P2.IB | ecosystem: Environmental > Aquatic > Freshwater > Lake >...
TCCGTGGCCCGTCTCTCCGTCCCCCTCGCCGCATTCCTGCTGACCGCGCTCGTCCGCGGCGTCGTCGCATTATCGCGCTTCGACGAATACGAGCTCGACCTTTACACGGGGAGTTTTGCCTGGGCCCTGTGCCAGGGACTCAAGCTGCATCCCGAGCAGTGGCCGATCATCGCCCACCTGCGCGGTTCGGTGGTGTTCGGCGTGTTGCTCGCGCCGCTCTTCGCGCTGTTTGGCCCCACCCTGGGTGTCATCAAGCTGTTCGCGGTGCTGTGGAGCGCGCTTGCCGCCGCACTTTTTGCGCTCGTGCTCCAGCGGGTCGCGGGCCGGCGCGCGGCCTGGATCGGCGCGCTGCTGATCGCCTTCGCGCCACCCTCCCAACAGATGGTGGAGGTGCTCGCCCTAGGCAGCCACGCGGACACCTTGCCATTCATCCTGGGACCGCTCGCTGTGCTCCTCGCGCGGCCCGCGGGTGAGCCCCTAGCGATGCGGCGCTCCCTCGCACTCGGCCTCTGGCTGGGGCTGGGGTCACTGTTCTCCATGCAAACGTGGGTCGCCTACATCGGCATCTTCGCCCTGTGGTCGCGGGTCGACCCGGACGCGTGGCGCCGACCCCGGGTCGCCTGGATCGCATTGGGCATGGCACCTGGCATCGCCGCAATCCCGTGGATCTCGCGCGAATCGAAGCTCGTAAACCGCAACTTCGACGAGTGGCTGCGCATCGAGGCGCCGCTCTCGAAGCTCGCCAACGCCCTTGTGCACGAACTGCGCGACGCGTGGCTCTTCGCAAGTCGCGGTGTCCCCCTCGCCGGCTGGGTGCTGTTCGTCGCGCTGGGAGCCGCGCTCGCCTGGATCCTCATCCGCATGCGCTGGCGCACCCTGTTGCCCTTCGGACCGCGTCCCTGCGCGCGCGACCTCTTCGGCCTCTTCGCTGCAGCACACATCTGCGTGTTGTTCGTCGCGTACGCGCTGCTCGACTTCCACGTCAACCTGGGCGCACCCCTTGACGGCATGGGCAGCCGCTACTTCATGCCGCTGCTACCCGCCCTCATGGGCGTCCTCGTCCTCGGACTCGATACCCTCTGGCGCGCTCACCCGCGTACGGCGGCACTGGCTCTCGCGGGCGTGATGGCTGCGCTTTTTGCGGGTGTCGGGACGCTCATCGATCCGTGGACCGCAACGCGCCAGCCCACGGTGCGCGGGACGGAGTTCCACGAGTTCCGCGGCCACCTGGCCTTCGCTGCCGGCTTAGACCGGACGAAGCGCGTCGATCTCTTGCTCGAACTCACACCCGATTGGCCACGCGTTGCGCCGTTTGCATACCCAAAGCTGTTTCAGCCCTTTGGTCCGGCCTTTCAGGTCGAGCGCGCCAGGACGCCGCTGACATTGCAGGACCTCGACACCGAACTGGCGTTCATCCAGCGCGAGCCCGCGCACGTGAGCCCGTTCACACTGCTCGCGCTGGGCCAGGCGGTCGGCAACCGCTGGGCCGACGAGGCCATCACACTGCCCGGGACACCGCTCGCCGAGATCATGGTGCACCGTTTAGGACTCGCCGCCACGCGGCTTGCACCCGTCCAAGCACCCTGGTTCGCCCGTGGTGTCGGCCGCGCCGCTGCTCTGCAGCAGGGCCGCTTCGACCTCGTGGTCAACCCTCCAGGCGGTCCCGCGGGCGGCGACGGACCTTTCGCCCAGGGCTTCGGGATCCTGGCCCGGCTGCCACCCGCGCTTCGCACTCCGACTGCGGAGGGCATGGGGGCCCAGTGGGGCCTGCGGTCGACACCCTACGAGCGGCTGACCCTACGCACCCTCGACAGCGCGAACCGCCTGCTCGCCCCCGCCGACGTGGAACCGTTTTTCCGCGGCTTCGGCTGGGCGTACCGCTACCGGTTCAACGAAGAAGGTTACGAGGTGCCAAAGCGCAGCGCGCTCGAAGCCCACATGGCGGGCGCGGCGCTCGAGGCGTTCCGCCGCGCGCTCGGCCCGGGTTCGGGGCCCTAGCCCGGGTTAATCACCAGGTTTTCGAGCAGACGGGCCCAAGTCGTCGCCTGGTGGTGCTTTGCGGTCGCGGGACCCGCAGTCGACCTTGAACAGGTCAAGGAGGACGCCCGTGGCCGCAAAGTGCCGCCAGAGGGCGAAAGGCGGCCGAAGGCCGCCGGTTGGGCCGTCCGATCGCAAAGCTGCTGAGTAACCCGGGCTAGTACCCCGCACGTCAGGTTGTCCGCGTCGGGTCCGGCGTCGGGTCCGGCGTCGGGCTCTTGCGCGGGAACGGCTCGATCTCGACGTCGTGCAGAGCTTCGCTTGGCGAACCCAGGGCCTGCGCCACGATGCGCGACAGTTGTGCGATTTGGTAGGGCTTGCGGACAAATCCGGCGATACCCGCGCTCGCAAGGTCGTGCGCAAAATCCTCGAAGCCCCAACCGCTCGAGAGCACCACACGCACGTTGGGATCGATCTCCCGCAGGCGTGTGAGGCACTCGCGCCCGTCCATGCCCGGCATCACGAGGTCGAGGAGCACGACATCGATCGACGTCCGGTGGGCTACGAACGCTTCGAGGGCCTCGGCACCATCGCTCGCGACGATGACGCTGTAACCGAGGTTGCGCAGCAACTCCCCGGCCGTGCTGCGCACGATCGGCTCGTCGTCGACGACCAGCACACCGCCCGTGCCGGTGATGGGCTCGTCCCGCTGGCGCGGTCGCGCGTCCTCGGCCTGTTCCTCGGCGAGCGGCAGAAAAATGCGGAACGTGGCACCCGCGTTCTCCTCGCTTTCGACGCGGATCGAGCCGCCGTGGCCACGCAGGATGCCGTACACGACGGCGAGCCCCATCCCCGAGCCCTTACCCGGGCCCTTGGTCGTGAAAAACGGCTCGAAAATGCGCGCTTGGACGTGCCGCGCAATCCCGAGTCCGGTGTCTTCGACGGAGAGCTCCAGGTACGCACCCGGGGACAGCTCGGGATAGAGGTGCGCATCCTCGGGGCGCATTTCGACCTGCCGCGTGGACAGCACGAGGCGCCCGCCGTCGGGCATCGCATCGCGTGCGTTGACCGCGAGATTCAACACCACCTGCCCCATCTGGCCGGGGTCGCCGAGGATCAGGTCCGCCGGCGCGGCCAGTTTGAGCGCAATCGCGATGCGCTTGTCGATGGTGCGCTCGAGCAGCTCGACGACGTCCTGGATCAAACCGTGGATTCGCACGGGTGCTCGGCGGACTTCGCCGCGGCGCGCAAACCCCAGCAACTGGCGTGTGAGGTCGGCGGCGCGTTCGGCCGCGCTCTCGATGACCGCCACGGCGCGCCGCACAGCAGGGTCGCCCCCCACTGCTTCGCGCAGGAAGCTTGCGTAACCCAAGATCCCGGTCAACAGGTTGTTGAAGTCGTGGGCGACGCCGCCTGCGAGCGTGCCGATCGCTTCCATTTTCTGCGATTGGCGCAACTGCGATTCGAGCTGCGCGCGGCTCTCTTCGGCCCTTTGGCGTTCGAGCGTGTTCGCAAACACGTCGCCGACGATGCGCAGGAGCGACACCACTTGCTCGTCCCACGTCACTTCCCACCGCACAGTGTCGAAGCCGATGAAACCTACGGCCTCGTTGGCGCAGGTCATCGGCACACACAGGAGCGAGCGCACACCCAGGTCACCCAGTTCATCGCGCAGGACGACTTCGTTGTCGGCGAGCGCACTGACACGCTGGACGAAGACATGGTCCTGGCGGCGGATACGCTCCAGCAGGGACGGCAAACGCGCGGGCTCCGCCGCTTGGATGCGACCGACAAAAGGCTCGACACCGAGGGTCGACCACTCGTGCGTGTTGTCGAGCGCGTCGAAACCACCGCGGAACTGGAAGACATAACAGCGATCAACTCCGCAAAACACGCCGATCTGGCGCAGCGCGATCTGGATCGCCTGGTCGACATCCTCGGCGTCGAGGTTGATGAAGCGCGTTGAGATCGACGTGACGAGTTTTTCGAGGCTCGCACGGAAATCGAGCTTGCCCTCCGCTTCCTTGCGCGACGTGATGTCCGTCGCGATCAACACCACCGACGCGACCTGACCGTCGCGCTCGAGCGGCCCAAGGCGCACGGCGAACCAGGCTTCGCCCCCACCCGGCAAGTCCAGTCGGTGCTCGAACGCACCCGGCTCACCCGTCGCGAACACCTGGTTGATCGCAACCCCCAGACGCTCGCGCTCGGCGCCCACCAGCAAGTGGTAATCGCGGCCGGGTTTGCCGTCGCGCTCGGGCGCGAGGCTGCGGTTCGCAAAAAGCACGCGCCCTTCGCGGTCCAACGTCGCGATCAGGTCGGGCGCGTTTTCGACGAGCGATCGCCACCGTGCTTCGCTCTCGCGCATGGCGTCCTCGGCCCGCAGACGCTCGATTTCGACGCCGACCCGCGCGGAGAAGATGCGCAGGATCGATTCCGTCGGCAGACGCTCGTCGAGGGCCGCGTCGTGCATGACACCGAGCACGCCGATCACCCGCCCCGAGCTGTCGTGGATCGGCATGCCGAGGTAACTCTGCACACCCAGTGAGGACACCCAGGCATGCGGCCCAAAACGCTGCACCACACCGCTTGGGTAATACACCGTGCCGTCGCGCAGCACGAGCGCGTCGGGCGAGCCCTCGGAGTGGTACTCCTGGCCTTCGCGGTACTCGGCACCCGACCACAGGCAGCGCACGCGCAGCCGATCGGTGCCGGCGATCAGTTCCGCGACGTAGGCCATCCGCACGCCAAGAGCGCGGGTCAAGTAACGCACGAGACTGCGAAAGAAGCCCTGCCCCGCGACCGAGCTCGTCGCTTCAACGATGAGCTCGAGGCGCCGCTCGGCGCGCCGCCGGTCGGTGACGTCGATGGCGACACCGATGACCCCGGACACGTCACCGTTCTGCTCGAAAATCGGCGAATAGCTCGTTTCGAACGATGCCCCGCGCAGGTCGACGGTCGCGGTGAAGGTTTCGCCGGCGAGCGCGCGGCGCAGGTTCGACAGCACATGCGGCGCGTCGCGGTAGACGTCGTAAATCGAGCGCCCCACGACCTCGCCAGCCGACAACCCCATGCGCTCGAGCCCGCGTCCGTCGGAAAGGCGGAAGTACCCCTGGCGGTCAATCGAAAAGAGCGCGATCGGCGCCGACGTCACGACGCTGGAAAGGCGTTGTTCGCTCTCGCGCAGGGCTTCTTCCGCGCGACGGCGCTCGGTGACGTCACGGGACAGCGCCGCGACGCGCCAGGGACGGCCCAGGCGGTCGAGCACGGGGAACGAACGTGTGCGCACCCAGCGCACTTCGCCATTGGGCCGCTGGATGCGGTACTCGAGCTCCGTTGGGCTTCCTTCGGCGTGGGTTTCGCTCGCGCGCTCAAGGCGCGGCCGGTCCTCGTCGTGCACAAACGTCCCGAGCACGCCGCGCTCTTCGAGCAGCCGCTCGCGGGGAACACCCCATACAGACTCGAACGCCGGGTTGGCGTAGTACACGCGGCTGCCCTCGGAATCGGCCATCCAAAACACTTCGCCGTGGCCGCTTGGCAAGCGCTCGCCCTCGCCACCGCTTCCATCCGCCACACGGCCGTCGAGCAGCTCGTGGCCGACGAGCACGATCTCTCCCGGATCGTCCAACGCGGCACCGCCGTCGAGCGGCGCCGCAAACAGCTCGCACGCGAGCCGACGTGCGCCACCGGGGTTCGCCGACGCACGCACGGTCCACTCTGCGCGCAGGGGCTCCGCGGTGCCCGCAGCCAGACGCGCGAGGATGCGCTCACACTGCGCCGCCTGACCCTCGCCCGCAAGCCAATCGACGAGGCGCCGCGTCCCGTCGGGAATCGGCGGTTGTTCGTCCGGCGCATCGCCGTGTTCGTCCACTGCACCGGCGCCCTCCAGCAGCTCCCGAGCCGCGGGACTCCACGCCAGCACGTGCCCAGTGGGGTCGAGCCGCAGCCATACGAGGCCGGGTGCGCGGGACAGGGCGCGGGAGAGGCCCTCGGTCGCGCCGGGAACCCGCGCGCGCTCCCCACGGTTCGCCTCGAAGCCGCGCGGTTCGCGCGCATGCGGGGTGCGCCGACGGGGTGGATCGAGCCGCTCGATGAGCGCTTCGAGGTCAAGGGGCTCCGGCAGGTATGCCGCAGCGTGAGACTCGAGCCAAGTGGCGTGGCGCTGGCCGTCGGCACCGTCCGCGAGCACGAACAATGGCGTGGTCTGTGCGAGATCCAAGAGGGCGCGCGGGGGCTCCCCAGTGCCAACCAGCGCCGGCACGTCGCGCACGAGCACAGCGTGGGGCTCGCGCAGTGCGACCGCGCGCTCGAGTTCGGCGATATCGCGGCATTCGGTCAGTTCGAAGCCCGCACGCAGGAGTGCCTGGCGCAGGGCACTGGCGCCACCCGGGCGCTCGAGCCACAACAAGCTCGGCCGCCGGCTGGCTTCGATAGGTGCAAGCGCACCGGCGCATCCCACCGCGAGTTGGTCCGGGTCGGCATCGCCGTCGAGGACACGCACACCGCGCGCGGTGAGCTCCGCGCGGTACTCCTCGGCGTCGTCGAAGTCCGCGCGCTCGTGCGGTCCGCGGTCGACCAGCGCGAGCACCGGCAGCGCACGCCCGAGGCCCTGAAATAACAACTGCAGGAGCTGCAGCGCTTCGCCGGGCTCCACGCCGGCTCCGAGCAGGATGACGTCCGGCCCGGCCGCCACCCGTCGGCAGGCTTCGTCGGTGCTGGCGCAGCTCCAGACGTCAAACCCGCGCTGCTCGAGCCCCGCCGCCAAGGCCGCGCGGGCTTCGACGCGGGACTCGACGAGCAAAAGGATGGGGCGCTCCATGGAGAGGTGGTCCGCGGCCGGGTAGCGCCGCGATGCTTGAGGATAGCGCCGTTTTCCAGGGTCTCCAGTGCGACCCAACCGGGGGAACGACTCCACCGCGCGGGGACGCCCGTGCCGCCGCGGACGCGCACCACGGCGTCGCACTGCGGTCCCCACGCGGCAAACCGACCAGCCCGCACCGCAAGCCGACCAGATGGGTGCGGATTCGCGCGCAGCCCGTTAAGGCGCGGACGCGTCCTTGTAGGGAGCGCTCGTCGCGATCCGTGTGTCGACCACCGCCGCGCCGACGGCGAACTGGTAGATGCTGGCGAGGCCCTCACCACCGATGCCGAGCGCACGCGCCGTTTCGCCGTCGAAGAAACAACCAATGCCTGTGCCGACGAGGCCCTGGGCCTCAGCTTCGAGGTAGAGGGTGTGGCCCACGAGGCCCGCCTCCCAATGCAGCCGCCGGTAGGCCGGTGGGCCAAGGGCGAGGAATCCCGTTTGAAGTTCCGCGAGCAACGCCACGCTGAACACGGCGTCACCGGCAATCGCTTGGCCACATGCGAGCTCCGCCGCAAGGGAACGCACGTCGCCGCGGCAGAGGCGCAGGAGCGGAAGCCCCTCCGGCGCACCCTCGACGGGCTCGAAGAGTGCCGGCCCGCGCACGCCGGACTGGGAGAAGTGGGGTCGCAACCGTTCGAGGGCACCCGGAGCGCGCGCGAGGAGGTAGATGCCGGGCTCGACACCCGCAATGCCGTGCACAAAGAGCGCGGCGTGGATCCGCGGTGTGTGGGGCCACAGGGTGTACGGACGGTGGTTTGGGAGCGGGAGCAACCGCGCGAGACCCGCGAACCAGGCGCCGGCGTCGAGGACCGCGCGGCGCTCGTACCCCAGCGCGCTGCGCCGGCGGCGCACGAGGGTGCGCAGCGCACGTCCGGGTGTGCGGATGGCTGCGGAAGCGACCAGGGTGCCGTGGGGGTGCTGTCCACGACGCCGCCCGCCGGCGCGCGCGACAGGCTTTCCGCAAGGTCGATGGCGTCCCATTCAACGTGTTCGGTAGAAAGCGCCGTGGGAACGCCGGTCCAGGCAGCGCGGCCGAGGATCGCGGCACGCCCATCGTCGAAAACCGGTTCCTGCTCGCCGTCACCTGGCCAGACCGCGAGCAGGACCTGCGGGCGCTCGGCCTCGGGTCCCTCCTCGGCGCCGAGGCCAAGCGCGTGGGACAGCGCGGCCGCGCCCACGCTGTCGACGACCCTGGTGCGCCAACCGCAGAGCGTGGCGGCGATGTCCAAACACGCAAGCAGGTGGCCTGTGTCGTGCTGCACGTAGCGCATGGCGCGCTCGCCGTACTTCCACGCTTCGCGCCAAGCGATAGCGCTGATCGCGGCGAAAAACGCGCCGTCGGGAGCACCCTGGAACAGCGCCGCACCCTCCGGAGCGGACAGCACGCCGCGGCGCTCGAGCGCGTGCTCGCGCGGGTCGTAATGCTGCACGGTCGTCGCCGGATCGAGCCCCGCGGTTGGCGGCAGCACGAGGTGCACCTCGCAGGGGTGCAGGTTGCCCGAACTCGGCGGGATCCGCAGGAACCAACGGGCATCGCCATAGCACTTCTGCGCGGACAACGAGCACGCGTCGAAGAGGAAACGCGCGAGCGCTTCGAGCTCCAGCTTTCTGGGGGCCACGAGCACTCGCTGCGCGGGATCGAACAACGCCCCATAACCCGGGGCGGCACAGCCGTCCGGTCCCGATTCGCGGCCGGCATCGAGCGGCGTCTCGGCGTAGCGTGTGAGCAGCGTGCGCGGCGCGCCGGTCCAGCTCCGGAAGGGCGCGGGCTGGTTGTCCCAATCGAGTCCCATGGGCCCGGCGGCATAACGCCCAAATCCGTGGCTCGTGCGGCGGTGGTAGGCCATCAACGCGCGCTGCGCGGCCTCACGCGGATCCACGGGCGCTCCCCCATCGCGGGGTCGCTCCCGATCGCCGCGGCCAAATAGCAGGTTCCACACGTCGGGAGGTCAAAGGGGCAGCGGGAGCGCGGCGGAAGTAGTGCTTGCCGCGACGCGTCGATCGCAGACCGGTCCGCTCGCCCGCTGCGGCGACGCCGTTTTTCGCTTCAGGCCAATCCGCCGTCGATCGACAGCGTCTGCCCGGTGATGTAACCCGCTCGATCGCCAAAAAGGAAACCCACGAGCGCCGCAACCTCGTCGGGTTGTCCCAGGCGCCGCATCGGGATCGCCTTCTCCAGCGTGTCGCGTTCGAGGCCCGCGAGCATGTCGGTTTCGATGAAACCCGGCGCAACCGCGTTGACGGCGATCTTGCGGCGCGCGAGTTCGAGCGCGAGCGAGCGCACCGCGCCGATCAAACCCGCCTTGGACGCACCGTAATTGACCTGGCCGGGGTTGCCGACGAGCCCGGTCACGGAGGACATGACCACGATCCGGCCGCCATCGCGCAGGCCGACCATCGGCATGACCAAAGGGCGCAGCACGTTGAAGAACCCGCCGAGGTTTGTGTCGAGCACGCGGTCCCAGGCGTCGCCGTCCATGCCCGCGAGCGGCGCGTCCTGCGTGACACCCGCGTTCAGCACCACACCCCACAGGGCGCCGCGCTCCGCAAGTTCACCTTCCAGCGCCGCCGCGCATGCGACCCGGTCGGCCACGTCGAAGCCCAGCACGCGCGCGCGCCCGCCCTGTTCCTCGATTGCCCTTCTGACCGCTTCGGCTTCGTCGGCACGGCTGCGGAAGTTGAGCACGATCTCGAACCCCGCGCGGGCCAGTTCCAGCGCCACTGCGCGGCCAATGCCGCGGCTGGCGCCGGTGACGAGGACTCTGCGGGGACCCGTGTTCATGGGAAGCGCCGGCACAGGCCCAAACCGCAATCAGCCGGTGAAGTTCTTCGCGGCGAAATCCCAGTTCGCGAGGCGCCAGAAGTTCTCGATGAACGACGGACGGGCGTTGCGGTGGTCGACGTAGTACGCGTGTTCCCACACGTCGATCGTGATCAACGGGCGGTGCCCCGCCGTGATCGGGCAGCCCGCATTCGATTCCTGGGTGATGGCGAGGGACCCGTCGGCCTGCTTGACGAGGAAGGCCCAACCGCTGCCGAAGACCGTCGCCGCCTTGCTCGCGAACTCGGTCTTGAAGGCATCAAAACCGCCCCACTGCTTGCCGATCGCGTCGCCGAGGGGACCGCTCGGGCTGCCCTTGGAATCGGGCGTGAGGGAGTTCCAGAAAAACGTGTGGTTCCAGTGCTGGGCGGCGTTGTTGAAGATGCCGCCCGAGCTCTTCTTCACGATGTCCTCGAGGGGCTTGCTCGCGAACTCGGTGCCTTCGATCAGCTTGTTCAGGTTCACCACGTACGCGTTGTGGTGCTTGCCGTGGTGGTACTCGAACGTCTCCGCGCTCATGCCCTTCTTGGCAAGAGCGTCGGGCGCGAACGGAAGCGGCGGCAGGGTATGGGCCATGGGGAAGTCCTCGATTGAAGCGTGAGAGCGTGAAGGGTAAGGCGGCGGCCTGTGCCGCCCTACCATTTTAGCAGAGTCGCACGGGCCTCTCAAGCGCCCCGGGCGCCGTCGCTTGCCGTCACTTGACGACGAAGTTGACCAGCTTGTCGGGCACCACCACCACTTTCACGACCTCGCGACCAACAAGTGCGTCCCCCGCCGCCTCCCGCGCGAGGCCCTCAAGGACTGCGCGGGAGCCGCCCTTGGGCGCGAGCAGCTTGGCGCGCAACTTGCCCCCGACCTGGACGACGATCTCGATTTCAGATTTCTCGAGGAACGCGGCGTCGACCTTTGGCCAGGCCGCGGTGTTGATGCTGCCCGAGTGCCCAAGCCGCTGCCAAAGCTCCTCGGCGATGTGTGGCGCGAACGGTGCGAGCGCGCGCACGAGGCGCTCCGCCTGGTCGCGGTCGAAAGCGAACGGTGTGCGCGAAGCCGCGTTGAGAAACGTCATGAACCCCGCGACGGCAGTGTTGAAGTTGAAGCGCTCAAACGCGCTGTCGACGCGGTGGAGGCACGCGTTCAGCGCGTACTCAAGTTCGAGGGTTTCACCCGTGCGCGGGGTTTGCGCGGCGCTCAGAAGATGGGGCCGGATCGGCTCAGCGCCTTCGGAATCGACATAGAGGCGCCACAACCGGTCCAAAAAACGCCGACATCCGGGCACGTCGCGCGGGTTCCACGGTTTTGAGTCCGACAGCGGCCCCATGAACATCTCGTAGAGCCGGAACGTGTCCGCGCCGTATTCCGCGCACACGTCGTCGGGGTTGACGACGTTGCGCAGGGACTTGCTCATCTTCGCGATGACCTGCTCGAGCGGTGCACCATTCGCGCGGCTCGTGAACACACCACCGACTTCTTCGACCTCGTCGGAGGGCACCAAACGCCCCGTCTTATCCTTGTAGGCAAACGCCGTCAACATGCCCTGGTTGAAGAGCTTTTGGAACGGCTCCTTCGTCGGAACGCGCCCCAGGTCGAAGAGCACCTTGTGCCAAAAGCGCGCGTACAAAAGGTGCAGCACGGCGTGTTCGGTGCCGCCGATGTAGAGGTCGACGTTCTGCCAATAATCGGCTGCGGCCTTCGAGAACGGCTCGTCATCGTTCGACGGATCCATGAAGCGCAGGTAGTACCAGCACGAGCCGGCCCAACCCGGCATCGTGTCCGTGTCCCGCAGGACCGGCCGACCGGTTTTGGGGTCCACGGTGGCACGCCACGCGTGCGCTTTTGCCAGCGGCGCGCTGCCGTCGCTCGACGGCTCGAAGTTGGTCATCTGCGGCAGTTCGACCGGCAAATCGGCGTCCGGAACGAGCGTGATGCTCCCATCCTCAAGGTGCAGCAGCGGAAAGGGCTCACCCCAATAACGCTGGCGCGAAAACAGCCAATCGCGCAGGCGGTACTGGACGCGGCGGGTGCCGACACCACGCTCTTCGAGCACCGCGATCGCGCGCGCTTTCGCTTCCGCCGTCGCAAGCCCCTCCCACAGTGGCGAGTTGACCGCGACACCCTCGCCCGGTGTGCAAGTCGCGGGATCCGGATCGATTCCCGGTTGGCGCACCACCGGTCGCACGGCCAGGTCAAACACACGCGCGAACTCAAAGTCGCGCTCGTCGTGTCCCGGTACACACATGATCGCGCCTGTACCGTAACTCATCAGCACGTAGTCGCCGACGAAGATCGGCAATCGCGCGGCGGGTTCATCCGCAGCCAGAACCGGATTGAGCGCGTACGCGCCCGTTGCCACACCCGATTTGATTTTGGCGAGGTCGGTGCGGGCGAGGTCGCTCTTGCCCAGCGCCTCCCTGCGGTATGCATCAACCGCGGCGCGTTGCGCAGGCGACGTGATGCTGTCCACCAGCGGGTGCTCGGGCGAAATCACCATGAACGTCGCGCCGTACAACGTGTCCGGGCGCGTGGTGTACACGGACAGGCGCTGGTCCAAGCCGTCCACCTCGAAGTGCCCTTCCACCTTGAAGTGGATGTCCGCGCCCGCGCTGCGGCCGATCCACTCGCGCTGCATCGTTTTGACCGATTCCGGCCAATCCAGGCCGTCCAAATCGTCGATCAGGCGGTCCGCGTACGCGGTGATGCGCAGCATCCACTGCTTGAGCGGGCGGCGCTCGCACGGATGGTCCCCGCGCTCCGAACGCCCGTCGATGACTTCCTCGTTCGACAGCACGGTCTTCAGCGCTTCGCACCACCACACCGGCACCTCGGCCTGGTATGCGAGGCCACGCTCGAAAAGGCGCGCAAAAATCCACTGCGTCCAGCGGTAGTAGCGCGGATCCGACGTGTTGACCTCGCGCGACCAGTCGTAGCTGAATCCGATCGCGCGCAGCTGCCGGCGGTAGTTCGCGATGTTCTGTGCGGTCGTTTCGGCGGGGTGTTTGCCGGTTTGGATCGCGTACTGCTCGGCCGGCAGTCCAAACGCGTCAAACCCCATCGGGTGCAGCACGTTTTTGCCCTGCATGCGCGCCCGACGGGCGACGATGTCCGAGCCGATGTACCCCGTCGGATGCCCAACGTGGAGCCCCGCGCCGGAGGGGTACGGGAACATGTCGAGCACGTAGAACTTTTCGCGCTCGGAGCCGGGTTCACCCGGGTTCGGCGTGCGATAGGTGCCTTCCGCCTCCCAGCGGGCTTGCCAGCGGGCTTCGATGGCGTTCGGGTTGTAGTGTTGGCTCACGGACGTGGAGGAAGGTCGGGGGGAAGGCGCGTTCGCACCGGACGGCCCGGCATGGCAAGCCGGGAAGGCCAGCAATACAAGCCGGGAAGGCCAGCAATGCAAGCCGGGGAAGCCAGCAACACAAGCGGGGGAAGATCGGGCGCCGGGGTCTGGACCGCACGGATCTCACGGCGGCGAACGGGTCCGGCCACCGCCATGCAAAAGCGCGGCCTTGACGCCGGGGGCGCCGCTCGGCATCTTCTCCGGCCCGCGCACGGCTGGTGAGCCGCCCGGGGACCCCGCGGCTCGAGGCCGACACGTCGACCACCCGGGGGATTAGCTCAGTTGGTAGAGCGCTACAATGGCATTGTAGAGGTCAGGGGTTCGAATCCCCTATCCTCCACCACCCACGCACGGCCGCGGCCCCACGGGCTGCGGCCGTCGTCCTTTCCGACGGCCGATCCGCGGTGTCTCCCGCGGTGTCTCGTATCGTTCGCCAAAGCGGCCGGTCCAGCGGTGCGCGCCCCATGACTGACCTCGCCCATCCCGACCGTTTGGACAAGTTGGCGCGCCTGCGCGCCGCCGGCGTCGACCCCTACCCCGCCCGCGGGGTGGAAGCGGAGCCGCTCGGAGAACTGGTCAAGGACCTCGGACACGCCGACGCTCCCGGCCCGCGTTTTGCGGCCCGTGTGACCGCGGCCGGACGCCTGCTGTCCCTGCGCGACTTCGGCAAGCTGATCTTCGCGCCACTCGTGGACCGCAGCGGCCGCATCCAGCTCGGCTTCAAGAAGGACTCCCTCGAGGCCTGGTGGCCAAACCGCAAGCTGCTCGACGGCGGCGACCTCGTGGGTGTGACCGGCGAGCTCGGCTTCACGCAAAAGGGCGAGCCCACCCTGTGGGTCGCGTCCATTCAGATCCTCGCGAAGAGCATCGCGCCGCCGCCGGAAAAGTGGCACGGCCTGGTCGACAAGGAGCAGCGGTACCGTCGGCGCTACGTCGACCTGTGGAGCTCGCCCGGCATCGCCGATGTTTTTGTCGCGCGCAGCCGCATCGTGTCCAAAATCCGCCGCGACCTGGAGGCGAAGGGTTTCCTCGAAGTCGAGACCCCCGTACTGCAACCGATTGCGGGTGGAGCGACCGCCCGGCCGTTCGTGACACACCACAAGGCGCTGGGGCTTGACATGTACCTGCGCATCGCGCCCGAGCTGTACCTGAAGCGCCTGATCGTCGGTGGCCTCGAAAAGGTGTTCGAGTTCGCACGCAACTTCCGCAACGAGGGCCTGTCCCTGCGCCACAACCCCGAATTCACCATGCTCGAGGTGTACTGGGCCCAGGCAGACTATCGCCACCAGATCCAACTCACCGAGGAGCTGATCGAAGCGGCCGCACGCGAAGTCAACGGTTCGACGCGTGTGCGCTTCCGCGAGCGCGAGTACGACCTGCGCGCGCCATTCCGCCGCGTCAGCTACATGGACCTCTTCGAGGAGCGCAACGGCTGCGCGTGGCACGAGCGCGACGCGGTGCGGGCGATCGCGCGCAAACTCGAACTGAGCGAAGCGCACGGTTACCCGAAACTCGCGAACGACGTGTTTGAAGCGACCTGCGAAGACGCGCTCGAGGGTGTGGTATTCGTGGTTGGCTACCCGATCGAGATCAGCCCGCTCGCCAAGGCCGACCCGGACAATCCGCAGGTCGCGGAGCGTTTCGAGCTGTTCATCGGCGGCATGGAGGTCGCGAACGGCTTCAGCGAACTCAACGATCCACAGGAGCAGGAACGCCGTTTCGAGGAGCAGATCGCGACCAAGGATCCCGAAGCACCCGGTGAAGTGGACGTCGACTACGTCCAAGCGCTCGAGTACGGCATGCCACCCACCGCGGGTGTCGGCATCGGCGTCGACCGGCTCGTGATGGTGCTGACGGGCCAGGATTCGATCCGCGACGTGTTGCTGTTCCCAACCCTGCGCCCCGTGCACCACGATGGCGGCGGCGGGGAATCCGATCGGGAGAGCGAAGGCGCAAAACCCGCGGGAACGCCGGTTCCGGGGTCCTGATCGCGTGTACCGCACCTTCCTCAGTTGGCGCTACCTGCGCGCGCGTCTCACGAACCTGATTGGCATCGTCGGCATCGCCGTGGCCGTCGGCGCGCTGATCATGATCCTGTCGATCATGACGGGCTTCCTCGAAGAGACGAAGCGCACGGTGCGTGGCAACCTCGCGGACCTGATCGTATCGCCGGCGCAGGATGCCCAGACGTCGGCCGGCGGGCCGGTGCCCCGGGATCCGCGGATCGCACTCGAGGTCATCCGCGCGGATCCGCGCGTGGTTGCGGCGAGCGCGCGCCTCGTGTGGTACGGCCTTTTGGCGCAGGGTGGCCAGCGCGCCGGGACCTCGCGCGACGTCCTCACTGACACGGAAGCCGGGCGCATGATGGGCGCCCAGTTGGTCGGTGTCGATGTCCTCAGTTTCGAGCGCTTTGGGTACCCGCTGCTCGAAGGTGTCAGCCGCCTGATGGGCTGGCCGTTCCGGGCGCCCCTCGTGCAGGATGACTTCGACACCACCGACCTCCTGCTGGGCCTCGACCGCGACCCCCATCCCAAGCGCCTGGGGTCACCGGTCGAGGACCCGTGGAATCCGTTCGCACCCCCGCGCACACGCGCGGACATCCCGGGGCCCAAACGCGCCAGTGTGATCGTCGGCGAGCAGCTCTTCAGCGCCCTGCGCATGCGCCGCGGCGACGAACTCGAACTCGCCACGGTCGTGCCCGATCCCCTGACCGGCCGCGTCTCGATCAGCAACCGCAAGTTCGTGATCGCCGGAAGCTTTCGCTCGGGCGAAAACGCGATGGACCTTGAGCGCATCTACCTGGAACGCACCGAGCTCGCGGACTTTTTGGGCGGCGGCCTCGCCTTCAGCGAAATCCTCGTCAAAACACAGGATTACGATCGCCATGGCCGCGCGCTGCAGGTGGACCTTGAGCGCAAACTTGCCGAGCGCGGCGCGATCTGGTGGAACGGCCGCGAAGAGGACCTGGGCGCCGGCGGCCAGGTGCGCACGTGGGAGGACTTCCGGCGCACGCTCCTCGGCGCGATCGAAAACGAGCGGGTGCTGATGGCAATCATGCTCAGCCTGATCCTGCTCGTCGCCGGCTTCACGATTTTCGCGATCCTGACGATGATGGTCGCGGAAAAACGGCGCGACATCGGGATCCTCGCGGCCCTGGGCGCTCCGCCCGGCGGGATCCTCGCGACGTTTCTTCTGATTGGCCTGTGGGACGCGCTCCTTGGGGCGAGCGTCGGGGCGCTCCTGGGGGTCCAGGGCGCGCTCCACATCGACCGCATCGAACAGTGGCTGAGCGGTGTGCTCGGCGTGCAAATCTTCAACCGCGACGTGTACTTTTTCGATCGCATCCCGGCGGTCGTCGAACCGGGGCCCGTAGCGCTCATCGTCGGCGGTGCCTTCGCGATCACCCTGTGCTGCGCCGCCGTTCCCGCGTGGCGTGCGGCACGCCTGGACCCCCTGGTGGCCCTGCGCTACGAATGAGCCCCATGGAAACC
>Ga0163150_10005338_pt1 | contig 16480 bp, 12 predicted proteins | sample OliLakLV19P2IB_FD_148628 | JGI IMG/M metagenome (GOLD analysis project Ga0163150, IMG submission 148628) | Freshwater microbial mat bacterial communities from Lake Vanda, McMurdo Dry Valleys, Antarctica - Oligotrophic Lake LV.19.P2.IB | ecosystem: Environmental > Aquatic > Freshwater > Lake >...
ATCCACGGCCGCCGCCGCACGTTTCGCCGGTGCTGGCGGCGGCCGTGGATCGGCGGATGTATATCTCGTGGCGCGATCTGCACGGCGAGCTTGCGCGGCTTGTGGGCGGCGCGGGGAGCGGTCGCATTGCGATGGAGTATGCCCCAGGCTGCACGCTGCCGGTGGTCTCGACGGTCGATGCCGGGACGGTCGAGCTGCTGCGATCGTTGGGGGCCGAGGTGGTGTCATCGGCCGACCTGATTCAGGTGTCGATCGCGCGGTGGTCGGAGCGCGCTGTCGCGCAGCACGGGCGCGATTCGGCGGTGGTAAATGCGATCAAGGATGAGGCATTTGCGATGATCCGCGGGGCGCTGGCCGCGGGCCGGACGATCACCGAGCGCGATGTGCAGATGCTCATCCAGCGGCGCTTCGTGGAGTCGAACCTCGAGTTTCCCGACGGACCGATTGTGGCCGTCAATGCGCACGCCGGCGATCCGCACTTCGAGCCTTCGCTCACAAACCCTTCGCCGATCGGGAGGGGAGACTGGGTGCTGATCGACATGTGGGCCCGCGCGGCCCGCGCCGCCAACGCGGACGGCACGTTCGAGCGCGATGAGGAGTTGGTCTATTCCGACATTACCTGGACGGGCTTCTGCGGCCGACCCGCCGACTGCCCGGCCCGCTGCCGCGAGGTGTTCGACGGGGTGCGCGATGCCCGCGATGCGGCGCTCGCGCTGGCGCAATCGTCGTGGAAGTCGGGATCGCCCGCGCAGGGCTGGCAGCTCGATGATGCCGCGCGCAACGTGCTGATCGCGCGGGGTCTGGAAACAGCCGTCAGGCACCGCACCGGGCACAGCCTGTCGCCGGGGCCGATGGTGCATGGACTTGGGATGAACCTCGACAACCTCGAGACCCGCGACACGCGGCGGATGTTGCCGGGGATCGGGTTCACCATCGAGCCGGGGGCGTATCTGCCGGACGAAGTCGTTGCTGGCGCGTTGGGCGGGGTCGAGGGTTTCGGTGTGCGGAACGAGATCAACGTGTATGTGGATCCGGTGAAGGGGCCGGTGGTGACGAGCGAGATGCAGACGGAGCCGGTCTGGTGCGCATGACCGACCGTGTGCCACGGCTCATCCGCTAGAACCCAGTGCGCTTGAGGCGGAAGTTCAGCGGGTCGCGCGCAGGCTTGCCTTCCTCTGGCTTGAAGATCACGTCGATCGCGAGCGCATCGTCCTCGACCGCGTACACGATCCGCTCGACGCTGCCCGGATCCTTCTCGGCCTCGAAGACAGCCCGCGCACCCGACACCTCTTTCAGCCGGTATGTCAGGGGCTTGTCGGCATCCTCCTTGGCGTTCAGCGTGGGCGAGTAGTGTCGCAGGCGCAGGCGAATGGCGTCGTCCTCGCGCGTGATGGCGAGCATCTCGAACATCGACGGCGAACCGTTTTTCTTGAGCCAACGGAAGGTGCCGACGATGCTGGTGCCTTGCGGGCGCGACCAGTTTTCCTCCACATATCCGCCCATATCACCCGACCACGAGCCGGCGAGAAACGCGAGCGAGTCGATGGTTGCGCTCGGCGCGGCGGCCGGTGCGGGCTGGGCCGTGGGTAGGGCATCCGGCGGGGGCCGGTGAGCAGCGAGGCTGACGGCCGCGACGGTGGAGAGGCTGATTGCGGCGATGCGGGTCGACAGTCGCATGGGCTGGCTCCTGTGGAAAAAAGTTATTGGGGGGAGGAAGTCGCGAGCGATTCGAAGAGCATGAGTGCGTGACCATCGGGGTCGAAGAATGTCGCGAGCTTCACCATGCCGGGAATAGTGCGGGTATCGCCGTCGAACTCGACACCCTTCTGTTCGAGCAATCCGCGTGCGGCCGCGATGTCCGCGACGCCCATCACCGGCACTACACCAGCACCCACCTGAGGATTCTCGACCTGCGAGAACCCGAAGAACACCCGCAGGCACTCGGTGCGCACCTCGCACCAGCCGATGTCGCCGACTTCGTACTCCAGCTTGAACCCGAGCACGTCCTCGTACCATTTCGCCGAGCGCTTCATGTCGCGCACTTGAAACGAGACGGTCAGGCCGCCATCGAAGCCGAGTGGAGAGGGCATGGAAGTCTCCAGTTGAAAAAGAGATGAGTAGACTCAGGAGCACACGCTCGATGAGTCGGGCAAGTGGGCGATGGTCGGAAACGCTCCCTCTCTCCCGAACCCAGCCCAGCCTATCACACTATACTTTGTATGTCAATGCCCATTTTACCCTCACCCACTCTGCTCGCACTTTCTCGCAGGCGGTGGGCCTTGCCCATCCTGGGTGTGCTGCACAGGGGCGAGCAACTTTCCGGTTGGGCCGGCGGCGCCAAGTTCGTCACGCTCTGCCACGCCCTCGATGTGAACCAAGCCGCCGTTCGGCAATCGCTCGACCACCTCATCGAACTGGGCCTGGTGGATCGCAACTCCGGGTACGGCCACCCGCTGCGCCCCGAATACATCCTGACTCGGCGCGGCGACCGCCTCGCCCCCATGTGCGCCGCCATAGACACCCTGCTCGCACGGCTCGATGTCCGCGATTTCGCGCTCCGACGTTGGTCGATGCCCGTGGTCAGCACCATAGATCGATTGCGATCCGCTCGCTTCAACGCGCTCGCCTTGCGCATCGACGGCATCACGGATCGCGCCCTGTCGCTCTCGCTCGCGGGATTGTGCGCTGTAGATCTCGTGGATCGTGGCCAAAGCCGCGGCCCCGGCCAGGCAACGGCGGCGGCCACGACCGCGTATGAACTCTCCATTCGCGCGCGCCCCTTGGCAACGCTGCTGGCGGCAATCTGACGGGGGGCTGTCAAGCTGGCAGGTGGCAGACAAACCCGCGGATGCCGCGTGCGGGCAGCGTGTACCGGTCGCAGAAAGCCGCTGCTCCAGCGTCAGAAGCCCTTCGCCGGTTTGGCACCGGGCTTGCAATGGCTCCTTGTGCGGGTCGCATCCCGGACAAATCGCGGGTCGTGCGACATCCACTCTGCATCGATGGGTTTCTTACGAAAGGGAAAAGACCATGCTGGGACAAATGAACTGCTGCGGGCCGCGTCAACCGTTGTTCAAGGTGATCGATCAGATATTTGCGCAGCCGATGAGCGCCGGTGCCGCGGCTGCGGCTGGACTTCGCAGCGAATCCGGCCACTTGCCCGTCGATGTCTCGGAGACCGACACGCAGGTGATCGTGCGTGCGGCCGCGCCGGGCTTTGCGCGGGAAGAGATCGACGCGGAGATTCACGACAACGTGCTCACCATCAAGGCTGAGCATACAGAAGAAAGAAAAGAGACCGGCGAGCGGTATTTTCGTCAGGAGCTGCGCTCCGGCACTCTCTCGCGACGGGTTTCGCTCCCCAGCGATGTGGTCGCCGGCGAAGTGACGGGCGAGCTGCGCGACGGCGTGCTCACGCTCCGCATTCCCAAGGCGCCCGAAGCGACGCCGCGAAAGATCAAGATCGGCTGAGTGTCCTGTTCGCAAAGGGGAATCGCTGGTGCCATCGATGCGCCCGCGACTTGTGGACACACGCAGGACCGAAGCTGTCGGCGGCCGAGCGAGGGCTCGGCCGCCGTTGTCGATTGTGATGGGATGGGGGGGGGGCTCGATCGGGACGCCGAAATCGAAGATGCTGAACTTCGCGCTCGCCACCGACATTCCGAACGCGCCCCCGGTATCCTGACCGAATGCCCAATCCGCGCATCGCCATTCGACCGGCCACGCCCGAAGACATCCCGCTGATCCTGTCGCTCATTCGCGAGCTGGCGGAGTATGAGCGCGCCCCGGAGCAGGCGGTGGCGACGCCGGAACTGATACGCGAACACCTGTTTGCAGGGAAAGCCGCTTTGGAAAGCGGCACCGGCAAAGCCGAGTGCGCGATCGCCGAGCTCGATGGTGCGCCGGCCGGGTTTGCCGTTTACTTCCATAACTTTTCGACGTGGCTCGGGCGGCCGGGGCTTTATCTGGAAGACCTGTTCGTGCGCCCGCACTCGCGGCGAAGCGGGCTGGGCAAAGCGCTGCTCGTTCATCTTGCCCGGATTGCTGTCGAGCGCGGTTGCGCACGCTTTGAGTGGTCGGTGCTGGACTGGAACACCCCCGCCATCGATTTTTACAAGTCGCTCGGTGCGGTCGGGATGGAGGAATGGACGGTCTACCGCGTCAGCGGCGAGCGACTGCGGCGTCTGGCCGCGGGCGACTAGCCGCGTCGAATCAGAGATACCGCGCTCCGGCCGCGTACCTGCATCCGTTCCGTTTGCGCCTCGTTTGGATGGGGCACGAAAATTGTGGCAAAATCTTGTTGGGCCTGATTGGCCGTAACCTCAGGACGCCGGACAATCAATGGCTGGAGAAAGCCGCATGTTGGTGCAAGGCCCGCGGGGGTCTCGGACATTGAAGTGTGCGGAGCTCCGCGGCGGCCTTTCCAGGGCCGCAACGTATGTGTGCGCAAGCAATCTTGACCCATCTCGTGGAGTGCTGACATGATGCCTCGATTCAATCGCCATCTGCCTCGCCTCGCCCTGGCTGCCGCCGCCCTGCTCGGCTGCTCGCTCGCGGCCGCGGGCGCGAGTCGGTCGTTCCATACCTTCCGAGTGAGCGAGGTTTTCACCAGCGTCGACGGCGCGGTGCAGTTCGTCGAGCTGCGCGAGACCTTCAACCTCAACTTCCAGCACCAGTTCCTGGGGCACGTCCTCACGGCGACCAGCGCCGACGGCACCCAGACCAACACCTACAGCATCACGACCAACCTGCCCAACACCTCCACATCCGGCAAGCGCGTTCTTTTCGCCACCGCCAACTTCGGCGGCCTCACCGGCGGCGTCACGCCGGATTACGTCATCCCCCCCAACTTCCTCTTCATCGGCGGAACCGTCGACTTCGACGTGGTCTCCAGCGTCGATATCACCGGATTACCGACCAACGGCGCCCAGTCGCTCAGCTTCCCCGGTGGCGCAGGCCCGAACTCGCCGACCAACTACCTGTCGCCCATCGCGGGCAGCGTCAACGTACCGAGCGGCGCGTGCTGTGTCGGTGCGGCCTGCACGCTGGCCAGCGCGCCGGGCTGCGCGGGAACATTCTCGGTCGGTGTGCTGTGCGCATCCAACCCCTGCGGCGCGGGCGCGACAGGCGCGTGCTGCAATGGTGCGGCCTGCGCGGTCCAAACCGCCGCGAACTGCTCGGGCGGCCAGACCTATCAGGGCGACGGCTCCGCCTGCGGCGCGACCGGCAACCCCACCACCTGCTGCAAGGCCAACCACAACCAGGCCGGCGGTGTGACCGTTCAGGACATCTTCGACTTCCTCGCCGACTACTTCAACAACGATGTTGCCGCCGACTTCAACGGTGTCGGCGGAATCACCGTTCAGGACATCTTCGACTTCCTCGCGGCCTACTTCAACGGGTGCCCGGGCTGATCCTGCCAGGGGGGGCTTCCACGGCGGCCCAGACTCGTGCGCGTAACGGGTCGCGCCCGCATAACCTGCACAATCGTGCGAGTCGGTTTACCCAAAGTGCCGGATTGCGTACGCGGCCGCTGGCCGCGGCGCGGGCCTGTGGCATGGTTAGGGCTCGCGGGGTCGGTCTGTGACCGGCAGGGTCGTGGTGGCGTGCCCGCGGGGTTGTGTTCAGGGGTCGTTTTCGGGGAGTGCTGATGGCAGAATCACGTCTGGCAAGGCAGGCGATGGCCGTGTTCGCATCATGCGGCATGGTGGGTTTGGCGCTGGGTGCTCGCTGCCCGCAGCCCATGACCTCGCCCGAATCTCGTGGCGGCGTGTTGGATGCCGTCGAAGCGCTGGCCGAGCGATCCGGCGATCCCGAGCGCACCCGCGGCACGCTCCTCTGGCGGCTGCGGCACTCTTCCACCTGCTACGCCCCCGATCTGACCCCGGCCGAGTACGAGCGGCTCGTCGAGCAGACCGGACTTTGGCCTCTCACATGGACGCGACCCGGTGGGTCGGGGGGTGGGCCGCAGACCAGGTACTTCACCGACAGCAAAGTCTGGACCGGCCCGGCGCAGATCGGCGACAAGGGCCTGGCCACCCGGGCGAGCCTCACCTACTCGTTCCCCGATGATGGGGTGATGTGGGGGTTCAGCTCCGTCGGCGGGTTTGCCGGCACGAATGTGCTGAACGCCAAGCTCACCACCGCATACGGCTCGGTGGATCGCGGACGCGAGTACATCCGGGCCGCGATGGCCGCGTGGCGGCGAAGCTCGGGATTGACCTATGCCGAGGTGGCCGACGACAACCAACCGATGGACATGCAGGGCCGGGTGAACACCCGCGGCGACATCCGCATCGGTGGGTTCGACTTTGCCGCGATGACCAACGGCGTGCTGGCCTACAACGCTTTTCCGACCAACCTCTCCGTCTCCGACATCGGCGGCGCGGACATGGTCATCAACTCGTCGTACTTCATCGGGTCGGCGTACACGCTCCCCACCGCGGACTTTCTGTACTTCCGAAACACCGTCGCGCACGAGCACGGCCACGGGCTGGGCTTCATCCATTCGATTCCCTGCGACGGCACCAAGCTCATGGAGCCGAGCATCACGCTCGGCCCCACGACGCTCTCGCTGGATGAGATCCGCGGCGCGGGGCGCAACTACGGCGACCGGTACGCCGGCAACAACTCGCGCGTCAATGCCGCCGAGCTTGGCAACCTCACCGCCCCCCTTCGCTCGATCATCCTGCGCGACCTTTCCACCAACGTCGGCGGCGGCAACTTCGGCAACGAGGACTATTTCGAGTTCACGATCGACTCGCCCCAGACCGTGACCCTCACCGTTCAGCCCACCGGCGTCGCCTCGACCATGCAGGGCCAGCAGACCGGAAACGGCTGCAACGGCGTGCCCGCGCCGATCAACACGCTGGCCGCTGGCAACCTGAATCTGCAACTGATCACTCCATCCGGAGCGGTCATCGCGGTCGCGCCGGGCCAGCCCGCGGGCGCTTCCGAAACCCTCACCGTCACCGGACTCAGCCCCGGCACCTACATCGCCTCGATCGTCAACATCACCACCGCCGCGGTCGCCTCGCCCAACCAGTTCGTGCAGACCTACGACCTGACGGTGCGCATCGGCGGCGCGGGCGCTATCCCCGAAGCGATCGCGGGCCTGCACAAGCGGGTGCGCGCGGCCGCGCCCGCGTTCTTCAACGGATCGGCCAACTCGCGCGCGACCGACGCGGGCGCGGGCCTCAACGAAACCGGTTACGAGTGGGATCTGGATGGCGATGGCGCATTCGAGATCGGCGGCGTCTCCAAGCCGACCATCACCTACGCGTCCAACGGAGCGATTCCGGTTACGCTGCGCCTGACCGACACCGCCGGAATGAGCGCGACCGATCAGATAACGGTGACGGTGTTTGGTGCGACCACCAGCATCGCCAGCGTGTCGCCCGCGAGCGCGACGCCCGGCCAGACCGTGCCCGTGACCATCTTCGGTGCCAACTTCAAGGGTGTGACGCTCGCCTCGCAGGTGAGCGTCTCCGGCACCGGGGTCACCGTCGGCGGAACGCCATCGACAAATCTCGCGGGCACGCAGATCACCGGCCTGAGCTTCACCATCACTGGCGGCGCAACGCAGATCGCACGCGATGTCACCATCACCAACTCTGACGGCCTCGGCTCGAACGGAACGGGCGTCGGCGTATTCACCGTCGGCCTGCCCGGTCAGCCGCCCGCCAACGACGAATGCGGCGGCGCGCTGGCGTGGTCGGGCACCGGCTCATTTTCCTTCAACAACGCGAACGCCACGACGGGGACACAGCAGTCGTTTCCCTCCACCGGCTGCCCCACAACCGGCCCGATCTTCAACGACGTGTGGTACCTCTGGACCTCCCCCACCCGCGGCACGCTGACCGCCAACACCGACAGCGCGGCCTTCGGCTTCCAGACTCGCCTGGCGATGTACCGCAACGCGGCCTGCCCGCCCACATCGACGGTGCTCCGCTGCGATGACCTGGGCTCGGCTTTCACCGTCAGCGTCAACACCGGCAGCCAGTACCTTTTTCAGGTCGGCTCGGTGACATCCGGCGCGACGGGCGCGGCCAACGTCATCCTGAGCCTGGCCGCGTCGCAGGGGGCCTGCTGCGCGCTCGGCGCATGCACCGTGACGGGCGAGGGCGCGTGCCTGGCGGGCAACGGCGAGTGGACGTTTGCCGCGACCTGCTCGCCGACGTTCTGCCCACAGTCGAGCGGCGCATGCTGCATCACCGGGAGCTGCTTCATCAACACGCCCGCCGAGTGCGCGGCCATCGGCGCGGGCGCTGTGTGGAGCGGCCCCGACACCACCTGCGGTACAACCGGCAACCCCACCACCTGCTGCCCGGCCAACTTCAACATGGTCAACGGACTAGGCGTGCAGGACTTGTTCGATTTCCTGCTGGCGTGGTTTGCGGGCACGCCCGCGGCCGACTTCAACGGGGTGAACGGGGTCGGGATCCAGGACTTGTTCGATTACCTAGTTGCTTATTTTTCGGGATGTTCGGGGTAAACGAAAAATCATTCGAGAGGATGGCGCGCGATGGTGGGGGCGGACATCGCCACCCGCCGCACGGTTTGTCGAAGCGGACGAGCCGTGGCAGCTCGATCAGGTTGTTGGTGTCACGCGGTACGTCGTCGTCGCATGGCGAAGGTGCCGGCGACGGCGAGCAGGGTGACGGCCGCAGGCGCAGGCGCGATGACAACGAATGAGGCACCCTGAGTGAAGACCGTCCGGCCTTGGCGCGGAATCGTGTTGCCATCCTCATGGCCTGACCAGGCAAAACCCTGGGCATCGAGTACGGGCGAGATCGACAGCGCGACCATCGGCTCGCTCTGTCCGACCGGGTTGCCGACGACGACCTCGAAGTCGTAGAGGCCGTACCACGCGGTGGGATCGTTGACGGGAAGCTGATTGAGTGGCACGGCGGCGAATGCTCTCACCCCGGCGATGCCTGTGGCTGTGGGTGTGCCATTGGACGGCTGGCTATTTCCCGCCGCCGTGTTTGGCGAGAGAGCGTCGCGAAAGACGCGGTGAAGCCCGGTGACACCGGCGAACGTGCCGGTTGTGGCACCGGTCGAGTCGGTGCCTGGCACCGGCACGGGATCCTGGGAATCCCGGGCGGGGCCGCCGCGAGGATTGGAGCCCTGCGCGGCCGAAAGGGCGGATCGGTTGGTGGAGAACGAGTCGAGGGCACCGAAGTTGACGGCTGCGGAAATGTTGAACTCGACGGAAGCGAGGCTGGTGTACAAGCCTTCGAAGCCCGGGCTTTCGGCGATCTGGTACTGCACCGAAAACCGACGCGTGCGGGGAAACTCGGCTGGGTGGACGACGTTATGGGTTTGTCCGCCAAGAAAGATGAGTGAAGATCCGAGTGGTTGAACCGGAACCAGGCGGAGGCGGAGTGCGGCATCTACGCCCGCGAGAGCCGATCCCGAGATAACAAGCAGTGCTGCCCACGGCTACCGAGGCGGATATGAAGGGACGCATTTTCGATCTCTCTTCGTCAATCTGGGACGGCCGCACGGCTCGCCTAAGCGGCCGAGCCGTGGCATCCCGTCTCAAGAACTCTACACGCAGCCGGTGAAATAGCCCGCCAAGAAATCGAAAATATCCTGCACCGTCACCGTGAATGAGTTGTTGTAGTCGGCGTCGAGATCGGACGAGAAGTAAAGCGTCAGATAGTCGAAGATATCCTGCACGGTCACCGTGCCGGAACGGTTGATGTCGGGGAGGCAGATGGAGATTTCGACCGCGGTGCCGAGGTCGTCGGCGGTGGAAGTGGTTCCGTTCACATCGACATTGGCGACGACATAGGCGCGGAGCAGGCCGCCGATGCGCTGCGTCAGCGCGATGCCCGCGGTGCCGCCGAGGCCGGAGATGACCGATGTCGGCTCGGGCGTGCCGTCGCCGTCGAGGTCGAGCGTATCGCCTTCCTTCAACACGATGCGACGGTTGACCAGCAGGGTCTCGATGGTGTTGACGGCGGTGTCCCAGATGATGGCGTGGTCGGCGGTCTCGTTGACGAACGCCTCTTCGATGTCGCCCTCGAAGACCTGACCGTCGACGGTGTCGCCGTCGCGCAGGCGCATGACTCCGTCGGCGAGCATGAAGTCGTCGGTGGCGGTGGTCGCGCTGGTGTCGCCGAAGATGAACAGCCGGTTCGACTCGGTAATGCCGAACTCCTCGAAGTTGACCCAGTTTTCGGCGTTGCGCCCGCCCACGGCCGCGGGAACGGGGCTGCCCTCGCGGACCAGTTGGCCGTCGAGCAGCAGGCCCGCGCCATCCACGACCACGACCCCGTCGGTGGTGGTGGGCACGGCGTCGAGAACCTCGAAGGTGACGGCGTGGTTGCCCTGGGCCGAGAGGCGGTAGGTGAAGAGCGTCGAGGCGGGCGTGAGGTCGAGGGCGGTGGGAAGGTTGGTCAGCACGTCGCCGCCGGCGGTGATCTTGACCGCCGGGTTGCCGCGGACGATGGTGCGGTTCACGGTCGCGCCGCCCGCGGTGTTCGTCACGCCGCTCTTCCAGTATGGCACGCCGTTGTTGGTCATGCGGATGCGGCTTGCGAATGACCAGAACTGCGGGGAAAACGGCGGTGCCACATCGCGCTGGACCGCGAGCGGGGTGCTGCCGAGAAACACCGCATCCAGCCCGGTAAATCCTCCGCTGGTGGCCGTCACGCCATAGGCAATGTCGCCGGTATCGGAGATGCCGAACTCACCCTCGAACCCGGTGAAGGTGTAGGGTCCGACCACGCCTTCGACATGAACGATGACCGGCGCGGCGGGCTGTGCGACACCCGCGGTGGTGGTGGCGAGGATATGGCTGGTGAGCGTCGCGGTCGGGCCGCCAGGCGTGTTGGTGTTGAGCGCGATCCCAAAGCCGCCGACGCCGTTGGTGGCGACGCTCGAGACGCTGGCGATGACGTGCCCGGGGGGGCCGAGCACGTCGCCCTCTTTGAGCACGACGCGGGTCGGCTCGGCCGCGGTGCCGGTGCAGAGGATCAGAACGGCGGGAATGGCGAGAAGATTTACGCGCATTGGAATGTCTCCGGTGAAAGCTCAGCAACCCTCGAAATACACACTGAGGAAGTCGAAAATGTCCTGCACGCTGATCGTACCGCTGGCGTTGAAGTCGGCCCGCGGCTCACTCGCGAAGTACGCGGCCAGCAGATCGAAGATGTCCTGCACGCTGATGCCGCCGACGAGGTTGAAGTTGGCCGCGCAGCAGGTGGTGGGGTTGCCGGGCTGGCCGCAGAGCACGCTGACACCGAGGAAGGTGCCGCCGCCGCTCGCGCACGGAGTCTCGCCGTCGGTCATGGTGCAGCGCGGCCCGGTGCAGCAGGCGCCCGGCGGTTGGCCGATGGGCTGGCACTGCACCGCCGCGCAGGCCTGACCCGCGAAGAAGATGCCGCCGATGCAATTGTCCGAGTCGGTGCTGGCGCACTCGCCCATATTGCAGCACGCGCCCGTGGGCGCGGGCAATCGGGTGATGGTGACGACGAAGGTGCCGCGCGCGTTGCTGTTGCCGGCGATGCGGAGCAACACGAGTTGACCGGCCACCAGCGTGGCATCGAAGCGCGGCGCGGGCTCGACGGCCACATCGGTGGCTTCGCATCCGATCACGGGGCCGGTGCAACTGGCCAGCACCGCGAGCGTGGCCACGGGAATGTCGGTGGTGCCGGCCATGTCGAACCGATACCTGGCGCTGGCGGAGGGCGTGAAGGAGTACCAGACGTCCTTCTCGTCTTCCGCGCCGCACGGACCGGGGGAGTTGCCCGTCGCGCCCAGCGATGTTCCGAGCGTGGTGCCGAGGCCGAGAGGGAAGCCATCGAGGCACTGGTCGTTCATCGGCGGGGCATAGTACGTCACGCCCGAGTCGACATTGAGCCGGAACACGCCGGCCGCGTGGTCGTTGCCGGCGATGCGAATGCGCGCGCTCTGCCCGGATTCGAGGAGAACCTCGACGCGCGAGAGCCGGGCCGGGCCGGAGTCGTCGTCGCAGGCGAGCACGGTGCCGGTTCCACCCGCCATGGGGCAATCGCCGAAGATGGTCAGCGTGGTGTCGGCCAGGCCGGTGGTGCCGATGGTGTCGAAGGTGTACAGCCGCGCGAACGGGGCGACGAAGTGATACCAGACGTCGCGGGTGTCGTTGCGCCCGCAGGAAGGAGCGGCATCGGCGGTCGCGCGGAAGTTGGAGGCGAAAATCGATTCGGCGGGGCCGATCTCGATCGCGGATGCACAGTCGTCGTTGATCGGCGGCTGCAGGCTCCCGCAGTTGGCGTTGCTCGCACCGAGCAGCACGGGGATCGCGTCGGCGATGTGCCCGGCAATGAAGAACGGGTTGCCAAGCTCCTGCTGTCCGTGGCCCGCGCCGGGCACGACGACGAGGATGTTGAAAACCCCGGCGTTGGTGAGGGCCGCGGCCAGTCGCGTGGTGTTCCCGATCGGCACGACGCCATCTTGATCGCCCACGATGAGCTTGGTCGGCGGGGCACAGGCGTTGACATAGGTCATGGCGGAGGCCGCCGCATAAAGGCTAATGCCGCCCGGGGCGGTAATTGGGATGCCCAGGTAGTTACGCACGGACTGGGGAGAGCCGAAGGTCTGGGCATCCCAGACCAGGTCGTAGCGCCCGAAGAACCCGATCACGGCATCGACGGCGTATCCGCCCGGGGGCGGCGGCAAGCCGGGATCGAACTCGGGGAGTTCGGGCGCGTACGCGACGGCCACGTCGATCGTGCATCCGGCAGACTGACCGGTGATGACGATGGTGGGGGAAAGTCCCCACTGCACGCCGGTGGTGCGGATCCAGCGAATGACGGCGCGGACGTCACGGAAGGTCTGGGGAAACGAGGACGACACGCCCGGCACGGCCAGGGTGTAGTTCATGGAAATGACGTTGAAGCCGCGATCGGCCACGAGGCCGCAGACTTGCTGATCGAAGATTTTGTCGCCGGTGGTGTATCCGCCGCCATGAAGATCGAGGATCGTGGGTACGCCGGGGCGGATGCCTGAGTTGGGGGTATACAGATCGAAGTGGTTGCGGGTGGTGTTGCCAGGGGTCTGGTAAAGGAGGTTGCTCGTGCGAACAAAAGCGTCCGCCCCAGGCACGAAGACGATCATCGCAAGAGCAACGAACAACAGGCGCGGAAACAAATACGCTTTTGGGAAGGTGTATCTCATTGTGGGTTCACGGACTTCACCCTGAATATACCCGAACCTGAGGCTCTTGGCCAATAACCGAGAGATACGTTCGCGGCGAACGGGGAGGGCTTCGGGGGGGGGCGTGCCGCCGCTATAGTGGGCACTTCTCGGTTTCCCACGAACCCAGACCAAACAAGCCCCGCGGCGCAGGTTGTGCCCGGACGATCAATCAGGAGCGACCGACCATGGCCGATGCGCCCTCACCCCCCTCACCCCCGTCTCCATCCACGGCTTCACAGCACTTCGATCTGGTGGTCATCGGCGGCGGCCCGGCGGGCTATGTCGGGGCGATCCGGGCCGCACAGCTCGGCATGAGCGTGGCGTGCATCGAGCGGGCCAAGCTGGGCGGGGTGTGCCTGAACTGGGGATGCATCCCCAGCAAGGCGTTGCTGTCGAATGCCGAGCTGATGGAGAAGCTGAACGGGGCCGAGCATCAGAAGTTCTGGGGGCTGAAGGTGAACGGGTCCATCGAGCTGGACTGGGACCGGGTGATCGGGCGGTCGCGGGAGGTGGCGGGCAAACTCAATGGCGGGATCGGGTTCCTCTTCAAGAAGAATAAGATCACCCACTTGGTGGGGAACGGGAAGATCGTCAAGGCGGCGAGTGGGCCGGGCGTCGCGCCCGGCAAGCCCTGCGTGATCGAATTGCAGGAGTGCGCGGTCAAGGAGGAACTGACCTCGGCCCCCGCGACGCCCGGCAAGACGATTCAGACGGTGACGGCGGACAACGTGTTGGTGGCGACGGGGAGCGTGGCACGCGATCTGCCGTTTGCGAAGTTCGACGGCGACCGGATCTGGGGTGCCCGCGAGGCGATGTTCAACAAGGAAAAGCCCAGGCGGCTGGTGGTGGTGGGCGCGGGTGCCATTGGGATGGAGTTCGCGTACTTCTACAAGCAGATGGGAACCGAAGTCACGATCGTCGAGATGATGGATCGGCTGTTGCCGGTGGAGGACCGGGATGTATCGCTGGCGATGGAGCGGCTGTACAAGAAGCAGGGGTTCAACATCCTGACGTGCCACACCACGACCGCGGTGGAGAAGACCGCGAGCGGCGTGAAGGTGACGGTCGCGCCGTGGGCGGATGGCAAGGCCGACGACACGAAGAAGCAAGTCATCGAGGCCGACCGCGTGCTGCTGGCGGTGGGTGTCAAGGGACGCACCGACGGGCTGTGCGACGCGGGCTTGGGACTCAGGATCGAGAAGGACCACATCGTCACGGACTATGAGCCGAACAAGACCGTGAGCGAGCCGATCGACTACAAGACGAATCTGCCCGGGATATACGCGGTGGGCGACGTGATCGGCCCGCCCTGGCTGGCGCACGTCGCCAGCGAAGAGGCGATCCTGTGCGTGGAGCGCATGGCGTGGCGCAAGGACAAGAGCAAGCACCACGAACCCATCGCAATCGATTATTCGGTCGTGCCCGGCTGCACCTATTGCCAGCCGCAGGTCGCGAGCGTGGGCTTCACCGAGCAGAAGCTGATCGAGCTTGGCAGGGTCAAGGGCAAGGACTACACCGTCGGCCAGTTTCCGCTGGCGGCGCTGGGCAAGGCCATCGCGGCCGCCCACACCGACGGTTTCGTCAAGCTGCTCCGCGGCCTGCCGCGCGGCGAGATCCTGGGGGCGCACATCATGGGCGACCAGGCGACGGAACTCATCGCCGAACTCTCGCTGGCGCGGCGGCTGGAGGCGACCACCGAAGAGATCATCTGCACGATGCACGCGCACCCGACGATGCACGAGGGCGTGCGCGAGGCGGCGCTGGCGAGCGAGGGACGGGCGATCCACGCGTGAGCGCGAGCCGAACTTGCAGCGATCGCCACGAGACCGCTCTACTTTGCTCACTTCCCTTGCACATCGGCGAGAAGCAGCGCGGCTCTTTGAGTGCTGGGATGTTCGTCACCAAGCAGTTTGCGACGGTGCTCGACAACTGTTTGGCAGGCAGCGATCGCATCCGCGAGCTTGCCTCGCTTTTTGAGTGAGCCGACGAAGCTGGCCACGACTTGGTCAGCCATCATCGCGGCCGCGCGCCAATCGGCTTATGGGCCAGGAAGCGGCAGGCCGGCTCAGCGGAGGTCGGGAAACACCACCGTGTACTCGGAGTTGCTGTACGCCGGGACGAGCCACGGTGTGGTGCGCCTGCGGGGGTCGCTTTCGCCGCCGGGGATGAGGTTGGTGTACTTGGCGTGCCCGTCGAGGAAGCCGAGGATGCCTTTGTTGATGTCGCCGTACCCGTTGACGATCTTGGCATCATTGCGAGGCTGGTTGATGGTGATGTCGGTGTTCTCGTCGTTGACCCAGACCATGCGCGATGAGAAGTAGCCGTCGGAAACGCGGAGCCGCTCGGCACCCAGTCGCCATGCCTTGGTCCAGTTGCCGCCGACGTAAAGCTCGGTCTGGCTGAACCACTTGGCCTGGAGCAGGTAGCTGGTGCCCACATCGTCGTAGCAGGTGCTGCCGTCCGCGTTGGGGTTGGCAATGCCGTACGTCGGGTCGAAGGCGTTCCAGGTCTGCTGATGGCCGCGGCGGTCGCCGGGATCGCGGAACATGTTCATCTGGAAGGTCTTGCGGATCGTGCCGTCGAGAATCATTTCCTGCATCGAGGGGACGCGCTCCTGCGTGAAGTAAGGATTGAGCGGGCGAGAGTCGGGGGCGATGTCGAAGACGGGGCTGGGGGCACGCGGCGGACGCCAGGCCATCGATGCGCACTTGCCCCAGCCGCCCCAGGTGATCCACGCGGTGATGTTCTGCGGCACAGGCACGCCGGTAGGAACGATGGGCAGCGATCCCTTGTTGTCGTGCTGATAGGCCGCGCCGGCTTGGCAGATGGAGCGGACATTGCCGGCGGAGATCGCCTTCCACGCCGCGACGCGGGCACCCTTCAACGCGGGGAGCAGGATCGATATGAGCAGCGCGATGACCGCGATGACGACCAGCAACTCGATGAGCGTGAAGCCCTTTGCAAGCCGGCTCGCGGCCGAACGGAGCGACAGCGGGCGGCGGTGCGGAGCGTTTGGCATGGGGGCACTCCAGGCGAAAAAGTCGCGACCGATCGGCCGCGGGTGACGGTTTAGTCTACCCCAGGATGACGGGGCGAACCAGAAGCCGCCTCGCAGGGGAGGTAAACCGCGCGCGGCCCCCGTCCGGCGGCACCGTCGGCGTGGGAAGAAATGGGCCTGGGCAGGTTCGAACTGCCGACCTCGCCCTTATCAGGGGCGCGCTCTGGCCAACTGAGCTACAAGCCCGGAATCTGCGGCCGCGGCAGCGATAGCCAGCGCGGGGGGGGGAAGGATAGG
>Ga0163150_10005340_pt1 | contig 16478 bp, 16 predicted proteins | sample OliLakLV19P2IB_FD_148628 | JGI IMG/M metagenome (GOLD analysis project Ga0163150, IMG submission 148628) | Freshwater microbial mat bacterial communities from Lake Vanda, McMurdo Dry Valleys, Antarctica - Oligotrophic Lake LV.19.P2.IB | ecosystem: Environmental > Aquatic > Freshwater > Lake >...
GAATGTTATTCATATCAGCACCGAGATTCGCCGCGCATGGCGCGAGGGCGTCGAGGAAGGATTGAAGTCACAACCTGACGAGGTCGCCCCGGCAAAGATTATGGCCCCGGCACTCAAAGATATGAAGGCAGTTATCGAAAAGCGATTGCGACTATTTAATCTGATTTAAGATGGCCCAGTTTCGATAAAAAATATTAAAACAGTCCCTGCGGGGCTGTTTTGTTAGACGGACATCGGCGCCTTGATGGACGGATGGGACTTGTAATCAACAAGTTTTATTTTTTCTCTAATGAACGTTTCGTCGAGCTTAAGATCGTCTATCGAGCGGATGTCTTCACTGAGTTCGAGCCGTGGGAGGGGAAGTGGCTCACGCGCAAGCTGTTCTTTCACCTGGCTCAGGTGGTTGAGATAAATATGTGCGTCGCCCAAGTCGTGGATGAGCTCTCCTGGCTGAAGACCGGTGAAGCGAGCGAGGAGCGTAAGTAAAAGTGCGTAGGAAGAGATATTAAACGGCACGCCCAGGAAGAGGTCGCAGCTTCTTTGATACATCGCCATGTCGAGATACTTTCCCTGCCGTACAAAGCATTGGAAGAACATGTGACAGGGCGGAAGCGCCATCTGGCTGAGCTCTCCCGGATTCCAGGCGGTGACGAGGAGGCGCCGGCTAGCGGGGTTGCTCTTGAGCATCTCTAATAATTCAGCGATCTGATCCACTTCACCGTTTGGTCCGCGCCAGTGCCGCCACTGCACACCGTACACCCGACCGAGATCGCCCTCGAATTGCGTCTTTGCTTTCCATTTCGGGTCGTTCGCGTTGCCGTCCCAGATGTGCACACCGAGCTTTTGGAGCTCACGGTTGTCATTAAGACCTTTTAAGAACCAAATAAGTTCCGCCACGACGCCATAAAAGAATGTCTTTTTCGTGGTCACGATTGGGAAGGTGCCGTCCGAGAGGTCGAAGCGCATCGTACGCCGGAAAATAGCGCGCGTTCCCACCCCAGTGCGGTCCATCCGGTCATCGCCCTTTTCGAGTGCTTCTCTGAGAATGTCGAGATACTGCTTCATGTTGCCTTTATACTATAACCTTATGTATACTTTTTCCATATGTTACTTTCACGTCCGGATATCTTGAAGCATTTAAAAAAGGGAACGGTAGTTATTGATCCGTACGTTGCGGAAAATTTAAAAACAGTCAGTTACGACGTGACGCTCGGTGAGTGGTTCTGGCGTGAGACGCACCCGGCGGGGCGGGCGACGGTTCACAATATGTACGACGAAGAGTCGACCGGCTTTATTTGGAACGGTCCGCACCGCGCTGAGCTTGTGAGCGACGTGAAAAAGAAGATGAATCTCGCTTCGCTCAAGAATATTCCGGATGATGCCCGCGTTATCTTGCTTGGCCCCGGCGAGACGATCCTTGGCCACACGAACGAGTACATTGGGGGCAAGGATATCTGCGTGGCAAAGATGTATGCTCGTAGCTCGATGGGCCGCAACTTTATCGAAGTGTGTAAAGACGCAGGTTGGGGCGATGTCGGCTATATCAACCGCTGGACGATGGAGATAACCAACAACAGTCAGCACTACACGATTCCGCTTGTGGTCGACCGCCGCGTTGCTCAGATGGTCTTCTACGAAGTCTCCCCTGATTCTGGTAACTATGCAGCAGAGGCTGGTAAGTATCAGACCGGTGAGACGCTCGAAGAGCTTAAGCGCACCTGGAACCCGCACACGATGATTCCGCGCATGCACAGGGACCGTGAGGTGATGGAGATGATGAAGCAGGCCGCTCCTGCTCCCGCCAAGAAGGTGGCTGCTAAGAAAAAGAATCGCAAGTAACTTCCATTTCGCCCCTGAAATTTCAGGGGCGAAATGCTATACTATATCCATTAGTTGATTATTGATTAGTAGACTACCTTTCATGAAAGTTACTTTAGTAATGGCCACCACGGCCGATGGAAAGATCGCAAAGGATAAGGAGCACGTTGCCGACTGGACGAGCAAAGAAGATAAAAAGTTCTTTGTTGAGAAGACGAAGGAGTGCAAGGTGATGGTCATGGGTATGACGACCTATCAGACCATCGGCCGTCCCCTGCCAGGCCGCCTTACTGTTGTATACACGCGCAATCCGCAGGCGCCGGGGTTAGAACAGCAACCGGATGTGCTCGAGTATACGAACCTTGGAGCGAAGGAGTTGCTTGCTCAACTCGAGAAGCGTGGATTCACTGATGTTGCTCTTGTCGGTGGCGGAACGATCAACGCGATGTTCCTCCGCGAGAAGCTCATTGATGATATTTATTTGAGTATCGAGCCATACATCTTTGGTGCCGGGCTCGGCGTATTCGCTGAGGCGCCTGCGGATGTCGCCCTTGATCTCGTTGAAGTTTCTAAGCTGAGTGAACAGGTGGTGCTTCTGCACTATCGCCTCAAGAAGTAATGGTCGGCCCGCCATAGGCGGGTAAACTTGCCGGGCAGTCCTGCCTGCCGGCAGGCAGGGAAGACTCGATAAAGCCACCCTAGGGCGACCGGTATCGCCGGGCTAGCCTGCGGCTGGTATGTAGCGATTCACAATCGAGTTTCTACTGCCCGGCTTGCGATATTTAGATTGTTCTGATACTCTAAAGCAATTCCAATTTAGTCTCATTAAATCTCATGTCTATTGAACTCAAAGCAGAAAACCGAGAGCAGTTTGGCCGTGAACTCAAGGACCTTCGCGCGAAGGGCTTTATTCCTGCAGAACTCTACGGTCACGGTCTGGCTAACGCTCACGTCGCTATCGCGAAAAAGGAGTTTATCAAGGTTTTCAAGAAGGCTGGTGAGAGCACGATGATCGACCTTTTGGTTGCTGGCAAGAAGCACCCGGTCATGATCCACGACGTCACCGTTCACCCGGTCACCGACGAGATTATGTCTATCGACTTCTACCAGGTTCGCCTCGATGAGGTTATTCAGATCAAAGTACCAGTCGTCTATATTGGTGAGGCTCCGGCCGTTAAAGAGAAGCAGGGCGTACTCGTCAAGGCTATGAACGAAATCAAGGTTGAGGCGCTTCCGGCCGATATTCCGCGCACGATTGAGATCGATCTGACCGTTCTTACCGACATTGGTGTCGACCTGCACATCAGCGACCTCAAGCTCCCGAAGAATATTAAGGTGCTCGAAGATCCAGCGTTCGTTATCGCTACGGTGACCGCCCGTATGACCGAAGAGGAAGAGGCGAAGCTCGCCGCTGCCGCTGACGTTGGCGCAATTAAGACCGAAGGCGAAGAGAAGAAGGCTGCTGCAGCTGCCAAGTCTGCTGAAGCTGGTACTGACGCCGCCGCCCCAGCCGCCGCCGAAGCTCCAGCGGGCAAGCCTGCTGCGAAGAAGGGCTAAATCAATCCTGCGGATCGATCGGCCAAGGGCTAAGCCAAACTGTCTACAGTTCAGTCGGCCAAGGGCTAAACCAAGCTCTGCTTGGTCTCCCAAAGTGCTAAACGGAAGATTACTTCCGTCGCACAAGTAAGAATACTGAGAAACCGCTCCGATCAGCTGATCGGAGCGGTTTTGTTATAAATATGGTGACCGCTCACTCCTTTAGTCTGGTATAATAAACAGTACATGCGCCAGACGAACCAGCCGAAAAACCTTCTTGATATTAAGACGCGCGATCTTCACTCATTCTCTCCGTTAAAAAAGCGGGTCAATTTGACCGGAAGGGTGACGAGGATCGCTATCACTCGCCCGTTAAAAGTGGGCCTCTGTGTCGTATTGAGCTTTTGGTTCGTCGTCAGTCTTGCCATCGCCCCAAACTACTATCAGTCGCACGCGGCGGGGACGAGCGACGCGGAGCGGAGCCAACTTGAAAGCCAGCTTAAGGCTCTCGAGGGTGAAATCGCGGGCTATGAGAACACGATCGCCAACTACAAGAGTCAGGGCAAGACCCTTGGCAATGATATCGCCGGCCTCCAGGCAAAGGTGAGCAAGCTCAGCGCCCAGGTACGAGTGGTCACTCTTTCGCTTGAAAAGCTCAACCAGGATATTGTCACCAACGAAGCAAGCATCGTGACCACGCAGGAGAAGATCGATCTCAACCGCGAGGCGATCACCCATTCGCTTCAGTATATCTACGAAGGAGAGCGGGAGAATCTCATGCTCGTCTTGCTCAAAAATCCCCGCCTTACCGACTTTTCCAACGCGATCAACGCCGCGCTTGATGTGCAGGACGGGCTCACGGTCGCCGTCGGCGAGATGGCGGAGCTCAGGGACAAGTTGGAAGATGAAAAGGAGAGCTTGAGTCTCAAAAAGAGTGATGCGGTAGCGTTCAAGGCGTATCAGGAGGCGCAGAAAAAAGCCATTGAGGTGACTAAGCGCGAGAAAGCTAGTCTGTTGGCCGCCACCAAAGGTCAGGAGTCGAAGTATCAGGAGCTTTTGACGGCTACCAAGAAGACGGCGGCCGAGATTCGCAACCGCCTCTTCGAATTCCTTGGCGGCGGGCAGATGAGCTTCGGCGAGGCGTATAATTTCGCTAAGATTGCTGGAGCGGCGACGGGAGTTCGTTCCGCTTTCGTGCTCGCGGTCCTCGACCACGAGTCGGCGCTTGGCGGTAACGTGGGAAGGTGTAACTACAAGACCGCGATGAGTCCCGGTATCCCAGCCAGAGAGGGCCGCCGAGATGACATTACTCCGTTTTTGAAACTTACCTCGGAGCTCGGCATTGATCCGGATTCAGTGATGGTCTCTTGCCCGATTGTTGCTGACGGCGCCTTTGGCGGTGCGATGGGTGCGGCCCAGTTTATTCCGAGCACTTGGGCGCTCTACGCGAACCGAATCGGAGCAATCACCGGCAGCAACCCGCCGTCGCCATGGCGCAATGGCGATGCTATCGTTGCGACCTCGCTCTATCTCAAAGACGCGCTTACCGCCTGCGCCGGTTACACCGGTGCCGCGCAGGAGCGCTGTGCGGCTGCTCGTTATTACGCCGGTGGCAATTGGAAGAACTACTTGTTTACCTATGGCGACCGTGTGGTTACGAAAGCAAACTTGTTTCAGCAGGATGTCGATGCTTTGAATGAGTAGAATAGTAGTTTGTAGCACGTGGTTCGTAGGGACGTAGCGAATTCACCCGATTCCATCGGCTAGCGTTTTTTGTTGATTTTATAAGTGGGGCGTCTTAGTATAAGCTTATGAATCCCCGCTCGCTTAAGGCGATACTCGCCGACCATCTTGAGGAGAAGAGCATCAGTGTCGAGCAGCTAGCTGCGAAAACCGGTGTCCCGGAGCACTATGTGAAGGCGATATTTGATAACCAGTCTGAGCGCCTGCCCGCCCTTCCCTATATCCGGGGATATCTTTTGGCTATCGCAGACTACCTCGGCATTGACCACGAGGTTGTGCTCGAAGCGTATCGGGCCGAGCTTGGAGCGAAAATGTCCGGTCCCGCTGACCGACTTCCCGGAAACCGCTTTGCGCTTGTGAAAAGGCAACGCAAGTGGATGTGGTTTGCCGCCGCCGGCATTGTTGGCGTACTCGTCCTTTATGCGGTGCTTCGGAGCGCCTTTTTCGGCGCACCCTACTTCCGCCTCGTGAACCCTCCGCAGGACGCCGAGATGTTCGAAGTTACCGGGTCAACTATCCTCCTCGCCGGGACGACCGAACCGAACGGAAAGCTATCTATCAATGGCGAAAGCGTGCCGGTGCGCAGCGACGGTTCGTTCGAGTTTGAGTTCCCGCTCGCCCCCGAGCTTAATACTATTGAGTTCAAGGTAGAGCGCTTTTTAGGAAAGACGCTGACCGTGGTCAAGAAGGTATATGTTCGGCCGCTGGAGCCGGAGCCGATCACGAGCTCTTCTTCCCCCGCGCTTCCCGTCGCCTCTGGGACTCCCGCTCTCTAGGCTTATCAATACAGGCGATAATTGGTTGTATCTGCGCCCGAGCGCGGGTATAATTAAGATAATTATTATCACTTTATATCTATGCCAAAAGCTAAAAAGGAAGAGAAAGTACATAACGACATCGCCAGCTTGATGGAAGAGCTGCAGGGCAAGTTCGGCGATGGCTCAATCATGACTCTCGGCGATGCGAAAGCGACCAATGTGGACGTTATCCCAACCGGCTCGTTCTCGCTCGACTTGGCGCTCGGCGCCGGCGGGCTCCCAAAGGGGCGCGTCGTGGAGATTTATGGCCCCGAGAGCTCCGGCAAGACGACCCTCGCCTTAAACGTAATCGCTCAAGCCCAGAAGCTTGGTGGTCGCTGCGCCTTTATCGACGCCGAACACGCGCTTGATCCGGAATACGCGGAACGCCTTGGTGTGAAGGTGAAGGAGCTGCTCATCAGCCAGCCGGATAACGGCGAGGAGGCGCTCAATATCTTAGACAGCTTGGTCCGTTCCGGTATGCTCTCGGTTGTCGTTGTTGACTCGGTCGCCGCTCTTACTCCTCGCGCTGAAATCGAAGGCGAGATGGGCGCGCAGTACATGGGCCTCCAGGCGCGCATGATGAGCCAGGCGCTGCGCAAGCTCACCGCTATCACCGCCCGCTACAATGTGCTTATCATCTTCATCAACCAGATTCGCATGAAGATAGGCGTCATGTTCGGTAACCCGGAGACGACCCCGGGAGGAAACGCCCTCAAGTTCGCCTCATCGGTGCGCATCGACATCCGCCGCCTGGCGCAGATCAAGAAGGGTGATGATGTCGTTGGTAACCGAGTGAAGGCGAAGATTGTGAAGAACAAGGTGGCTCCTCCGTTCCGCATTGCTGAGTTTGATGTCATGTATGGCACCGGTATCTCGTATGAAGCCGATGTGCTTCAGACTGCGATTAAGTATGGCGTGGCCACTAAGACCGGTGCTACCTACAGCTTTGAAGGGCAGAAGCTGGCTGTTGGCCTTGAAAATTCGGTCAATAAGCTGAAGGAGGACAAGAAGCTCGCGAAAGATATTGAAAAGAAAACCCGTGACGTCGCGAAAAATACGATCCCGGGTGGCGAGCTGCCAGACGTGGACGCTCCAGCCGCTGCGGTTGAAAAGGAATAATATAAAAACTCCCCGCCGAGATGGTGGGGATTTTTATTTCCTGGTAGTTCTGTCATTATCCAACTCGATTGGATAATCCACCCCGTTTGTCATCCTGAACGCAGCGAAGGATCTATCCCTAGATTCTTCCGAGTCCGTCAGAATGACATCCTGAAATTAAAACCGCCCGCGACCTTGTTGAAGGGTCGCGGGCGTATGCCCGCGCCTTGCCAGGGTATTTGGTATACTACAATACGAAACGACTTCACCTTGGATTAAATTTCAAAACTCCGCTTGAGGTGTTGCGAAGGTCTTGAGCTGAATACGGCCATTCGGCAGGCTCAGGCTAAGTAGCCCTAAATAACCTCGGTTTCATGAGGCTAAATCTAGCTCGTAGTACGTAGTGGCGTAGCGCGTAGCAGGGAGGGTTTAGGGCTCCGATTTTCTACGAGCTACGTACTACGGACTAAACAATGAGTTTAATCAGTGTCGCCAGCTTTTCAGTATCGTAACGCATCAGCCCCTTATCAAGGAGAAGATCGGCGTAGAGCGGCATAGGATTAGTGCCAAAACTTTTTTCGTCCACCTCCACCTGCCAGGAGTGCTCTTCGGCGTAGGGCTTCAGGCGTGCGGCGGCAGGCTTGGTCGTGTTAATGGCGACATAATCGATCGTACCAGCCGGAAGGTAGCTGCTGATCGCCCCGAGGAAGGCCGAAGCCGCAAACCCATTAGTCTCCCCTTCTTTGGTCATGCAGTTGACGATATAGAGCACCTTCGCCTTGGTGTTTGCGAGCGCCTTGCCGATGCCGTCAACAAGCAGGTTCGGGATAAGCGAGGTATACAGATCGCCGGGGCCGATGATGACAAGGTCGGCGTCACCAATCGCCTTGAGCGCGCGCGGGTTCGCCTTCGCCTTCGGCTCGAGCCAGACTTTTTTGATCTTCGCGCGACGCGGCTCGCGCGGGATATCGATGTTCGTCTCGCCTTTTATTACCGTGCCGTCTTCAAGCTCTCCGATAAGCTTGCTTAGGTTAAGCGTGACTGGAATAATATCGCCCTCGGTGTTCAGTATTCTTCCCGCTTCCGCTATCGCCTCTTCGAAGCTACCCGTGATGCGGGTGAGCGCGGCGAGCAGCAGGTTGCCAAATGCGTGGCCGGAAAGACCCGCGCCCTCCTTAAAGCGGTACTCCATGAGCTTCGGTAGGAGGAGGTCATCACTGTGGCCGAGGGCGACGATGGCTCTGCGGACATCTCCAGGAGGGAGCATCTCGAACTCCTCGCGCAAGATGCCGGTGCTGCCACCGTCGTCAGCCATCGTGATAATCGCCGTCGGGCTTTCAAAATAATTTCCCAGAGCCGAAAGCACCGGGAAGAGCCCGGTACCGCCGCCAATCGCCACTACCTTTCTACTCGATTTCATATATAGGTTAAGCGTTTCGCTGTTTGAAGTAGTCGGTCATAATCTCAAGCGCTCTTTCCTCACCGCGGTTATAGAGCATCGCCTGCTTGGCGCGCATCTGAGCGCGACTCTCTTCATTATAGAGGAGTTCAACGATCGCTTTCACGCGCTCTTCAACGGGGTCGTTGAAGAAGAACATCTTGCACGCTCCCGCGCGCATGAAGGGCCGCACCTCCCACTCGTGGGTGTGTTCGGTTTCGTCTGCGGGCGGGGTCACTACATTGGCGATAATGGGAACGCCGGCGGCGATGCCCTGTTCCATTGTCCCAAGTCCCTGATGTTGGTAGATAAGATCTGAGCTCGCCAGTGCGCGATAATAATCGGTCGCATCCAGATTGTCGCGATGAATGAGCCAGGATTCTGATGCGTAGACGCTGTCCACTGAGCTCAAGGTGCCAACGAAGAGCACCTTTAACTTACGACCTTCCTTGACGAGCTGAGAAACCGCCGGGAAAAGCTTACCGATACTCTCTGAAAGCGAGGTTATGCCACTTCCTCCGTAGCTGAAAATGAACCGTTCATCGTTTTTCACGCCGTATCGCTCGCGTTGAGTCTTCCTCTCCTGCGGGGATACCTTTTCGTATGAGGGGATGAGACCGACCACGCGCAGTTTTTCGAGAACCGAGGTGGGAATGTTGTAAGCTCCGCCTCCTGAGGCGAGCCCGAGATTGAAGGCGATCTCCGGAATATTGATGAGATACATGTCTACCCAGCGCGCGAATTTAAAGCCAGACTGCTCGCTCAGATTGAAAAGCCAGTTGGAATCAATGGTGAATATCGGGACCGAGGTGGGGCGTGTCTTTCGAAACTCTGGGTCGTCCTTAAACATCTTCGAGTTGCACATGATGAACGCGTCCGGCTTTTCTTCGGCAAGCCAACGGACGAGCGAGGAGCCGTCAGGAGTGTGTGTTGCGGAGGCGTTTACTAAAGTAGGGGTTTTCACAAACGCAATCGTCTCTTTAAATTGGAGCGCGAACGCGACCCGGATACCGTTCTGACTGAGGTGTGTTGCAAGTGCTATTGCCTGGGCGGTTTCTCCTGGGCCCATTGCGGCGATACAGACTTTTTCTATGTTTGGGCTAGTCATTTTATTTTCCATTTAGGATGTCGCGGTAATACTGCTCATACGCCTCAACCATTTTGCTTTCACTAAAATTATCCTCCACTCTCGCCCGGCACTCGACTCGGCTGATACTCTCCACTTTTTGCATCGCAGCGATGAGGCTCTCGATCTTACTCTCAACCACGAAGCCACTTTTCCTACTTTCGATGAGTTCCGGCATTGAGCCGCGATGATACGCGATGACTGGGGTGCCGCACGCCATCGCTTCGACGATGACGAGTCCGAACGGCTCTTCCCAGCTTAGAGGGAAGAGGAGCGCCTTCGCCCCGCCATAGAGCTCTGAGAGCTCTTCGCTCGTGAGTTCGCCGAGGTGCTCTATCTTATCACTCAGGTGTGGCTGTATCTTCTCTTTGAAGTAATCCTTTTTCGTTTTATCAACCGGTCCCGCCATCTTAAGTCGCACGCCCAGCTTTTCACACGCAGCGATCGCCTGCTCCGCTCCCTTGTAGTCATCCATGCGCGCTACCCAAGCGAAGTACTCCCCGCCCTGGGCGTTATAAGTATAAGGAGTTAAATCGATGCCATTGTAAACGATGCGGCTCTTCGGAAATGAGAGACGTGTCTGCGCGCGCTGCGACTCGCTGATGAAGGCGAAGTGCCGCTGCTCGCGATACTCTTCGTACATCTGATATCGGGCGAGTTCTATAGTATCTTCATTCTTGTCGGAAGGGACCGGAATGACGCGGTTGTGGATCGTGTGCAAGGTTGGCGTGAGGGGGTCATTAAAGAAGAGGCCCCACATGTCACTATGGTTGTGGATGAGGTCGAACTTCCCTTCTTTGGCCATCGTGTAGGCGCTTGAGATGTTTCGGAGATTCCAGAGGTTGTCGTTCCAGCCGATTCCGGCCTCGAGAAGCGTCGTAGGGTAACCGGGGATGAGTTTCGCGCTGGTCTGAGAGCCGGCCGCGGCAAAAAGAGTGACCTCATGCCCCCGGGAGGTCAAAAGGTTACAGAGAGAGGCGACTATTCGCTCGATTCCGCCGGCTTTCTTCGGGGGGACGGCGGTCCAGAGGGGTACTATCTGGGCGATGCGTAATTGAGAGGACATTCTGCATCAATTCTACGTTATTTGAGGCTCTCTCGTCTACGGGCGCGTAACGCCTTGAGCCTATTTACGTCCTCTTTAGGTAAGGGGTAAAGCCTTGTAAAGAGTATTGAAATATGGTATAGTAAGGCACCGTCTCGTGGAGATCTTTACCTGTTTTACAACCGTTAACATCATCCTATGAGCCACTTCCTCCTCTCTATAACGCTCTACTCCCTCGCTACTTTACTCATAAGTAGCCTTTTTCTCTTTTTTTCGCGCCGGCCAAACGGCGAAAAGGGAAGTCAGACGCAGCTCCTTATCCTTATTCTAGGTGTTTTCACCCTTTTTCTTGCTAATCTCTACCCCGCCTTCGCCGACGTCCTCTTTACAGCTGCCGTTGTTCTTCTTTTCCTTACTTCGATCATTAACCGGCTCTTCCGGGTCTGGACCTCAGCTGCTCAGATATTCTTCGCCAGCCTCATCAGCTCGACGCTCTTTTATATTGGTTACTTGAGTTCTCTCTTCCCCTCAGTCAGCGCTCTCCAGAGCTTCTTTCTAGCCCTTGGCATCTTGGCTATTGTTACCGGAGCCGGCTTCATCCTCCTTGAGACGTTTACTGTCCTCAACGTGATGACCCGTACTCGCCGCCGCGGTCTTCCAAAGCTCACTCCGCCCGCCCGAGAGTACACTCCCTTCGTCTCCATCCACGTCCCGACTTACAGTGAGCCGCCGGAGGTGGTTATGCACACGCTCGATTATTTAAAGAACCTCGCCTATCAGGATTACGAGGTTATTGTCATTGATAACAACACGACCGATGAGAATCTGTGGAAGCCGGTAGAAGCCTACTGCCAGACGCTGGGCCCCCGCTTTCGCTTCTTCCATGTTGATAATCTCCCGGGCGCGAAAGCCGGTGCGCTCAACTATATTTTGGGCAAGACTGATCCGCGGGCTGAGGTCATCGGCGTGGTGGATGCTGACTATCAGGTTCGCCCCGACTTCTTAAGCGCGCTTGTCCCTTACTTTAAAGATCCGAAGGTTGCTATCGTGCAGACTCCGCAGGACTATCGCGACTTTGACCGTAAGAGCTATTTGCAGAACAGTTTCAGCGAATACCGCTTCTTTTTCAGTATCATGATGAACTCGTGTCATGAGTACAACGCCGCCTCGTTCACCGGAACGATGGGGCTCATTAGGAAGAGCGTGCTGACCAACATCAAGAGCTGGAGCGAGTGGTGCGTGACCGAAGACGTTGAGCTCGGTTTGCGCATTCACCAAAGTGGACTTTCGACGCTCTATGTCGACCGTTCATTCGGCCGCGGCGTCATGCCGTATGAGTTCCGTGACTATAAAAAGCAGCGCAATCGCTGGGCGTTCGGCAATATGCAGATTATTCGCCGCAACCTTAAAGCTTTTCTCCCTTTCTCGGGCGTGAAACTCTCATTCCATCAGAAGCTCTCCTATATCGCGCAGCTCACGGTCTGGTTCAATAACCTCTTCCTGGCTCTGGGCGTTCTTATCACCACCGGTCTTGCAGTGCTTTTCGGCGTCGCCCTGCCAGCTTCGATCGTCTCAATCGGTGGCGTCCTCATGGTATCCTTCCTCCTCTCGAAGAGCTTCACCTTCCTCTGGGCGTTCCGCAAAAAGGAGAAGATCTACCTCTCGGAAGCGGTGCGCGCCTTGTTCTCTCATCTCTCGCTTAACTGGATTATGGCGACCGCTTGGCTCGCCTGCCTCTTTAAGGGTACCGAATCGTTTTGGCGGACGAGCAAGTCGCCACATGAGCTCAGTTCAAAGGATAAACTCCGCACTGCCAGCTGGGAGATGATCTTATTCTCGCTTTCGCTTACTCTCGGCACCATGCTTGTGCTGTTTGGCCGTATCGCAGAAGGTTCTGTCGTACTCGCTGCGACGAGCGTCATATTTATTCCCGCCCTCTACGCCGTGGTAAGATACAAATACTATGCGAATCGCACAACTCGGTCCCATTTGGAAATCAGTCCCACCCAAGGGTTACGGGGGGAGCGAGCTGGTAGTTAGCCTTCTTACTGAAGAGCTCGTCCGGCGTGGTCACGAAGTGACCTTATTCGCCTCGGGCGACTCAACGACGAGCGCGAAGCTTGCCAGTATCTTCCCGAAAAATATCTACGACGTGCTCGGAAGGTTCGACTGGTCGAACAACTCATTCAATCTTCTCCACGCCCGCGCCTGCTTCGCCCGCGCTGGTGAGTTTGATATTATCCATAATCACCTTGGAGCCGAGGCGCTTCTTTTTGCACCTTTCGTTAAAACACCCTCGGTGACTACGATTCACTCATCGGTTGCTCCTGACTTTCCTGATATGGCGAAACAAGTAAAGAGCGAGCGCTTTGTCTCGATTAGTAACACTCAGCGCACCTTGGCTCCCTACTTTAACTGGGTCGGCACCGTCTATCACGGACTTGATGAGCAGCAGTTCACCTTCAATGAAACTCCCGACGACTATCTTCTCTTCGTCGGGACGTTAGCACCGACCAAGGGAGTGGACACCGCGGTAAAGATCGCCAAGAAGCTCGGCCAGCGACTTATTATCGCTGGCGATCGCCGCCCCGAGTTCGAGGAGTTTTTAAAGAAAGAGGTACTCCCCTATGTTGATGGTAAGCAGATCGAATTGCGTGGCGAGGTGACGGCAGTCGAGAAGGTCGCTCTCTATCGCAATGCGAAAGTCTTTCTTTTCCCGGTGCGCTGGAATGAGGCGTTCGGTCTTGTTATCCCCGAGAGTATGCTCTGCGGCACACCCGTTGCCGCCTTTTCGAACGGTTCTCTTGCTGAGATTGTGGATAATGGCATTACTGGATTCACCGTTCCCGGCGGAGACGAAGAGGGGCTTGCTCGTGCTGTTGAAATGGCGGTAAAGCTTGATCGCGCCGCGGTGCGCGCAAAGGCGCTCGAGCGCTTCACGGTTGCTGTTATGGCAGCTGGATATGAGAAGGTCTATGAGCAGGTCATCGAGGGCCGCTAGCCCGCTCTGAGTGCCGCTCTTAGCGCTTGGCTCGTTTAATAAGGAACTTCTTGAAGCGCTATGCGCCATTCGGGGTGCTTCCGCCCTATCTCAATTATGAACTGTTTCGTCTTACTCAAAAGCTCCGAGCGATTGTAGCCGGAAGCCCTCAGCGCGTTTTGATAGAAAAGATCCTGCTTATATACGAGCGGATTACTTTTCTGCAGTATCCAAAGATCGCTGCCGACGGTTCCGGCGATGGCTGCAAATCGTGGCAGTTCGCCTCTCTTGATCCGTTCGAGGACATGATCAAAATCTCCGCCGGTAATAGCGATGATGGGGAGATGCTGTTCGGTCATCTCTGCGAAAACAGCCCTCATTTTTTCTCATAGCCTAGTTTGTGAAAGGTATTGTCAATGTCCGTAAAAAGAGCGGACTCAGGCAGCCCCTCTTTGGCTCGCCTATCCAGCATATACATGAGCGGAGAGTCGGCATAAACGTCATGTAGCAGCTTGTCCGCCTTTTCCCACTCGCCCCGCTCTCTGAGCTTTGGTGTTTGCTTAAACAGAATCGTTAGTATTTCTTTCATAAACGAAGCGAGCTTTCGAGTATTATAGACGAGTGTCCTCTCTTTCTATGGCAGCGAGCGGATCGCCACGGATCATGAACATCGCGCTGCGCTTCTTGTAATTGCCCCCGGGAGAGGGGTATAGAAACAAGAAAAACCTACATGAGTAGGTTTTTATACTTAGGTACGATATAGCGCAATCCGCCGATTTTTAACAGCGATTTAGGTGTTCCTACCAAATCTTTACCGGAATAACGTTCCCAATGGCGTATAAGATACTTTCGCTGGCGTAGCGGCCGCTTTCCAGCGGCTCGACATACAGCGTCCGCTTAGTTCCCGCGCTCGTCGCGCACCAGACATGTTCGGACGGATGTTCCCAATCGCTGGTTATCTTGCGTAGCTTTGCCGCCGCCTCCGCGGTGTGTCCTCCGACTAAAATGCTTAAGATTGCTCCTGTCGCCCTGCTTTGCGTGAGCATTTCGATATCATTGCCGCTGTCGCCCGCGACGACGGCTTGTTCAATCCGGAACAACTTCGCGAAATAGGATATCGCTTCTGCCTTAGTGACGGGCAAGATATCGGCGCAGTATTTACGGACGGGTGAGTCCGCTGGAAGCGTACGGTTATGGTTTATCTCTTCGCAGACAATAACTCGTTGCTTGGTGAAAACCGACTTTAGGCGCACGGTGATTGTTTCGAGCTCCGCTGATGTGGCAAAAAAGTGGAAGCTGATCTTGTAGGGCTGAGGCGCGCCGGCGGTACCGGCGAGATACGCCTTCTCTTTCACGGGTTCTTGGAAGTCGAATCTCCAAGAAGCTTCGGTAGCCGCTAACTCATCAATGAGCGTCTGTGCTTTTTGGGCAAGCTCTCGCCGATCAAAGCCCAAGCGGCTTATCATGTCCTCAAAAAAGGTATCGCGCTCATAGACGGGCTCGTCGCCAGTATTGCTGGCCAGGATCCACAGCTCGGTGCCGACGGCGTTTGCGATAGCGGCAAACGCCGGAAGCTCGCCGGATTTAATGCGCTGAGCGACAGCGGGAAAGCTCGCTCCCGTGACGGCAATAAGTGGTATCTCGTGCGCGTTTGCCCGTTGTAACAAGGTGTTTGCGGCGGGCTCATATCCCTTCTTATGGAATGTATTGTCGATATCAACAAAAATGGCAGTTGTCAGGGCGCGGGAGCGCTTCTGTTGCGCCTCGATCATGGCCGCTAGCAGCGAGCCTTGGTATGGCGCTTCAAATTGGCTGCCCGCCAAGGCCGTCCCCCCGGCTTTGTTCGTCTTGGGCCCGTATACCTTGCGCTTCAACACTTTTTTGAGTCCGAAACCAAGAAGGAAGACGAGCCCGAGAAGGAGGACGGCAAATATCTCAATGCGATGCACAAATTGCCTGTAGCCAATAAGACTTATCGCGTACCCGAAGAAGTAGCCGATGCTCAGAACACCAAGCCCCCATATGGCGGTAGAGTAAAGGGTTATCCAAAGGAATTTTTTGAACGGGAACTTATTCCAGCCGACCAGGAAGATGGTCGGATGGGTCGTAAAATACATGAACTTCGAGAGGATGGCAAAGCGGCCATAGTGTTCGCGGATGTTTGTGTCGAGTGTGTCAGTATGGCTTTCGTATTTTCGGTCCAACCAGTTGCCAAAACGGGTACCGCGCAAAAATCTACCGCCGAGGTACCACACCATATCTCCCGCTACGGTGCCGGCAAGAATCGTCAGGGCGAGAAAGAGCCAATTCAGGTGTCCCTGCCACGCGAAAATGCTGGCAAAAATAATGAGCCCCTCCCCCTCAATGAACATGCCGAAGAATATGATCGCGTATGTCAGAATCGGGTTCGCCAAGATAAAATATTCGATTCCAGTAATCATGTCTCGTAACCTTATTTACTTAAGCTTTGCTACGTACTGGTCGATTGAGGCGTAGTGTTCGTCAAAGATAAGATAATGCGTTTTAACCTGTTCAGGTTCGCCGATGAGGATTGTCTTTTTGCCGAGGCCAAAAGCGATGCCAGCCTCAATATGGCTCGACTCCCCCGCCGGGAGGAGAAGGATAAGGACATCGCTGGAGCGCAACCCTTCGAGCTCCCGCTCATACATCTCCCGTAGCGCGGGGTTGGCGCGCCAGTTTTTCGTGTCTTTCAGGGCGGTGGGAATTTCCTTAAGCTCCTCCCTTGAGACGAAGTTGCGCGGATCTTTTACAAACGAGAAGACCTGCGCGCCGAGGGCGGCGATGTTCTCAGTGAGGATCTGGACCTGCTTCATGTTCTCCCACCGAGAGGCTATGAAATAACGCATACGGCCATTATAACACCGTTCCTAAAT
>Ga0163150_10005341_pt1 | contig 16478 bp, 14 predicted proteins | sample OliLakLV19P2IB_FD_148628 | JGI IMG/M metagenome (GOLD analysis project Ga0163150, IMG submission 148628) | Freshwater microbial mat bacterial communities from Lake Vanda, McMurdo Dry Valleys, Antarctica - Oligotrophic Lake LV.19.P2.IB | ecosystem: Environmental > Aquatic > Freshwater > Lake >...
TTGACCGCGCGATTGACATCTGCGGCTGTTTTGGCCCCGGCAATCACCGGCATGGTATAGCCGCTGAGAACTTGGATCGGAATCGTGAGATAAACCGTTGAAAAAGTGATAATGACTTGATAAATCCCCATGAATTGCAGTCCCATCGATTTAATCACCCACGCGCTGATCAAAACACGCGAAGCTTGCTGCAAAGAATCGCCGTAAATCTGGACAAAGCCATATGAAAACTGTTCTTTGAGCGCGATAAGATTAATTTTTTGTGAAAAGAAGAGGAAACGTTTTTTATAATTAAAGAATAAATAGGCGCCGAGCGGAAAAACAAAGAAAAGACCCTGAACCACAACGGCGCCCCAATAATGGAAGAAGTAAATAATAATCGGCGTTACAATCACCACAGCCAAATAGGACAAAAAAGTATAAATCGCAAAAGACATATACTCTAAATTGCCCTTGAGAATCGAAGCTGTCACTGTGGAGAAAGACGCGAAGGGCAAAAGCGCGGCTAATGCAATAATAAAAAGATAATGCTCTGGCGTTCCGTACAAACTGATGGATATCGAGCGGGAAAAAATCGTTACAATCAGGCCGGTAAAAGTGGATGCAACAAGCGCTAAAAAGTAGGAGGTCTTAACAATTTCGCCATAACGCTGGCTTTGAGGCCCTTCATCGCGTATTTCGGCAATCTGCTTAATCACGCCTCGCCGCGAACCGAGGTCTCCCCAAATCCGCAGCAACTCAAAAAAAATACCAAGCTGCGCAAGAAACCCCGTCCCCGCGGGACCTAAAATAAGCGCGATGCATTTGGTGCGGATAAACCGCATCGCCATCTCGGTCAAACTCACCGCTGTCAGCGCGGCGGATCCTTTGACTAACTGTTTCATAAGACCGTGCGTCTAGTCTTTGTAATACCGATGGTAATATTTATTATCCACCGCCGAGGTACTGTTGAGCACAACTCCGATAAGATCAGTATTCGTGTCGTGAATAAGGTTCAGAGATTTGGATATCAGCCTCGATTTTGTCACGCCTGTCCGCGCCACAAGAATCGCGCCGTGAAGCTGGCTCAAAAGAACAGCCGTATCGGCAATTAATGTAATCGGCGGCGTATCATAAACAATCACGTCAAAAATCGCCCGGGTGGCCTGAATAAACTCGCTCATTTTGGGAGAACTGAGAAGCTCCGATCCGCGTATTCCGTTATCCCCCGGAGAAATGATCCACAAATTAGGAATTTTGGTCGGCTGAATCGCCTCATCCAAAGCAATATCATCGCTCAAATAATGACTGAGCCCCTTTTTGTTTTTTCCCGGACTGAAAGTGCGCGAAACGCGGCCACGGCGAATATCCGCATCCACGAGCAATACCTTTTGATTAACCTGTGAAAGCGCCAATGCCATATTTGCTGAGATTGTGGACTTGCCTTCATCCGGAATGGAACTCACAAATGCGAAATCTTTAAACCCCGGTTTCTTTTTAATGAACCAATTCAGCTGAATGCGCAGCAAGCGATAGGCCTCCGCCGATCCGGAAAGCGGACGTTGAGCTACCAATGAATCAATCCGTGAAATCCGTCGAAATCCTTTTGAATGACTATCAAAAGGAATCGCACCCAAATAATTTGCGCCTCCGATTACTTTTTTTAGAACGGCTTCATTTTTTATGGTGTCATCGAGATATTCGATAAAAAAAGCTAGGAATATCCCCATCACTAAACTGGCCAAAAAAGCAATCATCGTATTACGCTTCTTTTGCGGAACAGACACTTGCGTCGGAACCACGGCGCGTTCCGCGATGCTGACATTATCCATTTGCGAATTCGAAACAACCGAACTTTCTTGGATTTTACTTAGAATATCCGTTAGAAGTTTCTGTTCTTCGCCCACGACTTTTTCAGGTTCTCCTTTCGCATTTTTTGATTTTTCAATTTCGATGTGACTGGCGAGCGCACGAATTTCATCCCGCAATTTAATCATTTCGTAATGCTTCGGCCCATATTGGTTTGACAGCAAGTCGTACCTTGACTGCAAACGCAAATAATCTGCATTCAGAGAGGCCATGCGTTGATTCCTGATAAAGGTCATGGCCCGGCGCATATGATTATCACCTGAATATTTCTCTGCCAAAGCATTGGTAATTCGCGCTGCCATTTCCGCATTCGGATGAAGCGCATAAATTTTAATCGCGCGCGTTCCCTTGAGCCGTTCAAGCTGTATGTCCTTCAAGAATGTATAAAAAGAATCGCCGATGACCGCGCCTCCCTCCTTATTTTCACGCAGCCCCACAAAAGTGAGAGCTTCATCGATTTTCTTATCGATATAACGCACAAAAGGATGGCTGGCATTCTGATAGCGGAGGTCTGACTTCAAACTCAGTTCTTCAAAAACTTTTCCCGCAACACCGCGTGACAAAATCAGCGACATTTGAGTCTGAAGATAATTCTCAAAAATATCAAAACTCATACCCACTTCGCCGCTTGAGGAAGGATTCAGCACGTCCGAACCCTCACCCTCGACAACAAGAGTCGCCGAGGCCCTATAAAGAGGTGTCGTAAAAAAACTGAAAACTCCCACAGCCAAGGTACAAAGAAGGCAGAATAGAATGATGATCCATTTGCGACGCTGAAGAATATCCCAATAATCTGTCAGATGAGTCTCGGGATGCGTAAACGTTTCTGCGGTGGAAGGCGGCATTTTAGAAAAAACTTTTTTCTACGTTGATAACATCTCCGGCCTGGATATTGATACTTTCGGATTTGCCATCCATAATATCGCGAGCATTCACGAGAAAAGTTTTCTCCCCGTTATCATCATGACGCAAAATTTTGACTTTTTGCGTATTCGCAACAGGTGTAAATCCGCCCGCAATCGACAAACCTTCTTCAAAAGATAGCCGACCTAAAATTTCATAATTTCCAGGCCTCCCAAGATAGAAAAGCGGCTATGCTCGACCACAAAAATGGTAACATTCGGATTCAAAATATAACCACCCGCAAGCATATTGCGAATCATATCCTCGGCCTCAGAAACAGTTTTTCCGCCAATCTTGACACGACTTAAAAGTGGATGAGTAATGAAACCCGACTCGTCGACACGAAAAGTTTGTTGCTGTCCGTCTTCCCCTAGCACCTTAATGTGAATCAGATTGGTTGAGCCAATTACATAGGCTTTGTCATCACGCGCATTTCCGGAAGTAAAGCCTCCCGGAATTGTCGCGGCATCGTCAGCGGCATACAGAGGCAAACTCACAAGGAGACCCAATACAAAAATGAATCCAAATTCTTTTAAAAATTTTCTTTTCAAGAGTCCTACCTTCATAAATATGAAATTAAACTTCGGCTTTGATTCCGAAATCAATGAGGTGCCGGTTATAATCGCTGCCTGAGACATCGGAAAGACGTTGGCTGAACCTATATTCTGTGAATAACGCCATAATGTTTCCCGGCAATACATATTCAACGCCCGCACCTGGCTCCCATATAAAGTCAATGCGGTTATTGGGATAATGATTCAGGCCCACACCTCCTTGCGCATTCACAAACCATTGCTGCGCAACTTGGCGTCTATAACGCAAGCTAACTTCATTGCGTGTGTAAAAAGTTTGATTGGCACTGAGAGATTCTTCGGGGCGGCGAGCACCTCTTAAAATAAATTGCGATAACTCCGTGGGATTATAAACAAGCTCTCCGTGACCGACAAAACTGCTGAAACCCGCAAGGCTCCCGTTATCATAATTACGGAATTGCCAACCGCCCCATAATTGATAACTAACCAAATCGCCGCTCCCTAAAAATCCTCGCAGACCCACTTGCCCCTGATGTGCATCACCGTCTCGGTCGCTTAAGTTTTCATAATGCGCATGATAATAACCATACTCGACAAGCGCCTGGGTTCGGGGTCCGACATCAAAGCCCAGTCGCGGATAAATACTGAACGCGTTCAAATTAAATTGGTCAAAACCTGCTTCACGAAAATGAATGATATGATCATTTACTTCCGTTTCAGAAAAAAACCGACCGAAAGGAACGGTCACAAGACCTTTCAAAATATTTTCATAGCGCTTAACACGCTGAGTCAATTCGCTGTCGGAACGGTCGGTCGTATCTTTAAAGACATCATCAACCTTAATTTGAAATGCATTAAAATTGATTTCGCCGCCGGCTTGATAAGACCAATCGGTGTGACTTTCATTGGAATGATCCACAAACCACTCTGACCTGCTTTGAACTCCGGCAAAAAGTAAATACTTACCATCCAACATTGGAAGATAAGCGTCCAAACCGCCAGTCAGACGGTTGATATAATCTCCGTCCGTATTTTTTTCTTCTAAAAAGATATTGCTGTCCCATTCGCCTGTATAGCCCAAACTTGGCTCAACATGGAGAATACCGAGGTTTAATCCTTTGCCATAATGATGCTCATCAAAGCTGCTTCTGGCATCTGATTTTTGCATGTAGGTATCATCAACCGAGTTTTCATAGGAATATACCGCGGATGATTTTGTCCCTTTTCCTGAAAAAAAACGTCCGCCGGACTGCGGCTCCGGCGATGAAATGGCCCAAGCGGATTGGATGGAAAAACCGACAATTATGAAAAAAGCGGAAAAAACAATCACTACTTTATTGAATGTCTTCACTGAAGGAACTCCCGTTAAATATATACGACTTCGACTCATAACATTTGAATTGAGGGAGCATAATGGCAGAAAGCCTGACAGGCCACTATAAGGTGACTTCGCTTTAGTCTGTAGTGGAATTCACTACAATTATTTATGCAGCTATTTAGCTGTCTGAAGCTCGAAATAGGAATAGTCCGCTCATTTATTTCAATGTGGGGTTAAGGCTTAAAAAGGAGAAACATGGTCTACGACCACAGGTGTACTTCCCGAATCAAGTTGATCGAAGCTCAACATTCCCACTAGTGACATTAGGCATCAAGCAAAGCAACGAATGTTTCCAATCACATCATTTTTAATCTCAGCAAAGCAGAGATTAAAAAATGGGATAAAACAGAAAACTTTAGGTCAGCAATGCGTGAGAGCAGATGTAGAAAGTAGGACAAATGAGACTTCGAGCGATTTAATTCGGGCACTTGTTTCTCCGCTTTAAGCCTCCACTCCCACCAAGAGAGTAAGTCTTTGGAGTAGAGATTTCTATGGCGAGTATCCGCAACGACGAACGAAGTGAGGAGTGAGGACTGCTCGAGCCAGAGGAATGTCTAGTCCATAGACCAAACCCACTTTATCCTTCACGAATCGCACAAACAAAAAACAACACGGCGCAATATTTACAAGATACTAACGAGCTCCACTTTAGAATGCTAAACGACTATTATTTATGAAGCTTCTTCAAGCTTACGTTCATTCGCAGGGAAAAAAGCCTGATCTTTTTGTGCAAGCTTACGCCCGGATAATGGTTTTACATTAATTGCCATCTCCCCTTTTTCGCCTTTAACGATGTCGCACTCAACGAGCTGATCCGTTTTAAGCGTTTTATACCCATCTTTCAAGATCGCGGAAAAATGCACAAATATTTCGCGCTGATCAACAATGAGAAAACCATATTTTTTCTTGTTATTGAACCATTTGACTTTACCAATTTTTAACATTGATCAACCTTTCGCCTGTCGGCCCGCTTACAACATCGCATTCAACAATCTGGCCTCTTTTCAGCGCTTGATATCCTTCCGCCGGAGCGGATGAAAGATTAACGGAGAAATCTCTTTTTTTTACCTGAATAAACCCACACTTTTTTTCGTTGTTAAAAGACTTCACTTTACCGATAGCCATTTAGTTTCCTTTTGTAATTGGTTGAGCTGACTTTGCAAGACGGTGTTGACGCTTGCACGCGTACATCGCTTGATCAGCTTGTGTAATTAAATCATCAATTGAAATGCGCATATCTGCGGATGCAAAAGCAAAGCCGATGCTGAGTGCTAAGGGATACTGATTTTTGGGTTTCTTATTGTACTCCGCAAAAGTATTCTCAAGATTCTTCCGAATGACCTCGCTTTGATCTTTGGAGTTAGTCAAAAGGGCTGCTAAAAATTCATCGCCCCCCGTTCTCGCAACAAGATCCGATTCACGGAATCTTTCTCGCAGAATGCGCGCGATCGTGATCAAGGCCGAATCACCTTCGGGGTGCCCAAACTGGTCATTAATCATTTTCATGTTATCCAAATCGGCCATCATCAAAAGCAGCCCCATTTTATTCCGGTAGGCGATCTTCAGCATGCGCTCAGAAGCATTCAAAAAACCGCGGCGGTTATAAAGGCCGGTTAAAGTATCTTGATAGGCCATTTGTTTCATGGTCTCTTTCATATTGCGCTCTTCGGTGACATCCCTGGCAACCGCATAAATCAGCTGCTCTTGAGCGACGGGATGAGCGGTCCAACTCAGCGTACGATAAGAATCATCCAAGTGGCGGCAACGGTTTTCAAAACAAACTGAAGGAATACTGCTTCGCAGTTTAGAAAATTCCGCAAGCGTGCTGGCTTTGTCTTCCGGGTGAACGAAGTCGATAAAAGGTTTGCGAATATAATCTTCTTCGGGAACACCCAATGTTTTATAAAAAGCGGGATTCACACGCTTGAATATTCCGTCAAAACCAATAATACAAAGCATGTCGATTGAATAAAGAAATAACCGATCCCGTTCTTTCTCCGCCTGCCGCACAGGCGTCACATCTTGAAAATACCGACAATGGAATGTTTTCCGGCGCCCTCATCAAGCATCGGATGCAGACTTCCCTGAACAATTAAATCTTCACCCTTTTTAGTTTTAAAAATAAAGTCAAGCGACGAGTATCCGGCGCCATGCGCCAGTCGATGTTGAATTTTATGCCACTTTTGAACCTGATCTTTCTGCAGAATATCGTCAAACCCCAGCTGCGCTGCCTCATCTCTTTCGTATTGAAGTTTTTTTAACCATCCCGCATTAACATAAAAGAAGTTCCCCCCCAACTTGAAATTAAAAACAAGCTCGTGAAGATCATCAAGCAGGACAAGTCGCTCACGCTCAATTTTTAAAAGATTGGGACTTTGTGGTGTCATAAATAATGGATAAAGTCTTTCCCAAAGTTTGAGGCTAACATTTTGCTGTCGCAAGGAGACGTCGCGCAGGCACCCTCTTTAAAAATATTCTGCAGGATCATTTCTCCCCGCAATGCTGAAATAACAGACGCTGAATCCTCGCGTCGATCTTGATTACGTACAACAATAATGTCATGCAAAATCACACTGGAACGAAGACTCCCAAGCTGGACATGACCTTGGTCTAAAATCAAATAAACAGGTTTTTTAATCCCTTTGTCTTTTAAGTATTCAGCAATTCCGAATTGAAAGTAGAAATGATCGATAATGAAAATCTGACACTGCTGAATCAATCCAAGAAACTTTTCAACCTCAAAATTACATTTCTCCAAAGCGTTTCGAACAAGATGATGCAACCCGCCGTTGCCAATCAGCATAAACGCTTTTTTCTTGGAATCGGATACTTGGATCATAGGCTCCCCCTCTTTGCTTATGGAGGACATCTTATCCATGAACTTTTTTTCTCCTAATCAGGAAAAACCCTATTTAGGTTTAAGGAATGCCCTTCTTTTCCAACTTCCTTTATTCCCTTACGATTGCGGTGAAATTAAGGAGAGCCAAATGAAACCGCACTTCACTATCGTCCTGGTGCTTGTTATATTATTGTCGGGAACGATCGAATCCTTCGCCTGGGCGAATGACTGTTGGTTATCACCGCAAGGAAACGGTTTAAAAAATGGCACAAGCGCAGAAAATGCTTATGCCCCGCAACAAGCCCAAAAATGTTTCAAACAAACCGGCCCCGACGGAACCATGCATGTTCTTGCCGGTCTCTACAGCAGCCAGAAAGGAAACTTTCTCAAGCTCGACATTCATCACGAGAGCGATGGCTCATCCAAGCCTGAGTCGTATAAAACAATTCTGGGCGAAGGTGATGTCAAGATTGAGGGAACAAGACCTATTCCCTATCAAATTCAAACCAAAGATGCGGGCAACAGCTGGATTCGGATTCTCAAAGGCGCATCGAATCTATCCATTCAAAACTTTCAAGTATCTCGAGTTGAAGAAGGCATCACCGCAAAAGAAGGCGGCAACTCAAAACTTGAATTTAAAAATATCCGTTTCGAAGATACGCGCCAAAATGTCGTAATTGTCGGACACCCCCAATGCGTCCGTCTTTCTTCTTGCCCGATCAAACCCGAGGAAGCATCGCATGACATTCAAATCGAAAATGTTTCGGGACTGCGATATTCTAAGCGACATATCCGCCTTGCGAATGGCGTTTGGAAAGTTCAAGTTCTCAATTCCCATGCGGACGCCGCATTTCTCGACGGTGATTTTGCGGTCGGTTTTGACGTTGAAAATCCAAGTCATGACATTGGGTTTAAATATTGCACCTCACGCGGCAACATCTATTCTCTCTCGGAATACTGGAACGGTGACGGTTTTAAAGCGGAAAATGAAACCCAGAATATCCGCTGGGATCATTGCGCCGCATTCGACAACGCGGATGGTGGTTTTGATATCAAATCCGATAACGCTATCATTGAAAATAGCATCGCATTGCGTAACGCTCGTAATATCCGAAGCTGGTCATCAAAGAAAATAATTCTCAGAAACATTAATGCTTCGTACTCAAAACATTGGGGCGGTATCGCGACCGAAGCCGGAATTTGGAGTCAGGGAGAACTGGATTGCTATTTTTGCACCCTCCATAACAATAAAATCCAATTACACGCGGAAAATAATAATGGCATCCCTTCACACATTAATCTCTACGACTCAATACTTTCTATGGATAAAACCATCGATGGAGAAATGTTGCGGCAGGAAAAGAATGCTGAAATTCAACTCATTCGAACCGTGACATGGAACGATGGGCTCCCGGCTGAAAATCCAAAATATGGCGCTGGCGCAACAGCGAATTGGAATGGCGACGATCAAGAATTCGATAGCCAACTCTATACTCAAAAAAAGGGCTATCACTATGTACCATGACGACTCTCCGACGATACTTCCCGTTTGCCCTCAGAGTATTCTCTTTGTTTGTACAGGCAACATCTGCCGCAGTGTTTCGGCTCATACTATGATGAAAGCGATGCTTTTGAAAGAGGGCCTCAGCATGTATGTGGATTCGGCCGGAATAGGAGCACGCCCTGGATATCACGCTTGCGCAAGCACTCTTCAGCTTCTCAATAAAAAAGGCTTTGATGCTAGCGCGCATCGCAGTCGTAAAATCACGCGCCAATTTATTGATGCTTCCGACATCATTATCGCCATGGAAGACATACACCGTGAGCACATCATTTCTGAAGCGCCTCAAGCATACTCAAAAATCTTTTTGCTTTCGGACTTTCTTCCGACGCCGGTAGGATCTTCACGAGAATCAGGAATCCCGGATCCTATCGGCAGAAGTGCATTTTTTTACGAAAACGTAAACGAAATGATTGAGCTGGGATGTCAGGGAATTTTAAGCAAGTTAAAAGAAAACAAGCCCGGTTTAAATCTTTTATAAACTTAAAAAACAGAGCATTTAACTTTTCGGTTTAGGCCTGGCATCATTTTTTATGGCAGGATCTTCATCCGCATTGGCCCCCGGACCTTCGCTTGTGACCCATTGCATCGCGGAACGAATCAATTGCATATTATCTTTAAGTCCCAACTTTTCTTTGATGCGCGCTCGGTAAGTTTCCACTGTCTTAATGCTGCGATGAAGCAGTTTTGCAATTTTAGATGAAGTTTCTCCACTGCCAATAAACTGAAAGACCTCCAACTCGCGGTCGCTCAAAGCCTCGATCGGAGAGAGTCCGCTCGTAACGCCGTTATAACGTTGCTCAAGCATTTTCTCCGTCATGGAATCACTCATATAAATTTGCCCCGCAAGAATTCTGCGGATGGCGGCAATCACTTTCTCCGGCGATTCCTGCTTCATAATATATCCTCGGGCTCCGGCACGAAGAACTCGCTCGGCGTAAAGCGACTCATCATGCATCGAATGCACAAGAAGTAGGAGGTTCGGATATTGCTCTTTTGCGCTTTTTAAAAACTCAACGCCATTCGAACCCTCCAAAGAAATATCAACAATGACAATATCGGGTTTTATGGCGTCAACGATCTTCAGTGCTTCAATCGCATTCGCTGCTTCACCGCAAACTTCAAGATCGGATTCTTGATTGATCAGCGCTTTAAGGCCTTGTCGCACAATCGGATGATCATCGAGGATCAGCACTTGATGAGTTTTTTTTGACGGAAGTTTCTTTTTTTCTTCGGTAACATCTTTAATTTTTAACATTTTTTTATCCATAATTACCCGCAATTTATCTTTTATCGATCATAGCGGAGTGAAAAATATTCTCTTGTTTTTCATGCTACTCACCCGCCGTACTTTCTTCTATGGGGTAAAACCCTACACGAAAGTGATCAGACCGGATATTCATCGTAGGGCTTTCACCCCATAGAGGAATGTCCAACATCAGCATAGCATGCTTGTCAGTGATAGATAAATAAATCCAAAACAAAGAAAAAGGACGTGTTATATGAAAGTTAGTGATTTAAAAATGTTAGGTACATTCGCGGTTGCCGCCATGCTGGTAAGCAGTATGCCTGCTTTCGCTTCCGAAACGGATGCTCGAATCGAGTCATCCGCCAAAGAATCGTATGTTTTTAAGACCTATCTAAAAAATGATGCCATTAAAGTTGAATCCAAGGATGGCGTCGTCTCTCTTTTGGGCAACGTGAACCAAGAATCTCATAAAACATTGGCTCACGAAACTGTCTCGAGTTTACCCGGCGTTGTGCGTGTTGATAACCGTCTTGAACTCAAGGGCGAACAAACCCCTGAAAATTCTGATGCATGGATTGCCATGCAGGCAAAGACAGCGCTACTTTTTCGCCGCAATGTAAGCGCGGTGAATACAGAAGTGTATGTTCAGCAAGGCATTCTCACTCTTCGCGGCGAAGCCGACAGTCAAGCTCAGAAAACTCTGACTGAGGAATATGCTCGCGATATCGCTGGTGTTAAAAACGTTCAGAATGAAATGACCGTCAAAACATCAGAGGGTGCGCCCCAAACGTTAGGCGAAAAAATCGATGACGCTTCCATTACGGCTCAAATCAAATCCAGTCTTTTGTGGCATCGTGCTACGAATCTTCGTAATACAAAAGTCGGAACAACAGATGGCGTTGTCACGCTCAGTGGTATTGCTGAAAATACCGCTGAAAGAGACCTCGTTACCAAACTTGTTAACGACATCAACGGTGTGAACCGTGTTGTCAATAACATGTCAGTAGCTTAAACATTGGCACTCTGCTGACCGTGCATTTTGCACCGGTCAGCAGATCGCTATCAATCAAAAGGAAATTAATTATGTTATATACACTCGCAGTTGTTCTTCTTGTTTTATGGGTATTGGGACTCGTCAGCAGTTACACCATGGGCGGATTTATTCATATCTTGCTCGTTGTCGCGGTTGTCATGGTCTTGCTTAATATTATTCAAGGCAGACGATAATTCACAAAAAGGAAAGCGCTTATGAAAACTAACACCATTTTTGCTGTACTGCTAATCGCGCTTGGCATCGTGGCTTTTGCTTATCAAGGCATTACTTATAAAACACGCGAAAAAACCGTTGATCTTGGCGCTCTGCAGGTGACAACTGAAAAAACAAAAAATATTCCGCTCCCGCCCATCGTCGGCGCTATAGCATTAGTCGGCGGAATTGCTTTGCTTGTCGGTAGCACGCGAACCCACTAAAAGAATTGTATTCGCCGCTGTCGAACCTTCTGATCTCACAAGCCTGGCTTCGGCCGGGCTTGTGATTCGTTCTTTTCTTTTGATAAAAAACATTCGCTGCTTTGTTTCAGATTCCCCTTTTGTCATAGGGTCAATACCCCATAGAGAAAATCTCGCTGCATCACTAAACTCTTGGCATTCATACATAGAGGGAGAATGCTTTTGTTTTTTATAAAAATACTTAAGGGACAAGGCTTCAGAGAGATTCTCAAGAAACCCGATGATCCCATTCGTGCGGAACTTTTTGGAATTGAGAGGCTGGAAGAACACGCCACAGTTCTGGCCATCGCGCAACCTGTTATCCGTGCGCCTTCCCAGGGTCGCCCTATTTTACCGCGCGTCAAAGAAAACGGGCGCGTGCTCATCGATGCCTACCGGAATATTACCCAAGCCGTTCGTGCGGAATACGCAATTACGTCCGCAGCCGAATGGTTGATTGATAACTTTCATGTTGTCGAAGAGCAAATACGAGAAATCCTCGATGATCTTCCGCCAAATTTTTACCGCGAATTGCCCAAATTAGTAGAGGGATTTCAAAAAGGCTACCCCCGCGTTTACGGTATAGCATGGGCTTTCATCGCATATACCGACAGCCGGCTTGATCCCGAATGGTTGCGGCGCTTTGTGCATGCTTATCAAAAAAAAGACAACCTCAACATCGGTGAAGTTTTTGCCCTGCCTATCAGTCTTCGCATAATCTTGGTTGAAAATTTGCGCCGAATTGTTGAGCAACTTATTTACAGCAAATCCGGCAGAATAGAAGCGGATGCCACGGCTGATAGCCTGTTAGGGCTCAAAGGACAATCACCCACAGACTCCCTATTGACGCTTCAGCCTTTTGAATCTGCTCCTCTTGAGAAATCCTTCGCTGTTCAACTTGTTTTGCGTTTACGCGATCAAAGCGATCACGTTGCGCCTGCTTTACAGTGGCTTGACAGGCGTTTAAAAATTCAGGGCACGACCGCGGAAGAAATGGTTCGAGAGGAACATCAAGAGCAGGCCGCCATCAATACCACCATACGGAATATCATCACCAGTATGCGCCTCATCTCTTCAATGGACTGGCCAAGCTTCTTTGAAGATGTGTCCATCGTCGATGAAATCCTCCGCGCGGGAAGTCATTATGCTGCAATGGATTTTTATACACGCGATCTTTACCGACACGCCATTGAAGAATTAGCGCGAGGCTCTCAACTGTCGGAAGTAGAAGTTGCTGAGCGCATCATCAAAACTTCAAAAGCAGCCAGTGCCTTGGAACGTTCGTCCGAAAATATTTCCGATATAGGAATCCAAAGAAAATCAGACCCAGGATATTATCTGATTTCAAAAGGCCGTTTTAAATTTGAAAAAGAAATCCATTGCCGCATTTCTTTTAAATGCAAATTCTTTCGTGCATACGTCTCCAAAGCCACCGCCGCTTATTTGGGAGCAACCGCGTTCGCAACTGCGCTTATCTTAGCCATCCCTCTCCATCATAGTTACGCTCAAGGCATGAGCTTAGCGACACTTCTTTTCTTTGGAATTCTGGCTTTAATTCCTGCGTCGGATTTATCGGTCTCACTCGTAAATCGCCTGATCACAAAATCCATGGGCCCTCGGCCTTTACCCAAACTTGATTTTTCATTGGGTATTCCGGCTGACTTCCGAACGATGATTGTTATGCCCACATTACTGGTATCCGCTTCCGCGCTTCAAGAACATCTGGAAAGATTGGAAATACATTACTTAACCAATCCTGAAGGTTATTTACAATTTGCACTTTTAACGGATTGGACTGACTCAAAAGAAGAACATGCTCCCGAGGATGATTCCCTACTTGAAATCGCTCGTGCCGGAATTCGCAAGCTTAATGACCGCTATGGTCCGAGCAAAGAAAACACAACTCGTTTTTTTATTTTTCATCGGAAGCGTTTGTGGAATCCTCAAGAAAATGTGTGGATGGGGTGGGAGCGCAAGCGCGGCAAACTGCATGAATTTAACCGGCTTCTGCGTGGGAACACCAAGACTTCTTTTATTTTATCGGAAAAATCCTCTGCAATTCCCTCGCAAATCCGCTATGTCATCACCTTAGATGCGGATACCCATATGTCTTACGGCACAGCCTATAAACTCGCAGGCGCCATGGCGCATCCACTCAATCGCCCTCACTTTGATCCCTTATCCGGACGTATCACCGAAGGCTACGGCGTCATTCAGCCGCGCATTAGTCCCACATTACCTTTTGCCGGCGCAGGATCGTATTATCAAAAGATTTCTTCGAGCTCCTCAGGAATTGACCCCTATGCCTTCGCTGTTTCAGATGTTTACCAAGATCTATTTAAAGAGGGCTCTTACATCGGAAAAGGAATTTATGATGTCGACGCGTTTGAATCATCCCTCGACGGACGCATCCCCGAAAACACCATGCTCAGCCATGATTTATTTGAAGGCCTTTATGCGCGTGCTGCGTTAGCGACGGACATCGAACTCTTTGAAGAATTCCCCTCGCATTATGAAGTCGCCGTAGCCAGAACACATCGCTGGGTCCGCGGCGACTGGCAATTGCTGCCGCTCATCGGCGGGCGCAAATCAGGCGCGGATGATGTGGGAAAAAAATCAGCCGTTCCCCTCATCGGTCGCTGGAAAATGCTCGATAATCTGCGCCGTTCTTTATCCGCACCGGCGTCATTCCTCACTTTGCTTTTTGCCTGGATCATGCCAACAGCAGTCCCATTGATCTGGGTTAATTTTATTCTCATAACCTTGGCGATTCCACCATTGCAATCTCTGCTTCCGGCTCTCATGCCTTGGCACAGACAAATTTCACTGCGCTCGCATTTCAGCGCCATTCGGAATGACTTTCAATCCGCGCTCCAACACTTTTTTTTAACGCTTATTTTCCTGGCGCATCAATCCTGGATCATGCTGGATGCGATTCTGCGCACGCTTTACCGTGTCATGCTCAGCCACCAGCTTATGCTCGAGTGGACCAGCACAGCTCAATCCAAGAATCTTTCAGATTATCATTTAGGCGCTTTTTACAAACGCATGTCGAGCGCGCCCCTCATCACGTTAACTGTTTTGATTCCTGTCTATATTTTTGGAACTCCGGAAAGGTTTTGGTTGATGATCCCCTTTGCCTTGCTATGGATTATCTCTCCCTGGTTTGCGCGCCGCATCAGTCTTCCCGTGAAAGAAACCAATGCGGCTCCTCTTCCACAAAACGACCGTCAGCTCTTACGTCTGATTGCCCGTAAGACATGGCGATTTTTTGAAACTTTTGTCACGGCTAAACATCATTTTCTACCCCCGGATAATTTCCAGGAAATTCCCCTGCCCGTTGTCGCAAACCGTACATCGCCAACCAATATCGGTCTTTATTTACTTGCGGTCACTGCGGCCCGGGAATTCGGATGGATCGGCGTATCGGAAACAATCGAACGCCTTGAAGCAACCCTAGGTACAGTCAAAAAACTTCAACTCCATCGCGGTCATTTATTAAATTGGTATGACACACATGATCTTCGACCTCTTGAACCGGCTTATGTTTCCACAGTTGATAGTGGTAATTTGGCCGGCCATTTATGGACTGTCGCGAATACTTGTCGGCAATTAGTCTCTGGCCCATTCTCACAATCGAATATTCTGGCGGGATTTGAAGACGTGTACCGTTTGATTCAGGAAGCAGCATTGAGTATAAGCGTCAAACGCCATATCGAAACAGTAACAAACACTCAACTGAAGGACACGCTCGCTTCCATCAAAAAAAGTCTTCGTAAAATTCCATTGGATTGGGGTTTGTTTCTTGACGAGCTTGAAGAAAAATCAGTCACGCTGGTGGACATTGCGAGCACATTGACAGACAACTCACAAAATTCTCCTCAAATTGAACTTTTGCGATGGTCTGAGCTTTTTTTACTCCAAATCGAAAGCCATATTCGTGACTTACCGCAAGAAAATTCTCCCGAAAATATTCACGCTTCAACCACTCAACGACTTACTTCATTGGCAGATACTTGCGATCAGCTTGTCAGCCGGATGGAATTTGGATTTTTATTTGATCCTCTCAGAAAGATTTTCTCCATCGGCTTTCAAGTAGCCAATCAAAAATTGGATACGGGTTATTATGACTGTTTGGCTTCAGAGGCGCGCCTGGCAAGTTTTGTTGCTATTGCTAAAGGCGATGTTCCCGCCATTCATTGGTTTCACTTGGGTCGCTCTTTGATTTCGGTGGATCATCGTCTGACGCTTGTGTCATGGTCGGGCTCGATGTTTGAATATTTAATGCCATCGCTCGTGATGCGTTCTCCGAGCGACAGTCTTTTGGATAAAACTTGCCGCTACATTGTCAAAAGTCAAATCGCTTACGGACAAGAACGGCATGTTCCCTGGGGGATTTCTGAATCCGCCTATAACATTCAAAATCTCGAAATGACTTATCAATATTCCAACTTTGGCGTTCCGGGATTAGGACTGAGGCGCGGTCTCGCCGATGATCTGGTGATTGCGCCCTATGCCACAGCACTGGCTGCCATGATTGATCCGACTGCTGCGATCAGCAACTTCAAAGAACTAACCCAAACCGGAGCTGAAGGACGCTATGGTTTTTATGAAGCCATTGATTACACCGCGGAACGTCTTTCAGAAAATAAAAAATTTTCGGTGGTGCAAGCTTATAT
>Ga0163150_10005342_pt1 | contig 16475 bp, 13 predicted proteins | sample OliLakLV19P2IB_FD_148628 | JGI IMG/M metagenome (GOLD analysis project Ga0163150, IMG submission 148628) | Freshwater microbial mat bacterial communities from Lake Vanda, McMurdo Dry Valleys, Antarctica - Oligotrophic Lake LV.19.P2.IB | ecosystem: Environmental > Aquatic > Freshwater > Lake >...
CGTGCGTTTCTCGTTCGAGCCGCAGGACATCGTGTCACGCGTCATGAGCTTCGGCTCGGCCACGCCGGTTGAGATCGCGATCAGCGGATCCGCCCTGCCGATTAGCAAAGCTTACGCGGACAAAATTATTGAGCAGATGCGGAAGATTCCTTCGCTGCGTGACATTCAGATCGCGCAGACGCTCGACTACCCGACCGTGAACGTGAACGTTGATCGCGAACGCGCGGGTTTGCTCGGCGTGCAAATGTCGGATGTGACCCGCTCGCTCGTCGCCGCCACGACCTCGAGCCGTTTCACCACGCCGATCTTCTGGGCGGATCCCGGCAGCGGCATCAGTTACAATTTGCAGGTGCAGATTCCGGAGGCGAAGACCACGACGCTGGAGGATCTCGGTAACGTTCCGGTGAGCACCACCACGGGCCAAACGATCCTGCTGCGCAACATCGCCAAGGTAACCCCCGGCACCGCGGTCGGCACCTACGAACGCTACAATTTGGCGCGCGTCGTCAGCATCACCGCCAACATCCACGGTTCCGATCTTGGCTCCGTCACGCGGGCGATCCGCCAAGCCATCGCTGACGCGGGTGCGCCGCCCGAAGCTCGGACCAAGGTCGACTTCCGCGGCCAGGTGATACCGCTCGAACAGCTGCTCGATGGTTTCCGCTCCGGCCTCATCATCGCGATCATAGTGATCTTTCTGCTGCTGGCCGCGAATTTCGAATCGCTCCGCCTTTCGCTTGCGGTGATGTCGACCGTTCCCGCGGTGCTCACCGGCGTGGTGCTGACGCTCTGGTTAACGGGCACGACGCTGAACATCCAATCCGCGATGGGCTCGATCATGGCGATCGGCGTGGCGGTCGCAAACGCCATCCTCCTCGTCACCTTCGCCGAGCGTAGCCGTATCAGCAGCGGTGATGCGCGGGCGGCGGCTGTTGAAGGGGGCCGCAGTCGCCTGCGGCCGATTCTCATGACGAGCTTCGCCATGATCGCCGGCATGATGCCGCTCGCCCTTGGGCTCGGCGAAGGCGGCGACCAGACCGCGCCTTTGGGTCGCGCGGTGGTCGGCGGCCTCGCGGTCGCGACGCTCGCCACGCTGTTCGTGCTGCCGGCGTTCTTCGCTCTCTTCCGCGGTGGCGCCAGCACGCGTTCACGCTCGCTTGATCCGGATGACCCGCTCAGCGGCCATTATGTGTCACCGGTTAACCGCGCCCTGCCCACTTCCCCCACGTCTGTGATTACCAAATGAAGATCCAATCCGTCTACCCCGCTCCGCGTTTGCTGAGCACGCTCCTTCTCTTGTTGCCGCTGGGTGCCTGGTCGGCCTCGGCGCCGGAGGAGGTGACGGTGACAAATCCCCGCCGTGGTGATATCCATCGTTTTGTTACATTGCCCGGCACCTTGCGTCCGAACCAGCAAGTCACGCTCCACGCCAAGGTCGCGGGCTATTTGAAGTCGGTTGCGGTGGACAGGGGAGACACGGTCAAGGCGGGCCAGGTTCTCGCGGAAATTGAGATGCCCGAGATCGTCGCCGAGCGGGCGAAGTACGACGCTGAGCTCCGCATTGCCAAGTCGGAAGCGGAACGCGTGAAGACCGCGCGCCAGAAGGCGCCTGATTTAATCACCCCGCAAGTGTCCGACACCGCCGAAGCCCGCCTGGCCAAGGCGGAGGCGGCCTTGGTGCACCACGAATCGCTGCTGCGGTATAGCAAAATCACGGCGCCCTTTGCGGGTGTCGTCACGAACCGCTACGTTGATACGGGCGCGTTTGTTCCAGCGGCAACCGCGAGTACGAATCCGGCGTCGGCAGCGATCTTGGCGCTGATGGATTATTCGACCATTCGGACCCGCATCGCGGTGCCGGAAATCGAAGCCGCCCGAGTGGTGGTAGGGCAGCCCGTGGTTGTCACAACGGATGCTCTGCCCGGCCGCACGTTCCGCGGCCAGGTGAGCCGTCACAGCGGTGCGCTTGATGAAAGTACCCGGACGCTTTTGGTGGAGGCCGATTTGCCCAATACCGATCTGACGTTGCGTCCCGGGATGTATGTGAGCGCGCGGGTGGGCGTGGAGAAACACACGGGTGCGCTACTCGTTCCGGCTGCGGCTCTGGTCCGCGAAAAAGCCGCAGGTTTTCTTTTCACCCTGAACGAAGGCAAAGCGGTCCGCGTGCCCGTGAAGTACGGTTTCAACGACGGCACGAATGTGGAAATCCTCGACGGGATCGCGGAAAACGCGCGCGTGCTCATTCCTGGTAAGACGCCGTTGGTCGCCGGTCAGGCTGTCACCGCCGTGGAGGCCCGATGAACCGCGCCCATTTTTTCCAGCTCGGATCCATCGCCGCGATGGTCGTGGCCGCTGGGCTGTCTGCCGCTCCGGCGGCCCGGTCGGCGCCGCAAGGTGAGACGATTGATCTGCCCACCGCGCTGCGGCTCGCCGGCGCCAACAATATCGAAGTCGAGATCGCTCGCGCTCGTCTTTCAGAGGCGCAGGCCGCGAGTGATTCCGCTCGCGCCCGCTTCTTCCCGTGGATCACTCCGTCGGTCGTCGTGCGCCGGCACGAGGGAAATGTCCAGGCGGTAAACGGTCCGGTTTCGGATGCCGACAAGCAGTCGTTGTCCGCGGGCATCGCGCTGAATGCCCAGCTCGATCTCGGTGAAACCTATTATCAAAACCTCGTCGCCCGCCAGGCGGTGCGCGTGAGCGAGGCGGCTCTCACGGGTCGGCAACGAGAGATGACCTTCCGGGCGGCGACCGCGTACTTTGAACTCGCGCGGGCCCGGGCGGGCGTCATCGCGACCGAAGAAGCGTTGCGGATCACGAATCGCCATGCGGAGCAGATCGCGGTCACGACCGAAGCCGGACTCACGTTTCAAGGCGATGCCACGCGCGTGCGGGCCGCTCGCGAACGCGCGGAGTTGAGTTCGATTCGTAGCCGCACCGAACAGCGGGTGGCGGCGGCGCGCCTCGCCGAAGTATTGCGGCTCGATCCCGCAGTTGAGTTGGTGCCGGTCGATAGTGACTTGGCGCCGCTCGCGGTCGCCAGCGCCGACACGGACGTGGGCAATTTGGTGAGCAAAGCTCTCGCGGGTCGGCCGGAATTGGACGAGGCGTCGGCGCGGCTCAACGCCGCGCGCGCCCAGCATCGCGGTGCGACCGTCGCGCCTCTGGTACCGACGCTCGGGGCGCAGGCTTCGTTTGGCGGGCTCGGTGGCGGCCCGGCGGGTTCGACGTTAACCCGGAGTTTTGACCGCAGTGACGATTACGCGATCGGGCTCAGTTGGCGGGTTGGTCCGGGCGGACTCTTCGATCGCAATCGTCAGCGGGAAACGGCCGCACGGGAGCGCGTGGTTGAATTGGAGCTGGAGCGCACGCGTGACACCATTCGCCGGCAAGTGGTCGAGCAGCACGCGCAGCTGCGCTCACTCGGCGCGCAGATCGAGTTTGCCCGCAAGACGCTCGAGGCAGCGGATCAAACCGCGCGTTTGTCCCGGCAACGTCGCGAGACGGGCGTGAGCGCGGTGTTGGAAGATTTGCAGGCGGAAGAAGAGTTGGCCCGCGCGCGCCGCGATTACCTGGCGACCGTGGCGGATTACAACCACGCGCAGTATGCGTTGCGGTATGTGACGGGGGAGTGATCGGGCTCGATGGGTTGCGGGTGGTGAGACTCGGCTGATGGGACCGATCGCTGGGATTGGTAGGACTGGAAAATGGGACCGCGGCCGCCCTCGGCCGCTCTTCCGGATGCGGCCGGGGGCGGCCGCGGTCCCACGGACCGGTGCCAGGTGAACTCCATCCCGGGCACGGTGGGTCGCGCGAGCTACCAGCGTAATCTTCTGTGCCACAAACGGGTCGCGACCGCGTTGTCACACGGCCAAGGGGGTTGTCGCGGATTTGTCGCGGTTTTGTAACAATTCCGCTATGCAATCGTAACAATCGTACGGCACAGTGAGGACCGATGCGAATTCTTCGTCTGACGTCATTCATCAGCTGGTTGGCGGTAACCATGATGGCGACCAGTCTAAGCGCACAGGATAGCGGCGCATTGATCGACGCATTGATCCGCAAAGGCATTCTTTCGAACCAAGAGGCGGAAGACATTCGGGCGGAATTGGTGCGCGAAAACAGCCCCATTCCAGCCCCGACCTATGCCAACGGAAAGTCCACTCACCGGCTGAGCGTCGGAATGCGGATGCAAGCCCAGTATGCCTATTTGGATACGGACGTGGTCGGCGCGGCCGCGGATCCGGTTGCGACCAACCATGCTTTTCTCCGCCGCATGTACCTGACGTTGCGCGCCGCGGTGAGCGCGGACTGGAGTGCGACTTTTACCTACGACTTTGCTTCGAGCGGTTACGACGATGCCTATCTCGAATACAGGCCGAATCCGGACCTGATATTCAATTTCGGCCTGCGGAAGGTAAATGTCGCCTACGAGGAACGGGCTTCCAGCGGTAACATTCGAGCCACCGAACGCTCAGCCGCAACGCGCTACTTTGTGGAAGCGAACAACGGCCGCCGGTTGGGAGCGGCGAGTTATCGGATTGGTGCTTTCGTTGATGGTCGTCGGGACCTCACGCCTACGGTTGCGCTGGTCTATAGTGTTGCAATTACGGACCCCGAGCGGCCGGAGAACTTCACCCTCGCCTCCGCGGCGGGTGATCAGAGCAACAACCGCCTGTCATACTGGGGCAACGTGGGTCTTTCGGGAAAGTTGACCGAGGGCACTTGGATTGCGGGCCTCGGCGCGGGGCACCTGCCGGATCAAGGTGGGGTGGGCACCGCCGCTCTCGGGCGCGGTTTTGATCTCACGCTGTATTCCGCCTATACGGAAATCACCGCGGGACGTTTCAATCTCCTGGCTGAGTATCTGGTCGCGGATGTGGAACGGGGGCGATCCGCGACGACGGATGCGCGTCCGCAGGGTCTCACGTTTCAACCGAGCCTGTTGCTTTCCGAGACGATTGAAGCGGTCGTCCGTTACTCGTGGGTCGATAGCGATGGCCGTGGCGTGACGTTGTCGGACGTCGTTCGGTCGGCGCCAAACGGTGGGGTCATGAATCGAGTCTCAACCTGGTATGCCGGCGCCAATTGGTATTTGCGGGGCAACGATATGAAGTACCAGCTGGGTCTTGAATACGGAAAGTCCACGGGCAATGCGAGCGCGGAGGCCTCGACCGTGGGTGTCCGTTCGCAACTCCAACTTCAGTTTTGATAGTGGTGAAACTCATTTTGGTTATGAAACGTACACTCCTTTTCCTGCTCGTCGCCGCCTCGGTCAACCTCACCTGGGCCCAGCGCCTCGTGATCAAGGGCTCCGATACGTTGGGCGCAAAATTTGTGCCGACGCTCGCCGAAGAGTATAAAGCGACGCATCCCGCGGTATCATTCGAGATCGCGGCGGAAGGTTCGACGACGGGCATCTCCGCCATCATCGACAACACGGCGCAAATTGGAATGTCGAGTCGGCGGGTACGCCCGACCGAAGCCTCCGCGGCCCAGGCGAAAGGCGTCACGCTCAAGCCGACTATTGTCGCGTACGATGCCATCGCCGTGATCGTGAACACCAACCATCCGCTGACAAAACTCACCGCCCGCCAAGTGGAGCAGATTTTCACGGGCGATGTGAAGGACTGGTCGGCGCTCGGCGGCAAGCCCGGCCGAATCTCCGTCTACACGCGAAACACCTCCTCTGGGACGTACCAGGATTGGAAGGACCTCGCGATGAAGAAGCGTGATTACGCCACGTCCGCCCAGAAAATGGCCGGAAATGAGCAGATTGCGGCTGAAGTAGCCAAGAATCCGAATGGTATTGGTTATGTGGGTCTCGCTTATATTCACGCTGAAGGCATCAAGGTGATCGCGATTGATGGAGTGCTGCCTTCCAAGGAGACAGTCGTTGCCAAAAAGTATCCGTTCGCCCGCCCCACGTTTTATTACACGAATGGTGAACCTTCGGGGGAGGCGGCAAAGTTCATCGAATTCACGCTCAGCGATGCCGGTCAGGCAATAGCCGGGAAAATCGGATTTGTGCCCATTCGGTAACGGCTCTCCTTCAGTCCACATCGCCCACCATTAATCCCTTTGTCATGATACGCTCTTTCCTTTTCATCGGAACCGCCTTCCTTGCCACCGTCGCTTCGGCTCAACGCCTTGTTATCAAGGGTTCGGATACGCTGGGCGCCAAGCTCGTGCCCACCCTCGCCGAGGAATACAAGGCGCAGCATCCCGGAGTCTCATTCGAGATTGCAGCCGAGGGTTCGACCACGGGCATCGCGGCGATCACGGATGGCACGGCTGACATCGGCATGTCGTCGCGGAAGACCCGCCCAACGGAAGATTCAGCCGGCAAGGCGAAGGGCGTCACGCTGAATGCCATTGTCGTCGCGCACGACGGCATGGCCGTTATCGTGAACGCGAAGAGCCCGATGGCCAAGTTGACCAAGCGTCAGGTGGAGCAAATCTTCACGGGTGATGTGACCGACTGGTCCGCGGTGGGCGGCAAGCCCGGACGCATCTCCGTATACACCCGCAATACCTCGTCCGGTACGTATCAGGATTGGAAGGACCTCGCGATGAAGAAGCGGGATTACGCCAAGTCGTCGCAGAAAATGGCGGGCAACGAGCAGATCGCGTCCGAGGTCGCCAAGAACGTGAGCGGCATCGGGTACGTGGGGTTGGCCTACATTCACGCCGAGGGCGTCAAGGTGGTTGCGATCGACGGGGTGCTGCCGACGAATGAGAACGTGAAGTCCGAGAAGTACGCGTACGCTCGTCCGACCTTTTACTACACCAACGGCACCCCGAAGGGTGAGGCGGCGAAATTCATCGACTTCACTCTCAGTGCTTCCGGCCAGAAAATCGTCGAAAAGATCGGGTTCGTGCCGGTGCATTGAAACCGTGTCACGCGAAAGTAACCGAGCCTCGATTGACGCCTCTGGCTTCGACTACCCTGAATTGACTGCGATGATGCACGACGGTTTGAGTTCCGGTCTGGCGCTGATCACGATCAGCGCGCTTGCGCGCGCCGCCGTATGAACGAACCCGGCATGGAAAAGCCTCCAGTGGTGTTTGCGGTGCACCGGCGCACGGTGCGCTTCCTCGGGTTGACGCTGGACGACTGTATCAAGGTTTTCTTCGGTGGCAACGCGGTCATCGCTGTCATCGTTCTCGCGCTGATCACTTATTTCCTGTTTCGCGAAGGCTCGGGGTTCTTCGGGCAGAATCGACAAAATCTCCAAATCTACCGTCAGGCCGGGTTGGAGTACGTCGATCACATCCGCCGCCAGACAGAAGATCACACGGCGCTCACGCGTTATCTATCCGACGTGCGCATGCGGGCAGTGGAGCAGCTCATGAAGGAGAAGGGCCTCGAACTTGACGCGGCCAATGCGGCTCTCGCGTCGTTCGATGAGTTTGCCGAAAAATTTGGCGATGCGGTCGAGCCGGTTCGTGGGGTGCTGTCGGACCTGACGGATGTCGCGACAGCGATCAAAACCAAGTTCATCGTCAGCCAGGACAAGGCCGTGGAACGCGAGCAATTGCTCGCCGAAGGAAAAACCGCGGAGGCGGCGGCGGTTGAAATTGCGACCGTGGACTTCGCGACGGAACTGAAGCCGCTCACCGCAGCGTTGCCTGCCTACCGGGACGCGAATCGGGAGTTCGCCGCCAAACTCATCGCGTTGCTTACTCAAGTGCCCGTGTTCCCGATGCCGGAACTGCAGCAGCGGATGGAGCGTTTCGTCACGTTCTCGCGCGACTTCCTGGCGACGTTTCCTCACGTGGAACGTGAGCTCGCGACGTGGGACTACACGGTTGGGGTGGCGTGGTGGGAGTCGTTCACCGCCTTCATTTTTGGCCGGCAATGGCTGACGGCGAGTTTCTGGCAGGACTGGTACGGAATTATTCCGCTGCTGGTTGGCTCGTTGATGGTTTCTTTTGTCGCGCTCATGCTGGCGGTGCCCCTGGGCGTGGGGGCGGCGATCTACGTCAACCAGATCGCCACGATCCGCGAGCAGCGGATCATCAAACCGTGTATCGAATTCATCTCCGCGTTTCCCTCGGTGGTGCTGGGCTTCTTCGGCATCGCTGTCCTGGGCCAGGCGCTGCGTGCGCTTTCTCAATTTTCCTGGCTCTCCTGGGTCCCCGGGTTTCCGTATAGTGAGCGCCTGAACATCCTGACCGCCGGCTGCCTGCTCGCGCTGATCGCGGTGCCGACGATTTTCACGCTGGCCGAGGATGCGCTGAACAATGTGCCCCGAGCCTTCAAGGAGGCCTCGTTTGCCTTGGGGGCTTCGCGGCTGCAGACCATCATCAGGATCGTCGTGCCGGCGTCGTTGTCGGGAATCATTTCCGCCGTGCTGCTCGGCCTGGGCCGCGTGGTAGGAGAAACGATGATCGTGCTCTTGTGCGCGGGGAACCGGATCGCGATTCCGGACTTTTCGCGCGGCTTGGCGGTGGTGACGGAGCCCGTGCACACGATGACGGGCATCATCGCCCAGGAGATGGGCGAGGTGGTGCGCGGCAGCATTCACTATCGGGCCTTGTTCGTCGTCGGGCTCGTTCTCTTCCTGCTCTCACTGATGATCAACTACGCGGCGCAGGGAATTGTGCGTCGCTATCGTATCTCCGCCGGATGACGCTCGCTCCTGTTCAATCCCCCGCAGTGCCCGACGCGCGTCGCGCTGGCCCGCACGCGTTTGCGCGGCGCTCTGCACCGGGTCGAAAATGGGAGACGTTCATTTTTTGGACATTCCGCCTTGCGGCCTATCTTATCCTGATGGCGGGAGCCACGGTGTTGCTGAACATCGTCATCAAAGGCTCGCGGACGGTGTTTCAGCCCACGGCGCCTTTCATCAACATTCCTTTTTTCACGCAGGCTCCGGAATCGCTTTATGTCTTCGAATGGAATGGCACGAAACAGGAGATGGGCGATCGCGAGTTCCGGGCCTTCAAGGAAGCGAATCCAGCGGCGGCCGACGTCAAGGCGGAGAGTTATGTCTATTCCGCCGGTGGGATTTTTCCCGCCATCGTCGGCACGGTGTTGCTCGTGGTGGGCTCCATGTCGATCGCGCTGCTGCTCGGCGTTTCCGCGGCGATTTACTTGAGCGAGTACTCGAAGGATAGCCGGTTCATTCGTTTTCTGCGGCTTGCCATTCTTAACCTCGCCGGAGTGCCGTCGATTGTCTTTGGCCTGTTCGGCTTCGGTATGTTTGTGATCTTTTTCGGTTGGAATGTGTCGCTCCTGGCGGGTTGGTTCACGCTCGCGTTCATGGTGCTGCCGGTGGTGATCACGGCCAGCGAGGAGTCGCTGCGCTCGGTGCCGAAAGGCTTCCGCGAAGGTTCACTCGCGCTCGGGGCCACCAAGTGGCAGACGATTCGCACCAACGTTTTTCCGTATGCGCTTCCCGGCATCCTGACCTCGTCCATTCTCGGCATCGCGCGCGTCGCTGGTGAAACGGCGCCGATCATGTTCACCGCGGCGTTCGTGATGCGGGACAAGCTGCCGTGGGAAGGGTTGGAGCGCGCGAGTGATTTCTTTTTCCAAGGTGTGATGGCGTTGCCGTATCACATCTACGTGGTGAGCTCGAAGATTCCGCAGAACGACTACTCGGAACGGGTCCAGTACGGGACCGCCTTTGTCTTCCTCTTGATCGTCGCTTTGATCGCGTCGGCCTCTATCGTATTCCGCAACCGGTTACGCAAACGGTACACATGGTAAACGATTCCTCATCCTTGATCGGCTCCCGCCCGAACCCGCCGGCCGTCCGGCCCGTGATTGCCGGCGCTCCGGCCGCGGCAAAACCCGCCGCCAAGCCAGCTCCCGCGAGCGACATCATCGTCGATATCAGCCACGTCGATTTTTTTTACGGCGCCACGCAGGCTCTGCATGACATCAGTCTGCAGATCGAAGCCAGGCAGGTGACCGCGTTCATCGGCCCCTCCGGCTGCGGCAAATCCACCCTGTTGCGCTGCCTCAACCGGATGAATGACCTCATCGAGGGCACGCGCCTCGCGCAGGGCTCCATCCGGATCCATGATGTTGATATCCACCAGCGGGACGTCGACGTGATCGAGTTGCGCAAACGGGTCGGCATGGTGTTTCAAAAATCGAATCCTTTTCCGAAGTCGATCTATGAGAACATCACCTACGGTCTGACCCTTCAGGGCGTGCGCGACCGGTCGCGACTCGATGAAGTGGTCGAGCGATCGCTCCGGGGCGCGGCGCTGTGGGATGAAGTGAAGGACCGCCTCCACGAGAGCGGCTTGGGACTCTCCGGCGGACAGCAGCAGCGGCTTTGCATTGCCCGGGCCATCGCGGTGGAGCCTGAGATCATCCTGATGGATGAGCCCTGTTCGGCGCTGGACCCGGTGGCCACCGCCAAGGTCGAGGAACTGATTCAGCAGCTGCGGTCGCGCTATACGATCATCATCGTGACGCACAACATGCAGCAAGCCGCTCGTTGTTCCGATCGGACGGCCTTCTTTTACCTCGGTAAACTCATCGAGTATGCCGATACCCGGGAGATTTTCACCGCACCCTCCAATCCTCAAACTGAGGCTTATGTGTCGGGTCGTTTCGGTTGAACCATTTCACCATGACGCATTACAACGAAGAACTGGCCCAGCTCAAAGAGAGCTTGCTCGCCATGGCCAGCCACGCCGAATCGGCGGTGAGCCGAGCCATCCGCGCGATGGTGGAACGGGATGAGGCGCTCGCGCGGCAGGTGGAGGAAGATGACAATATTCTCGATCAGTTTGAAATCGAGATCGATGACACGGCGATCCATCTCCTCGCCAAGGCGCCCCTCGCCACGGACCTTCGTCTCATCACCGTCGCGATGAAGATTTCCCAGAATTTGGAACGAGTGGGGGACGAGGCCGTGACGATCGCGCGGCGTGCCCGGGAATTGAATACAGAACCCCAGTTGAAGCCGTATGTGGACCTCCCCCGCATGGCCACGATGTCACTGGAGATGCTGCGCGATGCGATCACCGCGTTCGTGAACCGCGAGCCGAATCGGGCCCGCGGCGTCGTGCCCCGCGATCAGGATGTGGACGATCTCAACCGCCAGCTGCACCGCGAACTTTCCAGCTACATGGTGGAGAGTCCGGCGACAATCACGCGCTGCCTGCGGCTGATGGTGATTTCGAAAGCCATCGAGCGTATCGCCGATCATGCGACCAATATCGCGGAGGAGGTCGTGTACCTTTACGAGGCGAAGGACATCCGGCACGCGGGTAAAAAAACGGCATGAAGCCCAAAATTCTAGTGGTCGACGACGAGCCTGATGCGCTCGAGGTGCTCGGCTTCAAGCTCAAGGAAGCCGGGTATGTTCCCTTGTTCGCCAAGGACGGCACCCGCGCGCTGGCGGCCGCTCGCGACGAGCGCCCGGCGTTGATTGTGCTCGATGTGATGTTGCCGGAGGTGGATGGCCTGGAAGTGTGCCGAATCCTCCGCCGGGATCCGTCCACTGCCGCGATCCCCATCATCATGCTGACCGCCCGGGCCGCGGAGATGGACCGCGTGATCGGCCTGGAGTTGGGGGCCGACGATTACGTCACGAAACCTTTCAGCCCGCGCGAACTCGTGCTCCGGATCAAGAAACTGCTCGCGCGCGTGAAAACGGCGGAAGAGGTGGTCGCGAACCTCCGCATCGGTGAGCTCGAAGTGGATGTGCCGCGGCACGCGGTGACGGTCGCGGGCAGTTCCGTTGCGCTGACGGCGACGGAGTTCAAACTGTTGGAAATTCTGGCGCGCCGTCGGGGCCGGGTGCAGACGCGGGAACGGCTGCTGCAGGACGTCTGGGGTTATGAGAACCCGATCGACAGTCGCACCGTCGATACGCACATGCGGCGTTTGCGGGAAAAGATCGGAGGCGCCGCCCGTTATCTGGAAACAATTCGTGGCGTTGGATATCGGTTTATCGCCGAGGACTAATGACAACGCGGATTCATTCCGGCGCTGGTTCGCGCCGATGACTTGGTTGGAGATCACCCTCTTGATTTTGCTTTCGGGTGCGGTCGCGGCGCTGTGGTGGCAGCGTGGCCGCGCCGCGCGTTTGCAGGAGCAGCATAAACGTGAGCTCGTCAGCCAGAAAGAGAGTCGCGCGGCTGAGCTGGAAGCGCAGGCCGGGCAGACCGCAGCGTTGTTCGATCGCATGGTCGAGGGCATTATCGTCGTTGGGCAAGACGGCTTGATCAGCCTGGCGAATCGCGCCGCGGGCACGTTGTTCAATTTCACCCCGCCGGCGACGGGTCGGAGTGTCATGGAGGCGACCCGCCACCACGACGTGGCTGCGGTGGTGGCGCGCCTCGAGACTGAGCCGGAGGTGCTAAGCCACGAGCTGCGAATCGATGGACTCGCGGAGACCCGCTACCTGCAGGTTAACGCCCTGGCGCTGCGCGCTCCCGACGGGGCGATTCTAGTCTTTCATGATCTTACGCGGCTGCGTCAGCTCGAAGCTGTGCGGCAGGAATTTGTGGCCAACGTAAGTCATGAGTTGCGCACGCCGCTCTCGCTGATCAAGAGCGCCGCGGAAACCCTGATTGATGGCGGCCGCAAAGATCCGGCGGTCACGATGCGTTTCCTCGAGATCATCGACAAACATGCGAATCGCCTCACTTTGCTGATTGACGATCTGCTCTTGCTAGCGCGCTTGGACTCCGGCCGCGTGGAACTGAATCTGCAGCCGCTATCGCTGCGCAACGCGGCGCAGGAAGCCTTGGACGATGCCGCCTTGATTGCGCGGGCGCGGGACGTTCGGCTCGAGAACCGGGTGGCCGAGGACGCCATCGCGAACGCTGATCCGAATCGCCTGCGCCAGGTCCTCGCCAACCTGATTGATAATGCCATCAAATATGGACACGCGGGCGGGAAGGTTTCACTCACGGGGCGATCCGTGGACCCGGCGCGCGTGGAAATCACGGTTGCGGATGACGGCCCCGGTATTCCGGCCGAGGCCAAGGCCAGAATCTTTGAGCGCTTCTACCGCGTTGATAAAGCTCGTTCGCGCGAGCAAGGCGGAACGGGTCTCGGGCTGGCGATCGTGAAGAACGTGGTGCAAGCCCACGGAGGCGATGTGCGCGTGGAAAGCGCCCCTGGCGGTGGTACTGAGTTTTTCATTACGCTGCCGGCCGGAAAAGCGTAACCGGCGGAAGCCCTCCCGACCTCACCACCGTCGACTGCGGCTCGTGGGTTGGAACTCGCCGCGGGGCAGCGGCAAATCGAGCCGTTCGACGGTGCCGTCGAAAAGCAGCCGGCGTTGCTCGGGGGAAAGCCCGGGCTGAAAAACGGCGATGCGATAATCCGCGTAGAGTTCATTTCTCTCCTCCTGGATTGCGGATCGCACTGCGATCGCCAGCGCAGTTTCGGCGGCACTTGGCTGGCCGCCGGATTCCGCGGCAATGTCGCGCTTGGTGGCGTTCATCTCATTGATTAATTTTGTCAGCTCGAGCCCGTATTCTGTCGCCACGGCGTTGAGCGAAGTCTGGACCGCGGCGATTTGTTGGCGGACTTTTTCGGACGGCTGGCTTCGGGAAAAAACGGGACGCACCGAATGCGTCAGGCCATCATTGCCCGCATTGAAGGTGATCATCACCGGAAGCTCGCGGGCGGAATCAACCACCGCATTCGCTTTCTGAACCGCCGTTCGCTGAGCGTCGGCAAAGGTCTTGATCAGAGTTTCAGCCCGCGTGGCCAGGGTGGGGGACAGCGGCATGCGCTCCACTGGCGGAGTGCGATCAACCAAATGAGAGAGCCCTTGACGAATCTCCTCCGCGACCGATTCGAGTTCCGCGAGGGGCGCGGCCTGGCGTTGGGCGAGCGCGCGTCCCGTGTGGCCGGAAAGCCGCGGAATCCGTGCGCCGTCGATCGCGATCACCTCCTCGTAAAGCTCTTTCTTCAAGGCTGACTTGTTGGTTTCGTAGCGCGCAATTTTCGCCGCGACCTCCGGCGCCAAATCCGGAGGAAACATCACCCGGGCCGGTTCCGGCGGAAAGAAGACGTAGGGCTGAGCGGCGGTGGCCTTTTCGGTGGACTCAGCCGCGATGGTTAACTCCAGGGATATTTCCCGCAGCAGCCGACGCTGCGCGGGGAGCAAGCCATTAAGGTAATGGGCATGCGCCCGCATCACCATCGCGATCTCCCGCGGAGAGTGCGCAGGTTCGACTTTGCGTCCCAACCACCACTCGCGGAGCGCCGACCAATCCTGCCCGCCCGCGATAAACTTTTTCCGCAGATACTCAGCGCGCACTTCCAACGTTTTCACTTTGGGTGTTTGAACCTGGGCGAACGCGGCGAGCTCCCTCTTCCGCGTCGCGGCGTCGGAAAAGCGCAGGCGGGCGAGCTCGGTCTGCAGCTGGGCTTGCAACTCGGTCTTCTCCATTCGGTAGCTCTCGAGGTCCGACCTCTCCCGGCGCGAGAGCGTATTCGCAGTCAGCTGGGCGCTGAGTTGCGGATAGAAGATCTCGTTCACATAGCTGCGAAGTTCAGTGCGCGGGCTGGACGTGCCGCCACTCGTGGGTACCCGCGGGACCGGTGCTCCCAGCGCTGGCGGGACGGGCGGAAACGCAATCGAGATCCGCGCCATGGGTGCTTGCGGTGCATCGGGCATGCGCGTTTGGACCGGAGGCGAATAATCGGAATCGCTCTGCGCCAGCAAACGACCGGCACTCAGAAGGACGAGCAGTGCGAGGCGCAGTCGCCCGCGACGACTCGCAGGCCAATGTCCCGGCGGATTCGAACTAGAGGACGGGTGCACTGAATAGGGGGTGGCGAAGACCTATAATCTCGGCTCGGCGATTCAATGTAAATTCCTCCCCGGGCGAGCGGTTGGAGGACGGTTCCGGCGGCGGAAGCCCCCATCTTCACCGATTCTGAAGGGAGGCAAAACCAGCAGAGCCGGTGTGGCTGCCTGTAGGGCTGGCGGCACTACACTGCTCGCTGCAACTTGAGCCGGGCAATTTGCCCGGGGCTGATCAGCCGTGTGTACTTGATTTCGAGTTGGCCGCTGGTTTAACGGAGGGATGAAGAACGAGGTGCTTCTGGTTGCAGAGGACGATGCCAGTGATGCCCTGCTCTTGGAGTTGTCGCTCCGCCGCACGGGGTCCCATTTCAGAATGATTCGGGTCGCGAATGGGGAAGAGGCGATCGACTATGTGGAAGGCCGCGGGGTCTATGGTAACCGGGCAATGCATCCGGTGCCGCACGTGGTCCTGCTCGATCTTAAAATGCCGGGCAAGGACGGGTTCGCGGTGTTGCGCTGGCGGCGGGAGAACCTGCACAGCGCGCTGCCGATGATTGTATTCTCGTCATCGAATCTACGCGGCGACGTCGAGAAAGCCTATGCCCTCGGGGCGAATTCCTTTGTGGTTAAACCCACCGCTCCCGAGCGGCTGGATGCGATGGTCAAATCGCTTTACCACTGGTGGGTTGACTTCAATTTGCCGGTGACTTCAACCCGCGCGTGATGTTACCGGAGCATTCGGATCGTCAAACGCCGTGGGTCGCCACTCCGGTATTCCGCTCGAGCCTGGCGATCCTTGCGGCTGTCGGCATGGGGATACTCGTTTTTGAGGCGCTGGGTATTTCGGTCTTTCGTAAGATCGGAATGCCGCATGAGCTCTGCTATCTGCGCGAGCCCAAATTGATCTGGTTGCACGTGGTCTCCGATTCGTTGATCGGTGGGGCGTACGTTTCGATTTCGCTGACCCTTGCCTTTCTCGTTTTACGAGCGACGAAGGATATTCCGTTCAACTGGGTGTTTCTAGCCTTCGGCTTATTCATCATTTCGTGCGGATTCACCCACTTCATGGAGGTTTGGGTCGTTTGGGAGCCGGTGTATTGGGGATCCGGTTACGTCAAGGTGATCACGGCGGCGGCTTCGGTCGCGACGGCGATCGCACTTTTTTTTCAGGTGCCCAAGGTTGCCCGCCTGGTCCGAGCGGCGCGGGAAAATGAGGCGCGCCGGGTGGAGATCGATCAGCTGAACCAAGAGCTCGAGCGCTTCAACTACTCGGTCGCCCACGATCTTCGCGGGCCATTACGGGGGATTACTGGTTTCAGTCAGGCCTTGCGCGAGGAGTTACCCGCCGACCTCTCGCCTACGGCCGCCGCCTACATCGAGCGCATGCAGGCCTCGGTCGGACGGATGGACTTATTGATTTCCGACCTGCTCAAATATGCGTCGGTCGGGCGCCAGTCCTTCGAGCTCAAACGCGTTTCATTGGATCAGGTTTTCGCCGCTGCCGCCGACTTGTTGGAGGGAGAAGTCACCCAGCAGAACGCGAAAATTATAGTGCCTCGCCCGTTACCGTCGGTGCTGGGCGATGCCACCCTTCTGCAGGTTGTTTTTCAAAACTTGATCAGCAACTCCATCAAGTTTGTTGCCCCGAAAACCACTCCGCAGCTCGAGATTACCTGGCTGACGGATCGGAACCACGTCACGGTATTTTTCACGGATAATGGCTTGGGGATCCCC
>Ga0163150_10005343_pt1 | contig 16475 bp, 27 predicted proteins | sample OliLakLV19P2IB_FD_148628 | JGI IMG/M metagenome (GOLD analysis project Ga0163150, IMG submission 148628) | Freshwater microbial mat bacterial communities from Lake Vanda, McMurdo Dry Valleys, Antarctica - Oligotrophic Lake LV.19.P2.IB | ecosystem: Environmental > Aquatic > Freshwater > Lake >...
GTCTCGCGATCCACAAGCTGCCGATGAAGGCGCGCTTCGTCGTGCGCCAGGACGAGGCCTAGACGATGGCGACGACAGAAGAACTTCGAGCTGCAACCGACGATGCGCTGGAACACCAGCTCCTCGACGCCAAGGACGCGCTGTTCAAGGCCCGGTTTCAGCACGCAACGGGCCAGCTCGACAACAGCGCGTTGTTGGGCCGGCTGAAGCGCGACGTTGCTCGCATCTCCACCTTGTTGCGCGAACGCGAGATCGCCGCCGCCGAGAGCCAGGAGTGACCTGATGGCCGACGAAACCACAGACGAGACGAACGAGGTACGCGGCAACCCCCGGAAGGTCCGGGAGGGCATCGCGGTCTCGACGAAGATGGACAAGACCGTCGTCGTTGCCGTCATGAGCCGCGTGCGGCACCCGCGCTACTTCAAGACGGTGCAGCGCACGAAGCGCTTCTACGCCCACGACGAGGCGAACGAAGTGCGCGACGGCGACCGCGTGCGGATTGCCGAAACCCGCCCGATATCGAAGCAGAAGCACTGGCGCATCGTCGAGGTTCTTGAGAGGGCACGGTGATCCAGCAAGAGTCACGGCTCAAGGTGGCCGACAACTCCGGTGCACGCGAAGTGCTGTGCATCAAGGTGTTGGGTGGCACTCGTCGCCGCTACGCGAGCATCGGCGACATCTTTGTCGCGACGGTGAAGGAAGCGGTTCCGGGCGCATCGGTCAAGAAGGGCGACGTAGTGAAGTGCGTCGTCGTCCGCACCAAGAAGGAAAAGCGCCGTCCCGACGGCAGCTACATCAGGTTCGACGAGAACGCGGCAGTGCTCATCAACGACCAGCTGGCGCCGAGGGGCACCCGCATCTTCGGTCCGGTGGGCCGCGAGCTGCGCGACCGCAAGTTCATGCGGATCGTGTCGCTCGCCCCGGAGGTGTTGTAGATGAAACTGAAGAAGGGTGACGAGGTCGAAGTGCTGACCGGCAAAGACGTCGGCAAGCGCGGCGAGATCACCGCGGTCTTCCGGGACCGCGACAAGATCATCGTGAGCGGCCGCGGCGTCGGTGCCGACAAGCAGCGCATCAACGTCGTCAAGAAGCACCAGAAACCGACCAAGGCGACCATGCAGGGCGGCATCATCGACAAAGAGATGCCCATGCACGTGTCGAACGTCGCGTTGGTTTGCAGTGCGTGCGGTCCGACTCGCATCGGATACCGCTTCACGCCCGCCGGCGACAAGGTCCGCGTGTGCAAGAAGTGTGGGGCTGACGTCTGATGGCCACCAAGACCAAAGAGACCCCGCGGCTCAAGCAGAAGTACGACTCCGAACTGAAGGCGCAGCTCAAAGAGGAGCTGGAGTTCGGCAACATCATGCAGGTCCCTCGCCTCGAGAAGATCGTGCTCAACATGGGTGTCGGTCGCGCCACGCAGCAGCGGTCGCTGCTCGACGGCGCGGTCACCGACATGACGATCATCACGGGCCAGAAGCCTTCGATTCGTAAGGCGAAGAAGTCGATCGCGAACTTCAAGCTCCGTGAGGGCAACGAGATCGGTGTCAAGGCGACACTGCGCGGCGACCGCATGTGGGAGTTCTACGACCGGCTCGTGAGCCTGGCGATTCCCCGCATCCGCGACTTTCGAGGCATGCCGACGAACCAGTTCGACGGCCGGGGCAACTACACGTTCGGACTGAACGAGCAGTTGGTCTTTCCCGAAATCGACTACGACAAGATCGACTCCGTGCGTGGCATGGACATCACGATCGTGACAACCGCGAACTCAAACGAGCACGGCCGTGCACTCATGCAGGCGCTGGGCTTCCCGTTCAGCCGCGAAGGCCAGGGGTGAACTGATGGCGAAAAAGGCACTTGTCAACAAGCAGCAGCGCACACCGAAGTTCAAGGTGCGCGGGTACACCCGGTGCCGCCGGTGCGGCCGGGCGCGCTCGGTGTATCGCGACTTCACGCTGTGCCGCATCTGCTTGCGTCAAATGGGCCACGCCGGAGAGATCCCCGGCCTCACGAAGTCTTCTTGGTAATGGGGGTGGCAGTTAAGTGACGATGACAGACCCGATCGCCGACATGCTCACCCGCTTGCGGAACGCGAACGTCGCGTTCCACGACGACGTGATCATGCCGTCCTCGAAGCTGAAGGAAGCGGTTGCCCGCATCCTCGAGCGCGAGGGCTACATCGCGGGGTACGCGGTCGACGACCAGCCGGGACGCCCCGGCCGGCGGCTGACGATCACGCTCAAGTACACCAGCGACCGGCGGCGCACGATCTCGGGGCTCAAGCGAGTCTCGCGACCGGGCCTGCGCGTGTACTCGAAGGCCGAAGCCGTTCCGCGTGTCCTGGGCGGGATGGGCATCGCGATTTTGTCCACCAACCAGGGGCTCCTCACCGACCGCGAAGCGCGTCAGCGCAAAGTCGGCGGCGAGATCCTCTGCCAGGTTTGGTAACTCATGTCTCGCATTGGTAAGGCACCCATCACGGTTCCCAGCGGCGTCGATGTCACCATCAACGGCGCGTCGGTTTCCGTGAAAGGCCCGAAGGGTCAACTCGGCTACGACCTCGTCGGCGACGTGACCGTCGAACGCGACGGCGACACCCTCGTCGTCGCGCGCGCCGACGACTCGCGGGGCAATCGTTCGCTCCACGGTCTCCAGCGCACGCTGATCGCGAACATGGTCGTCGGTGTCTCCGAAGGGTTCGTGAAGGAACTCGAGATTGTCGGCGTCGGGTACCGCGCCGCGGCCCAGGGCAACGACGGACTCGAGCTCGCGCTCGGGTTCTCGCACCCGGTCAAGGTGAAGGCGCCGGCCGGTGTCACGTTCGAGGTTCCGCAGCCGACGCGCATCATCGTGCGCGGGTTCGACAAGCAGCTGGTCGGCCAAGTGGCGGCCGACATCCGCAAGATCCGCAAACCCGAGCCGTACAAGGGCAAGGGCATCCGCTACGCCGGCGAGCGCGTTCTGCGCAAGGCCGGAAAGTCCGCGAAGTAGTAGGGGCTTTCGATGAAGATCACCAAGCAGGAGCACCGGCGCATCCGCCACCGGCGGGTCCGCAAGCTGGTTTCGGGCACCGCCGAACGGCCGCGCCTCGCTGTGTTCCGCTCGAACAAGCACATCTACGCGCAGGCCATCGACGACATCAACGGCCGCACCGTCGCGAGCGCGTCGACCGTCGAAGCGTCATTGCGTTCCGGGGGAACAGCCACGGTCGACGCCGCGAAGCAGGTCGGCAAGCTGATCGGCGAGCGCGCGAAGTCGGCGGGAGTTACTGCAGTGGTCTTCGACCGCGGCGGATTCAAGTACCACGGCCGGGTCGCGGCAGTTGCCGACGGCGCGCGTGAAGCCGGACTGGAGTTGTAGGTATGGCAGAAGGCCAGTACGACGAGCGCGTGATCGCGATCAACCGTGTCGCCAAGGTGGTGCGCGGTGGTCGGCGGTTCTCGTTCACCGCGCTCGTGGTTGTCGGCGACGGCAACGGCAACGTCGGTCTCGGTTACGGCAAGGCCAAGGAAGTTCCCGCCGCGATCCAGAAGGCAATGGAGACGGCGAAGAAGGACCTGTTCGCGGTCCCGCTGGCCGGTTCGACGATCACCCACGTCATTACGGGTGAGCACGACGCCGCCCGCGTGTTGCTGAAGCCGGCATCGCCCGGTACCGGCGTCATCGCCGGGGGCGCGGCGCGCGCCATCCTCGAAGCGGCCGGTATCCACGACGTTCTTGCCAAGTCGCTCGGATCGTCGAACGCGATCAACGTCGCACGCGCGACGATGCAGGGTCTGCGTAGCTTGCGCCGCCCCGAGGAAATTGCGGCACTGCGCGGCAAGTCGCCGGAGGAAGTGTCGACCAAGGGCATGCTCAACGCGTACCGCGAGCGCGAACGCGAGCGCTCCGGGAAGCACCAGATCACCGAGGTCGTGTAGTCAGATGGCGCAGCTGAAGGTCACCCAAGTTCGTTCGCGTATCGGCACCAAGCCGAAGCACCGCGGCACACTGCGCGCCCTCGGGTTGCGTCGCATCGGGTCGAGCAACGTGTTGCCCGACCGCCCCGAGATCCGCGGCATGATCGCCCGGGTCCCGCACCTCATCCAGGTAGAGGAGATCGCGTGAAGGTCCACGATCTGAAGCCGGCCCCGGGCTCCAAGAGCTCGAAGCGTCGCGTCGGTCGCGGCATCGGCGGCAAGGGCGGCAAGACCGCGGGCCGCGGCTCCAAGGGCCAGGGCGCCCGCAGCAAGGTTGCCGTCGGGTTCGAAGGTGGTCAGACCCCGCTGCACCGGCGGACTCCCAAGTTCAAGGGTTTCAACAACCCTTTCCGCATCGAGTACCACGTCGTGAACCTCACGACGCTGGAGAACTTCGACGCCAACTCGGAAGTTTCACCCGAGACCCTGCGTGACCACGGTTTGGTGGCCAAGCGGGGCCTGGTCAAGGTGCTGGCCCGAGGCGAACTGACGAAGCCGCTCACGGTGCGCGCGCACGGGTTCTCGGAGGCCGCGGTCCGGGCCATCGAGGGTGCGGGCGGGACCGTCGAGAAGTTGCCCCTGCCCTGGAAGACCGGGCGTCCGCCCGCCCGAGGAAACCAGCACACCAACCGCTAGGTACACTTCGCGTCCGCGCCGTCGACGGAGGTTCACCGGCCCATGTCAGGGCTTTCACGCCTCGTGAACATGTTCCGGGTCACTGACCTTCGGAACAAGATTCTCTTCACGATCTTCATCATTCTCATTTTCCGGATCGGGTCTCACATCCCCGTTCCGTACGTCGACTTCGAGTCGATCAAGGAGCTGAAGGAATCCGCGCGCGACGCGGGCGGCATCGTCCCGTTGCTCGACCTGTTCTCGGGTGGCGCGCTCACAAGCGTGGCGGTGTTCTTCCTCGGGATCATGCCGTACATCACGGCTTCGATCATCATGCAGTTGCTCGGGGTGGTCATCCCGAAACTCGAGCAGTGGCAGCAAGAGGGTCAGACCGGCCAGAAGAAGATCACGCAGTGGACCCGTTATCTCACGGTTGCGCTGGCGCTCGTCCAGTCGACCGCCATGGTGTTCGCGCTGCGACGCGGTGACGGCGGTCTGCTCTCGTTTTCCAACATCGACCTTCAGGGTCGCGACCTCATCGACCCGTTCACCCCCTGGCGCGCGGGCATGATCATCATCACCTGGACCGCCGGTACTGCCCTCGTGATGTGGCTCGGCGAACTCATCACCCAACGCGGCATCGGCAACGGCATGTCGATCATGATTTTCACGTCGGTTGTATCGAGCCTGCCCTTCCAGGGCGCGTCGATGTTGGAGTCGTCCGGGGCGGTGAAGTTCAGCACGATCATCGTGATCGCCGTATTCATGATCGTCGGCATCGTCGCGGTGGAGTCGGGGCAGCGCCGAATACCCGTCCAGTTCGCCAAACGTGTGGTGGGCCGCCGCATGTACGGCGGCCAGAGCACCTACATCCCGTTGAAGGTGAACCAGTCGGGTGTCATCCCGGTCATCTTCGCGAGTTCGCTGCTGACGTTCCCGGCGCTGATCGCCAACGTGCTGCCGTGGGACTCGGCCAAGAAGTGGATCAACGACAACCTGATCGGCACCCAGTCGATCTCGTGGTCGTACATCGGCTTCTACTCAATCCTGATCCTGTTCTTCGCGTACTTCTACACGGCGATCGCGTTCAACCCGCAGCAGCAGGCTGACGTCATCCGGCGCCAGGGCGGCTTCATTCCCGGCATCCGGCCCGGACCGCCGACCGAGCGGTATCTCGCGAAGGTCCTCAACCGCATCACGCTGCCCGGCGCGATGTTCCTGATGGTCATCGCGCTCGCGCCGTTCCTCGCGGCCAAGCTCTGGGACATTCAGAACTTCATCTTCGGCGGTACGTCGATCCTGATCACCGTGGGCGTCATGCTCGAGACGATGAAACAGATCGACAGCCAGCTGATGATGCGGAACTACGAAGGTTTCCTGAAGAGCTCATGAGGGAGCGTCGGGAGGCCTTCACTTCGCGCGACGAGAAGTGCGCGCCCGGCGCCGCAGGCGCCAAGAGCGGCAAGAGCGGCAAGCATGAGTGAGCGCCGGAACGCATGACCGACCCGAAGCCGTGCCTGGTGTTGCTCGGTAAGCAGGGGGCCGGTAAGGGCACTCAGGCGAAACGCGTCGCGGCGCACTACAAGATCGCGCACTTGTCGACCGGAGACATGTTCCGGTCGCAGGCCGCGCTGGGCACGGCCTTCGGGCTCGAGGCCAAGCGCTACATGGACGCCGGTGAACTCGTGCCCGACGACATCGTCGTGGGTGTCATCGAGGAGTGCCTGGCCGAAGGCGGTCCGCTGTCGGGCGGATTCGTGCTCGACGGGTTCCCGCGCACGCTGCACCAGGCCGAGCAGCTGACGCGCGTGCTCGAAGACGGCGGCCTCGACCTGGTCGTGAACATCGACGTCTCGCGCGAGATCGTGCTCGACCGGCTCGCAGGCCGGCGGGTGTGCGAGGACTGCCAGCGCGTGTACCACGTCAACCTGCCGCCCGAGAACCCCTGGAACTGCGACGACTGCAGCGGCCGGGTCGAGCAACGCGCGGATGACCACGAGGAAGCGATCGACCGCCGGCTCGAGCTTTACGAGATCGAGACCGTGCCGATCGTCGACTACTACCGCCAGCAGGGCTTGCTGTCGGTCATCGACGGTGTCGGCGAGGGCGACGAAATCTTCGAGCGCCTGACGAAGGCCATCGACTCCCGCACGGATTAGGACTCGTGGTCCTTCGCAAGAAGCCCGAGCAGATCGTGCACATGAGAGCCGCGGGTCGTGTGGTCGCGGAGATGCACGAGCTGTGCGCGGGCGCGGCGCGGCCGGGCGCGACGACACTGGATCTCGACAAGGTTGCCCGGGACGTGCTCGAACGCCGCAATGCCCGGTCCAACTTCCTCGGCTACCACGGGTTTCCGGCGGTGGCGTGCATCTCGCCCAACGAGGTGATCGTGCACGGCATCCCCGACCGGCGCGTCCTGTGCGAGGGCGACATCGTCTCGATCGACTGCGGGGCGATCGTCAACGGCTGGCACGCCGACGCGGCCATCACGGTGCCGGTCGGCGCAATCGACGAGGAGTCGCAGCGCCTCATCGACGTCACCCGGACTTCACTCGAAGCCGCGATCGAACAGTGCCGGCCCGACCGCCGCCTCGGCGACGTGGGCGCGGCTGTGGAGCGAGTCGTCAAGGCGTCCGGGTTCTCCGGCGTGCGCGAGTACGTCGGCCACGGCATCGGTACCGCTATGCACGAGGACCCCGATGTCCCGAACTTCGGCTCACCGGGTCGAGGCATGAAGCTGAAGGAAGGCATCGTGCTCGCGATCGAGCCCATGGTGAACGCCGGCCGGCGCGGCACCCGCCTCCTCGACGACGGCTGGACCGTCGTCACCGCCGACGGCTCCCGCTCGGCGCACTTCGAGCACAGCGTCGCCATCACCGCCAACGGCCCCGAAATCCTCACGCAGCCGTAGCCCCGGACCGTTCTTGCGTCCGGTGTGCGCCCGTGGGGCGCATACTCGGCGCAGGTTTGATCGGGGGTGTGCGGTGCGTGACGAGCCTGCACGCAACGTGGTGATTGGGTGGAATCGGCGCGGTCGGGTACACTTTTCGGTCGGCCCCATGCCCGTTCGGCGCGTTTACGCGCGCCACTCCACGTAGAGGTTGATGCCGCTCTGGCAAAACCGAAGGATGACACGATTCTGGTCGAAGGCACGGTCACCGAGCCGTTGCCGAACGCCATGTTCCGTGTCGAGTTGGAGAACGGACACAAGGTGCTGGCACATATCTCGGGGAAGATGCGGATGCACTACATCCGGATCGCCCCGGGCGACCGGGTTCAGGTGGAGCTCACTCCGTACGACCTGACACGCGGCCGCATCACGTACCGCTACAAGTAGCTCGAGGACGACTGCGCACGATGAAGGTCCGACCTTCCGTCAAGAAGATGTGTGACAAGTGCAAGGTGATCCGTCGCCACGGGTCCGTGCGCGTCATCTGCGTCGACCCGCGTCACAAGCAGCGTCAGGGCTAAGGGGAGCACATGGCTCGCATTTCCGGCGTCGACATTCCGCGCGAGAAGCGCCTGGAGATCTCGCTCACGTACATCTACGGCATCGGCCGCACCCTCGCCCAGCAGGTGTGCGACGAGACGCAGATGTCGCGTGACACCCGCGTCCGTGACCTCACCGACGAAGAAGTCGCCCGGCTGCGCACCTACATCGACCAGAACTGCAAGGTCGAAGGTGACCTGCGCCGCGAGATCAGCCAGAACATCAAGCGCAAGATGGAGATCGGTAACTACGAGGGCCTGCGGCACCGTCGCGGCCTCCCGGTCCACGGACAGCGCACCCGCACCAACGCCCGCACCCGGAAGGGACCGAAGAAGACGGTCGCCGGGAAAAAGCGCGCACGTAAGTAAGGGGCACAGAACATCGTGGCGAAGCCTGCAGCCGGTGGACGGCGGCCGAAGCGAAAAGAGCGCAAGAACGTCGCGTACGGCGTCGCGCACATCAAGTCGACGTTCAACAACACGATCATCACGTTCACCGATCAGTCGGGGAACGCGCTGGCGTGGGCGTCGTCGGGCAACGTCGGCTACAAGGGCTCGCGCAAGAGCACACCGTTCGCCGCGCAGCTCGCGGCCGAGGCTGCGGCCAAGCGCGCCATGGAGCACGGTGTGCGCAAGGTCGACGTGGTGGTGAAGGGTCCCGGCTCCGGCCGCGAGACCGCCATCCGTTCCATCCAGAACGCCGGTATCGAGGTTGTTGGCATCAAAGACGTCACGCCCGTTCCGCATAACGGTTGCCGCCCGCCGAAGCGGCGGAGGGTCTGAGTCATGGCACGTGAACTTGTCGGTCCTGTTTGCCGGCTCTGCCGGCGCGAACGCACGAAGCTGTTCCTCAAGGGCACCAAGTGCGAGACGATGCGCTGCCCGATCGAGCGCCGCCCCTACCCGCCCGGCCAGCACGGTCGCGGTCGGGTGCGCGAGAGCGAGTACCTGTTCCAGCTTCGTGAGAAGCAGAAGGCGCGCCGCATCTACGGGCTGCTCGAGAAGCAGTTCCGCAACTTGTACGCGAAGGCGAACAAGCAGTCCGGCATCACGGGCGAGAACCTGCTCCGGCTGTTGGAGTTGCGCCTCGACAACGTCGTGTTCCGCGCCGGGTTCGCATCGAGCCGCAACCAGGCCCGCCAGTTCGTGCGCCACGGCCACGTCTCGGTGGACGGGAAGCGGGTCACGATCCCGTCGTACACGCTGCGCAAGGGCCAGGAGATCAGCATCCGCGCCAAGGCCCAGAAGATGATCGTCGTCCGCCACAACATCGACACGCTCGACCGCATCGCGCCGCAGTGGCTCGAAGTGACTCCGGGCGATTTCAAGGCCATCGTGCGCGACCTGCCGATTCGCGAGCAGATCGACGTACCGGTGCGCGAACAGCTCATCGTCGAGCTGTACTCGAAGTAGCGCACCCACTTTTTCGAAACGCAGAGGGCTGCACCATGCTCATCATTCAGCGACCCGAGATCGAAGCCGGCGATGCCGACGGAGATCTCCAGTCATTTGTCATCTCACCGCTCGAGCCCGGCTTCGGCCACACGCTCGGCAACAGCCTGCGTCGCACACTGCTGTCGTCGATTCCCGGCGCGGCGGTCACGCAGGTGCGTTTCGACGACGCGCTGCACGAGTTCGACGTCGTCAAGGGTGTGAAGGAAGACGTCACCGACGTCATCCTCAACCTGAAGGACCTCGTCCTGCGCTGCACCGCCGACGAAGCGGTGACGCTGCGGCTCGACAAGCGCGGTCCGGGCGAAGTGCGCGCGGGCGACATCCAGGTGACGAGCGATGTCGAGGTGCTCAACCCCGACCTGTACATCTGCACGGTCAACGCCCAGGGCCGCATCGCCCTCGACCTCACGGTCGAGCAGGGCCGCGGGTACCTCTCGGCCGAGCGCAACAAGCGTACGACGACCATCGGTGTCATCCCGGTCGACGCGATCTTCTCGCCGGTCCGGCGGGTGTCGTTCAACGTCGAGCCGACCCGTGTCGAGCAGGCCACGAACTTCGACAAGCTCACGCTCGAGATCGAGACCGACGGTTCCATCACGCCGCGCGACGCACTTGCGTCGGCCGGCGACACGCTGCGCAAGCTCGTCAACCTCGTTGCCGAACTTTCGGAGCAACCCCGGGGCCTGGAGCTCGGCGAGGTGGCGTCGCCCACGTCGACGTCGCCCGACCTCGACCTCCCGATCGAAGAGCTCGACCTTTCCGAGCGGCCGCGCAACTGCCTCAAGCGGGCGCGTGTCGACAGCATCGGCCAGCTCGTGCAGAAGACCGAAGACGACCTCCTCGCGATCACCAACTTCGGCGCCAAGTCGCTCGAAGAAGTGATCCAGAAGCTCGACGAGCGGGGGCTGTCGCTGCGGGTGAAGGAGTAGCGCAATGCCGGCTCCGAAGAAGGGCGCGCGCTTCGGCAGCGGCCCGTCGCACCAGAAGCACATGATGGCGAACCTTGCGGCCAGCCTGATCATCTCCGATGCCGGCGCGATCACCACGACCGTGGCCAAGGCCAAGATGCTGCGGCCCTACGTCGAGAAGCTGGTCACGAAGGCCAAGGTCGGCAGCGTGCACAAGCACCGCCAGGTCGTCGCGACGATCCACGACAAGGACGCCGCGCACCGCCTCTTCGACGAGATCGGCCCGCGCTACGCCGACCGCAACGGCGGCTACCTGCGCATCCTGAAGCTCGGTCCGCGCCACGGCGACAACGCGCCAATGGCCCGCATCGAGTTCGTTTAGTTCTCGTTCACTTCTTGCGCTCCATGTGCGTCCTCACGGCGCATGAGCGGCGCAAGAAGAGAGGCGGTGGCCGGTGACGTTGTTCGAAGCCGCCGGTGGGGTTGGACGGGCCAAGGTGAAGATGGTGGTCGCGTACGACGGGACCGACTTCTCCGGATTCGCCGCCCAACCGCACCAGCCTTCGGTGCGGACCGTCGGCGGTGTGCTCGGACACGCCATCGCCAAAGTGCTGCGCCACGAGGTCGACCTCACCTGCGCGGGCCGTACCGACGCCGGCGTGCACGCGTGGGGCCAGGTCGTCTCGTTCGAATCGGAACCGGGCCTCGACCCGTGGCGCCTCCAGGCCGGCCTCAACTCGATGCTTGGTCCCGAGGTGGTTGTGCGGTCGTGCGATCTCGTCGCGCCCGACTTCGACGCCCGTCACTCGGCCCGGTGGCGCGAGTACCGCTACACGATCGTGAACCGCCCGATGCCCGACCCGTTCCGCGACCGGTTCTCGTGGTGGATCGAGAAACCTCTCGACCTCCGTGCGCTGCGGCTCGCGGCCGACCCGTTCGTCGGCGAACACGACTTCGCGTCGTTCTGCCGCAAGGCCGGCGAAGGGACGACGACGCAACGCACGGTGCTCGACTCGCGGTGGGTCGACGAGGGCGAGGGCGTGCTGCGCTACGAGATCCGCGCCGCCGCGTTCTGCTGGCAGATGGTGCGCTCGGTCGTCGGCACCCTCGTCGACACCGGGTTGGGCAAGCGCACGCCGGGCGAGATGCTCGCCATCATCCGTTCCGGCGACCGCGCCCGTGCCGGCCAACCCGCCCCGCCGCGCGGCCTGAGCCTCTGGGACGTCGGCTACTAACCGCTCGGCTCGGGCGAGAGCGACGCCGTGAGCTCAGTGGGCAGCTCGAAGTCGGTTGGCTCCGGCGCACCGACCTCCATCGACCCAACCGCTCCGAAATTGCGCCATCCGACGACCAGATCGGTCGCCGGATGGCGCAATTTCAGGTCAGGTGGGGTGGGGTGGGGGCTAGCTGTTCTCTTCGATTGGCGCCGGGGCCTCGAAGTCGGAGTCGAGCGGCTCGCCCACCTCGATGGCGAGGAACGTCTCGGCGTCGTCGCCTTCGGAGCTCAGCTCGAGCAACCAGCCGGTTTCGTCGTCGATGCAGACGCGCGCGCTGTCGACACCTTCGAGGTCTTCCTCTTCCAACTCGCCGCCCATCTCCTCGGCGATGTCACCGAAGCCGCCGAGCAGCGCGGACGCGTCCCAGTCGTAACACGTGGCGTTGCGGCCTGCGATCTCCTCCTCGGAGGTGTCGACGCCGGCCAGGTCCTCTGACTGTTGCGCGATGCCCTCGCCGATCGCCGCGAAGAACGTGAGCCCGATCGTCGCCAGTTCCTCCATGCCTTCGGGGATCGCCTGGCACGTCGGTGCGTCAGTGTCGAGACCGTCACACGAGAACGCGCCGTCGGGGCTCGAAACGAACACGCTCGACGTACCCGTGAAGATCGCGGTCCGACCTTCGCCATCCTGCGAGTAGGTCGTCGTCTCCTCGTCGCCGCTCATCTCGTACGTGATACGGATGCGGGCGCTCGACTGGCGTTCGACGAGGTCGGCCAGTTCGTCGTCCATCTCGTCGGTGATGTCGTCGCCGGAGTCGCCACCGGAATCGTCGCCACCGGAATCGTCGCCGGCTTCGGTCGCCGCGACGTCGTCGTTGTCGTCATCGCCGCCGCATGCCGCCAGACCCGCGGTGGCGAGCATGGCGACGAGGAACGTCGCGAAGAAACCTGCGCATGGAGTTGCTCCTGGAATTCGAGGGCCGGATTTTCGAGGGGTTGTGTGTCCTGTTCGGCGGTTACACCCCGAAGTAAAGGAACCCGTAGCCCTCGTCACGGAACGTGAGACCGGCCTCGCGGAGCAGTACGTCCCAGTCGCCCGTGCACGTCGGGTCGGTCTCTTCCATGCCGTGGTCGGCTACCAGCACGAACGCGCAGTCGTCGACTGCTCCGGCCCGCTCCAGCGCGGCGAGGACTTCGCCCAGGCGCCCGTCGCTGTCACGGAGCGAGGCGGCCGCAATTTCGGAGTGCGGCCCGCCTTCGTGCATCGCGGCGTCGGTCAACGTGAAGTTGCACCACAAGAATCGGGGGACGGGGTAGTACTCGTCGCGGTAGTCGCCGCTCAGAATGCCCGTGGCCTGCTCGACGCCCATGTGGTCGACGATCGACGACCACGAGTAGTCCTTCGACGGGCGGACGAACCGCTCGGTCGTGTGCGGCAGACCTTCGGGGCTCGTCGGAATCGGCGGCACTTCGCCGCGGCGGAAGAAGTCGAACGTCGAGTAGTCGGCGCCCGTGTCGCACGGTTCGTTCACCGACGCGGTGAACGCGTCGGGCCACGTGCGGTGCACCGCATCGTGGATCGTCTCGATGCCGGGTGTGAGGTGGTCCATCGCGGTCGGCCATGTCGCCGACGAGTTCGTGATGACCTGCTCGCCTTTGGCCCGGTCGTACCACGCGTTGTGCAGGATCCCGTGGTGACCGGGATGCGTGCCCGTGATGATCGACGTGTGGTTCGCGAGCGTCACCGTCGGCAGCGACGCCATCGCGCCGTGGCCGAACGCCATGCCCATCTCGATCAGGCGCGCGACGTTCGGGAGTTCGCCGCGTGCGGCCATGTCGTACATGACGTTGGCGTTGGTGCCGTCGAAGAGGAACCCGACGACGTGCGCCGGTCGTTCCGACGCGTCGATGACCTCGGTAAGAGCGCGGCCGTCCTGGCCGGCGAGGTACGTCCCGTCGTCGCGCGGCGCACAGCCGAGCAGCGCGGCGATGGTCGGCGCGACGTCGACGAGTCGGGCCGCGTGCGGGAACATGCCGAGTTGCTTCACGCCCTTGCCCGCGACGACCATCGGCGCGCGCGCCTGGATGATGCCGATCGATCCGTGCTCACCGCGGTGGCCGCCCTGGTCCTCCCAGTTGTGCGCGGCGGAGTGGATCACGCACAGGTCGGGTGCGGCGGGGGAGTCGAAGAGCTGCGCCGTCTGTTCGTACGCGTGCGGGTACGAGTTGTCGCGCCGGTGCGGGTGGAGCTGCTGCCGCTCGGCCGGCAACGGCGCGAAGCGGTCGGTCGCTTGCTCGCCGATCGGGTTGCGGCCCTCGGTGGCGACGATCTCAATGGCTCCCTCACTGCGCCGTCCGTGGCTCCGCTGCGTCCGCACGTCCTCGATCTCGCCGTCGTCGGTGCGGCGGAACGAGACCCGGCCGTCGTGCGAGAGCGCTTCGTAGACGCCGTCGCGGCGGGTGAGCACCACGTCGACGATGGGCTCGAGGGCGGAATCGAGCAGGATCTCGAGGGCGGCGTCGACATCGGCCCGATGGGCGTCGGCGACCTCGTGACCGGGGCGGGCGGCAGCAGTCGTCACGGCCCGAACGTACCCCTCGTTTCCGCTCTTGGCACCTGCGGCGCCGGGCCGCTTGCCCCCCCTCGGCGCTGGTGCGTGGTTCGGTCGTCCTGGCCTCGGCCAGGATCAGGCCTTGGACCAGGTGCTAACCTCTGCCGTTCCTCTGATGTTGGCCCAGGCGCCTCCGCGCCAGGCCCTCTCGCAAGAAGAAGGCAGTTTTTCTCGTGCGCACGTTCACGCCCCGACCCGGGGACATCACACGCCAGTGGCATGTCATCGACGCCGACGGCGCGATTCTCGGCCGGCTCGCGACCGAGGTCGCCACGCTGCTGCGGGGCAAGCACAAGCCGATCTACGCGCCGCACGTCGACACCGGCGACCCGGTCATCGTGTTCAACGCCGCCAAGATCGCCGTGTCGCCTCGCAAGGCGAAGGACAAGCTCTACCACCGCCACTCCGGTTACCCGGGTGGTATCCGTACCGAGTCGCTCGAGCACATGCTCGCTCGCAACCCCGAGAAGGTCATCCGGCTCGCGGTGAAGCGCATGCTGCCCAAGGGTCCGCTCGGTCGCCAGATGCTCAAGAAGCTCAAGATCCATGCCGGTCCGACGCATCCGCACGGGGCGCAGCAGCCGAAAGAGCACAAGCTGCCCGACCGCTCCTACGCGCGCACGACCGGCTGAGAGGGAATCAACACGTGGGTAAGCCCCTGATCCAGACGACCGGCCGCCGCAAGGAAGCCGTTGCCCGAGTGCGGCTGCGGCCCGGCACCGGCAAGATCGTCGTGAACGGTCGTCCGTTCGCCGAGTACTTCCCGATCCTCACGCACCAGGTGATCGCCAAGGAGCCCCTGCGGCTCACGCAGACCGAAGAGGTCTACGACGTCGAAGCAACGCTCGACGGCGGTGGCGTGAGCGGTCAAGCCGGTGCGATCCGGCTCGGCATCGCCCGAGCGCTCATCGCGCTCGACCCCGACTGCCGCGGCGCCCTCAAGAAGGCCGGGCTCCTCACGCGTGACGCACGCGAGAAGGAACGCCGCAAGTACGGCCTCAAGAAGGCCCGTAAGGCACCGCAGTACTCGAAGCGGTAGCGCGGCGCGCCGTGCTCCGGTTCGGCACCGACGGTGTACGCGGCGACGCGGACGCCGACCTCACTTCACCGCTTGTCGTCGCGCTCGGTCGCGCCGCGGCGCGGGTGCTCCGTGCGGACGCAGCGGAGGCACGGACGGCGCAGCGAGGGAGCCATACGTACGGAACCGAGCGGTTCTTTGTCGGGCGCGATACCCGACCGTCCGGTGAACGCATCGAACGAGATCTTGCGGCCGGCCTCGCCCTCGAAGGGGCGCAGGTCGTTTCGCTCGGTGTCGTGCCGACTCCCGAGACCGCGTACGTCGCGCAGCGCGAGAACGCGCCCGCCGCGGTCATCTCCGCCAGTCACAACGTGTGGACGGACAACGGCGTGAAACTGCTCGCCGCGGGCGGCAAGAAGCTCACCGACGACGTCGAGCAGGCGATCGAGCGCGAACTCGAGTCGCTCGTCGCCGACACCACCACACCGCCGGTGCCCACGTACGAGAAGGCCGACCGGACCGACGACTACCTCGCCCACCTGCTCGGCGCGCTCGACGGTCGCCGGCTCAACGGGCTGGCCGTCGTGCTCGATTGCGCCAACGGCGCGGCGTACAAGGTTGGGCCGAAGTTGTTCCGCGACGCGGGCGCGCAGGTGACGGTCTTGCACGCCCTGCACGACGGGCGCAGCATCAACGACCAATGCGGTTCCACGTACCCGCAGTCGCTCCAGGAGAAGGTGCGCGCCAACGGCGCCGACATCGGTCTCGCCCTCGACGGCGATGCCGATCGCGTCATCGCGATCGACGAGACGGGCGAGATCGTCGACGGTGACCAGATCATGACGGCCCTCGCGCTCGACATGCACGAGCGCGGCGGGTTGCCCAACAACGCGATTGCAGTCACGGTGATGTCGAACCTCGGACTCCGGCGCGCGCTGGCCGCCGCGGGCATCGGCATCGTCGAGACCGCGGTCGGCGACCGCAACGTGCTCGTCGCGCTGGCCGAACACGGCCTCGCGCTGGGCGGAGAGCAGTCGGGGCACGTGATCCTCCCTCAGCTCGCCACGACCGGCGACGGACTACTCACCGGGCTGTTGCTGTGCGACCTCGCCGTGCGGCGGGGGGTCCGGGCCTCGGCGCTCGCGGCCCGGATGCATCGTCTGCCGCAGGTCCTCGACAACGTCCGGGTGCAGAGCAAAC
>Ga0163150_10005346_pt1 | contig 16467 bp, 13 predicted proteins | sample OliLakLV19P2IB_FD_148628 | JGI IMG/M metagenome (GOLD analysis project Ga0163150, IMG submission 148628) | Freshwater microbial mat bacterial communities from Lake Vanda, McMurdo Dry Valleys, Antarctica - Oligotrophic Lake LV.19.P2.IB | ecosystem: Environmental > Aquatic > Freshwater > Lake >...
GATCAGCAGCGTTATAAATTGCCCACGCCATCGCTCCAGCGCCACCGCCTGCTCCGCCCTTCGCGACGACCGCGGTCGCGAGAGATGCTCCAGCCCCACCGCCACCGCCAGCCCCCCACAATCGGACGGCCACGAGGCGAGGCGTGAACGATGTAGGTTTGTTCCAGTTTACATTCGAGGTGAATGTCTGAATGTCCGAAGCCGTGTTCGGATTCATGATCTGCCATCCGTTTTCCGCAGTGTAAGCCACGCCATTCTGCGGGTTGATCGTAGCCTTGAACATATCCACTTCAGTCGTCCCGTCGGTGTGCGATACCGTCACGTTGTTGGCCGCAGATGCGTGATCGTTATAAATCACACAGTGTTTTAGCACACGATTAGTAGCTGCCGCCGGCGATCCCACGATGGTTGTGGTCGCTGCCGTGGAAATAATAGTATTCGTCCGGCTCGGAGTAACAACTGTAGTTGTACTATCGACCCAAGTCGCGTGAACGTGTACCGTCCCCGCGTCCGAAGTAGTGAGCCGCAAAAGGTCTGAAGTGGAGGAGAGAATTATCATTTTCTAAATCCCATTGAAAAGTAATGTGCCGTTACGCGATCCGCCATCGCTGCTGGCTCCTGATCCTCGATGAACAGGATCGTGTGTTTTAGATATATGCCTGTATGTAAGTACCCGGTTGCGTCGAAAGAGCCGGAGGTCAGGAGAGCACCCGAACGTCTCAGGAGTCTATACCCTACCGATGTGATCGTCGAAGAGGCAGAAGCATTAGCTTGCCTCCTCAGCCGTTTGAGCCCGGAGGAAGCTACGGTCACGGCTCCCAAAAACGAAACTGTGGTTCTTACTAGCCGTCTTCCGGTAGAAGCAGTAGATACTACGCCGCTCCAAGTTGCCGTTTGACGTAAAAGCTTACGTCCTGCTGTGGAAACGGAAACTGAGGCAAGTATCGTAGTGCTGCGCCTGAAGAGGCCCCTTCCAACTGCCGATGCCGTTATAACGTTGGCTACTGTGGACGTCCTTCGCAGAAATCTACGTCCGATTAAAGCGGACAGCGACAAGGAGACACTAGAAATCGCAGAACTTCTCAAACGCTTACGTCCCACGCCGGAAGTAGTCGCGCTAAATGTAAATACCGAACTCCTCCGCAGAGTACGTCTTCCCGAGGACGTCAGTAAGGCTGAAGTCAAAGCGGTAGCTGTAGCTCTTGCTCGCCGTAATCCTGAAGAGGAAATCGTAAGCGAAAAAGCCGAACTGGAATTCCTCCGTAAAAGAACCCTCCCCGTAGATCCTGTTGTTACGACCGCAGTAGGGGAAGCGTCTCTTCGAAGTAACTTACGGCCTATAGACTCGATAAAACTGTTAAACGCAATCAGGATAGGCGAACCACGTATCTGTCCCAAGCTGGTAGCCTCGATGACGACGTCGAACGTAAGCAGCGCGTTTCTTCTTAATAGTCGCCGAACGTCTCCAGTTACGGAAACCGTACTGGAGACACTAGCAGAACGTCTGATCCTGCGTATAACGGTAGCGAAGAACTGTCCGTTAAAACCGAAAGCGGCCGTCAAGCTGACTATTCTTGAAGGAAGCGGAGTAACTAGGCGGACAAGTGTCCTACTGGTAAGTATCCGAGCAGACGACTCCGTAATGACCAACCGCGCAGTAGTCAGCTGCGAAGATAACTTGGTAATTTTAGCGGATAGACTCACGGACGTGGAAAGCTACTGAGTGGATTAAGCGAACGTGACCGAAATAGCGGCGGCGTCGAAAATAAGCTGATCGGTATTTCCGACAATTACAGACGAGCCGAGAGCTTTGATCGACGAAATGGCATTACCTACGGTGAGGGCATCGTATACGGCAAAATGCGTTACAGTTCCCCACGGAGCTGTCGCTTGAGGGTAGGTAAGTTGCGCCGAATTCGTGAACACTCCGTTGGTAGGAGCGCCGAAGGTGATGGCTTGGCGAGCATACGCCGTACCAGAAGTAGAAACTTCGGTTCCGGAAGCCGCTTCGGAATCGGAAACTGCAGTGAACATCGCAAGGTAGACTGCGGCAGGCGAAGTCATTGAGGTGTTACGGAGTACGTGATTGCCGATGGCATTCTCGGCATAATTGGATAAGTCGGACATGATTTAGTCGTTTAAAATTAAGTACCTAAGTCTGGAGAAATATCAATGGAAAGGTACCCTTCTGACGGGTACGTTGTTGGATTGCCACCGGGAGCTATAACTCTCCACTCAATGAACAGTCGTCCGGCAAGGGCAGAATGGTTCGACGTTGTAATGAACCGAACTCTCCCATCGGTCGGTGCTCCCACGATAGAGCAGACAGCTGTCTGTACTATCCAAGTTTTACCGTGCCTCAGAATGGCAGTCACAGTGCAACCGGTCAGGTCAGGCAGAGATCCGGACAGAGAGTTCGACAGTATGGCCTCGATAACGTGCCCTATGTCTCCTCTTTTTATAGTAAATGAAGCAGTTGCACTCATAGGTTGAATGGACTTATTCGAGAAATTAAACGTTTAATTTCGTAGAATTACCAATAACGCGCAGTATATTTGTGTCCGGTCGTTACTCCGATCAAGCTCAACTTATCGATAGGAACGTACAGCCCCGGAGTCTCGTAGAGAGCCATTGCAGGAATACGAACGCACCCGGTTCCATCTATCGCGGCCACTGTACTATCGGAGAACCAAAGGTCAGCCGAGGGATGATTGTTGAAAATACTGAAACCGGTAGATGGACGCTGGCCGGCGCAGATGAACTGTGCTGTTCCGCCCAGAGTAATAGTGCCGTCATCGGAATACGCTTGCGCAGAACCGCCTGAAATTTGAAATGTAGCCATCGTAGTGGTGTGTTTAAACGGAAAAAGAGGAGCCTTTCGGCTCCTCTTTTATTTGAAGTGGGGACTGCTTACGGGAGAGGGCGTACGATAAGTACGCCGGAGATACTACCTGCATTTGCAGAATCGACTGTCTGCCGAAGAGACAACGTAGCGGCCGTCCTAACATCGGTGGCTACGGGAACGATTGTCTGGATCTTTCCGGTAGCCGTCACCGAGTTAATAGCCGTAGGAGCCGTCAGTAAAGAGGCTCCGGCTCCGGCGGTCGCAGTACGTAGGTCGAGAGTGGCTACGGCGAGCGTTCCGGCTGCTCCCACGCCTACTACGACCAGAGCGAGCGGTACGTATCGGGCAAACGGCACGGCGATAGCTGCTATGTCTGCAACTACAGATCCCGAAGCGGACAAAGCGACCGCAGTGAATGGAATGCAGATGCCGGCATAGAGCAGCGCATTGTTCGCGTTGGTCTCGGCAGCATCGTGCGGGATGGCTAATGGATTTCTGACAATGGTAATTGGAATCATGACGATTGATTTATTAGGTTTGAGTTACTGTTGGACGTGGAGCGAACTGCCGGAAAAAACGTTCTCATCGGCTACGTGGCATCGAGTACCCGTAGCACTCGATGAACCTTCGTAAATTAAACGTTTAATTTTCTGCTACTTACGACTTGATCTGATCTTATACCTGACTATTTGGCCGTGTAAAGAGAATAATTAGATTTAATTACCTTCAGGAGAAGGCGATAGGGCGGATGAAATTTCCGTTCCTGTCTTCGTTGGAGATGTCGCATTCTTGATCTTATCTTCGACGGACCGGAGGAGTGCTTGAATGGCAGCCTGCTGTCCTTCGAAGAAGACTAGCTCCAATCGCTTAATCGCAACTTTATCGGCTAACTGTTTCTCTGCATCTTTCAGCTCGTTGACTGTGATCATTTTTTACCTTAAAATCAAGGAACGTAAGGAGAGTCCAAGACTGTGACTGTGCCGTTCTGGTTTCGAGTGAATGCGAACTTCGGTAGCTTGATATGAGCCTTAGGATCTTTGCCTTCGACAATGCATCGCTCGACGATAAAGTCGGTCAGTGCTCCGTGTTCGTCGAATACATCCGCTGCTTGCGTCCCCAGCGAGTCACATACTGCCTGCGGTGTCGCGTGCGGGTTGTTCCATACGGTAGTTATGCCGTCGTGCTGGGTACTTAGCATGGTATTCCAACAGAGCATGGATATGCTGGTGAGTGAACTCAACGCCTGAGAGGCTGAGGTCTTGGGAGGAGTTTCGAGTTTTGGCATTTTTAGATTAGGTTTTTAGTTATAATTACAGTCTTATGCTCCGAGGAGACCGTGTCCCGCTGAGGCGTGCAGGTCATGCTTTAAAGCGTTTACCTGCTCCGCGAGATCGACGAGCGTAATTGTCCCGGGCACAAAGTCTCCGCGTGCTGTGGCCCCGGTCGGTGCAGTCCACCCCGGCTCCTGTGCTCCGAGTATTTTGACGGTTTGACGGTAATAGTCGCCGGTCAAACGGTCGATTAAAGCCGTCTGCGTGGCTCCATTGTAGACGCGAAAGTTTACGCCCTTCACATCGACCGCAGATCCGGTCGTCCATTGAAATTCGAAATCCGTGCCTGCCCCATTCAAACCGGAGAAGCCGGCTCCTGCCATTACGAAAGCATCGTCCGTTTTGAGAGTATTTGCGGCAGATCTGTAGAGGTTGGTGTCGCCACCGATGATAATAGTACCGGCAAGCGCAATGCCTACTCCGTACGATGTGGTTTGTCCCGCGGAATTACTGACGGTTATTAGTCCGCCGAAAGTTCCGCCGCCAAGCGAATACGCTCCGACCTCGACGTAGGACGTGGCTCCGTTTTTTGCTTGAAAAGCAGTTGTGCCTGAGGTTGTTGTCGGGAAGGCGACATGCCGATTCGCGGTGTTTCCGATGGTCGTGCCGGTTGGGCTTGCCGAGAGCTGAGAGTCGCCCGTACCTGCGCGGAACTCTCCGCCCGTGGTAAGCGAGATAATTGCATTAATTGTGCCCGCTGTTAGCTTACCGGCGTCCAGCGTGACGATGTGCGCGTTGGTGATTACTGCGTTCGCAATGTTCGCCGATGACGCAATGATTTGATTCGCGCCCACCGTCGTGGCTGTGACTACGCCGGCAGCAATCGTTCCCGCAGTAACAGCATTCGCGGCGATAGTGCCCGCTGTGACTGCATTGGCTGCGATCTGGCCTGCCGCGATGGTGCCACTTAGGTCGCTTGTCGGAACTGCTGCCGTCCAAACGTTCGCAAGATTACGGTAGAGCTTTCCGTCAGTCGTGTTGAAAATAACCGATCCAACTGGGTAGGTCCCGTTCGGTAGTCCCGGATTCGATGAAATTAACTGAACCGGCCGTACATTCGTTCCGAAGTCATCGGCGTAAACCTTCTGCGAGACCTGGACCCACGTCGATCCGTCGTACCGATACAGCTCATTTTCAAGATCGGTGCGGAAGCAAAAGTCGCCCGCGACGATGATGCCGGTCGGGAACGCGGCTGCATAGAACGTTAGAGTTCCGGGCAAACGAGTAGGGGTAGACCATGTACCCGATATATTATCTGTCGCACCGTTAAAGTACGCTTCGCTGATATAGATTGCCTGGTTTGCAACCACTGCAGGGACTGTCGTTGTCCATCCGGCAGGGCTGTTAACTGCGGAGGGCGTCGAGGGCACCGTCGCCGAACTCTGGTAAATACGGACACGGTAGAAGCCGTTAGCTCCGGTAGGACCTGTAGATCCGGTAGGACCGGGTGCTCCGTTCTGCGCGAAAATCTGCGGAGCAGCCCACTCTCCCGTCAGGATGGTGTCGGTCGTTGCGGTCGATACGGCAAACGCTGTGGCCGTTGTGATGTATAGGGGATCGGTTCCTCCGGGTACGGTCTGCGTCCAGCTCCCAAGCGAGCCAGAAAGAACACTCGTCACGAAAGTATATGTCGTGGTGCCCGCCGGAACGCTTGGAAGTGAGGCAGCCCTTTGATACAGGTAGATCGGAGCAGTGTTATATGCATCGACGCCATCGGCTCCATCGACGAGAATTTGTATCGGCGTGGCCCATTCGCCGGACGCGATGGTGTCGTTTGACGTGTTCGAGCTGGCCGTTGCCGCGCTCGCCCAGACGGGATCGCCCGAGACAATCGGGAAGCCGCGGTCCCACCCGTTATTGAGCCCCGTGATTCCTGCAGGTGAGAACGTGTAGGTTGCCGTTGCGCTCGGCAGCGTTGGAGATGTCGCCGACCGTTTGTAGATCGTTACGGTCGCGTTGTTGAGTCCCGCTGTTCCAGCTCCTCCAGCTATTCCATCGAGAGCTTTAATCCAATGCCATTTCGATTGTACGAAGGTCGCCGTGCCTTCCAGTTCGATTTTATACTCGGAGTCTCCCGTAAGTGCCGAGACGGTATTCAGCTCGATCTGGAAACCGCCCGAATACGTTGTCGCGCAATTCGTATCCGCGATCCTTAATACTCGGAATTGGCCCGCACCGGGAGCGCTACCGGTAGCTGTAAGAGCGGTAGGTCCTCTCTTGGCGGAGAAGGACGTACTCACTCTCCCGCCCCCGCCTAACTCTCCAGCTTTCGCGCTTCCCGCGCTGTCGCACTGAACTATAGCGGACTCCATCGTTAAACTAAAGGAGTAGCCGTCATTACCTGAAGATCCAGCCACACCTGCTAACGATTTAGTGACCGTGAAGACTTTATCGTAGTCCGTTCCTGCATATACTGCCCGTAAGGTTATCGAAGTAACGTTCGTAGCGTTCGAAAGTGAACCGGAAGCTGTGAACGAGTAGTTCGCTCCCGTAAAACTTCCTGTGACCGCATCCGGGTTGGATACAATCGAGAACGTACTCGATCCGGTAACGTCGGTTGCTCCGTTAAAAACTTTGAACGTACCACTTGCCCCGCTCCACGAGGATACGATTCCCGTAGATCCTGCGGGAACGGTATGCGCCTCGTTCGTCAGATACGCTGTTATGGAGTTATCTCCTCCGGTGACTTTATATAGCGTAATTGTATCGCTACGGGACACTACGCCTTCGGTAGCTGTTACTCTGTAGCCCTGTGACGAACCGGCAAAAGACCCAAATGCGATTGTCTGGGTACTTCCAGTTCCGGCGAGAGTCAGCCAAGTGACTCCGTCGGTATCCAGATAGTCCCATGAATACGTTGGCGTACCGTATCCGAACGGGGTAGCGGTAAGTAGTATCGTTGCGGGAGCGAAAGTAGCTAAGGAATTTGCGCGAGTGAACGCTGTATCGTTAGCAACTAAGGTAACGAACTGCGCTCCAGACGAAGAGCCTAGAACTTGACTGACAGGTCCGTAGCATTTCGCTCCTGCGAAACCGAACGTATCGAGCAGTGCATACGCGAAGTAGAAAGTTCCAGCTTTGAGAATAGCTTGAACTTTAGTATCCGTTCCTAAGTAAAGAAGCATTCCGGTATTCCCTACAGGTTCGTAGGGAACCAACGCTGCACTTTCGGGTAGTGCCCCGTCGGTAAGCCGGATAGCGGTAAGTGCCCATGACGGGGAAGTAGAAACCCAAACTGCCAATCCACTGAAGTCGGGACTCGTAGGGGCTACGTATTCAAATTGAACCAACGAACCCTGTGCGGAGATTACAAATTTCGCAGCATCGTGGGTAGGCGGAGAGACACCTAGCAGAGGTGTAGGATTGGTCGCTGTGAATGACGCTTCTGCCGAAACATTATCGCGAAGAGACACCGCCGCGACTTTAACGATTACCGAACGAAACGGCGCTCCACTCGAAATTCTATAATTGAGTTCGTAGTCGAAATCAAAATATGGCTCGGTTTCGATACTACTATAAAGTAACGTACTAGGTGCTGCCGAACTATAGATACGTACCCGGTACCCTTTGAGGAAAGGGTTATTGGCTATGTCTGTCTCGGAAACGGTATCTGGAGAATTAATACCGGGAGTAAACGACCATACAAATACCGCATTAGCTCCGAAGAACTCGGCTCCTCCGCCCTCTAATCCTAGACCTGTGATCGTTCCATTCGCGAGTGGATCTTCGACAATAACGATGGAGCCTGTCAGTGACGCCGAAGGGCGCTCCAATGTGCTGAACGCGATAACGCGAACCGTGTAGGTACCCTCTACGAGGATCCCGAAGCTGATCGAGTTGGCCGAAGTATCCCCTGCATCGGTCCATTCGCCGTTCGCTAACCTATAGGACACTCGATAATAACTTAACCGGAGATCGCCAGAATGCGTCCACGAAGCGGTAATTCGCCGTTCGGTATTTTCGGGAACGGAAACGTACTGAGTCGTTAAAGTGAGATTCGTCGGAGGAGCCACATAGGCAGCGCCTACGAGAGGAGAGTCCGGTGGAAACTCAAGCGGAGTGTCGAAGTCGATATAATTATGCTTCGACTCGTTGTACTTTACCGCAGTGATCCGGAACCATGGCTTTTCTGCCGAGGTACATGATAGAACTTTGTAGATCGCTGGAACGTTATCTGAAATTGAAACCGCCCACACCCCTCCGATCAAAGGAATGTCGCTCCCCACTAAATCCGGAGTAAATGTAATTACGGTAGCGGAGCTGACCGGAGCGTTCGTAATCGAACGAGAAAGTAGTCCGCCGTTTTGAGAAACGCAGTAAAGAGTGTAGGTCTTCCCGGAAATGATTTCTACGCCAGCATCCAACGTTACCGTGGTTCCAGCACTTGCAGTCAGTCTTCCAAAGAGACGTTCGACCGCTCGTACAGGGTCCGATATGAACACTAGCTGTCCTAGCTCCAAGCGGTTAGCTCTTCCGGCGGTATCGAACTGAACCAGCTCCGCTTCATAGTTATCGGAATAGATCATCGCTCGTGCAGCACGTCTTGCTTGCCCCGGAGAAGATCCGCCGAAGTTAACTATGCTCTTCTCGATAACGCCGTTAGCTGTGATCAAATCGTCGTCTTCGACCAGTAGTGGGGTCGATTCCGAGAAGTTGTCCGGGTCGTTGTAATACGATACGACGCGGTTCGTGCGAGTATTAGCCGGAGTTCCCGCGTACACAAAGTTGCCGTTCCGTACATTGGCGGGTCCGAATACGTCGATAGGAGTCATCCCAGATCGGTCTTGTGCAAACCGAACGGTACTGGACGACCAATAGGATATTCCCCGGAAAACAGACGCGAGATTGGCTAAGACTTTGATCGCCTGTTCCTGAGTCTGCAGCAGGAGATTACAGGTCATCCGAGGCTCGAAACCTCCTCTACCATCTGGAACCGATCCATCGCAATACTGCGCGATAGAATAAAGCTCGTACTTGTCTATCGAAGATGCAGGAAGGTAGTCGCCTAATCCGTCAACGACATCGATGCATAGATCGTAGTAAACCCATGCGGGATTATTCGACCAGTCCGTTTTGAAAGTCCCATTCCAGACCCCTGCGGTCGTTCCCGGCCCTGAAGATGCGTACGTCCGAGCATACGGATCGTAATTAGCCGGAATCCTGATAAGCTTCAGATCGAGATGGTTGATCGTCTCTGGAACGTTGTTGAACGTTTTGGCATCGAACGAGTATCCGATATGCGCGACCTTGGGATACCGTAGCTTGGTGTACTTGACTTCAGCGTACAGGCTCCAATAAATCTTGTTTATCGTTGCTGCGCTAACGGAGTCCGGCGTCGTTCGACGAACTCGAACTTGCCACGGTCCGGTACCGTAGACAGACGACTCGCTGGTCAGTAATATTGGAACCTCAAACGTGTAAGGGGAAGTACATTTTCCGGTAATCGTACCCTGTTTGGCTATTTTCCAGTTAGCATTGTACTGCCTAAAAGTTACAGAAAGACTTGCGTTGGTAGTAGTTGGGTCTTTCGAAACAGAGAAAAACGACAGTGCTGGGTTGACGTTTACGTTAACGGCGGTACATGTAGTGCCGGAGGGAATACCGGACGCTACGACCTCCGATCCGACTAGAACGGAGTCTCCGGCTACCAGAGAAGCACACCCTATGTTCCTATTCGCAGTAGCCATGTCGCAAGGATTCCGTACAACAATGACTGCGCTCATGTTGTACGGTCTGACTTCTACGATATAGCCTGCCGTACTTCCGTTAAGAGCGCCCGTTGTCTGATCCTGCGACGTGAACTGAGGACAAAGAATAGATACTCGAATCTCGTCTATATCCGTGCCGGTTACTGTGCGGATAGAATTAAGACTGGAGGCTGTGATCTCTACGTTGGGGCCTTCGTATAACGTAACTACCCCGTTGTAGCCGGGGAGCGCCGCCTGCGAGGAGTCTCCGAGGTTGAGATGAACGGCAAATCCGTTAAAATTATAGGTATCGTCTATGTTCTGTACTGGAGTCCTATCGACATATGTTGACTTAGCTCCATCGACCAGTCCTTTAATCGGACCCGCACATAGAACCTCTACCAGTTTAGCTGTCTGAACAGACAGTAAAGTGTTCGGGCTCTCGGAGGGTGCCCCGGACGAACCTGAGCTTTTCTTAGACCCCTTGACTGGCGGAAAGGTTACTTTCATTCGAAATTAAACGTTTAATTATGGAGGTGGAGAATCACCGACTGTAGGGAGAACTGGAACCGCGAGTGTAGGAGGTACGTACGGATTGCCCGGAGTACCCGGAGCCCCAACTCCACCACTAGGAATCCATCCCCAATACGGAAGATCGGAATTTAATCCGTCCATTGAGTCGTTAGGTGCTCCGCCGATGTACGTTCCGTCTGCAGCATAGTTATCGTTCCAAGGAATCGAGCTGTTTACGAGGTCGGTTGAAACTGGTATTCCGCCGATATGAAGTCTCCCGTAGCCTACGGGAAGGGTTACTCCCTGCATGGTCGATCTGGACGGGCCCCCAAAAAGATATGACCGACTGTCGTCCTTGTTTCCGGTATAGCCATCGCCCGAAGGAGTGGCTAGTAAAGTAGAGACACCGCCTAAAACCATACTTACGCCGGTATAGAAGAAGAAAGCGGATCCCGTAGCTTTTCCAGCTAGGATAAGAGACAGACCCGCTTTAGCGCCGGCTCCTCCATCTGCGCCAGCCACCCAGATCGAAGCGGCAATAAGGACTACGCCTAGAATTAGCTGAAACGTTCCTGCCCTCTTAGACCCCATAACTATGGGGCGAATATGTACCTCCTGAGTGGCGGGAAGGTTCAACTGGTTCTCGCTGAGAACTCCCGCTTCCGTGGACACTCGGTAAGCCACTCCACGCCTAGCTGAACTATTCAAGTACCCACGCAGCTCGGGCTTTAAATAGCAAAGAGCGCGTATCACCTCAGATACGCGCTCGACGTCCAGCGTCCAAACCGTGGTGAATTGCTTACCTATCGCTCCGTGGAGATATACCGTAGTTATCATGTGATTAAAGAGCTGTGTCTGTAGGTCCCGGTAAGAAATCTAGCGAACTGGACTAGGCTGTCGTATTTCGAGAGTCTTCCGTAGAGATGATGCAGCATAGTTCCATCGCCAAGTGCTATCGCTGCATGGTTCGAGACTCTGCTTCTGATTTTAAACAAAAGAAGATCGTGCCTCTTTACCTCTGTAATAGGAACGAATCCCGTTCCAGCGAGGTTGTCTTCGTAAATATTCTGCCCCTTTTCCCACCAGCTGTCCTGCCTGAAGAAGTTAGGAAAAACAATACCTAGCTCTCGACTGTAATAGTCTCTGATTAAAGTGTAACAATCGACTACTCCATGCTGAAACATCCTTCCAGTGTAGGGAAGGTCAATCTTTCCCGCATGATGCATGGAGATTGAGCGCGTATTAGGGAAGCCTACGCAGATGTAGGTGTACTCGGTAGCTTCGGAGGCCGCCAGATCCGTATCGGTCAACCCGGAATCCGAATCGGGATGCGAATGGTATACAGCTACAATCGCTCCCATCTTAGCGGCCTTAGCTTCGTCGCTGGGAGCGATCTCGAAGTCTATATACGGATTTCTTGCGACGTTAGCGCACGGGCAAAGGAAAACTTCACCGGAAACTTCCAGAACAAAACCACAGGCTTCTTTCGGATAAGCTATCTTTGCTTGCTCTACGATTGACCCTATCAATACGTCTGTTGGATTCAGGCTCATGTAGTTGGTAGCCGCTTTAGGCCAGGAAATCCCCCGAAAGGAAGCTCTGCTCCCGACCCGTGAAGTGCTTTGCAGAAAGAAAGCTGCTTAGGACAGCCCGCGTATGCCCAATGCGTAGTCGATGTGATTGGAGTAAGTGTGGGAACCGAAATCTTAGATATGGCAAGTTTCCGAGGACTCCCGTCGTCGAATCGAGTAATCACGACACACTTACCTGAAACATACGCGGATGCTACGTTGTGGTCGGGAAACGGAGGAACGTCCGCAGTAACGGGAAGTACTAGTCCTTCTTTTGTGAACAGCGGAACACCTACATGCGCACAGGTGTTCGGTTCGCGATAAGTGCTGCCACACGAGAGCTGCATGGTTCGGCGAGGAAGCATGATGTTCTCAAGGTCGGTAAGGCCGGCAAACTCAAGATCCACTAGATCCTTTCCCTCGGATACTTTCCTATAAAGGTAATGAGTATCTTCAGGTAGTACCTGATTTGGATCGGCAGTGAGATTGACTCCTCCGACAAAGTTTACCGCATCTAGGAACCGCGTAAACGTTCTACGCCTGATTAGTTTAGCTCTGAGAAGATCGTTGAAATTGAGAGCGAGGGAGGTGAATAGGCGTAACGTGTTACTAACACGTACACGTACACGAGGGATAGGACCTGTAGAGTCCTTGTCGTATCCAGACACTTCGATTGCATATTTATTGTAGGTTACTCCATTGAAAACAACGGAGCCGCCTAGCTCGTTGGTTCCGTTATGGAAGTAATAAACCTCTGGCGAGACGAGATCCTCGGGCGTTGCGTTAAATTCAAAAAGCTCTATCTCTGCGTCGGGAGATAATGACTGTAGCTGAATGTCGATTGCGGGCATTGAAAATTAAACGTTTAATTATTTAAGCTGCTCTTTCCATGAACGTCGCTCTGATTGTGTACTGATCGTATTCGACAAACGACTCCCGCCAAGACTCGCATACCCACTTTCGCAAAGTATCTCCCGGAGCGGTCCAGTCGAAAGGAATAGTGCCTTTGTGCGCAACAAGGAAGGCGTCAATCGTATTCCGATCTACCAGAGGTATGCGGGTAAATATAAGAGTATGAACTCTAAGGAGACTGTTGATACCGTTGGGTTGCGCCATAACGTACCCGTCCCCAAATTCAGCTTTGAGAATGTTAGGCGACGAGTCTCTCTCTAACGGATAGGTCGGAGATATTGAGGGGAAGACGGCCATTGGATTATGCGTTTAGAGGAGAGAATCTGCCACCTGGACGGCTCTCGCTGTCGAGCCGCTCCGTAACGTAGGTTTCTGTCATTTCCGCGATCAACTTGCCTAGTCCAGCGAATACCTCTTCCTGATTGGAGTTAGACGATGACGTGGTTCCTCCGCCTGTCCCGCTATAGTTTACCACGACATTGACGCTGATCGGACTCGACCCTCTTTGTCCACTGTACATTCCAGCGAGGGGAGTAACTAATCCTCCGTCGGCATACCCAGGATATGATCCAGACCTCATTCGATCGAGGTTAGACACACCGATACGTGCAACCGCCTCCCGAGGAAGTACATATTCGTCTCGGTGAACTAATCCGGCTACTTCATACTTTCCTCCGCTTCCGGTATAACCGCCTTGGGCAAAAGTCCCCTGAGCGTTCCCTGTTGCACCGTAATTGATTGCCCCGATATTACTGGCACTTCCTCTTCCGACGAATCCACTGAAAGCACTGAAGGCTAGATTGAGCAAGGACTCTGCAGCCTTCTGAGCGAAGATTCGCTGAATAGCCGAAGCGATGTCCACGGCGAACTGCCGCATGGCTTGACCTGCGTTATTGATATTCGAAGTAGTCGTTACGAACGCTTGTGCAAGCGATCCCTTGATCGCCTCCCCGGCTGCTTGGCCGACTTTCATGAAGTCATAAAGCTCCTCCTTGGCTGTCCGGATTCCAATCGTAAGCCCGTCATAGAACCCGTCGAGAGACATTGACCTAGCAATAGACTCCTGCTCTCCCTGTAGGGCCACGATCTCCTGCATGATCTTTACCCGCTCGGAGTCGGCGGTTCCGGCTTCTCGAAGGAGGCCGTTAAGTATTCTCTGATTTCTAACAAGAATCTCCGAACGTGAAGCTTTAAGGTCTTCCGGATTATATCCACCTTTAGACGCAGTGAGTCCCGATTCCGTCAGTATACGTTCCGCATTGGAACCTGCTGTCAACGTACGCGGATCGAACGATCCCCTGCCTAGAAACCCCAAAGAGTCACTCACAGTCGAGGATAGTATATTCCGGTTTCCGGCTCTCGTAGAGTCGGCATTAGTGCTCCTGTCGATAGCCGCTCTCGCATCGTATCCTGCAACATCTTTAGCGAACACTGCAGGATCAAGTACCTTTCTCGATCTTTGAGCTAATAAAGTGGATACGTTGGCTATTTCACCGCTACGAATCGTTTCATTTCGATCTGAATCGAATTGAGAAACATCGACCCCTGAGGGAAGTGGGGCCGTGAACTTCTGATCTGAAACTCCGGCTATCCTAAGTAAGCTGTTGATCTTAGCTGTAGTATCTTGGAAGAGCGCAGTCGGAACTTCCTTTAGCCGTTCGATAGCTTGGACTGCTTGTTCCAGTGCAGACCTTGCGGGTGCCGACGCTACAGCACTGAGGCCCTCTTCTACTGCTGCTACCTGAATATCCGTAATTTTCTGGAGGTCGGTATTTGCAATGGTAGAAAAGAGTTTACGTTGGGTCTCGGTGAATGCTCCAGATTCCGAAAACTTACCGGCTATGGCCTGATACGACTGCTGTATTCCCCCGTTCCCCTCACGTAGAGAACTTACAAAATCTACGATAGACTTGTCCACACTGCCGTAAGCTTGCTGGAGAGAAGCGATAAACTCTTCGGTAGTCTGCACCACGTCCTTCCCTCCTATTCTAGTGGTCAACGTCTCCCGGACGACCGAATCCAGTGTAGCCTGCAGGTTCTGTACTTCGTCTAATGCGCGTTGTGTTGAAAGTAGGGAATCTGCGCGTTGCTTCGACGCATCTAGTGAGTCCGAATAAACGGGAATACCCGATGCGACCGAGGAAATACGGCTAGCTTGATTGAACCTGTCTACGTTAACCGCTTTAAGTAGAGTGCTACTGACTGCTAGCGGATCTTCCTCGTTTATATTCCCCACCTGCGCTTCTAGGACTGCTGCTCCTATGATGGGACCGTACTTAGAGACGATATTAGCGGCGGCCCCTTCCGTCAGGGACTGCTTTACCTGAAGGGCACCGTTCTTCAGTACAGTCATTATCTCGGACATGACTACGGGAATCTTTATGAACTCCACAAACGCCTCCGATATGGCGACTGGAGCTTTTGCCAGTTTATCGTAGAAATCGGATTCGGTTCCGAACTTCTCCTTGAAACCGGGGTTGCCCGATGCTGCGGTTATGAACCGTTGATTAGCAGGCGCAAAGAAACCCGACTGCGCCAACTGCTCCAACTGAAGATTGTAATTTCTCGATGTAAACTGATTGGTACGTCTAGGGCTGGTCGAGAAGGAACCGAAGTCGTTATCTCCGGCAGAGAGCGTTTGCCTCTTCCCAGAATCCGCTTTAACGAGAATATCCTCCAACGCTTTGTTTCTGTTAAAGGCAGCACCGAACGCTTCGACGCCGAAAGCTGACTTATAGCTTTCGGATAATTTACTTACCTGCAGAGGAGCAATACCGCTGCTCTGCAGCGTAGCTCCCGCTTGCTGAGGGTCTGTAAACTGGCGGATTGCGTTTGTAGACAAGTCCAGAGGAATCCCGCCGCTACTCAGGAAATTACGCTCCGAGCTGGTAAACTGATTTCCAGCAAGAATCGCAGAACCCTTTTCGAGATTCTCCGAAAATTCCTTCAACCCATCGTTTGCACCGAAAAGGTAGTTAGTAAGTAAGGAAATACCTTCTATTGCACCGTAGATCGCTACTCCGATGAGTGCTCCCTGACCTGCACTCTTGAGTATGCCGCTGGTAAACCTACCTACAGCGGATCCGGCTCTCCTTACGATCCCGTTCGACTGATCGGAGGGCAGCACTCCAGAGACTCCTGCGAAAGCGCCCAAGTTATCCCCCGTAGCGCCAAGTGCTCGTGCCGTTCCCGGATTTTTCCGAAGGAAAGCATCGTCTGCAGTGTATTGCGTCCTGATTCTATTCTCGATACCTGCCTCGTATCCCGGATACGCTCTTCCTCCTTTTCGGAAATTAGAGTTAAAAGTACCGAGTCCGGCTGCTACCGAACGTGCTTGAATTTGAGCTGGGGTCTCCCTGCGGCCGTCTACCTTCATCAAAGAGCCCTGAGCGGCATAGAAGTCGTTGAGCTGCTTCAAATACGCTCTGCGCTTTATCATCTCCTCGTCGAAGATACCTAGATCTTTTGCACGGCTACGTAGCACGGCGCTGTATTGAGAGAAATCGCTTCCTCCAAGTCCTCCCTGTTGAAGCGAACTGTGTACGGAGCCGGGAGACCGTTGACCGATGAATCCAGCTAACGCAGGGCTAATATTCCCTCCACCCCCT
>Ga0163150_10005349_pt1 | contig 16463 bp, 12 predicted proteins | sample OliLakLV19P2IB_FD_148628 | JGI IMG/M metagenome (GOLD analysis project Ga0163150, IMG submission 148628) | Freshwater microbial mat bacterial communities from Lake Vanda, McMurdo Dry Valleys, Antarctica - Oligotrophic Lake LV.19.P2.IB | ecosystem: Environmental > Aquatic > Freshwater > Lake >...
GCCGAGGATGTAGCCCTTGTTGGTGAAGACACCGCCGGTCACCTGGACACGCGCGGTGGCGACGTTGGAGAAGGTCGAGGCGCCGTTGGCGACGTAACGCGCCTGCGCGCGGTTGATGCCGTCGCCCTGCATCGAGCCGGGCCCGAGGCGCACGCGGTAGGTGACCGTGGCCTCGGCGCCGCTTGCCATGGCGCCGATGCGCAGCGTGAGGCGCGGGCCGGCGCCACCATCCGGATTGGCGATCGCGGCGCCGTCGCGGCGCGCGGTGCCCGCCACGTAGGCGAAGCCCGCGGGCAGGTCGTCGACCAGCATCACATCGGCGCGATCGAGCGCGTTGCCGGTGGAGTTGCGCACGCGCACCGTGTAGTCGACGAACTCGCCGACCTCGGCCACCGTACGCGAGGCTTCTTTCTGCACGAAGAGCCCGTCCTGCGCGGCCGCATCCACCGGCAGGTCGACCACCAGCAGGCCGCCGGCGCCGATCGGGAAGACGCCGCCGTACGAGCCGCCGGAACGCAGGCCGGTCACGTGGAGGTTGCGCCCCGCCGGCAGCTGCGGCCACTGCAGTTGCGACGGGAAGGTGTAGCCGTTGGGGGCGTTCACCAGCAGGCAGTATTGACCCGCCGGCAACACCGGGAAGGCGAAGCGCCCGTCGGCCCCGGTGACCGCGGGGTTGCCGCCACCGGTGACGGCGGCCGGGGACGTGGAGCACTGGCCGCCCGCCGCGGTGACCAGCGTCACGCGCGCATTGGCCACCGGTTCATTGCTGCGGCTGTCGAAAACGACGCTCGAGGGCTCCATCAGCGTGACCGTGGTTGCGATGCGCCGGCCGCAGCCGAGGATCTCGATGTCGAACACGTCGCCGGGCCGGCCCTCGACGATGCCGTCGAGCGCAACAACGGGGGGCGCGCGTACCGGCAGCAACGTGGTGACGACGAAGACGCCGGTATTGGGGCCGGTCTCGACCCCGACAACTTCCTCGCGCTCGCCGTTGGGGCCGGTGATGACGACGGTGCGTGTCTCGGCGCTGCCGGGCAGCGCGTTGCACGAACCCGCGTCCGCCTTGATGTAGAGCTCGCCGCCGATCACGCCCCAGCCGGTCGGCGTGGAGTAGGTGCCGTTGGTGAAGTTGCGGATCACGTCGGAGGGATCGGCGGGGCCGCTGTCGGCCTTCACGATCGTGGTGTCGCGCACCACCAGGGCCGGGCCCGAGTTGGGCGTGAGCTGCAACGTCGTGAGGTTGCTGTCGCCGACCGCGGCCTTGCCCTTCACCTTCGCGGCCTGGGCCTCGTCCTGCATCGGGGCCAGCACGTCGACCAGGATGCGCAGGCTCTCGCCCGGGGCGAGCGTCGTGGTCCAGCCCTGGACGATCTCGACGTCGCCGCGATCGAGCACGCCGGGCAGGGAGGCGCCGCCGGCGGCGGGATTGTCCACGTACACGCGCGAGGTCCAGCCCGGGCGGCTGTCGCGGATGTATTCGAGCATGGCGCGGACAACCTCGGTGCAGTTGCCGCGGTTGGTGAGGTAGTGCGTGTAGGTGACGTGCTGGCCGAAGCCGACCTGCGCGTTGTTGTCGGGGTCGAGCGTGATCGAGCACTTGCCCGCGATGGTGTCGACCTTGTCGTCGCCGCTGGCGGTGGCGAGCGGGTTCGCGGCCGAACGCGCCGTCTTGGTGATCTTGTAGGCGCCCGGTGCGGCGGTGGCCGGGATCGAGGCCTTCACCACGATGTTGTAGCTGCCGCCCGGGCCCACGACGCCGGTGTCGGGGATGCCGCTGGCGTTGGTGTCGGCCAGCGGGGTCACGCCGTCGGCCTGGAACAGCGCGAAGGTGGTGCCGGCGGGGAAGTTGCTGCCCGCGAGCGTGATGTCGAACGTGTCGGCGATATCCCCGCGGTTGCGCAGCACGTTGGTGAACACGGCCGTCGAGCCCGGGGTGACGGTGCCAAGCGTTTCGCCCGTGAGGTCGAAGCTCGCACGCCCGTTGACCAGGTACGTGGCCGGACCTTCGCGGCCGGACTTGCCGCTGGCCCCGCCCGCGTCGTAGAAGTTGAACTCGACGAAGTTCGCGATCAGCGTGCCGATCGGCAGGCCCGCGTCGACCTCGACATCGAAGGTGACGAATCCGCCAGTGCGCTCGGGAACGTTGAAGATCGCCGCGGTGACCGCGCCGGGCGTGCTCACGTTGAAGTCGTACGCGATCTGGGTGCCGGGCGCGCCCTGGCGATCGTCGCCCGGGGTCACGCCGTCGGTGAGCACCAGGCCTGCCGCGTTGGTCCAGCGGCCGCTGCCGGCGACGTAGCGCATCCCGGCCGGCATGCGGTCGGTCAACACGATCTTCGTGCGCGGCGTTTCGCAGGCGCCGTATCCCAGCGTGACGGTGACCGGGCCCGCCGGCGAGGGGCCGCGCTCGCGCGACAGGATCTTGGTGATGATCCCGCAGTCGACGCGGACGTTGGGATCGCGCAGCAGCAGCGAGTCGTTGATCGGCTTGACCACCGCGCCGCCCGCGCTGGCGGCCGAGATGCGCGCCACCGCCGTGGCCGACGGCGACGCGGCCGCGGAGATCACGTAGACGGCGACGAAATGGAACACCTGGCCCGGGTTGAGCGTGACCGGGGCCGTGAGCGGCGTGGCGGAATCGGGGATGCCGTCGCTGTTTGCATCGGCGAAGAGCTGTGCGCTGACCAGCGTCGAGACACTGGCGATCGGCGTCACGGTGAGCGTGTACGCGTCCGTGAGCACGCCGGTGTTGGTCAGCGTGTGCGGGATGCGGACCGTGGCGCCGGCGCTGGTCACGACCTGCGTGGCCACGGCCAGCACCGCTGCGTAGTTGGCGGGGGGGCCACCCGCGGCGATCGCCGACACGATGTTGGAAGCGGGCGTGAGCGGGAAAGCGCCGGCCGTCGCCGTGGCGGTGGCCTGGTTGTTGATCGGCGTGCCGGGTGCGGGGGCGGCATGGGCGCCGCAGGCGGTCGCAAGCGCGCAGGCCGCGGCCCACCGCGCCCAGCGCACCCACCCTGCCGTCATCTGCTCCCTGAGGCCCATCGCGCTGATTTTTCGTCCCGGTTCTGGTTCTGGTTCTGCTGCTTTCCGATGGCCCCTCGATGAAGGGACATCGAAAAGGGGAGGCGCGGACAACGCGCCTCCCATCCGCTCACATCACAGGTCGATCTGCACGCAGAAGGTGAGGGTCGAGCTTTGCGACGGCGTCAGCGGGCCGACGGCGACGCTGATGGTGCCGGGGGGGCCGAAGCCATCGCCGGGCGAGCTCACCACCGGGCCGGCGGGGGCGACCGAAGGCGCTCCGCAAGCGTTGTGCTGCTTGGTGTTGGCCGGGATGTTGTCGTTGATGATCACCGCCGTGATGTTCAGCGCGGTGGTGTTCTGGGCCACGACCTCGTACTGCAGGCAGCGCCCCGGGGCCGTAGCCGGGCCGGCGGGGATCGGGGCGGCGGAGAACGTGCCCGCACCCGTGCCGTCGCAGTTGATCGTGCGCTGGCGCTTGGTGAGCACCAGGCCGTCGGTCACCGACGTGGTGTCGTTCGCCGTCGTGGTGGAGGCGCCCGAGTTGTAGCTCGCGATCAGCTGCGTCACGTTGGCGGGATCGGCGCCGGTGGCCGAAGGCGGCGCGAACACACGCACGAAGATCGCGCGCGTGGCCGAAGGCGCCAGCGCGAACGAGGTCGCCGTCGTCACCAGGTTGGCCGGGACGTCGTCGACGCCGGGATCAAACGTCCCGTTGCCGTTGCCGTCGACGTACGCGGTCGAGGTCCAGCCCTGCGCCGAGCGCGAATCCGTGAGGAAGCCCGCCGCGAAGCTGATGGTCTCGGTCACGTTGCCGGTGTTCGAGAGCACGTGGTTGTACGTGATCGAGCCGCCGGGGAACGTCTGCTGGGTGTTGTTGGGCGTGAGCGAGACCGCGTGCACCTGGTTCACCACAACCGCATCGCGCTTGACGTCAGTCACCGCGACGTTGGTCGACGAGACAACCGTGAAGTCCAGGTTGTAGGTAGCCGCGGCGGCCTGCCCGGATCCGGCGATCGGCACCGTGACCTCGGCGCAGACCAGCCGGTTGGTGCCGGCGTTGAGGGTGCCCGTCGAGGTGAGCGTCGCGCCCACCGTCGAGCAGTCGCCCACTCCGCCGTCGGCGCGGAACACCACCGTCCAGCCCGGCGGCGTGCCCGCCGCCGACAGGTTGAAGTTGTCGTTGACCGCGCCGGTGTTGTTCACGAACAGGCGGAAGCGGGTGATCGTCGTGCCGGTGGTCGAAGGCGTCACCGTGTTGGTGGTGATGACCGCGGTGCCGGTGGTGCCCAGGCCCTGGGCGACGGTCGCCGTGGCCGACGAGACGTCGTTCGTCAGGTCGACCGTGTTGGCGGTGACGGCGGTAAGCGTGTTGATCACCGGGTCCGACTTCGTGTTGTCGAAGGTCGACGTGGCGGTGAGCGTCACGCTGTAGGGACCGCCCGTGGCCACGGCGGGCAGCTGCACCCGGATGATGACGCGATAGCCGCAGCGCTGGTTGGCGACGTCCGTCACGTAACCCGCCGGGCAGCCCGCGCTGTAGAGCGGGATCGACGGCGTCGTGTTGGCGATGAGCGAAGTCACGCCATCGGACTGCAGCGGCGTGAAGGTTGTGCCCGGCGGCCAGCTCGCCGTGCCGGTGAGGGCGACGCCGAAGGTATCGGCGGCGTTGCCGAGGTTCCAGATGGTGTCGGTGAAGTTGAACGTGGAACCGGCCGCGGCGCCGGCGACGGTGACGGGCTCGCCCGTGCCGTTGGTGCTGGCCGTGGTTGAACCGTTGGCCACGACGTTTGCCGTCTGCAGCACCTGGTAGGTCGCGGTGTTGGTGTTGGTCGTGAGCTGTGTCGCCGTGAGGTAGCTGGCGGTGTTGTTGACCAGGCCCGGGGGACGCGCGCCGATCGACACCGCGAAGGTCACGGTGCCGGAGAAGCCGGCGGGGACGTTGGCGATGGTGGCGGTGACCGTGTACGGCGCGCCCAGCGTGGCGGCGTAGGTGATGCCCGCGGGGTCCGCGCCGGTGTCGCCCAGGACGGTAGCGCCGGAAACGCTCCAGCGGCCGGAGTTGGGGATGTAGATCATGTCCGGCGGCAGGTTGTCCGTGAGCTGGACGTTGGTCGCGGGGGAGGTGCCGGAGTTGGTGTACGCCAGGGTCACGGTGATCGGACCGGCGTTGGGCGCGGGACCCGAGGCCTGCGACAGCGACTTGGTGACCGTGATGACCGAGGTCGCCACCGTGGTGACGTCCAGGTTGGTGCGCGTCGTCGGCGTGGTGTCGGAAACGCTCACCGTGATGGTCGCGGTGTCCGTGGCCGCGGCGGAAGCGGGCACCTGGCCGGCAACCACGAAGCGGAAGATGCCGTTGGCGGCGATCGGTCCGGTCGTCGTGATCGGCGTGGCGTTATCGGGCGTGCCGTCGCCGTTTGCGTCGATGTAATACGCGAGCGAGCCGTGGGGTGCGGCGGCGCCGGCGAAGTTCGTCGACGTCAACGTGTTCAGCGCGTAGGTATCGGTCCCGTTGCCGATGTTCTGGATCGTGTGCGGGTAGTACACCGTCTGCCCGGGCGCCGCGGTGCGCGCGCCGTTGGCGGTCAGCGAGAAGTCCTTCACCTGCGAGACCGTGGTCTGGACCAGGTTCGACGTCGCCGTGCGCGGCGTGCCGCCGGTGTCGTTGTACGTGGCCGTCGCCTGGTTGCCGATGATGGCGCCTACGGGTGGCGGGGCGGCATTCGCGAATCCCGCGAAGAGTGTGAAAGCCACCCCCGCCAGGATCAACAGCCAAGCCTTGATGGACTTCATGGACCTCTCCTTATTGATTGCTTGCACACGGACGATTGAGTTGCGGGATTCGAGACGCGGAAAAAGACAGACCGGCGGGTGCCGGTCCGTGAATGGGTTCACATTCAGCTTCATCGGGGGTTCGCCTTCTCGGCGGGGGGCGCCGCGCGGTCGGCCAGGACACGCACGCGGGCACTGAAAGCGAGCGTCTTGCCGGGGCCGAGCTCGCCCGGGTACCAGCGCAGCGAGCGGTATTCGCGCAGCGGCACGGCGGATTCGACCTCGCGGCCGTTCACGGTGGTCTTGCGCTTGAGCGGGGTCGGGGCGAACGCGGTGCCGTCGAGGCTTGCGCGCGCGTTCGCGGGGGTGGCGCTGCCGGCGACGAGCTCCGTGTCCGCCGGGATCGGCAACGTCGCTTCAAGGTTGCGCACCGCGCCCGGGCCCGTATTGCGGTAGGTGGCGGTGTATTCGATCAGGTCGCCCGGGCGCGCGGATTCTGCCGCAGCGAGCGCTTCCTTGCCGTCGGCGCCCACGGTGACCTTGCGGGCTTCGAGACGCGACTCGAGGGGGTTTCTCTGCTGGGCGTCGGCTGCGAGCGACAGGGCAGCAATACACACGCCGGCCAGGAACTGGCGGGTCTTATTCATCCTGATCAACTCTCCATGACGGCGGGGGCCTGTTTGTTTCGAACCGTGATGCTACGGGTCCGAGGCAATAAACCCTTATGAATTAGGTCACAACCGCCAAATGTTGATTTTACGGATGAAATGTCGCCGTAACGCTACAAATCGTGGCGAAATCGCCCCATCAGGCCCGAACGGCCTAGTTTTGCTCGATAAATTCGATCTTGTAGCCGTCCGGATCCTGCACGAAGGCGATGACGGTTGAACCGTGTTTCATCGGCCCGGCCTCGCGGGTCACCTTCCCGCCCCGGGCCCGGACCGCCTCGCAGGCCTTGAAGGCGTCCGGGACCGCCACCGCGATATGGCCGAATCCGGTCCCCAGGTCGTAGGACGGGGTGTCCCAGTTGTGGGTGAGCTCGATCACGGCGTGGCTGGATTCGTCGCCGTAGCCGACGAAGGCGAGCGTGAATTTCCCGTCCGGGTAGTCCTTCCGCCGCAGCAGCTTCATGCCGAGGACGCCGGTGTAGAAGTCGATGGATTTCTGCAGGTCCCCGACCCGCAGCATGGTGTGGAGCAGTCGCATGGCGCCTCCCTAGAAGGATCGATACAGATGGTCGGTGGCGAAGAGCCGGGCGCGCAACGCCCGGGAATCCGGGCACTGGCGCTCCACCTCCGCCCAGAACGCCGGCGAGTGGTCCATGTGCCGAAGGTGGGCGAGTTCATGGCAGACGACGTAGTCGACCATTTCCGGCGGCGCTTTCATCAGCCGCCACGCCAGCCGGACCTCGCGTTTCGAGTTGCAGCTGCCCCAGCGCGCCAGGGCCGAGGAGATGAATACCCTCGGCTGGGCCAGCCCGGCCGCGGTTGCAAGCGCCGCAGCCCGATCCTTGAGGTGGCCCTGGGCCATCCGCCGGTACCAGGCGACGACGGCTCGGCGCACATCTTCGCCATTGCCGGTCGGGGTGCACACGTGCAGGTCGTCGGCGTGGCGTTCGACCCGCGCGCGCGCGCCGTGCCCCGTGCGCAGGATGAGCGTGGTGCCGAGGTACGGAAGCAGCGCGCCGTCGGTCCATTCCACCCGCGGGACCTGCCGCGCGCTCCATTCGAGGATCTTGCGCAGCACCCACGCCTGGCTTTGCCGCACCAGATCCTCGATCCGCGCCGCCGGCATGGAGGCGGGGGCGCTTACCGTGAGCCCGGATTCGTCCACCTTCATGCCGACGCCGCGGCGCCCGCGACGGCGCGCCAGCACGTAGTCGACGCGCTGCCCGCCCAGATCCATGGCGCGCAGGTCGCGCGAGACGAGCTCAAGGCGCGCCATGGCGCCCCGGCGAGATCTCGCGCATGCGCGCCTCGATCCATTGCTGGACCTCGTTGTTCACCGCGATCAGGTCGCGGCCGCGGGTCTGGATGAGGGGTCCGATGACGACCTTCACGGTGCCGGGACGCTTGCGGAACGCGTAACGCGGCCAGTATTCGCCGGCGTTGTGTGCAATCGGCAGGATCGGTGTGCCGGTTCGCGTGGCCAGCATCGCGCCCCCGATGCCATAACGCCCGACCTTGCCCGGCGCGGTGCGCGTGCCTTCCGGAAATATCGACACCCACATGCCCTGCTGCAGTCGCCGGGCGCCCTGCTCCACGATCTGCTCGCGCGCGTTCTGGCCACTCGAGCGGTTGATGGCGATGGCGCGGATCGCCAGCAGGCACCAGCCCACGAACGGCAGCCACAGCAGCTCCTTCTTCACGATCCAGCACTGGGGCGGCAGCCGCCCCTGCATGAAAAGTGTCTCCCAAGCCGACTGGTGCTTGGCCATCACCACCACCGGGAAGGCGGGCACGTTCTCCCAACCGGCGACCTCGTAGCTGATGCCGACCGAAAACCGGATCCACGCCAGCATCACCAGCGCGTAGGTGCGCGCCACCCACGCAGCACCTCTGAAGCCCACGACGCGGCCGGCGGGGACGAGGATCCCGAAGAACGCGGTGATGGCGATGCTTCCCACCAGGAAAAGGACCGAGCGTAAGGTGGTCATGCCGGCGTGATGATGTGGATCGAGGCCGCCGCGAGGTCGGCAAACACCTGCGTCTTCTTCGGCACGCCGCCTTCGGCTTTCGTCTTCGCCCCTTTGCCGGTGAGCACCAGGATGGGCTGGCCGCCGACCGCTTCGGCCGCCTGCAGGTCCTTCAGGCTGTCGCCGATACACGGCACGCCCTTCAGCTCGGTGTGGAAACGCGCCGCGATTTCCTCGTACATGCCGGTGGCGGGCTTGCGGCAGGTGCATTTTTCCGCCGCGGTGTGCGGACAGAAAAACAGCGCGTCGATGCGCCCACCCTGGCGGAAAACCATCTCCATCATCTTGTCGTTGATGGCGTTGAGGGTGGCCATGTCGAAGAGGCCGCGCCCGATGCCCGACTGGTTGGTGGCCACCGCGATGCGGAATCCGTTCTGGTTCAGGCGCGCGATCGCCTCGATCGAGCCGGGGATCGGGCGCCATTCGGCCGGCGACTTGATGTACTGCTCGCTGTCGAAATTGATGACGCCGTCGCGGTCGAGGATGACGAGTTTCACGGTCATGCGGAAAGCTTCGAGATGTCGGCGACCCTGTTCATCGCCGCGCCGAGGTCCCTGAGAAGCCCGAGCCGCGCCGCGCGCAACCCCGGATCCTGCGCGTTCACCAGCACTTTCTCGAAGAAGGTGTCGACGTCGTCGCGCAGCGTCGCGAGCGCCGTGAGGCTGCCGGTGAAATCCCCGCCGGCGAACTTGTCCTCGACGATCGCGCGCACCCGGGTGAGCGACGCGAGCAGCTTGCGCTCTTCGGGCTCCTGCAGCAGCGCGTAGTCGGGTGGGTCCGACGAAGGCGACTTGCGCACGATGTTCTGGATGCGCTTGTTCGCAGCGGCCAGCGCCGCGGCTTCCGGCAGCGAACGGAATTCGCGCACCGCGGCGATGCGGTCCCACACCTGGCGGATGAGCGTGGGATCGTCGGCCAGCACGGCTTCGACCTCGTTCGCCTCGAAGCCCTTTTCGCGCAGCGCGGAGCGCAGGCGCTCGAGCATGAAGGTATGGACGGCGCCGATGGTGCCGTCGGCGAGTTTGCCCGCGGGGAACCCCGCCACCGCCTCGGTGAGCAGGTGGGCGAGGTCCAGTGCCCCCGCCTCGGCCTTCTCCGAAAGGATGCGCAACACGCCGAGCGCATTGCGCCGCAGGGCAAACGGATCCTTGTCGCCGGTGGGCTGCTGGCCCACGCCCCAGATGCCGACCAGTGTCTCGAGTTTGTCGGCCAGGGCCAATGCGATGCTCACGTCGCCCGCGGGAAGCTGGTCGCCGGAGAAACGCGGCCAGTAGTGTTGCTCGATGGCGCGGACCACGGACGGCTCCTCGCCGTCGGCCTGCGCGTAGTACTTGCCCATCACACCCTGCAGCTCCGGGAATTCGCCCACCATCAGCGTGCCCAGGTCGGCCTTCGCGAGGAGCGCCGCGCGATCGGCGTACGGGCGGCCCTTTTCGCCGCGCGGCAGCATCGACTGGATGCGTGTGGCCAGGCGGCGCAGGCGCTCCACGCGATCCAGCTGCGAGCCGAGCTTGTTGTGATAAACGACGGTGCCGAGCTGCGCCACGCGGTCGGCGAGCTTCACCTTCTTGTCGGTCTCGAAGAAGAAACGCGCGTCGGCCAGGCGCGGGCGAACCACGCGTTCGTTGCCCTGGACGATGTTGACCGGATCGGCCAGGCGCATGTTGCTCACGATGAGGAAGCGCTCGGTGAGCTTGCCGGCCGCGTCGAAGAGCGGAAAGTATTTCTGGTTCTGGCGCATGGTGAGCACGAGGCACTCCGCGGGCACCGAAAGGAATCCGCTTTCGAACCTGCCGACGTAGACGGTCGGCATCTCGACCAGCGCGGTCACCTCGTCGAGCAGCGCCTCGAACGCGGCAGGATCGCCGAGCGCGGCCCCGGACTCGCGCGCCTTCGCCTCCAGCTGCTCCAGGATCGAGGCGCGGCGGCGAGCGAAATCGGCGATGACGCCGCCGTCGCGCTCGAGGCGCACCGCGTAGTCGCCGGCCTTCGCGAGCTCCACTTCCGATGCGCCCTGGAAGCGATGGCCACGAGTCTTGCGTCCGGACTCCAGTCCGAGGGCGCGCACCGGCACGACGGCCGCCCCGTGCAGGGCGACCACGGCATGCACCGGCCGCACGAACTGCACCGTCGTCTCGCCGTCGGCCAGCTGGTAGCTCATGACTTTCGGGATCGGCAGCTGCGCGATCGACTCGTCGAGCGCCGCCTGCAGCGCGCTCGCGAGCGGGACCGCGGGCGTGGTCGCGTCGGCGAAGAGCATCTCGGCCTTGCCGTCCACGCGCCGCTTGAGCTTCGCGGGGTCGAGGTCCTTCAGGCCCGCGGCCTCGAGTTTCCTGGCGAGCGCGGGCGTGGGATTGCCCGCGGCGTCGAGTCCCACCGCGACCGGCATCAGCTTCACTTCGATCGGCCGCGCCTGCGCTGCGGCCCTCACCTGGTCAACCTGCACTCCCAGGCGCCGGGGAGTGGCATAGGTGCGAACCTCCGTGGCGTCGCCTTCGATCATGCCGCGCTTCTTCAGGCCGAGCGCGATGCCGTCGGCGAATGCATCGCCCAGGCGCTTCAGGGCCTTCGGCGGCAGCTCCTCGCAGAGGAGCTCGACCAGGAGCGTTTCGCTCATGCCGCGTCCTCGGGCGCCCGCGGAGTGGAAAGTGGCGTGCGCTTGAGCATCGGGAATCCGAGGCGCTCGCGCGACTCGTGGTAGCTCAGCGCCACCGCCTTGGCGAGGTTGCGGATGCGCCCGATGTAGCCCGCGCGTTCGGTGACCGAGATGGCGCCGCGCGCATCGAGCAGGTTGAACGTGTGCGCGGCCTTGAGCACCTGCTCGTACGCGGGCAGCGCCAGCTGCGCTTGCATCAGGCGTCTGGCGCCGGCTTCGTAGTCGGTGAAGTGACGGAACAGCGTGGGCGCGTCCGAGTGCTCGAAGTTGTAGGTCGACTGCTCCACCTCGTTCTGGTGGTACACGTCGCGATAGGTGATGCCCGGCGTCCACACCAGGTCGAACACGTTCTCGACACCCTGCAGGTACATCGCCAGGCGCTCCAGGCCGTAGGTGATCTCGCCCGTGATCGGCTTGCAGTCGAGGCCGCCCACCTGCTGGAAGTAGGTGAACTGCGTGACCTCCATGCCGTTCATCCACACTTCCCAGCCCAGGCCCCAGGCGCCGAGCGTGGGGTTCTCCCAATCGTCCTCGACGAAGCGCACGTCGTTTTGCTTCAGGTCGAAACCGATGGCTTCGAGCGAGCCGAGGTAGAGATCGAGGATCTCCGGCGGCGACGGCTTGAGGACCACCTGGAACTGGTAGTAGTGCTGCAGGCGGTTGGGATTTTCGCCGTAGCGTCCATCCTTGGGCCGGCGCGAAGGCTGCACGTACGCGGCGCGCCACGGCTCCGGCCCCAGCGAGCGCAGGAACGTGGCGGTGTGGGAGGTGCCCGCGCCTACTTCCATGTCGTAGGGCTGGAGGATGGCGCAGCCCTGCTGGCCCCAGTAGTCCTGGAGCTTCAGGACGAGCTGCTGGAAGGTCTGCATCTGAAGGAAGGGTCTGCCAAAGAGCGGATTTTATCAGGCAAACTTGCCCTCCATGAGCTCCGTTCCCTCTGAAAGCGCACCGGCACGGCTGCCACCGTGGGTCACGTGCCTCGACGTGGAGGAGCAGGACAGCGCGCACTACGAGGACCACGTCAACGAAGCGCTGCTGCGTGCGATCGAAACCGCGCCGCGCAGCGTGCTCGAGATCGGGTGTGCCTCCGGCGCCTTCGGGGCGCGGCTGAAGGCGCGTTTCCCCGGCGCGAAAGTCACCGGCATCGAGGCCGGGCGCGGAGCGGCGGCCCACGCGGCCACGCGACTGGACCGCGTGATCAACAAGCGGATCGAGGATGTCGAGCTGGCCCGCGAAGGATTCGGCCCCGGATCCTTCGACCTGCTGGTGGCGGGCGACGTGCTGGAACACCTCGTGAACCCATGGGCGGTACTGAAGCGCGCGCGCGAATGCCTTTCACCCGAGGGCCGGCTCGTCGCCAGCATCCCCAACGCACGCAACCTGCAGGTCTCCGCGGGATTGCTGCTGAACGGGCGCTTCACCTACGACGAGCGCGGGCTGCTCGACGTCACGCACCTGCGATTTTTCACCTTCGAGGAGATCCGTGCGATGTTCGAGCAGACCGGCTACGCGCTCGAATCCTTCGTGGTGAACATCTCGCCGCGGCTCTCGAAGCTGTACCACGAGCATGCGGGCAAGGGGGAGGTCACGCTCAGGCTGGGGCGGATGACGATCGAGGGGGTTTCGCAGCGCGAGCTGACCGAGCTCTGCGCCGAGCAGTTCATCCTTCGTGCCCGCCCCGCGTGAACAACCAGGGCAGGAACACGGATGAACACTGATAAAAACGGATAAACAGGATAAGAGCGGAACTCATGTCGGATGTGCCATTGCGAAGACCTCGACAACTGGCAAGGCCCGGCCGCACTTCGATCCATTTCATCCGTTGGTATCCGTTTTCATCCGTGTTCCCGCCTGGGTCTTCTGAACAAGAGCGCGCCGGCAGCCAGCGCCGCCGCAAGCAGCATCGCCGCCCAGTTTCCCCACCGGGCATACGGCGTCATCCCCTGCATCGGGACGATGTCGGCGGTGAGTGTGCCCTGCGTGAACCACGGCAGGCGCTTGACCACGCGCCCGGACGAATCGATCACCGCAGTCACCCCGGTATTCGTGGAGCGCACCATCCATCGCCCGGTCTCGAGCGCGCGCATCTGCGACGCCTGCAGGTGCTGATCCGCGGCGAATGACTGGCCGAACCACGCGTCGTTGCTCACGTTGACCAGCGCTTGCGCCGTGGGGAGGGCGTCGATGACCTCCTCGCCGAAGATGTCCTCGTAGCAGATCGCCACGCCGAAGGCGACGCCGCCGGCATGCAGCACGGTCTGTGAATCGAGGCCGCTGACGAAATCCGACATCGGGATCTTGAGCACCGCCAGCACCCACTTGAACCCGGGCGGGATGAACTCGCCGAAGGGCACCAGGTGGCGCTTGCGGTAGGACTCGGGCTTGCCGCCGGTGATGCGCACCAGGCTGTTGTAGTAGTCGAACTCCTGGCCCCGGAACTCGCGCTCCACGGTGCCGAGCAGGATGTCCTTGCCCGATTGGCGCGCGTGCTCGCGCAGCTCCTGCAGGTATTCGCGTGGCAACTGGTCGAGGAAGGCCGGCAGCGCGGTTTCCGGAAGCACCACGATGCGCGCCTTCGCCTCAAAAATCATCCTGCGATAGTCGGCCAGCGTGTGGTCGCGCACATCGTCGCGCCACTTGAGGTGCTGCGAGACGTTGCCCTGCAGCAGCGCCACCGAGACCGGCGCGCCCACGGGCTGCGTCCATGCAAAGAGTTTCGCGATGCCGCCGACAATGAATAGCGCGGCGAGTCCCGCGACCAGCCAGGCGCGCGGGCGCGACCAGGCACGGCTGACCCCCACGGCGGCGACGATGGCCGCCGCGCCCGCGACGGCGAGCGAAACCCCGTAAGTGCCGACATAGGGCGCGTATCCCGCCAGCGGGCTGGACGGCGCCTGCGAGGTGCCCAGGCCCAGCCAGGGAAAGCCGGTGAAGAGCCAGCCGCGCAACCATTCGAGGCCCACCAGCGCCGCGGGCGCAAGCATCATGCGGCGCGTGGCATCGGCGCCGGCAAAACGGGCGACGAGCCAGCCGGACAGCGCGGGGAAAATCGCGAGGTAGGCGCAGAAAAGGAAGGTCGCCAGCGCCGCCAGCACCAGGGGCATCGAGCCGTAGTCGTGCAGGCTGACGTAGACCCAAGACACGCCCGCCAGGAAGTAGCCGAGGCCGAAAGCAAAACCCGAAAGCGCCGCCTGCAAGGGCGAGCCGCTGCGTGACCAGACCGTGAAAAGCGCCGCCACCGCCGCGATCGGCAGCATCCACGCGTAGAACGGCGCGAATCCGAATACACACACCGCCCCCGCCGCCGCCGGCAGCAGCAGGCCAAAAGCCACGATGCGGGCCGGCGGCCGCGCGGCCGCCGGCCCGCCGGGGCCGGCGCTCACGCGGTCTCCCCGGCCTTCGGCTTCTCGACCAGCAGCGAATGGATCTTGCGGCTGTCGGCGCGCAGTACCTGGAACGTGTAGCCCTCGACCACGATGGTCTCGCCGCGTTTGGGCAAGCGCCCGAAGCGCCCGGTGACCAGGCCCCCGATGGTGTCGAAATCCTGGTCGGAGAAACGCGTGTTGAAGTGGTTGTTGAAGTCGCCGATTTCGGTGACGGCCTTCACGCGGTAGCGCCCGCTGCGGTCGACCAGGATGTTGTCCTCGGTCTCGTCGAAGTCGTATTCGTCCTCGATGTCGCCCACGATCTGCTCGATCACGTCCTCGATCGTGATCAGCCCCGAGACCCCGCCGTATTCATCGACCACGATGGCGATGTGGTTGCGGTTGGCGCGGAACTCCTTGAGCAGCACGTTGAGGCGCTTCGACTCCGGCACGAACACCGCCGGGCGCAGCATCTCGCGCACGTTGAACTCCTCCTCGGCGTAGAACCGCAGCAGGTCCTTCGCGAGCAGGATGCCGATCACGTTGTCGCGGTTTTCCTCGTACACGGGAAAACGCGAGTGCGCGGTCTCGATCACGAAGGGGATGAATTCCGCGGGGCTGCCCTTCACGTCGATCATGTCCATCTGCGAGCGCGGGATCATCACGTCTCGCACCTGCGTTTCCGACACCTGCAGCACGCCCTCGATCATCGAAAGCGCCTCGGCGTCGAGCAGCCGGCGCTCGAAGGCGGAGTGCAGCAGCTCGATCAGCTGCTCGCGGTCCTCCGGCTCCCTCAGCAACAGGGAGGAAAGGCGCTCGAGCAGGCTCGGTTTGGCGGGTTCGCTCATGCGCTCAGTGCTGCGCGCCCAGGCGCAGGCCGAGCATCACCAGGACCGAACCGAGCGCGCGGTCGATCACCTTGCGCATGCGAGCGTAACCCTCGCGCAGCCGCCGCGTCGACAGCGCGAACGCCACCAGCGAATACCAGCCCAGCTCGATGCCGAAGCCACACGCCAGCAGTACGGCCTGCCCCGTACCGTCGAGACCCGGAGGCAATGCGACCGCGAAAAGGCTGAGGAAGAAAGCCATCGCCTTGGGATTGGTGAGGCCGGTGAGAAATCCGACGCGCAAGCCGTGCCACAGGTCGCCGCCCTGCTGTGCGGCCCGCGCCTCGGGGCCGTCCGCAGCGCGCGTGCTGCGCCAAAGGCTGATCCCGAGATAGACGAGGTAGCACGCCCCGGCGATGCGCAGCGCATACCCGATCCAGGCGATGCGCGCGACCACCGCAGCCAGTCCATAGAGGGTCAGGACAGCGAAGAGCATCGCGCACGCGGCGATTCGGTCCGGGGCTCACCACCGCCAGCAGCCAGATGGCAAGCACGCCTGCGATCGAGGTGGTCATGGGGATTGGGGGGTGTGGGGAACCGTGATCATATCGCGGCGTAGGGATCGGGTATTCCGAGGCCCCGGCGATTCAGCCGCCGGCCCTCGCGCGGGGCGCGCTGCACTGCGTCATCGCGATGCCGAACGCGCCATCGAGGGCATTGCGCGCATCGATGAGGCCCGGAGGCCTGGCCACGCCCGAGGTCCACCTGCACCTCGTCGAGGATCACGAACGACGGTTGAGGGCACCCGTGCCCCCGTCGTCACTTTGCGCCGGGGTAAAAGCGGCGGCGGGCCTTGAAGGCCCGCCGCGCAACGGATCAACGAGGGCGCTGCGCCTTCAGGCGGCGGGAGGCCAGCGTGAGCATGCCGAGGAACAGGAGCAGCATCGCCCACTCCGACAGCGTCGGAATGAAGTTGGGGCCGCCTGGTGCGGGCGCGGGGCCAAATACGATGGCGTCGAGGTTGGTGCTCGACGCGCCGAGGTTGGTCACGGCCCCCGTGGCAGTGTTGATCGTGACGAGGTTGGTCGCCGATCCAAGGCCGGCGGACGCGGTGTTTACCG
>Ga0163150_10005352_pt1 | contig 16460 bp, 11 predicted proteins | sample OliLakLV19P2IB_FD_148628 | JGI IMG/M metagenome (GOLD analysis project Ga0163150, IMG submission 148628) | Freshwater microbial mat bacterial communities from Lake Vanda, McMurdo Dry Valleys, Antarctica - Oligotrophic Lake LV.19.P2.IB | ecosystem: Environmental > Aquatic > Freshwater > Lake >...
GCGCTGCGCCGGATCGCCATAGCCTCCCCCGCCAGGCGTGCGAAGCAGCAGCGTGTCGCCTTGCGCGAGGACGATCTGCACGCGCGAATCGGCCAGGGGCTGGCCGTTATGCAGCACTTCGCCGAGCGCACCGGCGCCGCCGCCAAGCATTCCGGGCGCGGGAAACTTGAGCCGCTCGGTAATGAAGAGAGCCGGCAACGGCGTCGGGTGGCGGTTCTCGAGCAGCAGCTCCTGGCCGAGGCCGCCGCGGAATGTCCCCGTGCCGCCCGAGCCCGGACGCAGGCGCTTGTAGCGCGTGATGAAAGGCGTGTCGCGCTCGACGATCTCGGAGGGCGTGGAAGAGATGTTCGAAGGCCACGAAAGCGCCGGCTCGCCGTCCTTCTGCGCGGTTGCGCCCATGCCGCCGTTGTAGAAGAACACGTTGGCGAACGACTTGCCGTCGGCCTTCACGCCGGCGACGGTGAGGATCCACAGCGGCGACCCGGGCGCGGCCATGAGGCGCTCGGGGATCACGCCGGCCAGGGCGCCGAAGACCAGCGGCGGGACGTAGTGGCCGGTCGCGGCGCGCCCGCCGGTCGAGGCCGGCATGCGCGGATTGAGGATGCAGCCTTCGGGCGCGGTGACCCTGATCGGCCGGAACATGCCTTCGTTGTTCGGCAGGTCGGGCAGCAGCGCGGCCTTGATCGCATAAGCCGTCATTGCGTAGGTGTACGCCAGCACGCAGTTGATCGCGCGCGGCTGCTGCGGCGAGGTGCCGGTGAAGTCGGCGAGGATCTCGCCGCCGCGGATCGTCACCGCGACACGGAACTTGAATGGCTCCTCCAACCCGTCGGTGAGGAATTCGTTGGTGTAGGTGCCTTCGGGCAGTGCCGAGATCGCGGCGCGCATGGCTTTTTCCGCGAGGCCGAAGAGCTGCGCCCCGAGGCTGTCGAGGTCGGCGAGGCCGTGGTCGTGCATGAGTTCCACCACTCGGCGTTCGATTAACCCGAGCGCGCTCGCCTGCGCGAAGATGTCACCGACCGTCTGGTCCGGCGTGCGCACGTTGGTGCGCAGGAGCAGCAGCAGGGTTTCGTCCGGCTTGCCTTCCGAGAGCAGGCGCATCGGCGGGATGTGGAAGCCTTCCTCGTAGATCTCGCGCGGCTCGGCCGAACGGATGCGCCCGCCGATGTCCGGCACATGCGAAGTGGTCGCGGCAAACGCGACCAGCTTCGGGCCGAGGAAGACCGGCTTCACCAGTGAGATGTCGTTGAGGTGACCGGTGCCGATCCAAGGGTTGTTGGTGATGTAGACATCCCCTGGTCGCATGTTCGGGATGCCGATCGTCGCGATCATGTGCCGCGTCGTGGCCGGCAACGTTGCGATGAAGGAGGGGATGCTCGCGGTGTTCTGCGCGAGCGAATTGCCCGCCGCGTCGGTGAGCACGCACGAGTAGTCGTTCGCCTCGATCGACAGCGTGGAGAAAGAGGTTCGCACGATGACCTTGGCCGCCTCGTCGGTGACCGAGCGCAGGCGGGTCCAGAGGACTTCGAGCGAGGTGGGATCGAACTGCGGCGAATCGCGCTGCGCGCTCATGCGACCTCCACGATCAGATTTCCGTCGGCCGCGAGTGTTGCACGCCCGCCGGGAGCGACGACGAGCGTCGAGCCGTCTTCCTCGACGAGCAGGGGACCCGTAGCGGCAAAGCCCGCGCCGAGCTGCTCGCGGCGATACACGGCGGTGTCGACCCTGCCGTCGGCTTCCTTGAAGTACACCTTGCGGGTCGATGGAGCGCCCGAAGTGGCTTTGGCGCTGGCTTCATAGTTTTGCGAACCCGAATGACCCGCGGCAGCGCTGGCAGTCACGCGGATATTGACGAACTCCACCGTCACCTGCGGCGGCGTGTGCGTGAATTTCTCGCGGTAGCCTGCCTCGAAGGCGGCTCGCAGGACCTGGCGATCCGCATACGGCCCGGCGGGGATCGGCACCGAGAGGTAGAAGCCCTGGCCGACGAAGCGCCCGTCGGCGTTGCGCTCGAGCACCGCATCCGCTCTTCGCGCGCCGGTCTTCGCAAGCGTCGCGAGCGCCTCTTCCTCGAGCGCACGAAACCGCGCCTCGAGCGTGCCGAGGTCCGCAGTGTCCAGCTTCAAGCCCACGGTGGCGACGCGGTCCACGCGCGCCGGCGCCGAGATGAGGCCGATTGCGGAGGCCACGCCCGCGGAAGGCGGGCAGATCATCTTCGCGAGGCCGAGCTTCTTCGCAACCTGGTAACCGTGCACCGGGCCGCCGCCGCCGGTCGCGAGCAGCACGTAGGCGCGCTGGTCGCGGCCGCGTTCGGCGATATGCACGCGCGCGGCGCTGGCCATGTTCTCGTTCACTACGTTGACGATGCCCCACGCGGTGTCGAGCATCGAGAGGCCCATGCGCTTGCCCAGGGACTCGAGCGCCGCTTCCGCCCTGGCCTTGTCGATGTCAATCGTGCCGCCGGCAAAGTAGTCCGGGTTCAGCACGCCGAGCGCAAGATTGGCGTCGGTCACCGTGGGCTCGCTTCCGCCGAGGCCGTAACAGGCCGGGCCGGGGACCGACCCTGCGCTGCGCGGGCCCACTTTCAGCAAGCCGATCGAGTCCGGCGAGGCGATGCTGCCGCCGCCCGCGCCGATCTCGATCAGGTCGACGCTCGGCACGCGGATCGGCAGGCCGCTGCCCTCCATGAAGCGGCGCGTGCGCCCCGCCTCGAAGCCCTGCGCGACGAGCGGGATGCCGTTGTCGACGATGCAGAGCTTGGCCGTGGTGCCGCCCATGTCGAAGGCGAGCAGCCGCTCGTAGCCCTTGCCGAGGTAGGCCGCGGCGAGCGCGCCCGCCGCGGGGCCGGATTCGAGCAGGTGCACCGGTGCGGACTTGGCTTCGGCGATATGCGTGAAGCCGCCGGAAGAAAGCATCAAGGACAGCGGCGCCTCGATGCCGAGCACGCCCAGCTTGGCGCGAATCGCGTCGAGGTAATTCGCCGCGAGCGGCTTTACATAGGCATTCGCCGCCGCAGTGGAGCTGCGCTCGAACTCGCGCACCTCGGGCACGATCTCGTGCGAGGCCGTCAGCGCGATCATCGGGAAGGCCTTGCGCAAGGCAGCCGCTGCGCGGCGTTCGTTGTGAGGATTGGCGTACGAATTCAGGAAGGTGATTGCGATCGACGCGACCCCGGCCTGCACCAGTTCGGTCGCTGCGCGATGCAGTTCGGCCTCATCGACTTCGGTTTCCACCGCGCCGTCGGCCGCGGTGCGCTCGGCGACCTCCAGCCGTCGGTCCCTGGGCACCAGCGGCTCCGGCATGCGGATGTTGAGGTCGTAAAGCTCGAAGCGCCGCTCGCGGCCGATTTCGAGCACGTCGCGAAAGCCCGCCGTGGTGATGAGGCCGGTCACCGCGCCATTGCGCTCGATCAGCGCGTTGGTGAAGAGCGTGGTGGCATGAACGACGCGGCCGACGCTTGCCGCCACAACCTTCGATTGCGCGAGCAAGGTGCGCACGCCCTCGACCACTGCGCGCGAGGGATCGTCCGGTGTCGTGAGGACCTTCAGTGCGTAGCGCGACTCGCCATCGAGCACCAGGTCTGTGAAAGTTCCGCCAATGTCGATGCCGAGGGCAAACGCAGGACTTCCCACGCCCACTGCGCCCACGCCCACTGCGCCCACGCTCACTGCGGCTTGATTCCCGCGTCGCGGGTTACGCGCACCCACTTGGCGATGTCGCCGGCGAGGAACTTCGCGAGGTCATCGGGCGTGCCGCCGATGGGGTCGGAGCCGGCCTGCGCGATCTTCTCGCGCACGTCGGCCATGCGCAGCGCCTTGTCGGATTCGGCGTTCAGGCGCGCGATGATCGGCGCGGGGGTGCCCGCGGGCGCAAACAGGCCGAACCACGCGACCACTTCGAAGCCCGGCAGTGTTTCGGACACGGCCGGCAGGTCAGGGAAAGCCGCCGAGCGCCGCAGGCTGGTGACCGCGAGGCCGCGCACTTTGCCCGCGCGAATCTGGCTGGCCGCGCCCGGCAGGTTCTCGAACATCATCTGGATCTGGCCGCCGAGCAGGTCGACCATGGCCTGTCCCGAGCCCTTGTACGGGATGTGCGTGAGCTTCACGTTGGCCAGCAGCGCGAACAGTTCGCCGGTGAGGTGCGTCGTCGCGCCGGTGCCCGCCGAGCCGTAGGTGAGCTCGCCGGGCTTCGATCTTGCGTAGGCGATCAGCTCGGGCACCGATTTCACCGGCATGCTCGGATGCACGATGATCGAATTCGGCACGTTCGCCACGTGCACGATCGGCGCGAAGTCCTTCACCGGGTCGTAAGGCAGCTTTGCGTAGAGGCTGGTTGCGGTCGAATGCGTGCCGGGCGCACCCATCACGATCGTGTAGCCGTCGTTCGGCGACCTGGCCGCCGCCTCCGCGCCGATGGTGCCGCCGGCGCCGGGCTTGTACTCGATGACGACCGTCTGGCCAAGCGCGGTGCCGATCTTGTCGGCCATGATGCGCGCGAGCACGTCGGTGGTGCCGCCCGCCGCGTAGGGCACGATCATGCGGATCGGCTTGGTCGGGTATTGCGCGTGCGCGGAGCCGAAGGATGCCGCAACGAGGAGGGCGGAAAGGCAGTGCAGTGCGCGCGGCATCAGGTTCATGTGGTTCCCCGGTTATTGAAGATCGGCGAAGGCCGTGCCGATCCTGCGGCAGGCCTCCCCGAGGTTGTCCATCGAAGTCGCAAAAGAGACGCGGAAGTAAGGCGACAAGCCGTAGGCCGCGCCATGCACCAGCGAAACGCCCGAGTCGAGGAGGTAGAGCGCGACCTCCTCGTCGCTGGCCAGCACCGAGCCCCGCGGCGTGCGCTTGCCGATCACGCCGGCGCAGGACGGGTAGAAGTAGAACGCCCCGTGCGGCAGCGCGCATTCGAGGCCGGGAATCGCGGCAAGGACGGGTTGGAACCGGTCGCGTCGCGCCTCGAACTGCGCGCAGCGCTCGCGTACCAGCACTTGGGGGCCGGCAAGCGCGGCGAGCGCAGCCGCCTGGCTGACCGAGCTCGCGCTCGAAGTGCTCTGCGATTGCATCTTGGCCATGACCTTGGCGAGCTCGGCGGGACCGGCGCCGAAGCCGATGCGCCACCCGGTCATCGCGTAGGTCTTCGACACGCCGTTGACCGTGAGCGTGCGCGACGCGAGCTGCGGCGCCACGGCGGCCATGGTCGCAAAGCGCCGGCCATCGAAGAGGATGTGCTCGTACATGTCGTCCGAGAGCACCCACACGTGCGGGTGGCGCTCGAGCACGCCCGCAAGGGCCTTGAGCTCTTCAGCCGAGTAGACCGCGCCACTGGGGTTCGATGGCGAATTGAGCAGCAGCCACTTGGTGCGCGGCGTGATCGCGGCTTCGAGCAAAGCCGGGGTCAGCTTGAGGCCGTCCCGCGGCCGGGTTGCGATGCAGACCGGCTTGCCCTCGGCAAACAGCACCATGTCCGTATACGAAACCCAGTAGGGCGCGGGGACGATCACTTCGTCGCCGGGATCGAGCGTGGCCATCAGCGCGTTAAAGATCACCTGCTTGCCGCCGTTGCCGACGCTGATGTTCTCCGGCTTGAAGGCCAGGCCATTCTCGCGCGCGAACTTCTCGATGACGGCGGCCTTGAGCGCGGGCGTGCCGTCGACGTTGGTGTAGCGCGTCTGGCCCTCGCGCGCGGCCTTGTGCGCGGCTTCGATGACGTGCGCGGGCGTGTCGAAGTCCGGCTCGCCCTGGCCGAGGTTGACGATGTCGCGGCCGGCGGCCTTGAGCTCGCGTGCGCGCTGCGCTGCAAGGTTGGAGGGCGAGGCCTTGATGCGGCCTGCGCGGCTGGAGATGAAGCTCATAGTTGGTTGACTGGCGGTGGAACGTCATTCTACAGATGGGAATTTGGTTCGACGGCTAGCGCTTGTCGTGTCTTGCGGCAGTCGGTGGAATCCAATTGCTCAAGGAAACAATTCCGCCGAGCGCTGCGGCCTTGCGCAGGTAACGATCATCGGCCGTGACCAGGACTGCGTCCCGCTCGAGCGCCAAAGCGTGATACAGCGTGTCGAACAGATGGTGATCGAACTGTCTGGCGATGCGGCTTGCCCGCTTGTATATCTTTGCGTCGGCCTCCACCGCGAGCTCCAGCGCGTCCAACAGATCTACCGCCTCGTTGGCGACCTCGGGGCGCAGACGCGAGATCACGGCCGCAACCTCGGCGAGCCAGTGCGGCGGCTGTACCAGTTCGAGGCGATTCTCTCGCACCGCGTTCAGGAGTGCGGCAGCCCGATCGGTGTCGGATTCGACGGCTGAATCCGGGAGAACCCATTTCACCGCCACGCTTGCGTCTACGACCAGTCTCACGGCCGTCCGGCCTGCCTTGCCTTACGCACCTCCCCATTGGTCACGGGGCGTACGCGCCCGCGTAATTTCAACAGCGCGTCGATTGCAGCCGCGCGGCGTCGCTCGCGTTTTCGCTCCTCGATCGCCTGCCTCATCAGCCGTGTCAATACACCGCTCTTGTTCTCGCCTTCGAATGCCTTGCTGAACGCCTGCTTGACGTCGTCCGGGACGCTGAAGTTAACGGTGGCCATCCGGCGTTGCTCCACGTTGTTGAATAATTCAACAATTATAGACTGCCGGCTTGCCTTCCGGTCCACGAAGCCCGCTCGGCCTATTCCCACACGATGCCCTTCGCCGTCGCGCAGTGCTATTTTTTGCGATTTTCCGCCTGCTTACCATTTCTCCGGCAGACGTCTCGAGGTATGGAATACCCGCAAGATCTCGACAGTCTGGCCCCGCACCCGGTACGGAACGATATAGCGAGTTTTCTGCACGATCAGTTCGCGCGTGCCCGGGACGCGACCAGGACGCCCAAGACCTGGCTGGTCTGCAAGCCCCGCCACCGCGCCGAAAACCCGCTCCACCACCAGGCGAGCGGCCTTCGGGTCGTCGCTAGCAATGTAGGCGGCTTCATCATCCAGGTTACGCAACGCCTTGCGCAGCCATTTAACCCGCATTCACCTTCCACTTCCTGGCCAGCGCCGCAACGTCTTTGTCACTGGCGAAGTCTCCGGCATCGGCTTCTCGCAGCGCGGCGCGGATTTCGCCGATCTGCCATTCGTTCGTTTCGACGAACGCGCGGATTGCTTCGGCGGCCAGGAACGACTTGCTGCGCTGGGTCGCTTCAGCAAGCTGGTCGAGGCGGTCCCTGACCTCGTCTTCCAGGCGGACTGTGATGGTGGTGGACATCGACAGGTCTCTACGTGAGTGAATGTACACAGCCTACCACAACGTTCTCCGAAGTCCCTGCCGGCGAGTCGCCCTCGTTCACGTTGCGTATTGCCAGATACGCGTTCGCAGGCTACGTTCCACGCCCCTCCACCCGAGCCCCGACGTTTGAACCCAACCCAGCGCGCCGGCTACTTTATCGTCGCCGCTTCGTTCCTGATCCAGGGCGTGGCGATCGGCGGCATGTTCGCCTATGGGGTGCTGTTTGCCGAATTGATCACGACCTTCGGCTGGTCGCGCGCGACCATCTCGGGCGCGATTTCCGTGGCGACCCTGACGATGGGCGTCGCAGGGATCCTGGCCGGGCGCCTGAACGACCGCTTCGGCCCGCGCGGGGTGCTGACCGTATCGGCGATTTTCTACGGCGCGGGCTTCATGCTCATGTCGACCTTGAGCGCCCCGTGGCACCTGTACCTGGTCTGGGGCGTGATCGTCGGCATCGGGCTATCCACGCACGACGTGATCACGCTATCCACCGTCGCGCGCTGGTTCCCGCGCCGGCGCGGACTCATGTCGGCGATCATCAAAGTCGGCACCGGATGCGGGCAAATGGCTGTACCGGTGCTGGTTGCGGCGTTGATCGCAGCGTACGACTGGCGCATCGCCTGCCAGGTTTTCGGCGTGGGCGCGCTTGTCATCCTGTTGATTGCCGCGCAGTTCATGCGCCGCGATCCGGGCGCGGGGGCAGCGAGCATCGGGGGGAAGCCCGCCGCAGTCGACCCTTCGGCCGCCCATGCGCCAAAGGCCAACACCGCGCCGGACCTGAGCTACCGCACCGCGATGCGCCAGCCGGCCATGTGGCTGCTGTGCGCCGCGCAGGCCCTGGTCATCGCCTGCCTCGGGACCATCACGGTGCATATCGTCCCGCATGCGATCGACCTGGGGCTCTCACGCCCGGCCGCGGCCAGCCTGCTCTCGACCATCGGCGGCATCAGCTTGCTGGGACGCCTGACGGTGGGCGCCACGATCGACCGCATCGGCGGCCGCCGCGCACTGCTCGCCTGTTACTGCCTTTTGTTCGCGAGCCTGGTGTGGCTGCAGTTCGCCGAAGCGCCGTGGATGCTGTTCGTGTTCGCTGCGGCGTACGGGATTGCGCACGGCGGATTCTTTACAGCGATTTCGCCGACCGTGGCCGAACTGTTCGGCACGCGCGCGCATGGCGCCCTCTTCGGCACCGTGCTGTTCTTCGGTTCGCTTGGCGCCGCGATCGGGCCGTTCGGCGCCGGGGCGGCCTTCGATGCGTTCGGCAGCTATCGCCTTGCGTTCGGCGCCTTGTGCCTGCTGGCGATGGCTGGCTTTGTGCTGATCAGCCGGCTCACGCCAAATAAAAGGGGCCAGGCTCGAACCTGACTACGCGGAGCTTCGTCAGGTTCGAGCCTGGCCCCTTTTATTTCAGTTCACCGTGATGTTGCGCTCCCGAACCAGGCGGCTCCACTTGTCGCGCTCGGTTCGCACGTGGGCAAGAAACGCGTCCGGCGGGCCGCCCACCGGGTCGGCGCCCAGCTCGATGAGCTTCTGCCTCACGTCGCTCGCGGCCAGCACGCCGCCGATTTCGCGATTGAGGCGCATGACGATGTCCCTCGGCGTGCCGGCGGGAACGGCGATGCCGCTCCATGAAAGGGATTCGTAGCCGGTGACTCCGGCCTCGGCGATGGTCGGCAGCTCGGGCATCGCCGGGGAGCGCTTCGAACCGGTGACGGCGAGTCCGCGTAGCTTTCCGCCGCGAATGTAAGGCAGCACCGAGGGCATGTTGTCGAAGATCATCGAGACGCGTCCGGCGATGAGGTCGACGAGCGCCTGGCCGCTGCCCTTGTACGGGATATGCAGCACGTCGATCCCCGCCATGCTCTTGAAGAGCTCGCCGGAGAGATGCGTGGAGCTTCCGGCGCCCGAAGAGGCGAACGAGAGCTTGCCCGGTTGCGCCTTCGCGAGCGCTACAAGTTCCGCCACGCTTTTGGCGGGCAGGTCGAGCGGCACCGTGAGCACGTTGGTGATCGAGGTCGTGAACGCCACCGGTTCGAGATCCTTGGCCGCGTCGTAGGTCATGTTCTTGTAGAGGGCGTTGTTGATCGCCATCACGCCGGTGGTGGCCATCAGCAGCGTGTACCCGTCGGGCGCGGCTTTGGCCACCGCTTCGGCGCCGATGTTGCCGGCCGCGCCCGCGCGGTTTTCGACCACTACGCTCTGGCCGAGCGGGCCGCCGAGCATGTCGGCGAGGATGCGCGCGACGATGTCGGTCGAGCCGCCGGGGGCGAAAGGCACGATGATCTTCAGCGGCTTCGACGGATATTGTGCGGTTACGAATGGGGACGAGAACACCAGCGCGATGGCCGCAAGCAGGCCGAACGCAGTGCGGGGTGATGGCAGCATATTTCCTCCTTTAGCGCGCCAGTCCTGGGGCCGGCGCTGTTTTTGGCAGTATTTAAGTTTTCTTTTACAGCGCGGCGATATGAAAATAAGCCTCGCTCTTCGTTCCCGAGCACCCGCCGGTGGCCGTCTGCGTAGCTCCAACGACGAGCTTGCAGCGTCGAGTTCGAGGGTAGTTTGCTCCCGTGACGCACGATTGACTATCGCGGTGACCCCAAACTCCGCCCCCGGCCTCGATGTGATGCGGCACAGCCCGCGAGGCCCACGGCGGCGAGCGGCCATCACGATCGGCCCGGCGATGACGTTCGGGTACATTGCCGGGCGGGATATTTCAACTTGGTTCTTAATCACCGGGCGCTGTGCCACGAGGTCAATTCTTCGACTTTCTATTTCGGAAGATCGCGCCTACATTAGCTCAGATGGCAGTTTGTGTATCGCTACCGGTACATATCTATAGCGTAGATACCAAGCCCGGAGCCTTCCTGTGCGAAGTAGTAAACGCCGCAACTGATGCGTTTGGTAGCATGCACACTCCCGAACGATCGGGATCCATGGAGCATAGACGCGCGCAAATTATGCAATACAGCCCGCACCAGCTTGCCTTCTTTGCCCATCAACTCACCCGGCAAGCTGCCGCCGACTCAATGGATCGGATGGCGGGAGCACTCCTCGACGCGCAGGTCGACCTCAATCCGCACCAAATCGACGCAGCACTTTTTGCAAGCAGCAACCCGCTATCGAAGGGGGTAATCCTTGCCGATGAAGTAGGACTAGGCAAGACGATTGAAGCTGGACTGCTGATTGCGCAGCGGTGGGCCGAGCGTAGGCGCCGCCTCCTTGTGATCGTGCCAGCGAACCTTCGCAAACAGTGGCACCAAGAACTCGCTGACAAATTCGGCCTTGCGGCCATCGTTCTCGAAGCGAAGTCGTTTAAGCAAGCAATCAAAGAGGGCGCTGCCAATCCTTTCGAGTCCAACAGGATCGTCATCTGCTCCTATCAATTCGCCGCGGGTAAGGCAGACCAGGTGAAGTCGATCGCGTGGGACTTGGTCGTTGTGGACGAAGCGCACCGGCTGCGCAACGTCTACAAACCAGAAAACAAGACCGCTCGCATTCTGCGCGACGCGCTTTATCACACGCGCAAGGTCTTCCTAACTGCAACGCCCCTCCAGAATTCGTTGCTAGAGCTCTATGGGCTCGTCAGCTTTATCGACGAACAAGTATTTGGCGATCTCGAGAGTTTTCGCAGCCAGTTCGGCCAACCACGCGACGAAGCGAGCTTTGCTGCACTCAAGCATCGGATCGGCCCTATCTGCAAGCGCACCCTGCGTCGGCAGGTCGAGGCCTACGTCAAATATACGAAGCGCATTCCGCTGTTGCGCGAGTTCGTACCCGGGGCTGACGAAACGCATCTGTACAACCTGGTGTCGGAGTACCTCCAGCGCGAACGTCTGTTCGCCTTGCCCAATAGCCAGCGTCAACTCATCACCTTGGTTCTTCGCAAGCTGCTTGCGTCGAGCACTTTCGCAATCGCTGGAGCGCTCGAGTCACTGATCAGACGGCTAAAGCAGGCACTTGACGAGAAACTTCCCCCGGTTGAACTGACGGAAGCATTGGATCAGGACTATGAATCGCTCGACGAGACTGCGGAAGAACTCGGGACCGAGCCTGCCGACAAGATCCGAAGAAAGACCGAGCAAGAGATCGTAGCTATCCGCGCGGAAATCGCAGATCTGGAGGGTTTCCGGCAGCTAGCTGTCTCCGTCACCGAGAACGCAAAAGGCCTGGCCCTGCTGCAGGCACTAAGGGTCGCATTCGAGCGACTGGACGAGTTGGGTGCCGCCAAGAAAGCCATCATCTTTACGGAATCGCGTCGCACGCAGGAGTATTTGCTTTCGCTTTTGTCCCGCAATGGCTACACGGATGGCGTGCTGCTGTTCAACGGGAGCAACAGTGACCCAATATCGCGGCGGATCTACTCCGAATGGATCGAGCAGCACAAGGGCTCCGACCGGGTTTCGGGCTCGCGCTCCGCCGATACGCGGGCAGCCTTGGTCGACTACTTTCGCACGTTCGACAAGCCAGGCGGCTCGATCATGATCGCGACGGAGGCTGGAGCGGAAGGGATCAATCTGCAATTCTGTTCGCTCGTCATCAACTACGACTTGCCCTGGAATCCACAGCGCATCGAACAGCGAATCGGCCGATGCCACCGCTACGGCCAGAAGCACGATGTGGTAGTGGTCAACTTTCTCAACCGCGAGAACGATGCTGACCGCCGGGTGTACGAACTGCTGGCGCAGAAGTTCCAGCTGTTCGACGGCGTATTCGGGGCAAGCGACGAGGTGCTGGGGGCCGTGGAGTCCGGTGTGGACTTCGAACGCCGGATTGCGGATATCTACCAGAATTGTCGGCACCCGACCGAGATTCACGCGGCTTTCGAGCAGCTCCAGCTGGACCTGGCCGGTGAGATTAGCGATGCCATGCTTAGCGCACGTAAAGCGTTGCTGGAAAATTTCGACGAAGAAGTGCAGGAACGATTGAGAATTGCCAAGCAAGACGCGACTACCAGTCTCGATCGCATGGAGCGCCTTCTTATGCGCTTTACCCGGGGAGCCCTGGGGGAACATGCCGATTTCGACTCTGACGGCTCCGCCTTCTTCCTAAAGTCAATTCCGCACACTGGCGCCCAAGAGGCAAGCGGAGAAATCCCACTAGGCCGCTACGAGCTTCCTCGCAGAAGTGAGGAGGCACACGTATACCGGCTCCAACACCCGCTGGCGCAAACCCTCCTGCGTACAGTGCAGAACGCCAAGCTCGAGCCCTCCACCTTGTATTTGGATTACGAAGCGCACGGACAAAAGATTTCTGTACTCGAACCCCTACGAGGTCGGCGAGGGGTAGTTGCCGTGAAGTTGTTGCGAGTGGAGTCCCTGGGGAGCGCGGAAGAGTACTTACTTGTCGCCGGTATATCCAAAGATGATCTATTGGATGCCGAAGTGGCTGAGCGGCTGCTCGGATTGCCATGCCGCGTCGAGCCACTTACGCGATCCGATTCCGGGATCGACACAACGATTCTACGGGTACAACAGCCCGCGCTGGATTTTGCTGCCGCGTACATTGCACTTCCGAAAGCCGTGGAAACCGAGTTAGACACGCAGAGAGTGCGTGTTCTAGGCACCATTGAACAACGCAACCTCAAATTGTTTGGTCAGGAAAGCGAGAAGCTCGATGCATGGGCGGATGACATGAAAGTGGGACTGGAGCGCGAAATTAAGGAACTGGACCGCGCCATCAAGGAATCCAGAACCCGAGGAAAGGGAGCAGCGACTCTCGCCGAAAAGCTTGAACATCAAAAGGAACAACGGCTGCTGGAAATGTCTCGCGATAGGAAGCGCCGCGACCTTTTTTCGAGGCAAGATGATATTCAGATCAAACGAGATGATCTAATCGCCGAACTAGAGAAGCAACTCAATCAGCACATCAGGCAAGGTCTACTTATCTGTTGCGAATGGGAGCTTTCATGACAATCAAAGAATGTCTTTTCCCGCGGGGCGCTGAATGGCGACAGTGGGACTTCCATATTCATACGCCAGCGTCTTTCGAATGGAAAGGAGGAAAGCGTTTCTGTGATATGAGCGAAACGGAAAAGACCGCATCTGTTGACCAGATGATTGGCGCCATGAACAACAGTGCACCGGCGGTGTTCGTGCTTATGGATTACTGGACATTTGACGGATGGCTCACTCTTAAGAAGCGACTGGCCGAGGCTGGCGCCCCGGAACTAAAGAAGACCGTCTTCCCCGGGATAGAGCTAAGGCTTGTATCGCCCACGTCGTTCCGTCTCAACGCACATGTTGTCTTCTCGAACGAAATCTCAGATCAAGACCTCGCCAACTTCAAAATGAAGCTTGAGGTTGCTCTTATCAACCAGCCCTTGTCGGATGAGTGCCTCGTTCGCCTGGTCAGAGAAAAAGTCGGGGCGGATCTCTTGCTGAATAAAGGCTTCAAAGCGGCCGAAGTAAAGGCAAACGATAAGCTCGCTCTAAGAGCAGGTTCCACAATTGCCGAGGTAACCGCCGAAACCTATAAGAGCGCTATTGCAAGCGTGCCCGGTGGCAAAGCAATTGGCTTCATGCCATGGGAGCCAAACGATGGTTTGGCGAAAGCAGACTGGAAGAACCATTACTCGTACGTGATTGGCTTAATGAAATCTTCTCCCATCTTTGAAACGAGGCGGATCGAGAACTGGGCCGCATTTGTGGGGTTAAAGATTGAAGAGAACAAGGACTGGTTCGATGCGTTCCAAGCAGCCCTAGACCACAAGAAGCGACTCGCTGTTTCTGGTAGCGATGCCCATGCGTACCCAGACTACGGGGCGTTTCCGTCTGGCAAAGTCACCTGGATCAAGGCAGATCCCACATTCCTCGGGCTGCAACAAGCCATTCGAGAGCCCGACAAGCGCTCTTTTATCGGCCTGCATCCGGAAAAACTCATGGAGGTTGAAGGGAACAAGACATTTTTCATTGACTCTATTGAGGTTCGAAAGAACACCGGCACGTCGGTTTCTGACACGTGGCTTTCCAACTGCAAGCTTCCACTGAATACGGACTTGATTGCAATAATCGGAAATAAGGGCAGCGGCAAAAGTGCCTTGGCGGACGTAATAGCGCTGCTCGGCAATTCCAAGCAAGTAGATCATTTCTCGTTTCTGTCGACGAAACGGTTCCGAGCCAAACCCAAGGAACTTGCCAAGCATTTCAGAGGCCATATGGTATGGCGCGCAGAAGAACAGATTGAGTCGCGCTTGTTGTCAGAGAACCCTGAAGCTACCTCCGTTGAATTAGTTAGATATATCCCTCAAGCCCACTTCGAGAAATTGTGCAATGACCACATAGCTGGTCGCTCCGACGTTTTTGAAAAAGAACTACGCGGCGTCATTTTCGCGCACACAAGTGGCGCCATTCGCCAGAGCGCCTTGGACTTCGATCAGCTAATCGAGCAACAGGAGAGCGGGTATCGCGATCAACTAGGCGAGCTTCGGAAGGATCTAAAGCGCCTGAACGTCGAAATCGATTCGTCCGAAGCACAACTACAACCAATCGTCCGTCGAACCTTGGAAGAATTACTCGACCAAAAGAAAAAGCAAATTGAAGAGCATCGAAAGATTGAGCCAAAAGTAGAAGTCAAACCCACTGGGCAACTCACGCAGGAACAGCAGGACGCGGCGACTGCGCTCGAAGCTAGCTCTAAGAGATTAAAGGAGATTGAGGAGATCGAGCGCTCTTCAAGAGAGGACGATGCCAAGTTAGCTTCAAGAACGCGATCAATCCAATCGATTCGTGAAAGACTGCAAATCCTTCAAAGGCAGCACAAACAGTTCCAAGATGAGACGCAGGCCGATTTTCTTGCCCTCGGAGTGAACAGCTCAGATGTGGTGACAGTAACCATAAATGATCAGCCATTGGCTCAGATTGCGGAGAGTATTCCGGTAGCACGGAATGCTCTTACTGAAAAAGTATCCGCAACTGCGCTAGAGAAACAGAACCTGTTAGCGCAGCAGGCAACGCAGAAGGCGAAGCTCGACGAGCCGCAACTCCGATATCAGCAAGGTATCAAAGCAAGCCAAGCTTGGAGCGACAAGCTTCGTGAATTGAATGGCACCCCAGAAAGTCCAGACACACTCGCCGGAATTCAAGCCCGTATTGATCAACTCAATCAACTACCAGTTACGCTGAAAGAAAAAGAGGCAAGGCGTCTCAATCTGTCGGGCGAAATCTTCGACATTCTTGAAACTCAGCGTAAGGCTCGAGAAGATCTGTTCGCTCCTGTTCAAGACCTAATCAAGAAGAATTCCTTAATCCGAGATGACTACAAGCTTCAGTTTCAAGCGACTTTGGGGGGGTCGGCGGAGTCTCTTGCCTCGGAGCTATTTGCGCTTATTAAGCAGAATTCCGGAGCATTTCGGGGTGAGGATGAAAGCAACGCCACGGTAAAGCGGATCGCGGAGAAATTTGATCTAAGCAAGAAAGCGGAAGTCCTTAAATTCATCGAAGAGCTACACCAACAGATTGTTGCTTCCGCAAATACGGCCGGCATGGGAATCGCGCCTATCGTACGTTCGTCAAAAGCCCCAAGTGGGTTGAGCCGTTCTTCGAGCGATGTTTATGACCTGCTCTTTGGACTCTCGTTTCTGGTGCCTAGATACTCTCTTCTATTCCAGGACGCACAGATTGAACATCTCTCACCAGGCCAGCGCGGAGCCTTGTTGCTCATCTTTTACCTTCTAGTCGATACAGGACGGAATCCCATAATTCTGGATCAGCCCGAGGAGAATCTGGACAACGAAACTGTAGTGCGCCTGCTAGTACCCGTATTGAACGAGGCAAAGAAGAAACGTCAAATCATATTGGTTACGCATAATCCGAATCTTGCAGTCGTATGCGACGCCGAGCAAATTATTTACTCCTCTTTTGATCGGAAAAATGCGGCGACGATTGAATACGTTTCAGGCGCAATTGAGAGTCCTGTCATTAACCGGCACGTTGTGAATGTGCTTGAGGGCACGAAGCCTGCATTTAATGTACGGCGCGCGACCTACCATTGACGAATTGTGGCTAAGCAAAAATTAGAACTAACGTGGATTGGTAAAGATTCTCGGGCCAAGCTGGAGCCACGCATCCTGCTGGAGGACCCGGCGAGGAGCTATCACGCTAGGCATCGCATTAGCGAAGAAGATCTGTTCGAAAATCGGCTAGTGTTTGGTGACAACCTGCTCGCGCTAAAGGCCCTGGAACAGGAATTCGCAGGGCGTAT
>Ga0163150_10005353_pt1 | contig 16460 bp, 14 predicted proteins | sample OliLakLV19P2IB_FD_148628 | JGI IMG/M metagenome (GOLD analysis project Ga0163150, IMG submission 148628) | Freshwater microbial mat bacterial communities from Lake Vanda, McMurdo Dry Valleys, Antarctica - Oligotrophic Lake LV.19.P2.IB | ecosystem: Environmental > Aquatic > Freshwater > Lake >...
CCAGTATGGCGGTGGTGCCCGCGGTCTTCAGGATGTCGCGCACCTCGAGCGACAGCCGCTCGCGCAGGTCGACGTCGAGATTGGAAAAGGGTTCGTCGAGCAGCAGCAGGTCGGGTGCCGGCGCCAGCGCGCGTGCGAGCGCCACGCGCTGCTGCTGGCCGCCGGAGAGTTCGTGCGGATACACCGCCGCCACGCCGGCTAATCCGACCAGTTCCAGCATTGCGACCGTGCGGCGCGCGGCGTCGGCAGCCGGCATGCGGGTCAAGCCGAACGCGACATTGCGCGCGACATCGAGATGCGGAAACAACGCGTAGTCCTGGAACACCATGCCGACGCCGCGATGCTCCGGCGGAACCTGCAGTCCCGGACGCGAAACGACGCGATCCGACAACGCGATCTCGCCGCCCTGGACGGGTTCGAAGCCGGCGAGGCAGCGCAGCACGGTGGTCTTGCCGCAACCGGAGGGCCCGAGCAGGCAGCCGATGCGGCCGGGCTCCAATTGAAAACTCATGCCCCGCACCACGCGATGATCGCCGTAGGCGTGGTCCAGGGCGCGAACGCTGACGGAGGCAGGCATGGCGTCGAGTGTAAGGCGGTTCGCTAGCCTTGGTCCGGCGCCCTGGACGCGCGCACCGTCGCACCCGCGCCGCCGCCGCGGCGGCCGAGGGACTTCAACTTCCCGGCCATCTCGCTGCCCATGTCGATCTGCGGATTGGACGGCGGCGTGTAGCCCGCGCCCTTCTCGCGCGCATCGACCCGCGCTTGCGCCGTGGCAAACGCGGCTTCGAACGTGTCGTCGCGGGCGAGACCCTGCTGGAAGAAGGCCTCGCCGAAGAACGTGGCGTCACTGCGGTCGTCACAGCCGAAGGACACGCGGTCCGACTGCGATGCCGTGATGATCAGCGTGTGCTCATTCTTCAGCGGCGCGATGTAGCCCCCCGAGTAGCACGACGACACGACGATGATCCGCCACTTGATGCCGGCATCGTCAAGCAGCTGCTTCAACCCCCCCGGTGTCAGCTCCACCAGCGATAGCGGCGGTTGCCATGCCGCCAGCCGGTGGTCGGACCTGCCGTGGCTCGCGAGGTAGACCATCACCACGTCGTCCTCGGGGTCGATGATACTGCCGATCTCGTTGAGCGACTCGCGGAGGTTGGTCATCGTGGCGAACGGCGCGCTGATCAGCGTCTGCGGATTGTTGATCAGCAGAAGCGAGCGGCCCGTGGTGCCCCAGCGCGCATCCATCACCCGTTGTGCCGCGTCGACGTCCTTGCGAAACACGTCTTCGCGCCCATACGGCGCAAAGCCGACGAAGTAGAGGTCGGTGCGACCCGGACGCTCCTCCAGAAGGCTGTCGAGCGCATGGTTGAGTACGAAGCTCTGCGTGGCCAGCACGGCTTCGCTGCCGGCATTGAGGCCGCCGTCCGTCACTGGCGCAGCACCTTCCTGCCACCACGGCGCATTGGGAAAGAGCACGTTCGCGAACCAGATGGGGGACGCCAGCAGCAATCCGGCGCCGATCGCGCGCAGCCATGAATACATGGGCGGTGGCGCGAACGCCACGGCCACGCAGCGGATCAGCACCATGACGATCCACAGGATGACGACGTTCTCGAGCATCGATGCGATCGCCAACCCGGCTGGATTGGCGGCCACGATGATCAGCGTGTAGTGCAAAACCTGCACCACCGGCAACGACGCCAGCACCAGCACGGGGATGGCGAGCGCCAGATCCCGCTGCCGGTTGATCAACGAAATGATGGCGGACGTGAAGAGCAGCAGTGCGGCCGCGTAGAGCTCGGAACCCGCGCCAAACAGCGAGAACATCCGCGGTTCGTCGATGCGCAACGCGTCGCCGACGATATCGATCAGCGCCGAGACACCGAACAGCAGCAGCAACTGCGGCAGGTCGATTCTGAACGCAAGCCGCTCCACGCGCAGGAAGGCCGCCAGGCGCAACCCCGCGCGCAGGTTGCGCAGCAGATTGGCAAGCGTGTGGCGCACGGTGGCAGCGGCCGGCGTCACGCCGCGGCCGCGTACCTTTCGACGAAGGCCTTCACATCTGCCGCGTCCGCCGGCAGCACCGTGAAGTGCTGCGGCAGCGACTCCAGGCCCGCCAGATGCGCCGGCCGCGGCGGCTCGGTGCCGAGTGCTTCCTCGATGGTAGCGGCAAACTTGGCCGGCAACGCCGTCTCGATCGCCACCAGCGGCACGCCGGCCGTGCGCTGCTCCAATCCCACCTTGAGGCCGTCGGCCGTATGCGGATCGACGATCACGTCAAAACGCGCATGGATGTCGCGGATCGTCGCGATCCGGTCAGCGTGCGTGCTGCGTCCGGACACGAATCCGGCCTGCCGCACCGCGTCCCACAACGGGGTGCCAGCAAGGTCGAAACCTTTGCCGCTCGCCACATCGGCCCACAGCGCGCGCACCGTCGCCGTATCGCCGCCAGCGATGTCATGGATGAAGCGCTCGAAATTGGAAGCCTTGGAAATGTCCATCGACGGCGACGACGTGGTGTGGGTCTCGGCGCCACGGCGTGGTCGATAGCGTCCCGAATGGAAGAACTCATCCAGCACGTCGTTTTCGTTGGTCGCGAGGATCAGCCTGCCGATGGGCAGTCCCATCTTGCGCGCGACGAAGCCTGCCAGGATGTTGCCGACGTTGCCGGAGGGCACCGCGAAGTCCACACACTGCGTGTTGTCGCGGCTGGCGGCGAAGTAGCCCTTGAAATAGTAGACGACCTGCGCTGCGATGCGCGCCCAGTTGATCGAGTTGACGGCGCCGATCCGGTGGCGCGCCTTGAACGGCGCGTCGGCGTTCAGCGCCTTGACGATGTCCTGGCACGCGTCGAAGGTACCGTCGATCGCCAGGTTGTGGATGTTGGGCTCGTCCAGCGCGAACATCTGCGCCGTCTGGAACGGGCTCATCCGGCCGTGCGGCGACAGCATGAACACCGTCACGCGCTCCTTGCCGCGCAGCGCGTACTCCGCCGAGCTGCCGGTGTCGCCGGACGTGGCGCCCAGGATGTTGAGCGAGCGTTGCTCGCGCGCCAGCACATGCTCGAACAGGTTGCCCAGCAGCTGCAGCGCGATGTCCTTGAAGGCCAGCGTGGGGCCGTTCGATACCTGCAGCAGGTGGAGGCCGGGTTCCAGCGTGCGCAGCGGCGTGATGTCGTCGGTGCCGAACACTTCCGCGGTGTACGTGCGGTCGATGATGTCGCGCAGCGCTGCGGCGGGGATGTCGTCGATGAAGCGCGACAGGATCGCGAACGCCAGCTCGCGGTATCCAAGGGGTCGCAGCACCTGCAACTCGGCGCTGGTGAACGCGGGATAGTGCTGCGGGACGGCCAAGCCACCATCCGGGGCCAGGCCTTCGAGCAGAATCGCGCAGAAAGGCTGCGGTGAATCCGCGAACGCGCCCCGGGTGCTGACGTAGCGCATCAGTTCAGTTCTTCCAGCCGGATGCGCACGATCGCGCCGCGCACCGTGGGCAGCGCCTCGATCTTCGCGATCGCGTCCACGATGTTGCGCTCCACCGACTGGTGCGTGAGCAGGATGATGTCGGTCTGGTCCTCGCCCTCGTCGGGCTCCTTCTGGATCATCGCGTCGATCGAGATTTCGCGGTCGGCCAGGATGCGCGTGATGTCCGCCAGCACGCCGTGCCGGTCGTCCACGCGCATGCGCAGGTAGTAGCTGGTGACGACATCGCCCATCGGCAGGAACGGCAGGTCGGTGAGCTGGTCGGGTTGGAACGCAAGATGCGGCACCCGCTGCTCCGGGTCCGCCGTATGCATCCGCGTGACGTCGATGAGGTCGGCGATCACCGCGCTGGCGGTGGGCTCGGCCCCCGCGCCGGCGCCGTAGTACAGCGTGGCGCCAACGGCGTCGCCCTTCACCAGCACCGCATTCATCGCGCCTTCGACGTTGGCGATCAGGCGCTTCTCCGGAATCAGCGTCGGATGGACGCGCAGTTCGATGCCCTCGCGGCCGTTCACGATGGCGCGCCGCGTAATGCCCAACAGCTTGATCCGGTAACCCAGCTCCTCGGCGTAGCGGATGTCCTCGCGCGTCAGCTTGCTGATGCCTTCGGCGTAGGCCTTGTCGAACTGCATCGGCACGCCGAAGGCGATGGCCGACATGATCGTCAGCTTGTGCGCGGCATCGATTCCCTCGACGTCGAAGGTGGGGTCAGCCTCGGCATAGCCGCGGGCCTGTGCTTCCGCCAGCACGTCGGCAAAGCTGGCGCCTCGCGAACGCATTTCCGACAGGATGAAATTGGAGGTGCCGTTGATGATTCCGGCGATCCATTCGATGCGGTTGGCGGAAAGCCCCTCGCGCAACGCCTTGATGATCGGCACGCCGCCGGCCACGGCCGCCTCGAACGCCACCATCACGCCCTTGGCGGAGGCGGCCGCGAAAATCTCGTTGCCGTGCTGCGCCAGCAGCGCCTTGTTGGCGGTGACCACGTGCTTGCCGTGCGCGATGGCGTCGAGCATCAGCGTGCGCGCGGGCTCGATGCCGCCCATCAGTTCGCACACGATGTCGACATCGGGATGCCGCACCACCATGGCCGGGTCGTTCGTCAGGTTGACGCCGGTGATGCCGCGCGTGCCGTCGCGCGCCTTGTCGAGCGTGCGGGTGCCGATCCAGTTGATCCGGATGGGACGGCCGGCACGCCGGCTGATCTCCTCGCCATTGCGGTGCAGGACATCCCACGTGCCGCGGCCCACGGTGCCGAATCCCAGCAGCCCGACATGCAACGGCTTCATCGCGGGCACGTTCATCAGAGCAACCCGTCCTCGCGGAACATCTGCTTGATGCCGCGGATCGCCTGGCGCGAGCGCGATTCGTTTTCGATCAACGCAAAACGGACATGGCCATCGCCGTATTCCCCGAAGCCGATGCCGGGCGACACCGAGACATGCGCCTTGGCCAGCAGTTGTTTCGTGAATTCCAGCGAACCCATCGCGCGGTAGGGCTCGGGGATCTTCGCCCAGATGTACATCGATGCCTTGGGAATGTCGACCATCCAGCCGGATTCGTGCAGGCCCTTCACCAGCACGTCGCGGCGCGCCTGGTATTTGGCGGCGATCGCTGCCACGCAGTCCTGCGGGCCTTCCAGCGCCGCAATGGCGGCCACCTGCAGCGGCGTGAACGTGCCGTAGTCGTGATAACCCTTGATGCGGGCGAGCGCACTGACGAGGTCGCGGTTGCCTACCATGAAGCCGATACGCCACCCCGCCATGTTGTAGCTCTTCGACATCGTGAAGAACTCGACGGCGACATCGCGCGCACCCGGCACCTGCATGATCGACGGCGCCTTCCAGCCATCGAAGCAGATGTCGGCATAGGCAAGATCGTGCACGACGTAGATGCCGTACTCCTTCGCCAGCGCAATGATCTTCTCGAAGAACGGCAGCTCCACGCATTGCGCCGTGGGGTTCGCCGGGAAGTTGATGATGAGCATCTTCGGCTTCGGGAAGCTCATCCGGATCGTGTGTTCCAGTTCGGCGAAGAAGTCGACATCCGGGGTCATCTGCACCTGCCGGATGTCGGCACCCGCAATCACCGGACCGTAGATGTGGATCGGGTAGCTGGGGTTGGGTACCAGCACCGTGTCGCCGCGGCCGAGGGTGGCCAGCGCCAGGTGCGCGATGCCCTCCTTCGAACCGATGGTGACGATGGCCTCGGAGTCAGGATCGAATTCGACCCCCCAGCGCCGCTGGTACCAGTGGCAGATGGCACGACGCAGACGGGGAATGCCCTTCGACACCGAATAGCCGTGCGTATCGGGACGCTGCACGGTCTCGATCAGCTTGTCGACGATATGTTGCGGCGTAGGGCCGTCGGGGTTGCCCATGCCGAAGTCGATGATGTCCTCGCCGCGTCGGCGCGCGGCCATCTTCAATTCGGAGGTGATTGAAAAGACGTAGGGAGGCAGGCGCTCGATGCGCGAGAATTGTGTTGCCGGGGGGGTGGCCATGCGAGTCCTTGCGTAAGCGCCCGGAACCGTCCGAGCGACGTAGGTTTGATGCGAAGGGGTTCAGCGCGGTGGATTTTACCTCGTATGTTGCGACGCGGCAATTGCGTTTATCATCGCGAACTCAGGCGTGCCGACGGCACCCGCCCAGTGCGCGCATGTCATGAAATTCCATCTCCAGCCCCCCTCTTCCTCGATCGTCACGGCCTTGGGTCCGGGCTGGATCCGGATCGGCACCACCGAGTACCGCGACAACATCGTGCTGACCACCGACGCGGTGATCGAAGGCTGGGCGCCCGCAGGCTTCGCCGCGCTGACGGAATCAGACTACGCGGGGTTGCGCGACTACGCGCCGGAACTGGTGCTGCTCGGCACCGGCGAACGCCACCAGTTTCCCCGGCCCGCGCTGCTGCGGGCGCTGACCGACGCGCGCATCGCCGTCGATCCGATGGATACGCGGGCCGCATGCCGCACGTTCAACATCCTGGTGGCCGAGGACCGGCGCGTCGTGGCGGCGCTGATCGTGCGCTGACGCGTCACCAGTGGGGCGTCACTCCCCGGTCTGCAGCAGCGTGCCGTGGTCCCGCGCGTGATGGATGGCGGCGCGGAACAGCAACACGCCAATGGCGAGATACACGGCATCGAGCCCCAGCGCCCACCAGAAGGAATGCCACGGCAGCACGCCGTGCAGCAGCAAGGCGCGCATGCCCTCGAAGACATGCGCGGGCGGCATCGCCAGCGCGATCGCCTGTAACGACGGCGGCAGCACGCTGATCGGGTAGTACACGCCCGACACTGGCGCGATCAGGAAGATCGCAGCCCACGCCAGTTCCTCGGCGCCCAGCCCCCAGCGCAGGATCAGCGCCGACACCGCGAGGCCGATGGCCCAGCCGAAGGCGATCAACAGCGTGAAGAAGGCGATCAGCGGAAAGCCCATCGAGAAGATTGCGTAGCGGAACAAGAGCCACGCGAAGATGCACGCGCCGCCCACGCCGATCAGCGTGCGCAGGATGCTCATCGCGACCTGCCCGGCGATGAATTCGCGCAACCGCAGCGGGCTCACGAAGAGGTTGGCGAGATTGCGCGCGTAGAGTTCCTCGACGAAGGTCAGCGACACGCCAAGCTGTCCCCGGAACAGCACCTCCCACAGCAGCACCGCGCCGATGAAGAAGCCAGGGGCGTCGCGCAGGAAGCTGTTGGTAGGCTGCAGGTACAGCGTGAGGAATGCCCACAGCACCATCGTGACCGTGGGGTAGTACGCCATCGAGATGATGCGCGGCCACGATTTGAGCAACAGGTAGGCATGGCGACGCACCATCGCACGCACGCGCCGCCCGGAGGCTGCCAACCCCTGCTGCGGATGCAGCACCGCGGCGTTCACGGCCTGGCCGCGCGCCGGCATCAGAGCGCCCCCGGTCTGGCGGGGATGATGTCACCGGTGCCGCGCGCGATATCGAGGAACACCTGCTCCATGTCCATGCGTCCGTAGCGCGCCACGAGGTCGCTCGGCGATCCGCGGTCGACGACCTTGCCGGCGCGCATCATCACGACGTCGCTGCACATGCGCTCGACCTCGCCCATGTTGTGCGACGCCAGCAGCATCGTGCAGTGGCTCTCGCGCTGGTAATCCTCGAGGTACGTGCGCATCCGGTCGCCGTTATCCGGGTCGAGCGATGCCGTCGGCTCATCGAGCAGCAGCACTTCCGGATAATTGAGCAGCGCCTTCGCCAGCGACACGCGCGTGCGCTGGCCGGCAGACAGCTGGCCGTAGGGACGCTTCAGCAAATCGCCGAGCTCGAACTGCGATGCCAATTCGGCGATGCGGCCCGAGGGATCGACGAGCCCGTAGAGATCGGCGAACACACGCAGGTTCTCGCCGACCGTCAGGCGCTTCGGCAGGTCGACGTAGGGCGATGTGAAATTCATCCGCGGCAGCACGCGATGGCGCCGCCGCAGCATGTCCTCACCCAGTACCTCAATACTGCCCGCCGTGGGGCGAAGAAGTCCCATCAGCATCGACAGCGTCGTCGTCTTGCCCGCCCCGTTGCCGCCCAGCAGCGCAGTGGTGGAACCGCGCGGGATCGCGAACGAGATGCCGCGCACGGCCTGTACCTCGCCGTAATTCTTGCGCAAGTCGGCGACGACGATCGCAGGATCGCCGGCGGTGCGGAGGGTCGGCTGGTTGGTCATGGGCACGCGCGCAATGGTGCTGGCGCCACCGCGGTCGCGGCTTCTAGCGCGGCGCGCGGCGCGTACTCAGCACTGGATCGTCGACCGGCAATAGCTTGCAAGTTCGCGCACGATGGCCGTACCCGCTACCGGCCGCCTGGCCTTGCCGTCGCCGTACTCGAGGGCCAGCTTCAGCCGGTACTTGTCGAAGAACGCGTCGAACTGCTCGGCCCCGACGGTGCCGCTCGCGTAGAGCGCATCGGTGGATTCATCATATTCGAGCACGATGGCGGCCAACGGTTGCGGCGCCGGACCCGACACGACCCGCGCGCCCGCAGCGGGGTCGTAGACACTATGGTCCGCGCAGCAATGGATGACCTGCGCACCCGAAGTAGGCGAGCGCTCGCGCTGGTACCGGATGAAGGTCACTTCGCGCGTCGGGTAGGCGAGCTTGTGCGCGCAGATGGCGGAGAACGCCACGATGTTGCTGTCGCGGCCCACACCGCCCCGCCAAGCGTAGACGGAGCCATCCTGGCGCGCCAGCGACGCCGTCGTCCTGACCGGCTGCGACAGCTTCAGCAACAGGCAGGGCGTGGCCGCGAACGGGTAATGGAAGAGATAGTTGGTCTCGACCGCAAGATCGGCCGGCACGAGCGGCCTACCGTGCACGTCGACGAGCCGCACCCGGGCGTGCCGGCGCGGCGTGTCCTGCGCCCAGGCGTCCGGAAACACCGGCAGCGCCGCAGCGCCGCCGACGATCGCACAGGATTCGAGAAACTCGCGTCGCTTCATGGGTCACTCGCGCTCCGGCCCCGGGGCCCGGGATTTCGAGACCGATTCTACCGGCGCGGCCGGCGGGCGCAACCCTACGGCTGTCGCAGCCCCTGACGCCATGCCAGAATCCCGGCATGCGGCGCCGCCAGCGCTACCTATCCGACCGACAATTCGCGAACATGCTCGGTGGCGCTGCGGCCCAGCGCCGACAGCGCATAACCGCCTTCGAGCGTCGACACGATGCGGCCTTCCGCATGCCGCGCGGCCACGGCCACCAGTTCGCGCGTCACCCACGCAAAGTCGGCCTCGGTGAAGCGCAGTCCCGCCAGCGGATCCTCGCGATGCGCGTCGAAACCGGCGGAGATCAGGATCATCTGCGGCCGGTGGACCTCGAGTGCAGGCAGCCAGCGATCGAGCACCGCGGTGCGGAACGCATCGCCCCCCGAGCCTTCGGCCAGCGGCACGTTCACCATGTTGGCTGCCGGCAGGTCGGTGCCGCAGTACGGGTAGAGCGGATGCTGGAATGTCGACACCATCAGGACCCGCTCATCGTCGCTGAAGATGTCTTCGGTGCCGTTGCCGTGATGCACGTCGAAATCGATGATCGCGACACGCTTGAGGCCGTGCGCGTCCAGCGCATGGGCCGCGCCTACCGCCACGCTGTTGAAGAGGCAGAAACCCATCGCGCGGCGCCGCTCCGCATGGTGCCCGGGCGGGCGCACCGCGCAGAATGCGGTGCTGCATTCGCCGCGCATCACGAGATCGACCGCCAGCACCACCGCGCCGGCGGCATGGCGCGCGGCCGTGAGCGAGTGCGGATTGAGCGCTGTGTCCGGGTCGATAAAGTGCAGCCCGGACTCCGGAACCGCCGCCTCGATGGAGTCGATATAGGATGTGGCATGGACGCGCGCCAGCTGGTCGCGCGTGGCGGCCGGAGCGGTGTAGTGGGCAAGATACGCGTCGATGCCGGAGGCAATCATCCGGTCGTTGATCGCGGTGAGCCGCTCCGGACACTCCGGATGGTAGGCGCCCATTTCGTGCAACAGGAACGACGGGTGGGTAATGAAGGCAGTGGTCACGACGACGAGCGGATTGCGATCCGGTGAACTTTAGGGACGGTGGAGGGCCGAAGGCAAGGGTCCGGGCACGAAGGTTGCAACTTGCAGCAGCGATGGGCCACCCCTGCCGTCCGCCAAGCGGAGTGTAACCTGCGCTCGCCGGAGGTGACGGCGGGCTTGACTACAGGCTAGATTCGGCACAACCCCCAACCTGATTCCACAAAGACCCCCATGACCGTGCGCCCTGCCTCCCAACCCAGCACCCCGGCCGCCGCCCGCCTGCAGCAGGTTTTGGCGCAATTGGCGCGCATCGTGGTGGGCAAGGACGACGTCCTCCGCCTGGCGGTAGCCTGCCTCATCGCCCGCGGCCACCTGTTGATCGAGGACATCCCCGGCGTGGGCAAGTCCACGCTCGCCCAGGCGCTGGCCGCAACGCTCGGCCTCCGCTACTCGCGCGTGCAGTTCACGAGCGACCTGCTGCCCGCCGATGTGCTCGGCGTGTCCATCTTCGACGAGCGGGCGCAAAGTTTCCGCTTTCATCCTGGCCCCATCTTCAACTCGGTGGTGCTGGCCGACGAGATCAACCGCGCCCCGCCCAAGACCCAAAGCGCATTGCTCGAAGCGATGGAGGAGCGCCAGGTGTCGCTCGACGGCCAGACCCGCAAGCTGCCCGACCCCTTCTTCGTGATCGCCACGCAAAACCCGGTCGAGCAGATTGGCGCGTATCCGCTGCCCGAATCGCAACTCGACCGCTTCCTGCTGGCCATCGAGATCGGCTATCCGGATGCGGCGGCCGAGCGCGAGCTCCTGGCGGGTGGAGACCGCCGCGTGCGCATCCTCGAGACACCCGCCGTTGCGGACCCTGCCACCCTTGCCGAATGGCAACGCGAGGCGGCCGAGATTCATGTCGCGCCGGCGCTGCTCGACTACGTGCAGGCGCTGCTCGCCGCATCGCGCGGCCACTCGGCTACCACCAGCAACGGCGACGCCGGCGCGCGCCGCGGCTTGAGTCCCCGCGCCGGCCTGATGCTGCTGGCGGCCGCCCGCGCGTGGGCGCTGCTGGCCGGCCGCCTGATGGTCCTCCCGGAAGACGTGCAGGCTGTGTTTGCCTCCGTTGCAGGTCACCGGCTGGCCGGTGGCACGCGCGCGGGCGCCGCGCAGGCCCAGGCGCTGCTGCGGGCCGTGCCCCTCCCGTGATTCTGGCTGCAGCGCGCCGGTGGCACCTGGGGCCGCCGGCGGCGACCTCGCGATGAACCCGGCCCGCGTGCCGTTCAGCCGCGCCTGGCGCGCCCGCACGCGCCAGCGGTTGTTCCGCCACGCGCCCACCGACAACCAGCCGGTGGTGCTGCGGCACTCGCGCATCTACCTGCTGCCCACCCGGCGCGGGTTGGCGCTGATCGCGACGCTGCTGACGATGCTGCTGGCCTCGCTCAACTACGGACTGGCGCTGGGTGTTGCGATCACGTTCCTGCTGACCGGCTTGCTCGCCGCGGCGCAGCTGCACACGTTTCGCAACCTGGCCGGGATCGAAATCGCGCCGCTATCCGCTGGCGAGAGCTTCGCCGGCGATGAGATCGCGTTCGCGCTGGCGGTGCACGCCGGCTCGGCAGCGCGCACGTCGATCCAGCTGGCAACGATCGATGGCCCGGCCGTGGAGCGCGGCAATGTCGCCGCCGGCGCCTCGCTGACCGCCACGCTGACGCGCCCGGCGCTGCATCGCGGCAAGGTTGCGTTGGGGCGCGTGACGCTGTCCACCGACCATCCCTTCGGCCTGTGGCGCGGCTGGTCCTACGTGCATTTCCCGCTGGAGGGCATCGTGTTTCCTGCGCCGGAAGTGTCCGCACCGCCGCTGCCGCTGGGGCATGGCGGAACGCAGACGGAAGCCGCGGGTCGCGGCGACGATGCCGATCTCGCCGGCTTGCGCGCGTACCAGCCCGGTGATCCGCCGCAACGCATTGCGTGGAAGGCCGTCGCCCGAGGTGCGGGCTGGTTCAGCAAGGAGTTCGATGGCGCGGGTGGCGGCGGCCCGCTGATGCTGTCGTGGACAAGCCTGCCCGCCACACTCGATGCCGAAGCGCGACTGTCACGCCTGACGGCCTGGGTGCTGGCAGCCGAGCGTGCGGCGCGGCCTTTCGCGCTGGCTATTCCCGGGACGATGCTGCCGCCGCAGCAGGGCCGCGACCATCGGCGCGCGGCGCTTACCGCACTGGCGCTCTTCGACGCGCGGCGCGCCTGATGCGTTGGCCACGACTCTTCGGCGGCCAGGGCCGCGAGGCGGCGAATATGGTGCCGCTGACGGCGTCGCAAACGCGATGCATCGGCGCGCTGCTGCTCGCGGCGCAGCTGCCGCAGGCGCCGCACCTGCCGATCTGGGTGGCGGCCGCGGGGGTGCTGCTGGTGGCGCTGCGTCTCGCACTGCTGCGCCGCGACCGGGCGCGCCCCCTCGCGCCACCAGCCCGGATTCCATCCTGGACGCTGGTGCTGTTTGCCGTCGCCGCAGCCTTTGCCGTGCGCGGATCGTTCGGCTACATCGTGGGCCGTGATCCATCGGTGGCGTTCCTGTTCATCCTCGTCGCCATCAAGTTCCTGGAGACCCGATCGCGGCGCGACGGGACCTTGCTGGTGTGCCTCGCCTGCTTCCTGCTGATCACGCCGTTCTTCTACAGCCAGTCGATCATTGCCGCTATCGCGGCACTGCCGGCCATCCTGCTGGTCGGTGTCGCGCTCGATGCGCTGTCGACCGACGAGCGCGATCCGGATCGGCCATTCGCATGGCGTGCCGCGATGAAGCGCAGCGGCGTGATGATGTTGCAGGGACTGCCGGTCGCCTTGCTGCTCTTCGTGCTGTTCCCGCGCCTCTCCGCACCACTGTGGGGGTTGCCGACTGATTTCGGCGCGCAAACGGGACTGTCCGACTCGATGTCGCCCGGGCAGATCAGCGAACTCTCGCTGTCGGATGCCGTGGCGTTTCGCGTCGACTTCGAGACGGAGCCACCACCCGCGAGCCAACGCTACTGGCGCGGCCCAGTGTTCTCGCGCTTCGATGGCCGCACGTGGAGCGCAGGGCTGACGCAGTTCGGCGGCGAGTTCACCCCCAACGATGCGCCGGCGATCACCTATACGGTCACGCTGGAGCCCAATTTCAGGCCGTGGCTTTTCGCACTCGACCTGCCGGCGGCACTGCCGCGCCTTGCCGCGGGGGCCTCCACCGGGGCCACCGTGGTGCTGACGCGCGACCAGCAGTTGTTGTTGCGCGCGCCGGTCACCGATTCGGTGCGGTATACGCAACTCTCCATCCTGCGCTCGTCCTATCCCGCCGGGGCCGGTGAAGCAGCGCATAACCTGGCCGTGGGCCGCGGCAATCCGCGCACGCTCGCATTCGCGCGTGAACTGCGCGAGCAGCATCCGGACGACAAGGCCTACATCCAGGCGATCCTCCAGTGGTTCAACCGCGAGGCCTTTGTCTACACGCTGGCGCCGCCTTTTCTCGACCGCGATCCGGTCGACCTGTTCCTGTTCGACGAACGCCGCGGCTTCTGCGAGCACTATGCCAGCGCGTTCGTCGTGATGCTGCGCGCCGCCGGCATCCCGGCCCGTGTGGTCACGGGCTACCAGGGCGGCCAGATGAATCCGCAGGGCGGCTACCTGATCGTCCGGCAGTCGGATGCGCACGCGTGGACCGAGGCGCTGATCGACGGCAGGTGGCAGCGCTTCGATCCCACCGCCGCGGTGTCACCATCGCGCATCGAACTCGGCCTGGGCGGCGCCATGCCGGCAGGCGAGCCGGTACCCTTCCTCGCGCGCCTCGACGGCACGTGGCTGCGCACGGTGCGCCTTGGCTGGGATGCGTTCAACCACGATTGGCGCCGCAACGTCGTCGGCTTCAACTACGACCGCCAGCGTTCGCTGTGGCGCGATCTGAAGCTCGACCGTTTTGCGGCATGGCAGATCGTCGCCGGCCTCGCGGCCATTGTGTTCGTCTGGGGCGCGCTGGTCATCAGCTGGCTGATGTGGAAGCGGCGGCGGCAGGAGCGCGCGCTGGTGCTGTGGGATGACTTGAACCGGCGGCTGGCGCGCGCCGGATTGCCGCGGCAGCCGCATGAAGGACCTCTCGCGTTTGCCGATCGCGCCGCCACGCGCTGGCCGCAGTTTGCCATTGCCTTCGCCGCCATCGGCAAGTCCTACGCCACGCTGCGCTACGGCGCGCCTGCGGCGACGCGCGAGCGTGACGCGCTGCTCGCGACCCTGGAGCGCGCGATCGAAGTGTTGCCCGCGCCCGCCGCACTGCGCAGCGCCGAGTAACCGTCGCGCCCGCGACCCGCGCGCCCGACGGCAGGATCAGAACAACGCGTCGCGCGTATAGCCGCGGCGTTCCAGTTCCGCGCGCAGCCGCTCGAGTGCCTCGCTCTGGATCTGCCGCACGCGCTCGCGGGTCACCTGCAGTTCAACGGCCAGCTCCTCGAGGGTGGCCACCTCGGCGCCATTCAAGCCGTACCGACGCTCGATCACCACGCGCTGGCGTGGATTCAACTCGAGGAGCCAACCGGCCACCGACGATTCGATCGCGCTGTCGTGCAGCAGGATTTCGGGTGCGCGCGCCTCGTCGTCGGCAAGTCCGTCGGCGATCGTGTAGCCCGATTCGCCGTCGAGCGGCGCATCGAGCGACAGCACATGTTCCTGGTGGCGCAGCAGCCGCTCCACATCCGCGCGTTCCCTGCCTAGCAGGTGCGCGACGTCGTCGAGTGAGGTGTCGCGCCCGTCCACCGGCGCGTGCGTTTCGAGGTGGCGCATGGCTCGCAGTACCACGTTCAGTTCCTTGACCACATGCGCCGGCAGCCGGATCGTGCGCGCCTGGTTCATGATGGCTTTTTCGATGGACTGCCGCACCCACCATGTGGCGTAGGTGGAGAAGCGGAAGCCGCGCTCCGGATCGAATTTCTCGAGCGCATGGATCAAACCGAGGTTGCCTTCCTCGATGAGGTCGGGCAACGCGAGGCCGCGATGCAGATAGTGCCGCGCGATGCTGACGACGAGGCGCAGATTGCACTCGATCATCACCTGCCGCGACGCGAAGTCGCCGGCGCGTGCGGCGCGCGCGTGCGCCAGCTCCTCGGCGGGCTTCAGCAGCGCGTGCTGGCCGACCTCGTTGAGATAGAGCTGGGTGAGGTCGGTGACGAAATCGCCGGACAGCCCGCGCGGCGGCTCGTCGAGCGCCAAACGCCCCGACCAGCGATCGGGCGGCGGGAGTGGTGCCACGTCCGGCGGCACGTCATCATCGTCGGCGGCGCGCTTGCGGGTAACCATGCGGGCGTGACGCGTGGACGGGCGCGCGGGGTCAGGCGGGCGGCAGGTAGCGGACTGGATCCATCGGCTTGCCCAGCCGCCGGATCTCGAAGTGCAGCTTCACTTCCGTGGTGTCGGTGTTGCCCATTTCCGCGATCTTCTGGCCGCGCGTGACCTGCTGTCCTTCCTTGACGAGGATCTCGCGATTGTGGGCGTAGGCCGACAGGTACGTCTTGTTGTGCTTGATGATGATGAGCTTGCCGTAGCCGCGCAACCCGGTGCCGGCATACACGACGGTGCCCCCCGCACTCGCCAGTACCGGCGTGCCGGCCGCACCGGCGATGTCGATGCCCTTGAGGTTGGCCGTTTCGGAGAAATTGCCGACGACCTTGCCCTTGGCGGGCCATACCCAATCGACCTTGTTGTCATCGTCGTCGGTATCGACAGCGGGGGTCCGCGGCAACTCGGCCTTGGGTTCCACGCGGGGCGCCACCGTGGGCGGTGCAACGGCGACGACGTCCGGCGACGGTCCCTTCGCCACTTCACGTACCGCCTGCTCCGAATACGGTTCCTTTACGGCCTTGGGCGAGGACTTGAAGTTGTCGCTGTTGCGGCTCACGACGGCAGCAGGCGGCGGCGCTCCCGCGGGCGCGCGGCTTTCGGTGACCACCGGTGCCGGTTTCAGCGGCGTGGTCACCACGCCCGTGGACGCCGCCGCCGCCGTGGCATCGCCCGGCGCCGTCAGGCGCAACACCTGGCCGACGCGGATCAGGTTGATGTTCTCGATGTTGTTCCACGCGGCGAATTCGCGATAGTCGAGACCATGGTCGAGCGCCACCTGGTAGAGCGTGTCGCCGCGCTTGACCGTATAGGTGGCCGGGCGCCAGTCGACTTCCGTCGACCCCGGAGCTGCAGGCGTAGGCGTCGTCGCCGTAACCGCGGGCGGTACCACGGCTGCAGGGCGTCCGGGTGGCGAACCGCGGTCTTCGACCGGCGCCCGCGTGCGCGAGGCGCAGCCGGCCAGCAGCAACGCCAGAAGTGCTACGGCAAGCCAGCGCAGCGGCGCATGATGGCGCGCAAAAAAGGAGGGATGGAGCCGGAGCATCAACGATCGACCACGAAGGAGGCCCGGAGGTTCACGCCAGGCCGGACAGCAGCGGCACAAATCTTACCGCATCGAGCGTGGTCTCTTTG
>Ga0163150_10005355_pt1 | contig 16454 bp, 19 predicted proteins | sample OliLakLV19P2IB_FD_148628 | JGI IMG/M metagenome (GOLD analysis project Ga0163150, IMG submission 148628) | Freshwater microbial mat bacterial communities from Lake Vanda, McMurdo Dry Valleys, Antarctica - Oligotrophic Lake LV.19.P2.IB | ecosystem: Environmental > Aquatic > Freshwater > Lake >...
TCTCCGAAGAGATAGACACCTTTCTTCATTGGCTTGCTCGCCACGGTGCCGCGTCGGTTCTTAACTTCGAGATTGATCGTGACGGCCCCGTCAAGAACCTGAAACCGCCAGTCCACGGTCGGTGGCTTTTTCTTCTTCGTTCCCTTCGACTGAGGGAATGCATACTCCGCAACGACGGATGCGGGATCGACTCCGTGCCAGCGGGACAGCCACCAGACTTCGTTAAGGGTGTCGAGGTGCTGCCTGGGGTAGCGGACGTGTTCTCGCAGGGTCTTTTCGCCAAGCCAGAGATGCGGGATGAGGGTGTGGCCGATTGCCGAGATTTGCGCGAACCGTGCGAGGCTTTCGCGGCTCAAGCCCGTGCCGTCAATTAAGCGCGAGTCCTTCGGGAATCCCGGCGCGGCCTTTTCCATGTCGTGGTCGGTTTCTCCGAACTGGTATTCGACAAGTTTGAAGATGAGCCCGGTGGCCGGGTCGGCAATCTCGCGGGTGGGCAGGATTTCAAAATCCTGAAAGCGCACGGCATCCAGATCCTCATGGAGCCATTGGGCGCGCTGCATCAAGGCGGCCTCGGTCAGAAGGCCCTGTTTCACGAGGGGGGCATCGGATTCCATCAGGCGCGAGAAAAGCAGAGGCACGGGAGGAGGTTCACCTGGCGCTTGCGTCCGATGTCTGGGAGGTGTGGATTCTTGCCGGGCAGCGCCGATTTGCTTCAAATAGGTGGCAAGGTTCACGGACCAGTGATCTTCTGAAACGAGGCAATGGGCGTCCTCAATGCGGCTGAGAAGGATTTTTCGTTTGGCGCCGACAAGCCGGCCGATCAGATCGAGCTTTTTGAAATCCGCCAAAGTCGGGGAGGATGTGAGCTTGATCTCGATGATTTCTCGGCTCCCTGCGTTTTCGAGGAGCAAATCGCACTCCAGGCCGTCCGAGGTTCGGAACCAGTAGGGCTGGATGGGTTTCCCGGTGAAGGCGTGAGCGGCGATAACTTGCTCGATCATCCAGCTTTCCCAACTCGTCCCCGCCCAAGGCTGTTCGAGGATGTTCGCGGCGGGCGACCATTCCAGCAAGGCATGGAGAAGCCCGCTGTCCCTCCAATAGATTTTCGGGGATTTCGTGAGGCGCTTCGGAAAGTTGCGGGCATGGAACGGTCGCAATCGCCGGATGAGGAATGCGCCCTCCAGGAAGTCGAGGTAGGAATTGACCGTGTGATAGGAGACGCCGAGGGACGCGCCAAGTTGGGAGGCATTGAGCGCGGTTCCATTTAATGCGGCCACCAGGCGCATCAGCCGCTCGGTCACCCCCGGCTTGGCTGCAAGCCCCCACATCGGCAAATCCCGCTGCGCCATCTGGGAGAGGAAGGAATTCTGCCAGACCGGGAAAGTATCCGCATCAGGATCGAGAACCCCGCCGTCGGGAAATCCCCCGAACTTCCAGAGTTTGTCGAGGGCGGCTGGGGCGAGTTCGAGCGCCGTCAAAGGAGTGAGTTCCACAATGGCAATCCGACCTGCGAGGGATTCTGACACCTCCCGCATCAGAACTGGCGCAACGGAGCCGAGCAGCAAAAAGCGACCGTTGCGCTTGCGGTCGGCATCGATGGCTCCCCGGAGCTTTGAAAAAATGGCGGGCCACGACTGGGCCTCGTCCAGAATCACCAATGCATCGGATCGGAGCAGTTCCCCCCAGAGGATGTCCAGCCGGAGGCGATCCTGTTCTTGCTCCAGGTCGAAATACTGCCCTGAAAAGGACCTGGCCAGCGTCGTCTTGCCGGACTGCCGGGGACCGACAAGCACCGCGGCGGGAAATTGCCGCAACCGCTCACGGAGCAGAGGAAGAATTGCGCGGGAGATCATCGATATGCAAAATAGAAAGCAATTTCTAATCTGCAAGACTTAATTGGGAATATCAGCCTGGAGCCTTCTTCGCCACTGTGAGCAGTTCCGCTCCATTTTGCGGGCGGTCTTTTGTTTTCCGGGAAAGCGCGGCGTCAATGACGGCAGCGAGTGGCTTCGGGATGGTGGCGTCGCGAATGCGGATCAGAACGATGTCGTCGTTTAGGATGATGTCAATCGGATCGCGTTCCTTGGTGAACGGATAGGGAAACGCTCCGGTCAGCATGTTGTAAATGGTCGCGCCCATGCTCCAGACGTCCGACACGGGCTTCACGTATTTGAAGTTGGTGATCTGCTCGCGCGGCATGAAGACCGGCGTGCCGGCGTAGCCGCCGGTCATGGGGAGGAACGCCAATGGATATGCCTGTTTCTGATTCATGTCGGGCAATACGTTTTTGCCGGAAAATCGTTAACCGGGCGAGCGCAATAGCGTTGCGGGCAAACTCCGCCTCACCGCGGATACTCGGCGAGTTTTTGCAGGAGCGCCCGCTCGGCGATGCGCTCGGGATCGTTCAGGCGGAGAATCTCACCTGCCGCGGGCGCGTTCGGCAATCTCCCGGCGGAGAGCCCTGCCGACGCTATCCAGCATGCCCGGAAGACAGGCGGGCCTTGGCCAGAACCAGCAGGTGCTCGAGTTTCAGGTAGTCTTCGAGATCGAGCTTTTCCTCCGGCAGAAGGCCCGGCTGTTTTTCCTTTTCGATCAAGGTCCAGACGCGACGCCGGGCATCCTCCGAGGAATGGAAGATGCAGGCGTGGCAGTCGGCCATCCGCCCGAAGACGAAGGTATCGTGCTCGGTAAAAGCGAAGATCTTCCCCGCATCTTTGCCCTGGCTGATCTTGATTTGGATTTTGGCACTCACGGTGTATCAGGGGCAATACGGAAAGCGGGCGAAACCGTCAACCAGCCGGGTTGCCGTCGCCTTGCTCCGCCCTTCGGGCTGCCTGCGACAGGCTGTCTCGCTTCGCTCGGCTGTCTCTCCGTGCGGATTTCAAAAATCCCTTTGAGTCGATACCCGAGAACCCGCGCGCTGCCAGCCTCTCGCGGAGACCTTGCAGCGCCGCGTGCGCGACTTTGTGGACGGCCTGCTTGGAGACGTTCAACTCCTCGCCAATGTCGCTGTAGCTCTTTCCTTCGCGGAGGCCCACGACGATGAGCCGCGAGCGTGGAGCGAGTTCTGCCAGCACCTCCTCCAGAATCCGGCGTGATTCCGCCGCACGGGCCGCGAGAACAACATCCGCACTCGGATCGGCGTGGTCATTCCCAGCAGGGGAGCTGGCCGAACTCGATGTCGTCGCTTCGGCATCAAGCGAAAATTCGTGGACCTTCACGTAGCGGAGCTGTCGTGTGAAAAGGCTGTTGAGCGCATTTCGTATCGCGCGTCCGGCGTAGGCGGTGAATTGACCTTTCTGCGGGTCGAACCCTCTCGCTGCTGCGGCGAGCGCAGCGTCTGCTTCGGCCACGACTTCATCCATCGTCGCGCCGGGGATGTTCGCGTATTCGTAAGCGATCATCCGTGCGAGTCCGAGATGCTGTTCAACGAGGTCGTCGGGCATGGTGGGGCGAGCCGTTTAGAAGATGGTCAGTGTCAGGTTGGAAATCTTGCTTCCCCAACCTCCAATTTCCTTGCCGCGGTTGAAATTGATGGTGTCGTGTACTTTGCTCGTATTTGTATCGTCGTGCTGCCCCATATTATCGACCGAGAGACAGCCGTTGAGCGGCATAACGCGGAAGCTTCGCGCGCAGGATTTTTCGGCGCGTCTTGGCGATGTCGTAATCTACTCGGCGGAACTCGACCCAATGAGCGTGGGGATCGAAGATCGCGTAGCACGCAGCAGGGCAGAGATCGCGTGGCTGCCCCACGGAGCCGACGTTGATGAGCGTCTTCCCCCCAGTGGGTAATTCGACCCGCCCGTGTCCGCGCCAGGACGTGACGTTCCCGCTGATGCTCAGGTGCCAAACAGTGGGCACGTGAGTGTGGCCGCAAAAGCAGAGCGGTTTCACTTGAACCTGAAAGTGATCCTGCGCTTCCGACTCTTGCACGACGTAGTGCCACTCGCTCGGAGCGTTTAGCGATGCATGAACAAACTGGCAGATCTCGGTTGATGAAGTCAGCGGCAGCTCCGCGAGATACGCACGCTGCTCTCTCGTGAGCTTTTGCCGCGCAAACTCGACTCCGATCTGTGCCATGGCCCGCATCTCATCCATGGCAGTGTCCGTAGCGGCGGCCTCGTCGTGGTTTCCCTGCACGACCGGGCATCCGAGGTCGCGGACCAACTCCAGGCATTGTGCAGGACTCGCCGCGTAGCCGACGATGTCACCAAGACAAACGCGCTGAGAGATCGCCTGCGCATCCATGTCCGCCAAGACGGCCTGCAACGCCTCAAGATTCGCGTGGACATCTGCGAACACAGCTAAAATGGAATCGGACATGGGGTGCGATACGAACCAGCCGCAAAAGCGTCAACGGTGGTGCGGCGGCGCAGGATGGGTAAACGGTGAGCGTCGTCCACGGATGGAGCGATGGGGTGATTCCTGTGGAGCGCAGTATTCAGTTTGCCCAGAAATTCAGCGCTTCCCATCCCGCCGGGCCTGGAGCAGGTCAGCTTTTTTCAACCGCGCCACCTCTTGCTGCACGGTGCCAATGGTGAGGCCGCTGAGCTCCCGAAGATGAAGTTCCCGCGTGGGCTCCGCAAAAAGCAGACGGAGCATATCGGCTCTCACTCTAGGAATTATAAAGGATGAATTATGAGGCACGAAAATGGGAGCACTGAGTTTGTCGTATCAAAATACCATACAGACGCATGGTCTGGCCATACAAAGATTATGAATGATGAGTGGGGGGTTGGGAGACGTTCCATGCTTCATAATTCATCCCTTATGAGGGGGTGGATTTGGATGTTTCCGATGGTGGTAAAAATGGCCAGGAGTTGATTGAACTCGTCTTGAAGAGAGGCCAAGCGCTTGTTAGAGATTGGCCGGGAACTGGATTCCGCCCAGCCTTTCCGACATCACCATCACGAACGGAGAGTTCAAAGCCAGCGCCAGCGGCATGGCGGGCGTCAACTACGAGGTGCGAGGCACGACGGATCTCACCGCGCCAGATTGGGACCCGACCACCACGAACGCGGCTCCGTTTCTATTCACCGATCCCGCCCCGGCCACGCTGCCAGCGCGTTTCTACCGCGCCGCTCCGGAAACCGGGTTCATTCCATGAATCTCAATTTCCCGTGCCTCCGGGCAGGAGGCGTGGGAACGCGCCCCCGGCGGCACCCCTTCGGGAGAGCCGCCGCTACAACGGAGGGGCTGACATGAATGGCGCTAACTCAAGGCGAGTTTGGGATGCATGGACAAGCGGCATGGAAAGCCACAACCCTGATGAGCACTCCCATCTGCTTCCGCCGCCGAGGTCATACAGATCTTCTGAAGGTTTGGCTGCGTCAACGGTTATCTTGTGGCCTGAGGCTGACCACCCCTGAGGTCGCCGTTGTCCACCCCCGGGGTTGGCGGATGGACTCAGGCCCTGCCCGGGAATTTGCATTCGTCCTCCGTTTGGTGATAGCGGTCTACCCCCATTTTCCGATGGATTTCGCCCACAGGACAAAATAGATTCGTCAATGCCACATGATCTTTCGTTTCGATTCATTCATTTTGGAACCGCCCGGTTCACATCGGACGTCCTGGTGGATTCGTTGGACAATATGCATCACAATCATTTTCGCTCTGGTCACGACACAAACCCAGGCCGCCGAACTTGAGAAGCTGCAGGACTGCACATTGGTCCCAACCGAATGGGCAGACGGCGATAGTTTTCTCGTGCGGACATTGGACAAGCAGGAATACACCGTCCGGCTGTACGGAGCAGATTGCATCGAGCGGCACGTCACAGATGCCACCGACGAGCGCCGACTGAGAACTCAGCGCAACTACTTTGGAATCACCAATGCCAAGCCGGACCCCCGTGCGTCGATTGATCTGGCGAAGGGCTACGGCGAGAAGGCTGCGCAAGAAATCCGAAAGATGCTGGCCAAACCTTTCACGATCCACACCTCTTTCGCCGATGCTCAGGGAGATGGACGCCACAAGCGAATCTACGCTTTCGTCGTTACCTCGGACGGCACCGATCTCGCTGCGCATCTTGTGTCGGAGGGGCTCGCGCGCGCCTTTGGGGTATTCCGCCAGACTTTGGATGGACGCACGCAGCAAGAATATCGGGAGTTTCTCGCCGACCTAGAATTGCAGGCCGCCAAACGCGGCGCCGGGGTATGGGCTGTGACAGACTGGGAAAAGCTTCCCGAAGAGCGCAAGGATCAGCGTCGCGCTGACCGGGAAGTCGAGTTGGCATTGGACAGCCGCCCTTTGGCGGTGGGCTCCACTATCAACCCGAATACCGCTGCCCGCGATGAGTTGATGAAGTTGCCGGGCATTGGTGAGGAGCTTGCCAACCGCATTATCGAGGCGCGACCCTACCAGAAGCCCGAGGATCTCCTGCGCGTGTCTGGCATAGGACCTTCCACTCTTGCCAGGATTCGACCACACTTGGAGTTTTCAACCCCTGAGCCTCTTCCCTAGAACCTGTTCCGCATTTTTCTCTGGTACTAACTGTCGGCTTCGGCTTGAAAGCTTGGGATGGCAAAAATTCCTAAACCCGCTGCCCGAGCCGCTCATCGAGCGGCACTGCGTCCGCCGACACGGAAAGTCCAGGAGGATCTCCCGCTCGGTAAGCCCCTCAAGACCCGGGTGCGATGGAATGCTCAGCGTCATCTCGACCTTGAATCAGGCACCGCCCCGCCCCCCTGTCGAGTGCGGGATCCCGCGCAACCGCTCGCGCCGGCTCTCGGGAGCAAACTTTCACCCAGAGCCGTGAGCGCCCGCCGGATATCGTCCGCGACCGGGAACATCAACCGACCTCCCGCATGGGTCGGAACGTGCCGCGGTCGTCGGCATGTCGCTCGCGCTTGAGACGAACCAATCGTTCCCCCGGATCGGGGAATCGTAGGGGATCGACCTGTTCGCTGACGCTGGTTCTTCGCTCCCCAGATCTTCCCATCCCGGGCGGGGACGGTTCTGCCGTCCTCCGGGCGGATGCGCCCAACTGAATTATTACCGTCTGATATGGCAGACGTTCCTTGACTTAATGTCTTCCATATCTGACGGTGCGATCCATGCCGCCAGCTCCATCCATTCCACTGCCCGCCGCCCACGCACTCCGCAAGCTGGGCCGCGACCTCGCGCTCGCACGACGCAAGCGTGGCATTTCCACGGAAGAAATGGCGGCGCGTCTCTTCATCAGCCGCGACACGCTCTGGCGGCTGGAGCGCGGTGATCGCACCGTCTCGCTCGGAACGCTCGCGACCGCTGCGTTCATCCTTCAACTTCACGACCGCCTCGCCAATCTGGCCGCCCCGGCAACCGACGCGCTTGCTCTCAGTCTCGATGAACGCCGCCTGCCAAAACGCATCCACCGCGCAAAGCCATGAGTGTCGAGGTTCACATCGAATGGGAAAACGCGACGCATCTTGTCGGACGCCTGCACACCGCAGAGCGCAGCCCGGCGGTTTCCTTTGAATACGCGCCCGAGTGGCTGGGTCGTGCCGGGGCATTTGCCATCGATCCCACGTCGCTCCCGCTGCGTCCCGGCGCGCATCACAGCGCCGCGCTTTTTAGTGCGATACAGGATTGCGGGCCAGACCGATGGGGCCGGATGCTCATCGAGCGCGCAGTGCGCAAACACGTCCTCGACCGCAAGCCGTATCAGGATCTCGATTACGTGCTCGCGCTGGACGACGCCTCGCGCATCGGCGGGCTCCGTTTTCGAGCCGATGCCGGGAGCCCATTCCTCGCCGCGGGTCACGGAAAAATCCCGCCGGTCGTCCAACTCGGCGCGCTGCTGAACGCCGCCGATGCCGTCCACGGTGAAACTGAAACCGCCAACGATCTGCGCTACCTCCTCGGCCAGGGTTCGCCTCTCGGCGGCGCACGGCCCAAGTCCGCCATCGCCCTCCCGGACGGCCGGCTCGCCATCGCGAAGTTCCCAAAGCCTGACGACACCCGCGACATCGCCGCGGGGGAAATCCTCGCCCTGACCCTCGCGCAGCAGGCCGGCGTCCACGTCGCCGAGCACCGGCTTGTCCTGGTCAAAGGCAAAGGCGTCTCCGTCATCACCCGCTTCGACCGCGCCGGCGCGCGGCGCATTCCATTTCTCTCTGCAAACAGCCTCCTTGGCCTCTCGCACGACCAGCCCGGTGCCTACACCATGCTCGCCGACGGCATCCGCCAATTTGGCCACGAGGCTGTCGGCGACCTCCGCCAGCTGTGGCGTCGCCTCGTTTTCTCCCTCCTCGCCAGCAACTACGACGATCACCTCCGCAACCATGGCTTCCTCATGCGCGAGCCGGGGCGCTGGGCGCTCTCGCCGGCTTACGACGTGAATCCGGTGCCGGAAATCGACCGCGCCCAAATGCCGAAGACCGCCATCACCGAGTATCAGGAAGAGCCCACCGTCGCCGCCGCGCTCGACGCCGCCCCGCGCTTCGGCCTCAAAGCCGCCGAGGCAAAAACCATTCTCCGCGAAGTCTTCACCGCCGTCTCCGCCTGGCGCAAGACCGGCCGACAACTCCGCGTGAAAGCCTCCACGATCGACGCCTACGCCAGCGCCTTCGAGCACCCGCTCCTCGACGAAGCCGCGCGCCTGGTGGCGAAGCCCGGCAGTACGTCCGGCCCGACCACACATAAAAGGTAACTGTCGTGATCGATTCCCTCAAACTCCTTACCGACCTCCATCTACGCCTAACCTAACCCTGAAGGATGCATGCCGGTCAGCTGTAGTCCCGGTTCAGCTCGAACCTCGTCTTGATGTAGCAGTAGGTCTTACCCGTGCCTCTCTCCATCTCGACATCGAGGTTCACGTCGCAGACGGGAGTCTTCCTTAGCTCGGGTGAAATGGGCAAGCTCTGCCGCCTCTGCACGCCTTGGAGGTTACTTGCTGAACCCGCAACAGCGACTGGTCCGGAAGCATACACTCGATGACACCGTGTTCCACGACAAGCTGGCCGCGGCCACAGCCCTGAAGGATACCGGGTTCCCGGCGCATTTTCTGGACTTCGAGACCGCCGGGCTTGCAGTGCCGGTCTGGGCTGGAACCCGGCCATACCAGCAGATCCCGGTCCAGTTCAGCGTCCACATCGTGTGCGAGGACATGGGGACGGACCACCACGAGTTCCTCGGCCTCGACGGCACCGATCCATCCCGGGCGTTGGGAGAGGCCTTGGTTGCGGCGTGCGAGCAAACGGGGCCGGTATTCGTGTACAACGCCACCTTCGAGCGCGGCGTGCTCCGTTCCCTTGCCTCGAGGTTCTCTGATTTGTCGAACGGCCCAGCCGGCAATCCAGTCGGCCGCCCTGGAAAGCCCCTCGGGGCAAACGCTGGTGTTGCGCTCGGTCCGGCAAAGGGTTTCCACGTGGGACCGAAGGTTGATCTGCGGGTCGGAGAGTTGGCTCATGAAGTGATCCAGGAGTGGAAGGGAGCGAGGATAGCCCAGCAAGCCACCGGCCCACACGAGGAACAGTCCGCCTGCATGAAAGAACGGACGGGGAGCTTGACTCCCCCGGTTTGCCGACGGGCATCGATTTGTGAATCGCGGGGGTAGACCATGGTGAAACCTCAGGCGGCACGGCGCCGCCGGAACTGGCGAAATTTTTTCAGTTCTGAACGGACGCTATCCAGCACGATGGTCAACACTGCCGCATCGTCGAGCTGGCCCAGAAACGGGATGGCATCCGGGACTAGGTCGAGCGGGTTGAGAAGGTAGAGCAGGGCGAAGGCGGCGAGTGCGATCGTCGGCCAGGGGACATCGGTGTATTCCCCGTCCAGATAGGCGGCCAGCATGTCCAGCATGGTGCGGATATCGCGAGAGAATTTGCGGATCGGCTCCCAGTTGGAGCACAGATCGAGGATCTCTGAAGCCTTGCGGACCACCTCCCGGACCGATCGCCGGGAGAGGTTGAGCGCCTCACCCAGGAGGTAGCCAATGTCGATGCGTCCGAGGATAGGGAGGATATTTGATATCATGGATTTGCCTGTCTCATAGAGAAGGCGGCATCAGGACGGATTTCCGGACATTCTTTGTCTCAGCACCGCAAGGCAGACGCGCCCGGCGTTCCGCGCTGTGCGGTCCGAACGAGGATGCCTGCCCCCGGGGGCGTCGGGCGGCGCAATACTTTACTGCGGGCAATCCTTGGGCAGCCAGGTGCGGTCTGCTGTCGCCGGAAATCCTGGCCGGACATATTCCCGCCCAACTCATCCCGGAACCCTTCCGCTCGGAGATTTACGGGATCGCCGACCTCAAAACCGCTGGCGGATCGAGAAACTACCGCTGGTCCTGATATCCAGAACCGCCCCCGGCCTTCCGCAGAGACGACTCGGTGCTTTTTTGCGCGCAGGAAAAGAGCGGACAAACGCCGCGGATCGGCCTCCATTGGAATGATGAGCACGAAGCACAGCACTGTTCGCGTGCAAACGCAGTGGGACCGAATCGCGGACGCCTGTCTGGGAAGACCCGAGCGTGCGCACGGCGTGCCCACCTGATGCCCATGGACACCAATCGAGGATTCGACAACGCCCAGGCCCGATGGCCTTGGACCAGCCCGACCAGATTCTGCAGCTGCGGCGTGCAGTCGCTTCATCACTCCCTCCTGTTGCTTGGAATGCAGACACACCTGGCGCGCCTCCTGAGCCAGTTCCCCGTGATCAGCAATATCGGCTTCGGGCACGAAATCCCGGATCTGATGCGGGTAGCCCGTCGCATGGGGACCTCCCCGGAAAATCTTGCCACTCCGCGACTCCGGACGCTCAAAGCCGCGATCGACCGGTCGCTACGGTCCGGTTCACCGGTGATCCTCGGCAGCGATGCCGCCATTCACTGGCTGGTGCTGGCGGGCTATGGCGAGGACGGAAACTATGTCTGGCTCGACTCGGCCAATCAGGACCTCTTCGGGGATGGGGATGGGATGAGATCACAGACTGGCTCGACGAACCGGACGACGGCTACGAAGCGATCGCCATCCGGCCCGGTCGACCCGAACTCAGGGGCCGCTCCATGGTGCCCCATATCGGCCAGATCCACGGTCTTCTGAACCGCGACTCCGAGTTGGCCGGACGCTGGGGATTGCTGCTGGAGGATCTCGACAGTGTGTTCAGCTTCAAGGATCCCAATGGGCCGTGGATGGATTCCGAAGCATTCTTCGAGGACAACGAAGAGCCCATCGTGCAACCCATCGGCTGGATGGAAGCCGATTCTCGCACGGCCGAGCGAAACGCACGCGCTCTGCTCGCGGACTACCGCACGGTTGCGAACTTCCACAGTCTGCGGCTCCCCAAGGACTTTGCGACCGCGGGAGCGGTCCATATGGCCCTCCTTCTGCAGAAGGCAGTGGCATGAGCGGACGAGCCGATTGGCCTCTGGGCCGGAGTCGTGACCCCGTGGGCTGAATCCGGGGATTCCCCCAGCGAGCTGGACCTGTTGCTGAATCAACCTTACGATCCTGTTGCGGCGGCCCTGACGGACGGACGCTCTCCGTCCGAGGCAGACATTGGCCCCGAAACGGCACGGTTTTTGATGAATCAGGCCCGCAGCGCGGGTCGATGGCTGGAGGTGTTGGCTTGGGCGGATCGTGCGGACCCCTGCACGGAGAGCCTCGGGTCCGACGACCAGGAAGCCGAGACGACCGTCGTCGCGGCCCGCCTGGCTGCTCACCGGATGCTGGGCGATTACCCGGAAGCACTTCGCATCTGCACCCATGAACGGGAAACCCGACGCAACTTGAGCGACGAGGATCAAGCCGCTCTGGGCGCCATCGCGGGCGAATGCCTGCTCCGCCTCGATCGCCACGAGGAAGTCGAGGCCTGGTTGCCGGAAAACCACATCGAGGACAGTATCCGGGCCCGCTTGGTGCTTTCGATTGCACTTTCGCGCACGGGTGAAACCGAAAAGGCGACCACTCTCGCGGCTTCTTACTCGGCGATGGTCGGCTCGGACCCGTATGCTGCGGATCTGGCCGGTCCCGCCATCGAGAACGAAGAAGGCGACGAAACCTGAATGTATCCCCCTGCCGATGTCCCACACCCCCTGATTCAATAGCCCGGAAACCCAAACCCCAGGAGATCCCCACCATGTTCGGAACCACTAAGAAAAACCAAGAAGGCGACCCCCGCGTCGCCAAAGCCCTGGATGATCTCGATATCCGCTACGAGATCGATCCCCAAGGCGACTACAAATTCGGCTTCAACCTGGGCGATGACCGGAGCCAGATGGGGTTCATCCGCTCCCGGACGTTCGAGTTCGCCGGGGTGGAACTGCGCGAGGTCTATTCGGCCGGGCTCCAGTCGTTCGGCCCATTCGACGCGCGCACCGCCAATCTGCTGCTTGCCCAGAATGCGGACGTGAAGATCGGGGCCTGGGAAGTCGGCCACAACAAGGAGGACCAGCACTTCGCGGTGTTCAGCGCGACGATCGCCGCCGATCTGGACGGCGAAGCGCTGCTGGAGGTCATCCACGGCGTCGTCATGACCGCAGACCAGATGGAACAGCGTCTGGCCGGCCGCGATGATTTCTGAACCCCTGCCCCCTGATTTCACCCCATGACCTGTTCCTTCATCCACACCGCCGACTGGCAAATCGGCAAACCGTTCGGAACGATCCCCGACCCCGCCAAACGCGCCTTGGTCCAGCACAAACGGATCGAGGTGCTGAAGCGAATCGCGCAGGTCGCGCGCGATCACGATGCGGAGTTCGTCCTCGTGGCGGGCGACCTGTTCGATTCACCCCGCGCCACAAAGTCCGACGCGGCTGCCTTGTGCAAGGAGGTCGGACAGATGCAGGTGCCGGTCATCGTCATCCCAGGCAATCACGACCACGGCGGTCCCGGCAGTCTCTGGGAGGAATCGTTCTTCGTCGAGGCCCGCACCGGGCTTGCCGCCAACCTGCGCGTCGCGCTCACCCCGGATCTGATCGAACTGGACAGCGCCGTGATCCTGCCGTGTCCCCTGGTCCGCCGCCACGAATCCTCCGACACCACCGCCTGGATCCGCACCCTTGATCTGGACGCGTTCGGCGACAAGCCGCGCATCGTTCTCGCACACGGAAGCGTGCAGGGCTTCGGCGGCGAAGGGGGAGAGGATGAGGAATCGGCTGGGGCGCCCCAGATCAACCAGATCGATCTCGATCGACTCCCGGCATCCGGCCTCGACTACGTCGCGCTCGGCGACTGGCACGGAACCAAGAAAGTGAATATCCGCACCTGGTATGCCGGCACGCCCGAGCCGGACCGGTTCCCCAAGGGGGGCGATTACCAGTCCGGGCAGGTGCTCGCGGTCCGGGCGACCCGGGGGGAACTGCCCGCGGTCGAGCCCGTTGCGACCGGGCAGCTCGCTTGGTGGAGCGATGCCTTCGTGTTCTCTGACGACGCCTCGCTTCCACTGTTCGACACCCGGATCCGTGGTCGGATTGGTGATCATGCCCAGAGCGATCTCGCCCTGCTGGAGATCTCCGGATCGCTTGGCATCGCCGCAGCCGAACGGCTCCGGTCGATCCTCGACCAATGCGAGGCCCTGATGCTCCGTCTCAAGCTCCGGGACACCACCTCCATCGCCCCGACTCAGGACGAGATCGACGCCCTGGTCGGTCGCACCACTGATCCGGTCGTGGCCGGTGTCGCCGCTCGGCTCATCGAGGAGAGCCGGGGCGAGGGCGAACCTGCCGAGATTGCCCGAACCGCCCTGCGCGAACTCTACGCCACCATCCAAACCGCCTGACCCCTTCCGCCATGCGCATCCGATCCGTCACCGTCCGCAACTATCGAATCCACCGGGAACAGCGCATCGAGTTCGATCCCGGCGCGACCCTGATCGGTGGTCTGAACGAGACCGGCAAGAGCACGCTGGCCGAGGCGATCCACCGGGCGTTCTTCCTCCGGGCCAAGTCCACCGGAGGGGTGGTCGAAGAGATGCGCTCCCGCGTGCACACCGGAAATCCCGAGGTCGAGATCGAATTCGAGGCCAAAGGCAACACCTACCGCTTGGTGAAACAATTCCGGGGCGCCTCCGGCGTGGCGAGGCTCCAGGAAGTCGGTGGGCAGGTCTGGAACGGTGAAGAAGCGGAAGCCCGGTTGGCCGATCTGCTCGGAACCGAGGAGGCCGCCGGTGGCAAGGGCGCTGCCGCGCGCCTGCGCAGTTCCTGGGCCAACCTGTGGGTCTGGCAGGGAACCGCAAGCGATGAACCGGAGTCCTACGCCGCCGACCAGAGCGACCGGCTTCTTCGTCAGCTCGAAAAACTTGGCGGTGGTGCCCTGGTCCAGTCGGAACTCGACGCGCGGTTGTCTGCGTGCTTCGGCAGCGAACGAGACCAGAGGTTCACGCAGAAAGGCGAACCGCGGACCAGTTCAGACATCGGTGACGCCCTGAGCCAGCAGCGGCAGACGGCCGCGGAGCGCGACGCGGCGGCGAGCGTCTTGGGGAGCTTCGAGTCCGACCTCCGACAAGTCCAGGAAGCCGATACCGCCCTGACCGAAACCGCGCGGTCGCTGCCGGGCCTGGAACAGCAGCAGAAGGAGAACGAGTCGATTGCCACGAAACTCAAGGAACTGCAGACCACGGAGATCCTCCAGACGCACGCCAAGCAGACCGCAGACGAGCAATTCGAAGCCCTTCAGAAATCCGACCGACAGATCGCCGCCAAGCGCGAGGAGATCCGAAAGATCGAGGCAACGCTTGAACCCCGCAAAGCCCAGATCGAGGCGCTGCGGATCGATTTGACCGACCGAAAGGCCGATCTTGGAAAAGCCCGCCTGGAACTCGAAAGCGTGTCGAATCGTGCGGGCGACGAGCGCAAGAATCTCGAACTGTTCCGAACCGCACGTGAGGCGTGCGATTGTCGAGCCCGGCATGACGCTCTCAAGGCGCAGCACGAAGGAGTCCAGAACCGCAGGAAGTCGCTGATCGACCTTGAATCCCAACTCGCCGCGCTGCCGAGCATCGACGCCAAACAGATCAAAGCCCTCGAAAAGATCGAGACCCGCAGGCTGGAAGCGGAGATTGCGCTCCGGGCGATGCAATCGGAGATCGCCGTGCTTGCGGCCGATCGCGAGGTCCGCGTGGGGGAGACGGCCCTGGCCGTTGGATCGAGCTGTCGCATTGCGGACGTCACCGAGATCCGGGTCGGCGATGGAATTGCTCTGCAGATCCGACCCGGGGGCGGGTCGCGACTCGAAACCGCCAGACAGGAACTCCAGGAAGCAACCTCCGACCTTCTGAACCGGTTTCAGACGCTCGGCATTGATACGCTTGAGGCGGCCCGCAAGATCGCGAGTGAGCGAACAGATCTCGAAGGCCGTATCCACACGGGACGCGAGAGCCTCAAAGCCATGCAAGCCGATGGCATCGAAACGGACTTCAGCGTGTCGGTCGTCGCCATGAATGCGGCGGAGGCAAGGCTCAAGGAACGCCTCACCACATGGAATGGCGATCCCCTCCCCGCCGATCCCGCCCAACTGGCGTCGGCAATCAGCGGGGCGGAGGTCTCGGCTCAAGAGCTCGAAACGGAACAGAAAAGCCTCCAGGCCAAGGTGAGCGGCGCGCTGGCCGCCTTCGAGAAGGCTGAATCCGATTTGGAGAGGGAGAACAAGGCCATTGCCACGGATGAGAAGGAGCTGCTCCTGGCTCAAGGCGAACTGGCGGGATTGATTGCAACTGCTGGAGAGGACGCCCCGCGCGCCCACGAACTGGCGGCCCGCAAACAGGCGGCCGACAGGGCGACCGCCGAACTCGACGCCACCCGAAAATCCATCACGGGGATGCAGCCGGATCTCATCGGGCAAAGACGCGTCCAGCTCGCGAATGCCATCGCCAATTGCATGCAGCAGCGCTCCCTGCAAGAGGAGAAACGCGCCACCGCCCGCGGACGCCTGACCCATGCCGGCACCACCGATCCGCTGGCAACCCTCGCAATCGCAAGCGCGAGGGCGGCCGACGCGGAAGCCCACGCCCGGACCGTGGAACGCCGAGCGCGCTCCCTCAAACGCCTGGCCGATCTGTTCGAGGAGGAACAGCGCGCACGGACCGACCGGTTCACGCAACCGTTTGCCGATCGGATCTCGGGGTATTTGCAGGTGTTGTTCGGACCCGAAGCGCACGCGCGGGTTCGCTTCGAGAACAACCGGTTCGCCGGGCTCGGACTCGTCCGCACCCGCGACGGTGGGTCCGAGCTGCCGTTCTCGGCGCTGAGCGAAGGCGCGCGCGAACAGGTCGCCGCAGCCGCCCGCCTCGCCATGGCCGAGGTGTTGGCTGCGGACTCGGACGGTTGTCTGCCGGTTTTGTTCGACGATGCGTTTGCCTATTCCGATCCCGAACGCGTCCAGACCCTGCAATCCATGCTCTACCGGGGGGTCGGGAAGGGTCTCCAGCTCATCGTGCTCACGTGCAACCCGGCGGACTACGATTCGCTCGGTGCCACCATCCACCGGCTCTCAGCCTCCGCGAACCCACCCGCTCATCCAGCCGCCCCCTCCACC
>Ga0163150_10005359_pt1 | contig 16444 bp, 11 predicted proteins | sample OliLakLV19P2IB_FD_148628 | JGI IMG/M metagenome (GOLD analysis project Ga0163150, IMG submission 148628) | Freshwater microbial mat bacterial communities from Lake Vanda, McMurdo Dry Valleys, Antarctica - Oligotrophic Lake LV.19.P2.IB | ecosystem: Environmental > Aquatic > Freshwater > Lake >...
GGGCGGACAGGGCGGACAGGGCGGACAGGGCGGATCGAAGATGTCTAACTGGGGCTATGGAGTCAGGTCGCTTCAGCGACCCACTTGGCCGAGCCGCGGGTTTACCCGCGGAACCGCCAACGGCTCACGCGGAGGCGCGGAGCCGCAGAGAAAGACGCTGAGGGTCGCGGGTTGGAGTGGCCCTGCTCCCAGTCATGAATCGAATCGGATTGGTGGAACAACCCCCTCGTGGGGTCGGCACAGACACCCCCATCTTGACAGATACCCATCCGGGTCGCACCTTCTACTAGACTTCTAGTAGGAGGACCCGTGCAGCTCCGCCTCACCGATCGCGAACTCGATATCATGACAGTACTCTGGGACCGGGACTCCGGCACCGTTGCCGAAGTCCGCGCCGTCCTGGCCGATCCCTTGGCCTACACGACGGTCCTGTCGGTCCTTCAGACCCTGGAGGACAAGGGCTTTGTCGGCCACGTCGAAGAAGGAAAAGCCCACCGGTACCGCCCCCTGGTCGAACGCGGAGCCGCCGAGAAGAGCGCGGTCAACCGCCTTGTCTCGAGCCTATTCGAAGGTTCCCCGGAACTCCTGATGACCCACCTCATGACCGAGCAACCGCTGACCCCGGCCGAGGCGAAACGGCTGCGGATGCTTCTCGACGACCGCCTGAAGGGGGACTCCCGATGATCGCCTCGTGGATGATCTATACCGCCGTGCTCGGCGGAGTCCTGATTGGCGCCGCGCACTGTCTGGCCTGGGGTGCCCGCCTTCTCGGGCGACCGACCCGCGGCGTCTGGGCGGCTGCACTCGCACTCGGCTTGGCGTTGCCGTTCCTCACGCTGCTCCGCCCCATCCCACCGCCCGTAGCACCAGATCCGATCTCCGGTGTTGTTGCGACGACGCCGATGTCGTTGGCGGGAACGACTGTGATGCTTCCCGTCTTCCCTGCCCCTCCTGGGCTGGATCGGGCAGTGCTGATTGGGTGGGCGGCTGCGTCTCTCCTGCTGATCGGAGCCCTGCTGCACGGGATGGGGGTGCTGCAGGGACGGCGGCGCGAATGGCGCCGCACAGAGGTGAATGGCCGAGTGGTGCTGGTGGCGCCCGATCTCGGTCCGGCGGTGATCGGCTGGCGACGGTCGCAGGTGGTGCTGCCGCTCTGGGTGCTGGCGCTGGACGCCCAGACCCGCGAGTTGATCCTCGTGCACGAGGAGGAGCACATCCGCAGCCACGACCCGGCCCTCCTGGTGGGCGGGCTCGTTGCAGCAGCGTTGATGCCCTGGGACATCCCGCTCTGGTACCTCCACCGGCGACTGCGGCTCGCGATCGAGCTGGACTGCGACGCCCGCGTGCTGGCGGGTGGGGCGGAGGTGACCCGGTATGGGGAGGTTCTGCTCGAAGCGGGGGCTCGCTGCCGAGGCGCCCGTATTCCGGCGCTGGCGCCGTTCGCCGAACGGGCGTCCCAGTTGGGGGTTCGCATTGATGCCATGACGCGCGGGCAAGTGTCGCGGCCGGTTCCGCGCGCGATCGGCGCAGCGCTGGTGGCCGCAGTGCTCCTGGTGGCCGCGTGTTCATTTGAGAATCCACTCGGCATCGACCTGACCACCCTCGAGCAGCCAGTCACGGTTCGATCGAGCGTAGCGGAAGGTGAGCTCGTCAATTTCGAGATGATCCGGTTGATTGCCCGTAGGGCGGCCGAGGAGATGTATCCCGGCGCATTGGCCAGCGGCGGGATCCCGATTGAGGCCGTCGTGGTGGTGACCCTCGATGCCAGTCGCAGGGTGATGTCGGTCTGGATGCCCCAGCCAGGCACGAACCGTGGATTCGGTGAGCAGGGCTTTCCCCTGGAGAAGCTCAAGGGAGGGGAGATCAAGTCGGTCGAGGTCCTCAAGGGGAAGGTGATTGGAATCGAGAATCTCGGGGTAATCGTGATTACGCTCAAGCCGGACGCTGCGGGGGAGCGGGAGACCCCCGTGAATCCGGCGAGATTGCTGCGATCAAGGCTGGAACAGCGAGACGCGGCGGGCGGGGGTGACGTCCGCATCCTGCTTCGCGGCGGAGACAGCGCCCGGGCAATCGTCCGCGAGCGGCCTCCTCGCTAGGCGCGGGTTTGTCATCGGGGCGTCATCGTCCTGTAATGATGTTGGCAGGAGGTGGCCACCTTCAGGCCATAGCGTCAATACAAGCTTGCCCCTGTGGCGACGCCTGGAGGGAGTGAGATGAGGATGGGCCGATACGCCGTCATGACGGTTCTGGCGGCTGCATGTGGCGGGGTCCCGGATCCGGAGCCGGCAGCCATCGGCAGCGGCGACTGGACCCTGGAGCCGATCTCGACTTTCACTGCCGCTATGGACGACACCGTTCTGGTCAATTCGATCACGGGATTGCAACCCGGCCACGATGGCTTCCTCTATGTCACGATGCGCGGCGACCGACGGATCAGCGTCCTGACCACCGATGGGCAGCAGGTGCGCCGGATTGGTGGCGAGGGCGAGGGGCCCGGCGAATTCACCGGAATCAACGGCCTCGGCTGGCGGAGCGAGTCGCTCTGGGTCATGGACACCCAGCTGGGCCGGCTGTCATGGTTCGATTCCGCCGGCTTATTTCTCGGAAGCGAACGTCAGCCGGAACCCCACCTGCGGCCCACCAGCAGTGGCGGACTGCTCGGCATGAAGCAGCTCTGGGTGGAAGCCACCTCCACCCGGGTGGAGTTTCAGGCACCAGGACAACCGGGACTGACCACCGTGAAACAGATCTCCTGGATTCGGGGTGGGTTTCGGCTCCCACAGGGCGGCGGCACCTTCCGCGTGGGAGCGCACCCCCTGAGTGACTCCCCGCTCGCGACTCACCACCCACGGGGCCAAGGAATGGTGGTGGCGGAGCGCTCCGCGGCGGATGGCCCGGTGGTGCTCACCTGGATCTCGGCTAACGGTGCCATCATCCGGGAGGAGCGGGTCCAATTGGAGGCCCCGGCGCTCACCGGGCCCGCTTGGCGGACCTTTCTTGACGCCTTCTTCAATCCTTCGCTTGGGCCCGGGATATCCGAGTCCCAGCTGGACGCGGTGCTGGTTCGGCCCGACCGGTGGCCGCCGGTCAGTCAGCTCCAGCTCTCGACCGACGGCAAGGTGTGGCTCAAAGGGCCAACGATGCCGGGCGCCGACGTTACATGGACCGTCCTCGACTCGATGGCGACACGACTCGGGTCCATCACCCTGCCCGCCGACTTGCGGCTGATGCATCTGAGCGGGGACACCGTCTGGACTATGCGTCCCAACGCGGACGACCTCGATGTGGTGACCCGGTACCTGCTGCGGCGTTGACGACTACCCCTGCCCTGGACCCACTCATGCGCCTGCCCCCCTTCCCCGCTGCCCCCCTTCTTCTCCTCCTCGCCGCCGCCTGCGGCGGCGACGCCAGCTCTGGCGCCCTGGCCACCCGGGCCGACAGCGCCGGGGTCCAGATCGTGACCAGCGCCGAGCCCTCCTGGCGTTCCGGCGACGGTTGGCGGATCGAGCCGACCCCGACCCTCGACATCGGGCCCACCGTCGACGACGATCCCAACTACGACCTCTTCCAGGTGCGTGGCGCCCGGCTCCTCCCCGGAGGGGACCTGGTAGTACTCGTGGCGGGACACCGCCAACTGCGGATCTTTGACTCCCAGGGCGCCTGGGTCCGCACCATCGGCCGCGACGGCGATGGCCCAGGGGAGCTGCGTTCGGCGGGCGGGCTTCAGGTGGCGGGCGATACCATCTTCGTGGCCGACAATCAGCTCTCCCGAATCACCGCCTTCAGCACCACCGGTGAGGCCCTGACCTCGTGGCCCTACCCGACCACCGAAGCGAACGGTCGCCTCTTCCCAGGCGATCGGATGGCGGACGGGAGCTGGCTGGGCTGGGCGGGCCTTCGCTTCGATGCGTCGGGGAGCATTCCCGGCGGTACAACCCGGAACCCGGTCCTCTATTTCCGGATTCCCGCCGACCTGGCACAGGCTCCTGAAAGTATCCTGACCACCCCCGGCACCGAGCAGAGCATCAAGGTGTCCAACGGCGAGGGTGGAGCCATCACCGGGATTTCGGTCTGGACGCCGCCGCTCGGCCGAGGCGCACCTGTCACCGCTGTCACAGGCCGGCTGATCTGGGGCGACAACACCTTTCCGGAAGTCCGCGTCCACGGCATGGACGGCGCGCCCCAGATGCTGCTCCGGTGGGGCGCACCGGCAATCCCGGTAGATGCCGCCCTGATTGAACGGATCAAGGCGGCGGCGTTGCTCCGCGCCGGAGAAGACCCGCGCGCCCGGGAGCGGGTCGAATCGCAGTACAGCATCCCCTCCCCTGCCCCCGAGGTGCCGTACTTCAGCGCCATCAACCTCGACGTCGAAGGCAACTTCTGGGTTCGGGAATACCAGGTCATTCCTTCGGACTCGGTGCGGTTTCAAGTTTTTCATGCCGACGGCCAGTGGCTGGGATCGCTGGCGCTTGCCGCGCGCCACACGGTGCAGCAGTTCGCCAGCGACCGACTGGTTACCACCTGGCAGGATGCCGACGACATCGAGCACGTCCGGGTGTATCGGATCGTGAAGTAAGGACGGGCGGACAGGGCGGACAGGGCGAATCAAATGTCCTGACGGCGGCGGTCGTGGTGTCCCGCGGGTAAACCCGCGGAATCACCGACCCACTTGGCCGAGCCGCGGGTTTACCCGCGGAATCACCAACGCACCCGACCGAGCCGCGGGTTTACCTCCGGAATTGGGGTTCGCAGGGATCACCACTTTGGGACCGGTCATGCGGCTGATGTATGCCGGACCCGCGGATGCCTGTGTACGGGCATGCCTCCGGCATGCCTGTAACCGAAACCCTCCACCCCTTTTCCCCGTCAGGCCCCCAATTCACGCAACTCTCCGTCCCAACACAGCATCTAAGGGACACCCCGGGCACCCGTTTCACCAGCGCCCTCGTCCCCGACCTGCCTTGGAGCCTTGAATGCCCCGTCACCAGACGTTCACCTTTGCAACGTTCGCAACCTACTCCCTCATTCTCATTGCCGCCGCAGCCTGCTCGGGCGCCGAAGCCCGCATGCTGGCCCAGCCGGTGATCGACTCCCTCCCCGGTGGCATCCCGCGTGTCACCAGCCCCGGTCCCACCTCCTGGGAAGGCACCAGCGGGTGGCAGTTGGAGCTCGTGGCGGAGACGACCGGTGCCCCCCAGACCCCGGGCGAGCTGATTGACCCTAACTCGGTGGCCCTCGACGAGTGGGGGCGGGCCTTCGTGGTGGACCAGAAGCCCTCCACCATCAAGGTTTACGACACGGACGGCAGCTTTGTCCGCACCATCGGGCAGGATGGTGCCGGCCCCGGAGAGTTCCGCGTCGGCTTCATCGCGGTGCGCGGCGGGCATGTTGTGGTCCACGACCCTCAGGCCACCCGGACCTCGGTCTGGGACACCACCGGGACCTTCCTGCGGAGTTGGACTTCCTCCTGCTGCTATTGGAGCGATATTCAGCTGGATCGGGCGGGACGCGTCTATATCCCGTCCACCTACAGCGTCGAGGCCGGGGCGGAGCGCCCGAGCGGCACCCCCTACGTGCGCTGGAGCCTGGAGGGCACCCCGATTGATACACTCTGGGTGCCCAACCCGGACTCAGGCGCCAAGTTCTGGACGGTGACGGCGAACCGGGGCGGGCAGAACGTGATGGAGATGAACATGCCGGTGCCGCTGGCCCCTCGGCTGGTGTCGGGGTTCAACCCCGACGGCGGGTTCCTGGTGGGGTGGTCGGGTGAATACCAGCTGGCTGTGGCCCCCCACGGCAGCGACACCAGCCAGGTCTTCCGCCGTGCATGGACCCCGGAACCAGTAAGTGCCGAACGGCGCGATTTCGAGATCGCGGCCACCATTGCCAGACTGGGAGACCAGTTCGAGGAGACGGCGCTCCGCCAATCGTTCAACGCCAGCGACATTCCGTCGACAGCACCACCGTTCGTGGCCCTGCACGTCGATGCCGACAACAACCGCTGGGTGCGGCTCGATCCAGGGATGGACACCACCACGACCCGGTTCGACGTGTACAATGCGTCCGGGGAGTATCTCGGCCTGGTGGCAACTGCCACCGGCCTGCCGATGTACGGCCGCCTGGCCTTCGGGCACGGCGAACTGGTCGTGGCCCGGGAGAATATTGACGGCGTGCCGGTGCTGGCGCGGTATCGGGTGGTCAGGTAGCGCCGCACAGCTGTGCGGCGCTACTGTGCGACGCTACGTGGCCCCTGCGTCCATCCCGGGATCTGAGGCATCATGCAGGAATGTGGCGGCACCAGCGGGGCGCCGCCCTCTCGAACATCACGAGGAATCCGTGAGACTTGCCTTCCTCGCCGGGGCGTCGCTGGTCGCGACACTCGGTGTCGCCCATCCGCTCCCCGCCCAACAGCGACAAGTTACCCTCGAGGAGGCGATCCGTCTGGCCCGGGAGAAGGACCCCGCCGTCATTCAAGCCACCGGCTCGGTGCGCACCGCCAACGCCAACGTGCTCCAGGCCAAGGGCGCCTTCCTCCCCAACCTCTCGGCGAGTGCCGGTCGGGGCACCAGCTTCTCGGAAGGCCCCTCGCGGGTGGACCAGGTGACTGGCCAGGTCATCAGCGGGGACATTACCAGCAGCAGCGCCAACCTGGGCCTCAGCTCCAGTCTTGAGCTCTTTGCCGGCTTCAGGCGGAGTGCGCAGTTGCGGGACGCCAACGCCGGCGTGGACCAGCAGGAAGCCAATCTCAACAATCAGCTCGCCCAGTCGGCACTCCGCGTCTCGCTGGATTTCTTCGATGCGCTGAGCAACATGGAGCTGATCCGCGCCCGCGAGGCGAGCCTGTTGCGTGAGCAGGAAAAGTTGCGGATCGCCGAAGCGCGTCTCGCCACGCGCGGCACCACCATTTCTGATTCACTCCAGGCGGTCGTTTCCCTCGCGGAGGCACGGCTCAACCTGCTCAACCAGCAGGCGCGACTTGCCTCCGCGGAAGCGAACCTGGCCCGCGCCATCGGCGCTGACGGCCGTGTTGCCGCCATTTCCGACCCTTCACTCTTCGTGCTTGGCGACATGCCCGATGCCGCCACCCTCCACTCCGAAGCGATCGAGCGCGCCCCCTCAGTGCTCTCCACCGAGGCGGCGGTCACCGCCGCCCGTGCCCGGATCCAGAGCAGCAAGTCCACCTACTGGCCCAGCTTGAGCCTGAGTGCCTCGACCGACTGGTCGGGAAGCGATCGCAGCGATTTCACGTTGTTCGGCAGTCGCCGGCTGAACCTTGGCCTGAGTTGGCAGATCTTCAATCGCTTCGGTCGCGAAACGCAGGTGGCACAGGCCCAGGTGGCGCTGGAAACCGCCGAGGCCCAGGCCGCTGATGCCCGGCGCCAGGTCTCGGCCCAGCTCACCACCCAGCTCGCCAACCTGACCGCCGCACGCGAGCGGATTGCCGTCACCGAGCTCAAGGTCCGCGCCGCCACCGCCAACGTGAATGTCCAGCGCGAGCGCTACCGGCTCGGCTCGGTCAGCATCAATGACTTGGGCATTGCCCAGGACCAGCTCAACCAGACCGAGGAGCAGGCCGTCTCCGCCCGGTTCGACTATCTCCGCGCCAAGGCCCAGATCGAAGCAACGATTGGTCGGCCGCTATGACCACCTCCATCGACACCCAGGCCACCGCCCTCACGCCCAGCGCCAGGAACATCATGCGACAGCTGACCCGGACCGCCGCCACCCTGAGCACCTTGCTGCTGGTCCTGTTCGCCGCCTGCACCAAGGACGATGCCGCCGGTGCGGACGATGGCACGGCCGCCGCCGATTCCAGCGACACCGGCGGCAGCGCCCCGGTGGTCCTCCCAGTCGTGGGCGAGGAGGTCCGGGTCGGCGACCTGGTTCTTTCCGTCACCACCACCGGCCAGGTCCGCTCCGAGGCCAGCGCCAGTATGCGGATTGAGATCGCGGGCACCGTGACCGAGGTGCTGATCCGACCCGGCCAGCAGGTCCGCAAGGGCCAGCCGATGGTGCGGCTCGACACCATCCCGTTCACGATCGCCGTCCGCGAGGCGGAAGCGGCGCTCGATGTGGCGCGGCTGCAGCTCCGCGACAACATCATGCCCGACTCGATCGTCAACGGCCGGATGCCAACCGGCGATCGGCTTCGCAACGCCGAGATCCGTGCCGGACTGCCCGCGGCGCAGGCCCGGCTCGACAAGGCCCGGCTCGACCGCGAACGGGCCACCATCATCGCCCCGTTCGATGGCACCATCGACCAGGTCAAGGTCTCGCCGGGGGAACGCGCCTCGGCCGGCACCGAAGTGGCCGTGGTGGTGGACCTGACCAACCTGCGGATCGAGGCATCGGTGCTGGAGCACGACCTGCCCTTTATCCGAGTCGGAGGCGACGCCACCATCACCACCGCCGCCGCACCGGGTCAGGCGGTCAGCGGGCGGATCTCCGCCATCCTGCCGCTGGTGGACAGCACCACCCGCGCCGGGCGCGCGATCATCAATGTCCGCAATCCGGGGAGCGCCAGCTCGGGTGGACCGATGCTGCGCCCGGGGATGTACGCCGACGTGCGCCTGGAGGCGACGCGACTGACCGGCCGGACCGTCGTGCCGGCCCGGGCCGTGATTGAGCGCGACGGCCGCCCCCTGGTCTTCGTGGTGCGCGACGGCCGGGCCCAATGGACCTACATCCAGCCGGGCCGGACCAATGGCTTGGAGACCGAGGTGCAACCCGACAGCGTCAGCGGCCTGATTCCCCTCAAGGCTGGCGATATCGTCCTGATCGATGGCCATGTCACCCTGACCCACGACGCCCCGGTCCGCTTGATTGCCCGGGCCGAGCGGCAGCAGTAAGACCACCGATGTCTGTCGCCTCGTCGGCGCTGCGGCGCCCGGTCACCACCGTCGCCGTAACCCTCGCGCTGATCATGCTCGGCGCCGTCTCCCTGAGCCGGCTGCCGGTGTCGCTGCTCCCCGATGTCACCCTGCCGGTGCTGACGATCCGCACCGCCTACCCGGGGGCGGCCGCCACCGAGGTCAGTCGTTTCGTGGCCGAGCCGGTGGAGGAGGCGATTGCCGCCACACCGGGGCTGGTGGACATCCGTTCCATCAGCCGCAACGGCGAGGTGACCACCACGCTCCAGTTTGCCTGGGGCACCGACATGCCCAAGACGGTGCTGCTGGTGCGCGAGCGGCTCGACAACGCCCGCGGCCGTCTTCCTGATCGGGCCAGTCGCCCGACCCTCCTGACCAGCGATCCAGGCGAGCGGCCGATCGCGGTGCTCGGCCTGACCGGCCCCGGCGACCTGCGTTCGATTGCCCGCACCGCCCGCGATGTCCACGCCCGGCGCCTGGAGCAGCTGGCCGGGGTGGCCAGCGTGGCCGTAGTGGGCGACCCGAAAGACGAGATCCGGGTCGATATCGACCCCGAGCGAGCCCGGGCCCTCAACATCAGCCCCGACGACATTGCCACCGCCCTGCGCAACGCCAACGCCAACGCGCCGGGCGGCACCATTCGGCGCGGTCAGTTCCGCTACTCGATGCGGGCCCTGACCGAGTTCACCGAGCCGCGCGAACTGCTCGAAGTCCCCGTCGGCCCCGCCCGCAGTGGAATCCGGCTGGCCGACATCGGCTCGGTGACCTTGGGCCTGGCCGATCCCACCACCATCACCCGGCTCGACGGCGGGTCGGCGGTGGGTCTGGTCATCTACAAGGACGCCGGCAGCAACACTGTCTCGGTCACTCGCGGCGTCTATGAGGCGATCGAGTCGCTCGCCGCCGAGTTCCCCGATGTCCGCATGCACGTGGTGGCGGCCCAGGCGGAATTCGTTTCCGACGCCCTCTCCAATCTGGGCCAGGAGATCATCGTCGGCGGCGGGATGTGCCTGCTGGTCATCATGATGTTTCTGAACGACTGGCGCTCCTCGGTGGCGATCGGGATCATGATCCCGCTCTCGGTCATCGTGGCGCTGACGCTGCTCCAGGCCCTTGGCGTCACCATCAACATCCTCTCGCTGGGCGGGTTGGCACTCGGGGTGGGCCTCCTGGTGGACAACGCCATCGTGGTGGCCGAGGCCACCGGCAGGCTCAGGGAGGCCGGGATGCCGCTGTACGACGCGGCACGGCAGGCCGCCGAAGAAGTGGCGGGCCCGCTGACCGCGGGCACCCTGACCACGATCCTGGTGTTCGGGCCGATCGTGTTCGTGGAGGGACTCGGTGCCGCCCTGTTCCGCGACCTCTCGCTCAGCGTGGTGCTGGCGGTGGGTGCTTCCCTGGTGCTGGCGCTGACGCTTCTGCCGGTGATGATGGTTGGGCTCCATCGCAATCGGCCCGCCGCCCCGCCGGTCGCCCGCGAGGACAAGACCGGATTTTCCAAGGTTGCCGAGCGCCTCGCCGATGGCTATGAGGCCGGGATGACCTGGTGCATCCATCGGCCGTGGCAGGTGTTCGTGACCGGCGTCGGCCTAACCGTGCTGACCGTCTACCTCCTGAACATCCTGCCCAAGGAAATCCTTCCCCAGGTGGACGAGGGGATGGCAGTGGCGGTGCTGACCCTCCCCGAAGGCACTGCCATCGAGGAGACGACCCGGCAGGCCGCCCGGATCGAGGAGGCTGCCAAGGCGCTGGGCAGCGTTGGGATCTATTCCCGGATTGGCCGCGCCACCGACGAAGAGGTACTGGCCGGCGCAGACCAGGGGTCAGCGGCGGTGGCGCAACTGATCCTCCCGGCACCCGAGGGAATGGCCGCGGCGGATTTTGCCCAGCGCATTCGCGCGGCACTGCCCGACCTGGCCGCCGGACGGCTGGCGATCGACCTGGCCGGCCAGTCGGAGTTCGGCAGCCTGATCGGCCGCGAGGGACGCCTGATCCGGGTCGAAGTCTCGGCGGCCCGAGTTGAGGAAGCCGGGCACTGGGCCGACTCCGCCCGTGCCCTGCTCGGCACCATCCCGACCTTGACCGATGTACGCGATGCCTTTGCCACCACCCAGCCAATCGTGGAGATCGGCCTGGCCCGCGACCGGATTGCCCAGCAGGGCCTCTCGGTGAACCAAGTGGCCAACGCGCTCGCCGGTGGGCTCGGCGGCGTGGCGGCGTCGGAGCTGCGCGAGACCGACCGTCGCACCCCGATCACGGTGCGTTTTGCCGGCAACGCCAACGAAGATTTGGCGGTGGCGTTGCAAATCCCGGTGCGGGGCATTCCGGTGGGCCAGCTCGTCACCGTGACGGAGACCCGCGCCCCGATCGAGGTGGTGCGCGTCAACCAGCGCCCGGTCCAGGTGGTCGAGGCGTCGGTGGAAAGCGGCGGCACCGCCCGGGCCACTGAGGACACCGAGCTGCTCCTGTCGGGAGTTTCCCTGCCGGCAGGAATCGAATGGCGGGTGACTGGCGCCGACGCCGAGCGGCGCCGGACGATGGATGAATTGACGCTGGTGGCGGTGCTGGCGGTGGCGCTGGTCTTCCTGGTGCTGGCCGGCGAGTTCGCCTCCTTCTCCACCCCGTTCCTGATCATGCTGATCGTGCCGCTGGCCGGCGCCGGCAGCCTGGTGCTGCTCTGGCTGACGGGGCAGAGCCTCAACGCAGTGTCGTTGATCGGCATCGTGGTCATGATCGGCATTGCCGACAACGACGCGGTGGTCAAGATCGACGCCATCAATCGCTTCCGGGCGCAGGGGCATGGGATCGACGAGGCGATCCACCTCGGCGGCCGGCAGCGGCTCCGGCCGATCATCATGACCTCGATCACGACTCTGGTGGGCGTACTGCCGCTGATGTTCGGCTTTGGCAGCGGCGGCGAGCTGTACCAGCCGCTGGCGGCAAGTGTCATCGGCGGCTCGGTCAGTGCCCTGCTGGTGACGCTGTTCCTGCTGCCCACCGCCTACTCGGTGGTGGAGAAGTGGAAGGAGCGGCGGGCATGATCCTCTGGGCGGCCAAGCGACCGGCGGTCATCTGGGCCACCGCCATCATGATCATCCTGGCGGGGGCGGTCTCGTTCACGCGGCTGCCGCTGGCCACCAAGACGGTGGTCGAGTTGCCGCAGCTGGCCATCAGCGCCAGCTGGCCAGGAGCCTCCTCCGAGCTGCTCGAGATGTATGTCACCTCCCCGATCGAAGAAGCGATCCAGGGCGTCCGCGGAGTCCGCAGGACCGAAAGCGAGTCGGGAGACCGCCGAGCGGCCTACATCCAGGTCTCCCTCGACCCGACGGTGGATGTCCAGATGGTCCGGCTCGGCATCCTGGAGCGGCTGGAGATCCTGCGCCGCGAATTTCCGGTCGGGGTTACCCAGCCCAGCGTGCAGAACTACGTCCCCCAGGATCTGGCCGAGGAAGTGCTGCTCCGCTACACCCTGGCGGGGCCGTACACCCCCGGCACGATGCAGACGGTGGCCCGGGACCAGATCACGCCGCGCCTGAGCGCCATCCCGGGAGTGGCCGGGGTCAATACCCAGGGCGGCGCCACCACCGGCATTGCGGTCTCCTACGATGCCTCCCGGATGCGCCAGCTGGGGATTTCTCCCGATCGGATCCGGGAGGCTCTCAACGACTCCAGGCGGGTCGAGGCGCTGGGCGAGGAACTGGCCGGGACCGCCAAGATCCCGGTGATCCTCCGGGATCAGCCCCATGACTACACCGACCTCAACGACCTCCCGATCCGCGGTCCCGGCAACCGGATCTTCAAGCTCGGCGAGCTGGCCGCGGTCCGCCTGCAGGAAGACACCCGGGGAATGTTCTTCCGCTTCAATGGCGAGACCTCAGTGGTGGTGGAGATCTCCCGGCTCCCCACTGCCGATGCCATCAAGACCGCCGCCGCGGTGCGCGAGGCGATTGTCCGACTGGAAGCGCAGCTCCCGATCGGGATCCGGTTCCACCTCCGCAGCGATGAGAGCGTGGCGCTGGGCAAACAGCTGACCGACCTGTCACGGCGGGGCGCCATCGCATTCGTGGCAGTGCTGCTGGTCCTGGCGCTTACCCTTCGCAACCGGCGCTCGGTGGCGCTGGTCATGATCAGCGCAGCAGTGGCAATCTCCGGCACCGCCCTGGGGCTCTACCTCCTCGATATCCCTGCCAACCTGCTCACCCTGGCCGGGCTCGGCATGGGAATCGGGATCCTGGTGCAGAACGGGCTGATCGTGGTGGAACGGCTGCGTCACGAGCCCGACACCCCTGAGGGGCGCGCCACCGCGGGGCGACGGATCACCCCGGCTGTCGTGGGCGCCACCCTCACCACCGCGATCGTGCTCTTCCCGTTCCTCTATCTCCAGGGCGACACCCGCGCCGCCTTCATGCCCTTTGCCGCCGCCTTTGCGCTGGCGTTGGGCTGGTCGGTCATCGCCTCGGTCGTGATGCTGCCTGCCCTCGGCGCGGGACACGGCCTGCCCGCGCGCGGCTGGCCCCGGATGATCCGCTGGTACACACGGGTGGCCGCGCGCCTGATCCGATGGCGGGTGGCAATCCTGGTGCTGACCACCGTCACCCTCGGCGTGCTCACCTGGGGGTTCATTGCCAAGGTGCCACGATCGTCGTTCGGCAACTTCGGCGGACAGCAGACCACTTTGAATGTAGGACTGACCTTTCCGCGCGGTTCGGATCCTGAGGCAGTAGACCGAGGAATGCGTGAGTTTGAGCAGATTGCAGTCGGGCGACAGGGAGTGGCCAGCGTCCAGACCAGCGGCAGCATCGCCAACGGCCAGATGCGGGTGGTCTTTACCGACGAGGCGGCGCTGACGGCGATCCCGCTGATCATGCAGGAGGAGATGACTCAGCGCGCCATCGTCGTCGGCGGTGCCCGGGTCAGTGTCTACGGCCAAGGTCCCGGATTCTCCTCCGGTGGTGGTGGTTCCGGCGCCTCGGCCCGGATCAAACTACTCGGCTATTCGTTCAGCGGGGTGGAGCAACTGGCCAAGGATCTCCAGAAGCGGCTCGAAGTCATTCCCCGGGTCCGCGACGTAAACATCAACGCCGGCAGCATGTTCGGCTCCGAGCGGGCGGTCTTCGTGACCCTCGAACCCGACCGCGCCGCGATGGCGCGCTACGGGGTCACCTCCACCATGCTGGCCGGCGCGGTCAATCGCGAGGTCAATGGTGGCACCGGTGGCACCCGGATCGATTTTGACGGCGAGGAGATCCTGGTGACGCTCAAGGTGGCCGGCGCCCAGGCGCGGTCCTTGGACGACCTCCGCAATGCCGTAGTTCCCACCGCCAACCAGGCGCCGGTCAGGATCCGCGACCTGGCCATGGTAGGCGAACGCGAGGGCCTCTCCACGATCCAGCGGCAGGACCAGCAGTATGTCCGGATTGTGGGCTACGACTTCCGGGGTCCTGCCCGCCTGCAGCAGCGGATCCACAAGGCGTTCATGGAGTCTATTTCGGTGCCGCCGGGCTACACCGTGGCCGACGATCAGTACACCTGGGGCAACGACGAGAGCCAGAAGGGGCTCTGGCTGGTCTTTGGCGCCGGGGTCCTGCTGGTGATCCTGGCGGTGGCGGCGGTCTTCGACTCCACCTGGGCGGCGGCGATGGTCTTCCTGAGCCTGCCGCTGGCGCTGGCGGGAGTCATCGCGATCTTCTGGGGCACCGGCACCTCGTTCAGCCGAGAGGCGGCGGTGGGCGTCATCCTGGTGGTGGGGCTGGCGGTGAACCAGTCGATCCTGCTGGTGGACGGTGCCTTGGAGCGACGCCGCCGCCGCGCCGGGCTCGATGCCAACGGCCTGCCGAGCCGGATCCTCGGCCCGCTCACCCCGACGGACGTGCTCTTTGCAGCGCGGAACCGCGCCGGGATGATCACCCTCGTCACCCTGACCACCCTGGCCAGCCTGCTGCCGCTGGCCATCGGCACCAAGACCACCGACATCTTCGGCTCGATCGCGCTGGCCACCGTCGGCGGCACCCTGGCGGGCACCTTCGGAGCGCTGTTCATCCTGCCGGCGCTGCTCTCGGCGGGGCATCGTGGTGGCAAGGGCCGCGGCCCCCGGGGCGGCGTGAAGAAGCCCGGCTGGTGGGCGCGGTGGCGGGCCCGGCGGGCGGAGCGGAAGGCGGCGCGTGCCGCGGCAGAGGTGCCGGCGACGGCGTGAATTTGTGCGGGTTCCCGCGGGTAAACCCGCGGCTCGGCGTACCGACGCCGCCTTGTGCGCGTCGCTCGCGGGTAAACCCGCGGCTCGGCCAGGTGCGTCGCTGAAGCGACGGGGTAGTCGTGTTTCCCCGGGGCATGCTGCTGATGCCCGCGTGGACCTCGGTGCCCGGCGTAGGGGCGCGCCTCCGGCGCGCCCCTACGCGCATCAAGACCCCTATCAAGGCTCGCGCGCAGCGCGGGCAGGCGGGTGCAGGGAGAGATGGGTTGGCCCCACGCACCGCATGGGGACTTGACCTATCATACTGACTATGCTACCTACTAGCATACCATGAAAACGCTCACCGCACTCACCCTCCGCAAGAAGCTTGGTGCCACTCTCGACGAGGTGGCTCAGGCGGGCGTCCCCATTCTGGTCACCAGGGGCAATCGGCCGCTGGCCGTGCTGATCTCGCCCGAGGAGTATCAGGCGCTCACAGCGGGCCGAACCGAGCGCCTGACCCACGCTGCCACCCGCGTCGCCGAATGGCGGCGGGAATACCTGGGGGGCAAGTCACAGTTCGACCCCGTAGAATTGGTCCGCAAAGGCCGAGACCGCCGGTGAGGGTCGTGGACGCATCGGTCGTTCTGTCCTGGCTGCTGAAGGATCCGATCTCAAAGCCAGCCAGGCAGGCGCTTGATGACCACGTGAACGGATCCAACCCGGCCGTCGCTCCGGAGCTGCTGCAGTACGAAGTCACCAACGTCCTGGCGCGGGGGGCTGGCCTGCCGGCGGATGCGGCGACCGCCGGCTACGCCCACTTCCTGGCGCTCGAGGTGCACACACTCGCGTTAGGTCGTCCAGAGTACCAACGGGCCCTGCAACTGGCGCTGCGATTCGAAATCACCAGCTACGACGCCAGCTACCTGGCCCTCGCCCACTCACTCGGCACTCGATTCGTTACTGGAGATCGAAAACTGGCGAAGCGAGTGGCTCGGCTGGGAATCGTAGACATCGTGTAGCTCTTTGCCGGGCCGGGCAGGCCTGGCCCCTACGGATGGTGGCCCCCCCGGTCGCTTCAGCGACCCTCCTGGCCGAGCCGCGGGTTTACCCGCGGGGAACGGCGCGAGCCTGGACCGGCGACATCGGGCCGATTGGAATCGGCCCCTGCGATTCGTTTTCGGTCAAGGCCGCCACGAAGACCATCCCCGACCCGGCGCACCGGTCGCTGCAGCGACCCTCCTGGCCGAGCCGCGGGTTTACCCGCGGGGACCCTCGCGAGCCGGAATCGGCCCCTGCGGGTGGGTGCTGGATCGAACGCCGCCAGGGGTCAGGTTCGTTGGGTAGGGCCGCTTGGAATCGGCCGCTACGGGTTGGTGTCAGTCCGAGCCCCCAGCCCCCACCC
>Ga0163150_10005360_pt1 | contig 16443 bp, 16 predicted proteins | sample OliLakLV19P2IB_FD_148628 | JGI IMG/M metagenome (GOLD analysis project Ga0163150, IMG submission 148628) | Freshwater microbial mat bacterial communities from Lake Vanda, McMurdo Dry Valleys, Antarctica - Oligotrophic Lake LV.19.P2.IB | ecosystem: Environmental > Aquatic > Freshwater > Lake >...
CCATCGACGAAGGTATTCGCCTGGCGCTCGCCGGAGAGATCGATGCGCTCGTCACCGCTCCCATCGATAAATCCGCACTGCACGCGGGTGGTTACGACTTTCCGGGTCACACCGAGATGCTTGCTTCGCGCAGCGGCGTTGCCGATGTTGTCATGATGATGGCAGCGGAGCGCACTGCACTCGGTGGACCGCTTCGCGTTGTGCTCGCTACAACCCACATCGCACTGTCACAGGTGCCAGGCGCATTCACGGCCGACCGACTCGAGACACAGACCCGCATCACCGCCAGCGCCCTGCGCGCAGGCTGGGCGCTGCCAGCACCACGCATCGCATTGTGCGCGTTCAACCCGCACGCCTCCGATGACGGTCTCTTTGGCGATGAGGAAGCGCGCATCTACGCTCCTGCTATCGAGCGACTTCGTGACGCCGGCATCAACGTCTCCGAACCCATCCCTGCAGATACGGTCTTCCTGCGCGCCGCGCGCGGTGAGTTCGATGCCGTCATTGCGCCGTATCACGATGTCGGCATGGCCGCCTTCAAGACCGCGGCGTTCGGCAGCGGCGTGAATGTGACACTCGGACTTCCCTTCCCGCGCACATCACCGGATCACGGCACCGCACTCAACATCGCGGGACGCGGCCTGGCCGATTCGTCCTCCATGCTCGAGGCGCTCAACCTCGCCGCACGTCTCGCAGCACTCCGTGTCACGGTATGATCCGCCTCAGCAAAGTCAGCAAGCAGTATCCGCGACATGGCGCTGCGATCTCGGACATCAATTTCGAGCTTCGCAAGGGCGAGTTCTGCTTCCTGACGGGTCACAGCGGTGCCGGCAAGTCGACCATCCTCAAGCTGATCCACATGGCGGAGCGGCCGACGGAAGGTGAGGTGCGCGTGAGCGGTTACTCGTCATCGAACATCAAGCCGGCGGAAGTCTCGATGCTGCGCCGCAAGATCGGCTATGTCTTCCAGGACTTCCGCCTGCTCCAGCAGCGGACGGCCGCGGAGAACATCGCGTTCGCGCTCGAAGTGACGGGTGCGCGGCCTGCCGTGATCCGCACGAAGGTGGGCAAGCTGCTGTCGAACGTGGGACTCGCATCGAAGTCGGAGAAGCTGCCGTCCGAGCTGTCCGGCGGTGAGCAGCAGCGCATTGCGGTAGCGCGCGCACTCGTCAACGATCCGCTGGTGGTGCTCGCCGATGAGCCAACGGGCAACCTGGATGAGCGCGCGACACAGGGAATCTTCGAGCTGTTCCGCTCGATCAATGCAACCGGCACCGCAGTTCTCTTTGCGACGCACGACCTCGAGCTGGTCCGCCGTCACGCGGGTTTGCGCGTGATCGAGCTGGATCATGGCAACATCGTGTACGACTCCGCGGGGGCGATCGTATGATGTACGCCCTCCGCGAAGCGCTCACGGCATTTCGGCGTGCACCGGTTCTCACGGGACTGTCCGCAGCGATGATCGCACTGTCGCTGTTCGTGGTCGGGCTGTTCGGCCTGGTCGCGCACAACGTCCGCGAAGTCATCCAGCGCGTAGAGTCGCGCGTGCAGGTCGTCGCGTACCTGCGTGACGATGCCAACTCGGCGGAAGTGAACGAGGCGCAGCGTCAGATCGGGACATACGAAGAAGTTGCCGGCGTGCGGTATGTCTCGCGCGAGGAAGCGCTCGCGATCGCGAAGCAGGAGCTCGACGAGCTGAGCGGCATTTTCGGCAACCTCGAGTCGAATCCGCTTCCCGCCTCGATCGAAGTGTCGCTCAAGTCCGGACAGACGGGGGCCGATGCCGTGCGGGGCGTAGCCGATCGTCTGCGGAATTTCAGGTTCGTCGAGGATGTGCGCTACGGCGATGACTGGATCGAGAAGATCTTCGTGCTGCGCCGTGTTGCCGCAATGGCGTCACTGACGCTCGGTGCGGGATTCGCCGCGGTTGCGGCATTGATCATTGGCGCCGCGATCCGCATGGCGGTATTTGCGCGTCGCGATGAGATCACGATCATGCGTCTCGTCGGCGCCACAGACGCCTTCGTGCGCCGGCCGTTCATCATTGAGGGCCTGATCACGGGCCTGATCGGCGCCGTGCTCGCTGTGCTTGCGACGTGGCTGGTCTTCCGGTCGCTGATCGGGTCGCCGTTCGAGATCCAGTGGCTCCCGGCTTCGTGGCTGTACGCCGGCGTTGCGGCGGGCGCACTGGTCGGCCTGCTCGCGAGCATGGTCGCCGTGCGGCGCCACCTGCGCGAGATCGTATGAGGATTGCCGTCGCTGGCTTCCTGATGCTGTTGGCCGTGGCGCCATCGAGTGCCCAGCAGAACGTGCAGCGTGACCTGCGTGACAGCCAGGCGAAGCTCGACTCGATACAGAACGAGCGCGCGCGGCTGCAACGCGAAATGGAAGGGTTGCAGACACGCGTGAAGGATGCGTCGCGTGCATTGCTCAACATCGAGAAGCAACGCGAGATGTCGCGCAGCGCCCTGCAGGAGCTGGAGTACCAGGCGACGCTGCTGACGGACAACGTGGACCTGACCACGCGCGATCACCAGATCACCAAGACGAGACTGGACAACCGTTCGGGCGACCTGAAGATGCGGCTGCGCGAGATCTACAAGCGCGGGCCTATGCATTCAGTCGAGGTCATCCTCACGGCGCAGAGCTTCAGCGACCTGCTGAACCGCTACAAGTATCTGCACCTGATGGCGATGTACGACAAGATGGTGGTCGAGGATGTCGCGCGTCTCGAGAACGAGCTGCGCGTGCAGGAGCAGGAGCTGCGCGAGTCGCTGATGCGGCTGGAGAGTTTGCGCACGGAGAAGTCGATGGAGGTTGCGGAGCTCGAGCGTGTCGAACGTTCGCGCGAGAACACGCTGAAGACGTTCCGGCAGCAGGAGTCGCGCACGGCAGTGCGCATCACGGAGCTCGAGAAGGAGCAGCGTCGCCTCACCACGACGATCGCGGACCTCGAGAAGAAGCGTCGCGATGAAGAGTCGCGCCGCGCGGGCCCCGCGCCGGCTGCAACGATCACGACCCGCGATCTCGGAACGCTGCAGTGGCCTGTCGAAGGAAACGTCATGTATCGCTTCGGACCGGATCGTAAGCCGAACGGTGTGGTGCTCAAGAACCAGGGAATCGGCATCGGCGCGGCGGCAGGAACGGCAGTGAAGGCTGTCGAAGCCGGCGTCGTCGAATTCGCAGCCACGTATCCCGGCTACGGCCCGACCGTGATCGTCAGCCACGGCGGCGGCTTTCGCACACTTTATCTCTACCTCAAGACGATCAATGTGAAGGTCGGGCAGAAAATTACGGGCGGGCAGATCCTCGGCACCGTCGGCGGCGAGCAGACTGCGGAAGGCGCGCACCTCGAGTTCCAGGTCCGCGTGCCGGTCGATGGCGCCATCGAGCCGGTCGATCCTCTCAGCTGGCTGCGCGCACGCGCCAACCGCTGAGCATGCTGCTTCCCGTCGAAGGACACGTCGCGGAACGCACGGCGCTCGCATCCGCAGTGCACTCCAACCAGCTTCCCAACTCGCTGCTGCTGCACGGCCCCGGCGGCGTCGGCAAGCAGCGCGTCGGACTGTGGCTCGCGCAACTGCTGCTCTGCCAGAAGCCGACGGCAACCGGTCCTTGCGACGCGTGTCATTCCTGCCGCCTCGCCGTTCGCCTCGAGCACCCCGACATGCACTGGTTCTTTCCGCTGCCACGGCCGAAAGCCGGGAGCCCCGACCGACTCGGTGAGATCCTGGAAGAGGCACGCGGCGCTGAGCTGATCGCGCGTCGTTCCGAGCCGCTTCGCCCCACCGTACCCGACGGCATGGCCGGCATTTACCTCGCCCATATCCACGTGCTCGTACGATCGGCCGGGTCCAAGCCCGCAATGGGCAGCAGGAAGGTCTTTCTCATCGGCGATGCGGAGGCCCTCGTGCCGCAGGAGGCGAGTCCCGAGGCTGCCAATGCACTGCTCAAGCTGCTCGAAGAGCCACCCGCGGATACCACGGTCATCCTGACTGCAAGCGACCCCGAAGTGCTGCTGCCGACGATCCGTTCGCGCATGCTGCCGATCCGGCTGCGCCCCCTGCCCGACGCGCAGGTCGCGGCATTTCTCCAGCAGCACGCGAGCGTCCCGGCTGAGGAGTCGATGCGCGCCGCACGACTCGGGCAGGGCGCAATCGGACGTGCGCTCGGGTTCGTGAAGCTGGGCAAGGCGGACGGGCCGCTGGAGGAGACCCGCGCGGCCGCGCGTGCGCTGCTGGAAGCGGCCCTCGAGCCCAAGCCGACCTCGCGGCTCGCGGCTGCGCTGGGTGAGTCGCCCGCCGGCGCACGCGGCGCGTTCAGTGATACGCTCGAGTCGCTGACCCTCTGGCTGCGGGACCTGGCGGCCGTTTCGGCCGGCGCGGAAGACGTGGTCGTGAACAGTGATGCGACCGACTGGCTCCGTACGCAGGCGTCCCGGTATCCGGCCGCGGCCCGGGGCGTGCCCGCGGCACTGCGCGAAGTCGAGACGACGCTCCAGATGGCACAGTGGAACATCAATCCCCAGCTGGCCCTCGCCGGACTCCTCAGAAGGCTGCATCAGCGCCTGTCCTGAAGTAGATTGGGACCATGACGCTCACCCATCAGGCACCGGACGGACGCGCGCGCATGGTGGATGTCGGCGAGAAGCCGGACACCGAACGCGTCGCTGTCGCCGAAGGATTCCTGCGCATGGCGCCAGCTACGTTCGATGCGATGCGCGCAGGTCGAACGAAGAAGGGTGATCCGCTGATCGTCGCACAGATCGCGGGAATACAGGGCGCAAAACGCACATCCGACCTGATTCCGCTCTGCCATCCGCTCGCGTTGACGCAGGTCGACGTCGTGCTCGAGCCTGTTGCAGAGCTGCCCGGTGTGCGCGCTACCGCGACCACGCGCGTGCGCGGCAAGACGGGCGTCGAGATGGAAGCGCTGACTGCAGTTTCCGTCGCGCTGCTCACGGTGTATGACATGCTGAAGGCGGTCGATCGGGACATGTCGATCGAGCGTGTGCAGGTACTGAGCAAGGAAGGCGGACGGAGCGGAGCATGGCGCCGTGAGCCGTCTGCGCCTGGACAGGAGAGCAGCACATGAGCGAACAGAAACCATCCGTCGAGCGACGTCGTTCCCAACCCACAACTCCGACTGGCGCCGACCGCGTATCCCACCTGCTCTTCCAGTGGGAGACGCGCGACTTCAGCCCGCTGCACCGTGCACTCTCGGCATGGTGGACGCGTAACCGGCGCGCATCGATTGGAGCGACGCTCGGAATGATGCTGTTCGTGCTCGGCGCCGCTGCCATGAATCCGGGCAGCCTGACGTCACTGCAGGCACGACTGCTTCACACGCAGAGCGCGCTGCGAGCGCGCGAGGGCGAGCTCGAGCTTGCACGCCTCGAGTTGAACCGCCTCAACACAATCATCGAGCAGTCACGCAAGCACGACATCAACGCAGACCTCGCCGCCGCCATCTACGACATCGCGCAATCCGAAGGCGTCGACCCCGGCCTCGCGTACTCGCTCGTGCGCGTCGAGAGCGGCTTCACACGCAAGGCGATCTCACCCGCCGGCGCGGTCGGCCTGACGCAACTGATGCCGGAGACGGCATTCTGGCTGCAGCCCGGACTCTCGTACAAAGATCTGTTCGAGCGAGATACCAACCTGCGCGTGGGCTTCCGATATCTCAAGCTGATGCTGCAACAGTACAACGGCGACCTCGGACTGGCGTTGCTGGCGTACAACCGCGGGCCGGGAACGGTGGACGATATCCTGAAGGCGGGTGGCAATCCGTCGAATGGGTATGAGAAGGCGGTTGGGAACTCGCGGTAGAAAAGAGAAACCTGCATTGCGCGCTCCCTTCGAGGTTCGGAGTCGAACAATGCATGAGCCGCGCCATCCGTGATGGCGCGTGTTGTTCAGCGCGTCGACGCTTTGCGCACGACTGAGCGCGCGCTCAGTGTCTTCGCCTTCGACGGTGTCGACTTCGCAACGATCGTCGGAGTGACCGACGATTTCACGGCGGACTTCACTGTCGATACGGCGGTCACGCTTGCTGCTGTGACGCTTGCAGTCGTGACACCGACTGTCTCGTTCAGCGCGAGACGCTCGTACCGGTACATCGCACCGAAGCGCGTCTCGAACGTACCACGCGTGCCGGACGGTATGCGCACAGCCCAACCGCGATTCATCGGCGTACGTGCGAGCGTCAACTGCGGGTTCAGCTCTGCAACTGCGCTGCTGTCCACGCCGCTCGCGCGCGCAATCGTCGAGATGCGCGTTGCTCCAGGTACCCACACGGTGTCAAACGCGAGCTCGGCCTGATAGTCCAGCGTAAAGCCGTACTTCTCTGCGTCACGCGCAATCTGACCTGCCGCAAGCATCAGCGGAACGTAGTTCTGCGTTTCACGCGGCAGGAACGGCGAGATCTTCCAGTACAGGCGATCGTCGCCACGCGCACCACCGGCATGTTCGCGCAGGATACGCTCAACGCGATTCTGGCCGGTGTTGTACGCGGCCGCGGCGAGGTACCAGCTGCCGAACTTGTCGTAGAGCTCCTGGAGATGATCCAGCGCAGCCACTGTCGACCGAAGAGGATCGCGTCGCTCATCGACCTCCGACGAAATCTCCAGGCCATACGCCTTGCCCGTCTCGGCGATGAACTGCCACATGCCGGAAGCCTTCGCCGGCGAATACGCCTTCGGCGACAGGCCGCTCTCGATCAGCGCGAGGTACAGCAACTCCTCGGGCATGTTGCGACGCTTCAACTCGCTGCGGATCATCGGGCCATACTTGCCCTGACGCTCCAGCCAGACTTCGGTCGACTTGTGATTATCGCCCGCGAGGTATGCGACCCACGTGCGTACCTGCTCGTTGGTACCGTCCCAACCTGTAGCAGGAGCCTCGAGGCTCACGTCCACAGGCGGCTCTGCGGTAATTGATGCGGCAGGGGCTGGAACGGCGTCGGCAGGCGCGCCTGCGTCCACAGGCGCGAGGACGGCCGTGGGAGCATTCGCCGGGTCTGGAATGGTGGAACGAACCGCCGAAAACGCGGTGGACAACGACACGATGGCGAGCAGTGCTCCCATGAGTGCTGTCGAGCGATTGCGACGATCCACCATTGGACCTCCTGATAGCGATTTCGCGCATCTCCGCGGACGGGGTCGCGCGGCTGCGCGGCATCGCCACGCAAATCAATATAACACAACAACTTGGGAAAAGAACGGTCTTGGGACCTATGACCGGGCCAGATAGTTCCCCAGGTGGCGGTTCAGGCCGCTCAGCACCGCCGCGGCCGTGGCACGGTACGGGTCGTCGCCCGTAACTACCGCTCCCACAACGTTATGCGGCTCCGCATCCATACGGTGCATGGACACCACGATGAGGTCCGCATCGAAAGCCTTCACCTGCTTCACACCGGCTAACTTGACCTGCAAGTCGGCCGGAATAATGCACTCGACCGCGGCCAGCGCCGCCGCCGCAACCGTACGCAGCTCGACGGGCTGCTGGCCGCCCTCACCCGTGGCGTTTCCGACGCACTCCTTCCCTTCCCACTCGAGCAGGACGGAGAACCCAACCTGGTTTCCCGGTCCGCTGACCCGGCGAAGTTCGACCAGCCGCACTCTCTGGCGGTCGCGTTGCTCGGGCCTGAATGCGGTCTGGACCGTGTAGTCCGGGTCGTCGAGGAGGGAACGTGCTTCGTCGGCCGCTCGCTGCGGATCCGCGTCGGAGCGAAGCATGAGCCACACCTGACGCACTTCTTCGTCGAACGCGACCTCATCGACGCCGGAAATCTGCAGCAAATCAGCGCGCCTGGTGGACGGATCGGCTTTCTGCGTCACGACGGCTCCGGATTCCGATACACAAAAGAGGGCGCAAGGGGCGCCGCTGCTTGGATATAACGTCTATCCGGCAACGGCGCATGTCAAGAAAAGAGGACGGCGCCGCTCAGAACTTGAGAAGGGCGGCCACGCCTTTGAGGTCGCGCATGTTCTCTGCGGCCGCGTAATCCACTTCGATATCCTGACTGGCTGCGATACGAACCATCGATTCGACGAGGTCGACGCCATCGCGGAGCGATCCACCGCAGTATGGGCAGGCGCCATCGCGACGGACCAGGTAGAAGCCGCATTGGGTACACTGCGCGCCATCCTTCTCGAGGTGGCGCGCGATGAGCAACCGCTCGACCTTTCCTTCCTGCAGGTTCACCAGCGTGTCGTGGACACCGGACGTCGCGAAGTGTGAATGCTTCACGCGATCCTGCACGACGGTCACGGCCTCTGCTTCGTGTTCGCGCGCGTGATTCTCGAAGATCGGCGCGAGCTTGCGTGCGATCTCGGCGCCGCTGTCACCGGGCGCTGCATGGCCGGTATGAATGATCCGGTCGACAATTCCCTTCGGCAGGTGGTCTTCGAAGTTGCGCGTCGTCTCGGTGGTGCCGAGCAGCACGAGATGATCGAAGCGATGCTTGCGATCGAAGTCGCCGATCTCGTTGGCAAAATCCTTGAAGAAATGCCGCGTCTCTTCCGCCTTCCGCTTCTGGTAATCCTTGTGCGCCTCGCCGCCGGCGTGCACGTCGTGCGCCGTATCGATCGCATCGGGATCGACCCGATGGTCCTCGATGATCGTGTTCATGTGCAGCGCCAGCAGTCGCAGGTGCTCACGATCGAGCGTGATCACGCCATACACCGGGTGTTCGTGCACGACTTCGGCGAGCGGACCGATCAGGGGCTGGCGCGCGACATCGATTCGATTGCGTACTGGCGCCGGCAGCTCGATGGTTTCGAATCCTTCACCGCCGATGACGGCGAATATGACCAGGCCCTTGTTCGTTGGATCGAAGGAATCGCGGATCCAGTTCTCGATGCGCGTGAACACGACCGCGAGACGATGATGGGCGGCACGATCACTTTCCAACTCGGAGATGCGCGCTTTCTCCTTGTTGAGGAAGACCATGTGCGTGCGTTTGTTGTCCGAATTGACGGACATGTCCAAGTACAGCGAGAGCACATCGTGCCCGCTGTCTTTCCGCTGGTTGAGTCGCTGGATGTCGCTGTTTGTAATCATGCTTCCGGTCACGCAGGTGAATGGTGCGGACTGAAAGTGGGGTGCAAGCGCCGCGCCATGGGGGAGGGGGTGACTGGCACCAGAGTTCCAAGCTGACCCAGCCAGCAACATCGACAGCCGCGATATTGTCACCCGAACTAGACGATCGAACGCGCTCTGGCCGCGCTGGGGTGGTCCACGGTGCGTGACGGAAGCCAGAGACGCTCGCAATGCCCGGGCACTTTCATGCCCCGCGCGGCCAACTTGGAACTCTGGTGCCAGTCACCCCCTCCCCCGCCACCGTCAGAGGTGGTAGTTCGGGGCCTCGCGGGTGATCGTGACGTCGTGCGGGTGGGACTCGCGCAGGCCGCCTGACGTGATGCGTGTGAAACGCACTTCGCGGCGAAGTGTTTCCAGGTCGGGCGCGCCGCAGTAGCCCATGCCGCTGCGCAGGCCGCCGATGAGCTGATAGAGCACGTCGGAGACCGGGCCCTTGTACGGCACGCGACCCTCGATGCCTTCGGGCACGAACTTCCGCTGGTTGTCTTCCTGGAAGTACCGATCGCCGCTGCCCTGCTCCATTGCGGAGAGCGAGCCCATTCCGCGCACGGTCTTGAAGCGACGTCCTTCGAGGAGGAAGCTTTCGCCGGGACTCTCGTCGGTTCCGGCGAGGAGCGAACCCATCATCACGGAGGAAGCGCCGGCGGCGAGTGCCTTGACGATGTCACCGGAGAAGCGGATGCCGCCGTCCGCGATGACGGGTACGCGATCTTCAACCCCACGGACTGCCTCCATCACTGCAGTAAGCTGCGGCACACCGACACCCGTGACCACACGCGTCGTGCAGATGCTTCCGGGCCCGATGCCGACCTTCACAGCATCGGCGCCACGATCCATCAGGGCACGCGCGGCTTCGGCCGTGCCGACGTTGCCGGCGATGATCTGCAGGTCGGGGAATTTCTGGCGCGTCCGCTCGAGGGCCTGCAGCACGCCTACGGAATGGCCGTGTGCAGTGTCGATGACAAGCACATCGACGCCGGCATCGACGAGAGCGTCGGCGCGCTCGAGATCCTTGGCGCTGGTACCGATCGCCGCGCCGACACGCAGACGTCCACGCTCATCCTTGGCAGCATTCGGAAACTGCCTGCGCTTGAAGATGTCCTTCACGGTGATGAGCCCCGTCAGGCGACCCTGGTCGTCCACGACGGGCAGCTTCTCGATGCGCGCGCGGTGCAGGATCGCTTCCGCTTCATCGAGCGATGTGCCGACGGGTGCGGTGATGAGATTGTCCTTCGTCATCACGTTGATGATCGGCCTGTCGAGTTCGTGCTCGAACTGCAGGTCACGGTTCGTAATGATGCCGACGAGCTTCCCGCCGTCATCGACAATCGTCACACCGCTGATCGAGAACTGCTGCATGAGACGGAGAGCATCGCGAAGCGTGGCGTCGCGCTTGAGCGTGATAGGGTTGAGGATCATCCCGCTCTCGGAGCGCTTGACGCGATCGACTTCATTCGCCTGCCGATCGATCGGCATATTCTTGTGGATGATGCCGAGGCCGCCTTCGCGCGCCATCGCCATCGCCATGCGCGATTCCGTGACTGTGTCCATGGCCGCGGCGACGAGCGGCATTGTCAGCTTGATGCCGGCGGTCAGCGTGGAGGAAACGTTCGTGTCCTTCGGATGCACCTCGGAATACGCGGGCACGAGGAGAACGTCGTCGAACGTCAGTCCCTCACCGAGGAAACGGTCGATCATGTTCTCGGGAATGCCGTGGCTGTCGCGAGGCACAATCCTGTCCGTCGGCCATCTCTCGGACGCACTCATGTTCGCCTCAAATGCTGGATGCGAAACACCCGCCGGTCCGTTCGCATGCCGAAGCATGCGTGAACCCGCGGGTGTGGTATTGCGCGATCGGTCGCGTTTGGTCTTTCCATGGGGAAAGCTACCCGAAGCGACATCACGATGTCAAGCGACAACTACTCGTCGATATACACGTTTGCGTCCTCATCCACGCCAATGCTCGTGACCGGTCGCGGACGGCGTCCACGTCCGCGCAGACGGTCGAGACGCGACGGCTTGTTTGCAATGTCGTGCAACCCCTGCTTCACGTTGCCAGGCAGCCCGCCGCCGATCTCCTCGACACCTTCAATCAGGTAGCCGAGCGCCTCGGGATCTCCATCCCAGTGCTTGAGCAGCAGTTCGGGACCGGCGGAGGCGAGGAGCCTGCCGAGCGCGAGGCCGACGAGATAGAGGTCGTCGACCCAGCCCATGGCGCCAAGAAAATCGGGCATGAAGTCGATCGGCGTGATCATGTACACGAGCACCGCGCCGAACAGGACCTTGTCCACGCGCGGCACGGACGCATCGCGGAGGAGGCGGAAAATCAGCTTGAACAGGCTCGGCACCTCCTTCATGAGGCGGCGGGCCATGGAGGCGGCGTTGATGCGTCCGCGACGGCGTTTCATGGGATTCATCATGTGCTGCTGTTCGTCTCCGGTGGCTTCGGCGGTGTTGCCGGCGGCGCAGGCTGCGGGGCCGGCGGACGCGACGGCGGCGGCGTGGTGTCGCCCAGAACCGTCTTTCCCGCTTCCTGGACGGTCTGCATCACCTTCCGTGCCGTGCCGAACAGGCCAACCGTGCCGTTGATGACCTTCGGAGCCACCGAGCGGAAGCGCATGCCGTCCTCGAGACGCTCCGCGAACTTCTGGAGCGGATCGTTCCGGACAGCTTCCTGCTTCGCGTACTTGGACTCAAGGAACTCGATGTAGTCGAGCACCTCGTAGAGTCGTTCCTGCGGCAGCGCTTCCAGCTTGCGCCACACCCGTTCCTTCAAGATGTCGTTCATGGCGTCTCGTACCCCTCCACCTCGAAAGATATCCAACCGGGCTCCGCAATGCACGACCGTACGGGTTCGCTACGGCGAATGTTGCGCCAAAGACCCGGCCAGGATTGTTCTGGCGGCTGAACCGGGGGCGCCCTAGCTTGCGCCAACTTCAGCACGGGGACTCATTCGCATGGCATTCCTGCCACTTCGCAGTGTCGACATTCCAGCTTCCACCATCGACGCCTACGACGCGTGGCTCGAAAGCATAGAGGGCGAGCTGTCGGCCCCTGACTGCGATCGCAACGAGCTGTGCCGCCGCATCCTGACCGAAATCTACTACCCGCAGTACATCGGCGTGGACCCGGCAACGCTGCCGGACGGTGCGCGCATGGCACTGCTCCAGATGGACCCACGTAACATATCGCTCGAGCCCGAATACTATGCGGACATCGATCGCGAGAAGTACGCGCGCACCAAGCCGCTCATCTGGCTCTGGGAGATGTTCGACAAGAGCCCGCTCGGCGAGAACGTGCATCTCGGCGTGCTTTTCCGCCGCCTGCTCGCGCACCACATCTTCAAGCGCTGCGGCAAGAACTTCAAGGCATTCCACTTCGTGAAGCTATCGTACGGCTACAACCTGGACGTTGGCGACGGCGTCGTGATCCATCGTCACGTGCTCCTCGATGATCGCGGCGGCATCCAGATTGGCGACGGCTCATCGCTCGCGGACTTCGCGAATGTCTACAGTCACACGCATGCGCTGCACGATGGCCGCGACATCGAACTGCCCGCCGTCATCATCGGGAGGAACGTGCGCATCACCTATCACGCGACCGTCCTCGCCGGTGTGACACTGAACGACTACTCGATGCTCGGCGCTATGGGTGTTGCGACGAAGGACATCCCATCCGGCGTCGTTGCGCTCGGCATTCCCGCGACGCCGAAGCTCAAGCGGCCGACTCCAGGGGAGGCTCCTGCCCTTCCGTCGTCGACGGATCCGCTCGCGGAATCCTGATCAAGACCTGCTGACGTGTCCAGCGACGTATGGGCAGACCACGTGAAGTTGCGGCGTTCGCGGGTCGAGTACAGCCTCGCTCTTGTCCTGGCCATTCTGCCTGGACTGGCCTCCCGCGCGTTCCGCGACGACATCCCCGTCCTGTTCGGCCGATACGCCGGCGACACGCTCTGGGCCTCCGCTCTCTACCTCGGCCTGGCCCTGCTCCGTCCTTGTGCGCGCGTGCGCACACTGGCTGCAGCAGCAGCTTCCATCTCACTTCTGATCGAGCTGAGCCAGCTATGGAAGCCGCTGTGGCTGGAGCATCTGCGTCAGACACGCCTCGGCGGACTCGTCCTCGGATTCGACTTCATTGCGTCCGACCTGGTGTGTTATGCGGCGGGAATTGCAATCGCGGCACTGCTGGATGATTGGCTGCGGCGCCGGGCCCCTTCATGAAAGGGATGAGTGCGGACGCGTCATGTGTTAGATTCAGAGGTGGCCGGCGGTTTGGCAGTTCTCCTGAAAAACAGGTCCAATAATGGCGCGACGGACGAATTACGGTTTCGAGAAGAGACAGAAAGAGCTGGATCGTCAGAAGAAGAAGGAAGCGAAGGCGGAGAAGAAGCTGCTGAAGAAGACGGAGACGGACGGTGATGAAAATGCAGAAGGCGGAACGTCCGAAGACGAAAACGAAGGCGACCCGAAGTAGCGTCGCTGAGGGTCGGACATAGTGATTACGGGATGCTGTGCCGCTTGAGTTCGAGTCGCGCAGCATTGACGAGTTGCTCGAGCGTTCGGCTCTCGTCTCTGGAAAGCGTGGCGCCACCGAACCGCGCATTCAGGTAGATGTTCACGGCGTCGCGCGCACTCGCCGCGCCGGGCGACTCGCCGAGCGCGTTGAGAAAACCGAGCGGCGGCAACGCGCTCGCTGACGCAATACCAAGTTTCTCGTAGGATTTGCGCAACCGCAGATAGTGCCGTGTTGCGGCAGCATGGGGAATTGACCTGGTGATCCGGACACGCCGCAGCATCGACCATGCCGCAAGCACAACAACCGCACCCGTCAACGCCATCCAGAACCACCGTATCCCTCCCGTCTCGCCGTCGGGCGAAGTCGAGGGCCGCGGCGTGAATGCCGATGCTGCGCGGTCCACGAACGCCGCCTGCTTGTCCAGGTCATAATCGAGGATCCACTTTCCCCAGCGAAACTCGGCGCCGCTGAAGAAGCTTCGCAGCGCTGCGAAACGCGCTGACCCTGCCGCCCCACCTATTGCACCGCCGGGTGTCGGATCGAACTCCACCCAGCCGACTCCGGGAAAGAATACTTCCACCCACGAGTGGGCGCTGTTCTGCGTGACCGAGAGAAACTTTCCGAACTCGTTCCACTCACCGCCCATGAATCCATTCACATTCCGCGTGGGAATGCCTCCGGCGCGCAGAAGGACTGCCATGGCGGTGGAGAAGTACTCGCAGTGTCCCGCGCGGCGCTGGAAGAGAAAGTAATCGAGCGTGGCCTCTCGTCTCGTTGCGGGCAGGTCGAGGGTGTAGCGGAACTGCGTGCGCAGATATCGTTCGATCATGAGCGCGTGATCGTACGGCGTAGCGGCTGCGCTGCGGAATGAATCGGCGAGTGCAACGATCCGTTCGGAGAGCGGTGGCACCTGCAGGTTGCCGAGAACAACCGACGCACCGGAAGCGCGCTGGACACGCAGTTCATCCGGACGGTTGATGGTTACACCCCTCAACCGTTCAGCCGTCGGCCTGCCTGTGCGCGATCGGACCCGGTAGACGGGATCGACGTCGCCGATGTAGAGCCAGTCTCCGGCAGCAACGCGACCGACACGGATACGCGAAGCCGCAGTGATGTCGACGACGGGGTGCAGCCCGAACAGGACGCTGGTGCCTCCAAGCTCGCGCGCATAGACGACCTGCTCGATCAGTTCGCCACCCCACGTGCTCGCCTCGATAGGCGCGCTGTAGCCGCGCTCCGAGCGAGACCACGCAACTCCGTCGAAACGGTTGTACGATCGGCCGCGCCAGTGCAGACCCGTGACGTCTGTCGGCGGCCCGTTCGGGAACTCGACGCGCAGCACCACTTCGGGATTGGAGATCAGGCGTGCGCCATGATCACCGATCGAGACGCGATCGCTGAATCCGATTGTCGAACGGGTGATCGGCGGCGCGTCCCGCGCGGCCCATCCGCGGGAAACCCGCGGAAAGAACAGGAACACAATGACACTGACTCCTACAACGACGCTGGACAGCGATGCGATGCGCGCGAGAAAGCGCGGCCGCGGCGCGTGGCGTTCCGTGTGGTGCACCCGAGCCTGCCGCGCCATGTAACCAACCAGCAGTGCGACCGTTGCGCACATGACGTACGCGACAAAGAGCAGTCCGAAAAGCGGACCGGGACGGTACGCAGCGGAAGCGATGAGCAGTGCGAACGTGAGCGCGAAGTGGCGCGCATCGCCAGCGCCATCGCGCACGCGCCAGGTCTCTGCGCAGAGCAGCGCCAGCAGCAGGTCGACCATTGGGAGCACGGGGTCGCCCGTGTTGGTGATCACGGCGGTCACGGCCCTCACGGCAAGCAGGAGCGCGGCGCCGCGCCAGACGATGTCCGCGGCGCGCGATGAAGCGAAACGCGGCTCGACCAGCATGGCCGCAAAGAGCAGCACCGCTGCAGGAATGACGGCGAGAGTGTCGAGGCCGGCACCGCTCACGAAGGAGGCGAGGGCAACGAGTGCCAGCAGCGCGCTGAAGCGGCGGTGCAGCGTGCTGATCATGACGCGTCGGCCTCGGCGACTTCGATGACGTCGCCCCAGTCTCCCTGTGCACCGCGCGTTGTGATCAACGCACAGATCCGCGGATCTGCGGGAGCCCGCGCTGCGACGCCGTCCGCGCGCAGCTCAACTGCCGCGAGCACATCGAGGGCCGCATCGACATGTGCAGGCGTGCCCGGAGCCATGAGTGTGTCACCGACGGCCAGGCCGAAGCAATCACCGCGCCGCGCTGCCGCCGACACCATCGATGCCGCCGTCTCGACGGCACGCTCGCCGCTGGCTTCGGTCAATGCAACGATGTCGAGCACGATCCAGTATTCATCAGCGGCATCACGATCGTACTCGCGCACGATCGGTTCACCGCGGCGTGCACTCGTGCGCCAGTGCACATCGCGCGGATCATCACCAGCGCGGTACGGACGCAGCCCGCGGAAATCGCCGCGTTCCGCGCCGGCGAGCGTGCCTGACCCCGTGAGCTGTCGCTGGCCGCGCCGGCCGCCGATGCGCGGCGCCCGCACGATGAGGTCGGTGCGCGGCCAGACGATCAGCGACGCGGGCATGTCGATGTCCCGCTCCTTCACGAAGATGCCGAATGGAAACGCAGTTGCGAGAGTGAAGCCTTCCAGCTCATAAATGCCGCGGCGCGCGAAGCGCAGCTCACCGCGCACGCGGGCGCTCGCCCCCGGCTCGAGCGCGATGATATATGCGCTGCGACGTGTTACCGGATGGCGCGCGCCGCGCACGATTTCGCCGATCTCGACACCGTGGCTGGGCATGCGCGTCTTCGCGTTCAGCACG
>Ga0163150_10005361_pt1 | contig 16438 bp, 13 predicted proteins | sample OliLakLV19P2IB_FD_148628 | JGI IMG/M metagenome (GOLD analysis project Ga0163150, IMG submission 148628) | Freshwater microbial mat bacterial communities from Lake Vanda, McMurdo Dry Valleys, Antarctica - Oligotrophic Lake LV.19.P2.IB | ecosystem: Environmental > Aquatic > Freshwater > Lake >...
CATCGGAGTGATGCCTCAAAAATCCAATGCGAAACGGGTGTCCGTTGAAACTTCGGTTTTCTATTCGTAACGCTAAATAGTCAATTTTGACCCACAGATTTGGCGGAAGAGCCGTCTTTAAAATGATTGACCGAGATAGCAAGTGTACTGGGGTTTACAATCTTTGAGAAAACACTTGTCTCTGATCGTTTATCGCTCGCTTTGGTCAAACATCTTCCAGGACATTTGATTTGAGTCATTACGAAGACTGTTTTTCGCAGCTCGTTGTCGCTTGATAGTATCCGAAGCAATCGGCGCGCCACTTGCATTACGCTCAATATGCTACTGATTACTCTATTCTTCCAACGATTAGGTTGGAGGCAAATTAACGTTACTCTAGTTCGAGAGGATACCAACAATGAACGATCTCAACGGCGATCAATTCCTGGCATTCTGCCGCAAGTTCGATACGGCAATGCTCGTAACAAAGTCGTCCTGCGACTTAGTCGCGAGACCGATGATTATTGCTCAAATCGATGATTCAGGGTGTTTCTGGTTTTCCGCGGATCGGCACTCTGCAAAGGTAGAGGAGATCCACAACGATCCTCACGTCTGTGTCACTATGTCGGGATCGATCGGACATGTATCGATACGAGGTACTGCCGTATTTGTACGGGATCAGGACAAGATTGATGTGCTATGGAGCGAAGCTTGGCGGGTTTGGTTTCCCAACGGCTCTCGCGATGAACGCCTGATTCTATTAAAGGTCGACGCGGAGGAAGGTGCTTATTGGTCAACTTCGGGAGTGCAAAAAGTCCAATACCTGTTCTCAATGGTCCAGTCTTATATTCGTGGTGAAAGGCCCGCGGTCAATCCAGAGATTCATGGTCGCGTTGTACTCTAGGTTTGCGTCGAAGAGTCGTCGCTAAAGGAGCCTAGGAAGCTCCGGGCACTGGCAATGGACCTTCGGATGGCAAAGTATAGTCACGTTCGATGAGTGTTCGAATTTGATTCCGCCCGTCGATTGGGTCAATCGCTCGAAGCGACTCAATGAGCGCCACATTCTTTGCCAATTCTTCGTCCTTAATACTTACGAGTAACCACTTTGAATAATCACCTTCTTGACGATGATACTCCCAAGTTTCGTCATCGACGCCATCCGCCAGTTGCAGAAATAGCATAAGGTTTTGGGCGCGTAAATTGAGTTTCTTTTCAGGACCCTGAAAATAGAAACTACGCTCGGGTGTCAATTCACCTTTCGCATACTTTCGTCGATGTCGCTTGCGATCTTGCTTGCACGGATGAACTTGAACGATGCGTCGATCTCCCCGTCTACGAGTCGAATAGAGAACCTGTCCCTTTTCCAGCGGTTTACATCGCCAGTTGACCGAGGGATTTTTCCTCAGATAAGTAAAGTACGCGAGGTTCTCCGCCGCATCAGCTCCGACAGCAATCAAGGTGTCCAAACGCTCCAGAATGGATGTCGAAAGCATTTTCGGGTGAACGGTAATGAATAGCATACTCTTAAGCTTATCTGGTAAGAGTCCACCGGGCGGTAGCCAATCCGCCGGCAACAGATGATGCGCTTCATCCAAAACCAGCCAGTGAGGTCGTCCGAAACGAGATCGCATTTCAAGCAACTTTGACAGGAGCTCGAGAAAATAGGGTGGACGATCTGGAATCGGCATCCCAGTCATGGAGATCACAATGCTGGTATCTGGATTATCGAGAATGCTCATCGCTTCCTCTATCTGCGGGTGGCCTTTGGGGCCGCCCAATACAACCGCTTGATCGAAGTTTTCATAGTCTCCTTCAGGGTCGACAAGACAGAATTGATATTTCTTCTCGGCTAGCGTCTCCACGATTTGCGTCGCAACGGTAGATTTTCCACTTGCCGATGGACCTGCAATAAGGACGCTATCACTATAAGGAAGCAAATACACTGAGCCGTTATTGTCCGTGCCGATTTCTAGCTGGTGTCTACTTAACTTACACTCCCATTCACCGAGATCGTCGGCAATGATCTTATCGATCAGCTCCTCGACTCCCTGTCCATGGTCTGCGCTCGTCGTCCAATCTACCGCCTCTACGATCGATGGAATTGCATTGGAAACCGCGACCGAAAACTCGCACATATTCAACATCGCATGATCGTTCTCGGCATCACCAACGGCGATCGTGTTATGCGATGAAATCGACATTTTCTCAAGGGCCGCGCTTAGGCCAGTCGCTTTGTTGATGCCAGCTGGCAAGACCATAACGGCGCCTTTGTTGAAAATCACTTGAAGCTCTAAACCAAGTTGCCGTATCGTTTCGAGAACAATTCTCTGATAGGGTTCCCATGTTGCAACAATCACGCGACCGACCGACATATCGTTGCAACCATTGCCTCGAAGAGTTTCCACGAAGCGGAGAGAAGGTGCCTTCGCCAGAGTATGCTCCTCCTTTGAAAGTGGTTGATAGAGCAGCCCTCCGTTTTCGGCAACGACCCAATCGAACAAGTCGAGGTAAGGGAAAATAGCTTGCAATTCATCCAACTCGCGGCCTGTAACAAGGACGAGGCGGCGCCCAGTGGCAAGCAGCTTCTTCAACGCCTCGACGGTAGTTAATGCGACGACTCCGTTTGTCGCGAGCGTACCGTCGTAGTCCGTAGCCAAAACCTGATATCGCATACTCGTTTTTCTCGTTCATCCATGACAAAACCCTGTAAAACCGCACATACTCAACAAAGCTGCATGTTGCGTGCCAAGATTGGGCCGATCCATTGCATCTAAGCGATTAGCCATCGTTGGAACCGAAACGACCGACTCCATCACTAGATTTTGTCGTGTTCCCTTGGCACTAGGATTTTGCAAGAGACCAGAAAAACTAGCACGTTTTGCCACGCGACGTGGTCTCGGATACACTCTTCGTAGATCCTCTGTCAGTCGGCCGACTGGCAACGCTGGACCGTTCCCCCTGACAACTTGATTGATTATGAGACTTACATTTACCCTGATTCTTTTCTCGCTTGCTTGTCCCGTTCTGGACGCTGGTGATGCTATCATCGATGCCGCAAAATTTGCGACACTCCAAGAAGCAGCCGACTCAATCCCGGCTTCGGGTGGCGTGCTGCAAATCCCAGCGGGTACACACGAGATCACCGAGCCGCTACGGATTTCAACCGGTGATACGCGCATCGTCGGCTTTGGCACCGCTTCGCACCTGGTCAACAAAAACACCGACGGAAAGCCGGCGATTCTGATCGAGCATCGCGACTACGCTGACAAATCAACTCCCTCCAAGGAGCGACTGTGGCGCGTCACTGTCGCGAACTTGCGAGTGACCGGAAACGGTCAAAGTGGAGCTGGTATAGATGCCCGTTATATTGAAGAGCTCATGGTTCAGGGCGTGACGAGCAGCAATCACGGTGGCGACGGATTGCGATTGCATTACTGCTACGAAGATCCGCGTATCAGCGACAACTTATTCAGTTACAACAAGAAGTGCGGCGTTTCGATCGAAGCCTGTCACGACATCATTGTCTCGGCCAATCACTTCGAGGAAAACCAAGACGCATTGCAGTGCCTCGATTCGTTCAACCTCACGATGAGCGGGAACAATCTCGACGACCACTTGGGCAACGGTGTAGTGATCGAAAACACCTACGGCAGCGTAATTGCCAGCAACATGATCGAGGAGTGCCAGGGTTGGGCTATCGTCTTGGACCGCGATTGTTACGGGATCACCATGTCGGCCAACGTGATCGCCCACGAGTTCACCGGTGGCATCGATTTGCGAGACGCTCATGGCTGTGCGATCTCAGCGAACACGTTCACGATCGTCAAGAATATTGCCGTCGCGGTACGTCGAGAATCCGCCGGGATCACACTCACCGGAAATAACTTTTCCGACACCTGGACAGGCAATGATGCCAACGGGAAGACGCTGCAAAAGCGTGAGAACAAGCCAACGAAGACTGAAACGAATCCAAACGAAGCGACCGGGATCTTGCTCGACAGTTGTCAAGGAGTTGTGGTCTCCGGTAATATGTTTTCTCACCTCGCCGGCGAGGCGATTAGGCAGCGAGGCGAATGTCGCAAGATCTTGCTTCAGGGAAATGCCGAACTTTCAGTTGACTAGACCGCCTATTCGGCCCGCATGATCCTTCCTCTATGTGAAAGTTCCTCTTGATGAATGTCGCCGCAGAAGCTCAGCCCCAGTCCATTATTGGCTATCACACTGACAAAGTTGGCCACTGGGTCGCACAACTCGCGTGCGGACACAACCAACACATTCGCCACGATCCACCGCTCGTGCGACGCGACTGGGTTCAAACGAGCGAAGGACGACAGTCCATGATCGGTTTCCAACTTGGCTGCAAAAAATGCGTCGAAGGTGCCCCTACCGATGAACGACCAGAGACCAACGCATGATCCGTCGACTTGTTATCACCAGGCTCAGACCTGCGCTATTTCCATCGAGTAAGCGTTCCACTGGCAGGTGGCGTTAATTATCATTCACTCTATAAACTTGGCTCTTCCGGTAGAATCTGTGGGTCAAAATTGACTATTTACCGTTACGAATAGAAAACCGAAGTTTCAACGGACACCCGTTTCGCATTGGATTTTTGAGGCATCACTCCGATGTCCAAAGTTGAAGAAAAACAACCCACCAGACGATCAGTTCGGCGGGTTGCCGAGCGCCTTTGGCGCATCGGAGACCGAGATATTCCTCAGCGAGTTGCTTCCCAGCAGAGCCCGCTTCCGCTTCTCCCGGCACAACCATCATGTCCGATCAAAGACTTTGTGGCAATACTTTGGACATCGGAGCCATCCCTTGTAAATCCATCCGCCAAACTCATTGCACCATCCAAACCATAGCAATTTTTTGGGTAAGCATTTCCGATCAGAAAGCGAACCTTGGTTTTTGTAATCACTCAGTCGAGTGTTCTCCTTGTATTTCACGGCTAAAATCGATTGCGGATCACGAAAACCACCCACAGTTTCTGCGGAAGAGCTATAAACTTCTATTTACAATCAGGCGGTTGAATGAAAACAATATACTATCGAACATTTATCGCGATCACGATTTCGAGTCTCTGCTGTTGCTCCGTGTCACGACTTCCAGCGGCGGATACCGAGCGACACGTGGTCGTCGTTTCGCTTGACGGATTGGCCGCGTTCTTGGTAGACGACCCAAGGGTTCCTCTGCCGACTATTCGCGAGCTTGCGAAAAAGGGTGCAATCGTGGACGGTGGCATGACCGTGTCGAATCCTTCGGTGACATGGCCTAATCACACAACACTTGTGACCGGCGTACGTCCTGACAAGCACGGGGTGCTAGCCAACGGTGTGCTCGTGCGCGGCGCGATCGGCTTGCCGACTACGATTGATCCCAATCGTGACCAGAGCGAACTCGTGCGAATTCCCACGATCGTCGATGCGGCTCATGCGGCGGGGCTTTCGACCGCGGAGATCAATTGGCCATGCACGCGCGGGTCACAATCGCTGGATGATTCGTTTTCGGATGTGCCGCAGTCGGTCGAGCACATGACGCCTCGGCTGCGCAAGGAACTGATCGAACTAGGGCTGCTGGATGACGAAACCGATGCATCGTTCAAGAAGATCAGCGGCGTCGGACGCGATCATATTTGGACGGAGGCAGCGTGTCATCTCATTCGCGAGCGAAAACCCAACCTGCTGCTCGTGCATTTGCTAAACGTAGACAGCACGCATCACAAGAATGGCCCACAGACCCCTGAGGGATATACCGCCAATGCGTATGCTGACTCGTGTTTGTCGCGGATCGTTCGTGCGCTCGATGATGCAGGCATTCGCGACAAGACGACTTTGATCGTAGTCTCCGACCACGGATTTGCGACGACGCCCAAAGCCATTCGCCCCAATGTACTGTTGCGCCAGGAGGGATTGTTGAAAGTGGAGTCAGGGAAGATGAGTACGGCCGATGTCCATGTGGTTGCCGAAGGCGGTATCGGCTTGGTTTACTGCACGCATCCTGGCGAAACATCCACGTCCGCAGCGGCATTCAAAGAAATGTTCATGGGCAAAGAGGGCGTGGCGGATGTGTTGTTGCCGAACCAATTCGCCGAAATTGGAATGCAACATCCACGCGAGTACAACCAGTCACCTGACGCGATTTTAGTCGCTGCCGATGGCTACGCGATATCGGGCAGCGTGGATGGCGACACGTTGGTTGCATCGAACACCGAAGCGAAGACTTCGATTGGAACTCACGGTTTCTTGTCTTCGTTGCCCAAGATGAAAGCGCTATGCGTACTTTCCGGTGCGGGCATTCGCCTTGGATCGCATTTACCGACGATCGAAAACATCGACATCGCGCCAACCATCGCCCATTTGCTAGGCATCGAATATGCGAATACCGATGGTAAGCCACTGACGACTGTGATGCAGACGCCGAAATGAACTGTTTCTTGATCGGTTTAACCGAATTCATTGTAACCAATCCGTCGATCGTGGCTCTATCCTGTTAGTCATTCAATACAGTTTAACAAGATTCAAATGGAGTCTTTCATGGTTAGTTGCATCTCTGCGTCGGAGTTTAAGAAACTAGTTCAAGCTGGCAAGATCAATGATCTCATCGACGTTCGAACGCCAATGGAGTTTCAGGAGCTTCATATCGATGTCGCTCGCAATGAGCCACTTGATCGACTAGATGCAAAGGCGATTCAGGCAGCCCGAAACGGAGCGGTGGACGAACCGCTCTATGTGATTTGTCGATCGGGTTCGCGAGGCAGACAAGCCTGTGAAAAGTTCGTGGCTGAGGGAATCGCAAACGTTATAAACGTCGAAGGAGGTACGATTGCGTGTGAGGCTGCTGGCGTATCTGTCGTACGAGGAAGAAAGACAATCTCGCTGGAACGACAGGTCCGCATCGCAGCAGGATTGCTCGTGCTTGTCGGATCCGTACTTGGTTTTTTGTGCATCCCTACTGGATCGGCTTGGCTGCGTTTATTGGCGCAGGACTTGCATTTGCTGGAATAACCGACACTTGCGGAATGGGAATGATGCTCGCCAGAATGCCCTGGAATCAAGGTGCTACTGGTGTCTTCAAGAAATAAAGTCTCGGCCTTGGTTAAAGATCCCAGAATACGGGGAGGTTTAGCAACCTCCGTTCATAAGATTCACGATAAGGATTGCGGATGATTGAGACTGCTGTTTTCGACACGAAGCTTTATGACCGGAAATATCTTTTGAAGGCGGCAGGTGCAGAGCGAATCGCGTGGCGTTTTCACGAATTCCGATTGAGTGCAGAGACTGCGTCCGTAGCAGAAGGAACGCAGGCGGTTTGCATCTTTGTCAATGATCACGCAGATCGCGAGTGTTTAAAAACACTCGCCTCGCTCGGAGTGAAACTCATCGCCCTGCGGTGCGCTGGCTTCAATAACGTAGACCTCGTCGCCGCTCAGGAATATGGTCTGTCGGTAGTGCGAGTGCCAGCGTATTCACCGCATGCAGTGGCCGAACACACCGTCGGTCTATTGCTTACCCTCAATCGAAAGATCCATCGCGCTTACAATCGCGTTCGTGAGCTAAATTTTTCCTTGAGCGGCCTCGTCGGTTTCGACGTCAATGGTAAGACAGTCGGGATTATTGGCACGGGCAAAATCGGTCGGATTACTTCCCAAATTTTTCGCGGCTTTGGTGCAGAAGTTTTGGCCTACGATCCGTTCCCTTCAAACGATTGGGCATTCGCAAATAGCATCCAATACGTGGCGCTCGAAACGCTGCTGGCTAAGAGCGACATCCTTTCCTTGCATGTTCCGTTGCTTGCAGAAACTCGCCACCTGATCAATGCGCAGTCACTTGCAAAAACGAAGCCCGGCGTGTACATCGTCAACACCAGCCGAGGCAAACTGATCGACACTACGGCGCTCATTGCTGCGCTGAAAGCAGGGCATGTTGGCGGTGTCGCCTTAGATGTCTATGAGGAGGAAGAAGGCGTGTTTTTCGAGGATCTCTCCGGCCAAGTATTGATGGATGACGAGCTTTCGCATTTGCTCGTATTCCCCAACGTCCTGATCACGGCTCACCAAGCATTTCTTACTCACGAAGCTCTTAGCGAGATTGCGCGTGTGACGACGTTAAATATTCTCGCGCAAGAAACGAACGACTCATTTCAAAAGGGAACAAGGTTATGACAGCACGAATTGGAATCAACGGTTAAGGTGCGATTTGCCGTCCGACCGATATTGGTGCATGCCGCTGGCCTACCGAATGCTCGTGTCTCAATGAGGATGCGCGTGTGCGCCGTGATGCTTCTCGATGTGCTGACGCAGCAAGTCTTTCCCATAATCATTACCGTTCGGGGTTCGAAGAACCGCATGAATGTGATCGCGGGTCGGTTCGCGTGAACGAAAGGGAGCCACTCGTCCTTGATGATCGAACTCGATCAAGACGGCCGGGCTATGGATACGATAGTAAAAAACACTCGTCTCCTCGGTCCCACCGATCCAAGCAAAATACGTACGATCTAGGTGATCTTTTACTTCTTCCATTTTCACCCTCGCGTGCCCTTGGGCAGCGTTTCCAACATACTCTTCAACAACTTCCAATAGCAATGCTTTTTGGCGAGCATCGAATTTCGACGCGGGGATACCGGCATAGTTGAGATCGAGGTTGTCTTGGTAGGCCTGAGCTAACGCATTGTTCCCTTCTTTGCTCGTCGATAGAACGGCTTCCTTGCGTTGATCTTCGCGGAGCGATTGAGCAAGAGCGAGTCCCTTGTTTTGCTCGTCTTGCATCACGATCGTTCCTTGGAACTTTCCGCTGGTCGCATGCACGGGTTCGCTTCCAACGAAAACGGGAGACATGACGACTTGATCGCCGAGAACGAAGTAGTTGATGATCAAGTGATGACCATCGATTTGCCAACCCCAAGGCTCCTTGGCAGAGGGTGTCCCCATGATCGTGATCCAATACAACCATTCGCCATATTCCTCGAAGTTGTTGGCGAGTTCTGCTAGTGTCCCGTTGAGCTTCATAATGTCTTGCGACTTCTTCAGCCCCTTGGCGCTCAAGCTCGCTCGCAATAATCCAAACGCCAAGTCGCGTTGACTCTCATTCATTTCTTGAAAGCCGACCCCTTGTCGTACTGGAAAATGGCGATTGTCCCATTTTCGCCACTCCAAATCGTCGACTGGAAAGATCGTTGTCTTGCGTTGATCGTCTGTCAAACCCGCTAGGAAAGCTTCTGCGGCTTGGACGACCGTTTCGGTACTTACGCCGGTCGATTGAATTTTAAAAAGCCCAGATTCCAATTTTCCGTCTGAAACGACTCCTCGATAAGGCTCAGCCAGTGCCGCATCTCCTCCTCCTCCGCGCGGAGGTCCACCGCGTTGAGCCCATGCAACGATACCTGTTGCAGAAGCGACCACAACCAAGCAAACCTTGAGCATTGATTTTGATGTAAGTTTCATTTCTGTTACCTGTGGCATACTGTGATAGAGTCGGAATCGTATCATTGTTACGTTATCACAACGCGATCGATCAGCAAAGGCTCATCATTTTTTTGAAGGGCTGCCCTGTTTTTTAAAACTGCACGAATTAACGCATGGCCGCTAGGCCCAGTTACTTCCAAAAGCCGGAGCGAACGCTCAACGGCTAATGAGCCGGGATATCGACCCATTCTTTTCGCACGCATGCCGAACTGCGGTAGGAACTGGCGGGTAAGAATGGAAAGAGTCGCGAACGAGCCGCGTCATCCAGCGGCGAACCGAACTCGGAAACTTGAAAGGCTTCGATGTACTGGATCAACGGTCCGCGTTCGGGGCCATAGGCTTGGACGACCAACTGGCGATAACGGTTGGACAGCGGCTGCAAACGACGACGAATTCGCTCGCCAAGCCATGTTCGACGTGTCGATTCATCGGCTGGTACTTGTTCGAGATAACCTGCGTTGTAAGGGAGCCATTCGTAGAATTGCGATTGGTGGCAATGCAACATGTCGATCATCTGGTCGAGCACACTTTCGATGTCGACCACAACGTGGGGCTCGAAGGGGCATGGAAATTTAAAGGCGTCGGAAAAATATAAGATCACCGGTGATCTCGAAAGATGCGGAACATCTGAACAGATGGCTGGAACGGTCAGCAGGTAGGCCGCCTCTTGTACCAGCAATCCGGTATAACAATGGTCTGGATGATAGTCAGTGGTGCGGTGTGTAATCAACACATCTGGCCGAAAGCTTCGAATCAAGCGAATCAATTGTTCACGAGCGGCGAGTGTTGGTTGCAACCGACCGTCGGGTTGATCGAGTATCTCGTAAGTCGCACCAATCACGGCTCCCGAAGCTTGCGATTCAGCGCGTCGACGATCGACTAACTTTTCTCCCCACATTTCATGATGACCCGCACTACCATCGCAAACACTTACGAGTTTCACGACGTGACCGGCAGCACACCAGAGAGCGGAAGTTCCTCCAGACTTGATGTCCGCATCGTCGGGATGAGCACCGATCACGAGGATACGAATTTTTTCCGTCGAAAGGTTGTTCGTCAATTCAGTGATGGTCATGGAAAGCCGTGTTCTGAGGAGGATCAATGAAATTCAGTGCAGGATCGTATCGTTTGGTCATACTCGATCAAGCAAACTTCGTCTCCCCTGGAACGGCGATCGCCGGCGCTGCGATATCGCCCCATTCATATCGAGGAGGGGTGAGGTCTTCCTTCGACTTCCAAGCCATGTCCCAGGTGATCTCTTGGCCGGTATAGGTCGCCATGCGACCCATGATCGCAAGCAGCGTACTCTTGGCCATATATTCGCCGTTGTTAACAGGCGTTCCAGCTCGAATACTCGCAAACAGCTCATCGTGCTCGACCTGATAAAGATTCTTAGCTTCTTCGTCGTATGTCCAGTCTTCTCGAGCGGAAATTCGAACGCCTTTATTCCGTTCGGTGAGCGATGCTGTTCCGCGCGAGCCGAGAATATGGACGCTGATGTCGCTCTTGCATCCGGCGATTTGCCGTGTGTTACTGATCAGTCTTGCCCCATTGGCGTACTCATAGACGACACTGTGATGGTCAAAAATGTTTCCGTATTCGGGCCCTTTCCGTACTTCGCGGCCCCCCATCCCGATCGCCTTGATCGGGTATTGATCGCCCATGGACCACGCGCAGACATCGAGATTATGGACGTGCTGTTCGACATTGAAGTCGCCCGACAACCATGTGTAGTAATACCAGTTGCGCATTTGCCAATGCATTTCGGTCCAATCGGGCTCGCGAGTTCGGATCCAGATCGGGCCGCGATAGTCATTGGCCATGAGTGTTCGAATCTCACCGATCGCTCCGTCTTGAATTCGCTGCACGGCAGCGCGATAGGGAGCGTGATATCGAAGGCAGAGTCCCGACACGACGGATAAGTTTTTCTTTGTGGCTTCTTCACAACTACGAAGGACCGAATGGACGCCAGGCGTGTCGACCGCGCACGGTTTTTCTGCAAAAACATGTTTGCCTGCCGCTACGGCGGCGGCTAAATGAATCGGTCTAAAATGGGGCGGCGTTGTAAGTAGCACGACGTCTACACCACTATCGATTACCTTCTGGTACGCATCGAAGCCTACAAACTGTCGCTCGACCGGCACATCGATTTTCGACTCCAATTCCTTCTTCGTAAGAAGACTCTTGAGTCCCACTTGCAGCCTATCTTCAAAGGCATCGCCCATCGCAACGAGCTTGACGTTGCCGTCAGCCATCAAGGCTTGCGAAGCTGCCCCGGCTCCGCGACCACCGCAGCCGATCAGTCCGATTCGGAGCGTGTCGTCTCCGGCTGTATGAACAGCAGGATAGAGTTGCGACGCGATTGCTAACGTGCTGGCAGTCGTAAGCGTCGATGACTTTACAAACTCGCGACGAACTGGATTGCCGTAAGGATCGCTAGATATTGGCATGAAATGATTCCTCTTAAATATGACCGAATTCGTTTGAAGTTCCGCTTTCAGGCGGCTAAATCGTTCGACAAAAGCGTTCCTTGTTCAACTAGTCCTTTCACAATGTAATCGAATTCGCCTCTAATACCAAATACGCCGTCGATAGGTATGATTTAATTTAAGATGTTCGAGTGCTTGTGAGTGGATGTGAGTCGGTTTAGTGTGAAGATGGTTTAGGAACGCAAGCCGCCAAAAGGCGGAACTACGAACAGGAGACTCGGTTATGAATGTGATGCGTAGAAGATTCGTTGCGACGACGGCTTGTAGCCTTTTATTGTCCCATGTCGCGGGCGGCGGGGTGGCGATGGCAACTACCCAATCACAACCGGATGGTTTCTTTACGGTTGGCAAACGCAATGATCGTTGGTGGTTTATCCAACCTGATGGAAGCCAGTTCTTTTCGCTCGGGATGAACCACATCGATCCGGCAACGTTGCGCTATCCAGAAAACGTGCAGCTTTGGAAAGAAAAATACGGAAACAGCATGCAGCGTTGGCTTCAAGAATCGGTTGCCAAGGATCTGGAAGCGTGGGGGTTCAACTCGATTGGTTGGACTCAAGAAGTCGTTACACGCGGACTCACCAATCACCGCCACTCGCGTTCCTTTACATTTCAAGAGTATCAATGGCTCGATATGCCCTACTGCCATTTGCTACCGTTTGCCGATTTTCATCAATGGGAAGCCGAGACAAAGCATCCGGATTTCTTTAGCGATGATTTTGCCAACTGGTGTGACCACGTGGCTCGTGAGCACTGTGTACCGCTGGCGGATGACCCGAAGCTTATCGGTTATTTTTATATCGATTGCCCGACATGGGTTCATACTCGCAAGGAGAACACATGGAAAGGGCCGTTGTTCGATCCAGAAAAACTAAAGAGCCCTGACGGTCAGCGCGAGCTTTTCGAACTCGCGACGAAATACTATCAAGTGACTCATGATGCTATCCGTCGCTATGACCCGCACCATTTGATACTCGGCGATCGCTTCGAGATCAATGCTCCGCTGCCGGTTGAAGTAGTTCGAGCGGCAAAGGCGTATGTCGATGTGCTTTCTTTTCAACAGTTTAGCGAACCAGAAAAGGTTCGCGTTGATTTCGAGCATTGGCGTCAGACGATCGACATGCCGATTCTACTCGCCGATGGTGCCGGGTCACGGACGCGGTCAGATGGCTCGAAGGGGCAAGACGGTAGACGATATGCTCGAACCTTGGAAGTGCTCCGAGCCAATCCAGCGTGCATTGGCTTTCATTTGTGTGGAGCCTATTTGACTAACCGCGTCCGTCAGCGCGGTCTCCGAGACGAAAATGACGTGCCCGATCAAGAGGCGATCGCGTTGATTAAGGCCGCCAATCACGAGACCAAACGCTGGGTTCATTGAAGAAATCGGTATTTCCGCTATCATTCGGCTTTCAATTCGTACCTCTATTCGCTGAGTATCCGTCATGACGACTGCTGTAATTCTTCGTGAAAAAACCGAACGTTATCATTGGCTTGGGGCGCATCTGGAGACTCGCGATCAAGTTGCCGGAGCTCGATTCGCCGTTTGGGCGCCGAATGCAACCGAAGTATGTGTGTTGACCGACGGCAATGGTTGGCGGCACGGATCAGACTGGCTTACCGGTAGCGACTCTGGCGTATGGACTGGTTTTATCGCCGGTGTCACTGACGGCACGCACTACAAGTACAGCTTGAGAACCAAGCAGGGCGAAATTCTTCACAAGGCCGACCCGTTTGCCTTTGCTGCCGAGCATCCGCCTTCGACAGCTTCGATCGTGCATGACTTGGAACAGTATCAATGGAACGACGGCCAGTGGATGGACAAACGTCGCGATACCAATTGGTTGCGCAGTCCTGTTTCAATCTACGAAGTTCATTTGCCTTCCTGGAAACGACCTTGGGACCATCGTCGATATCATACCTATAAAGAGCTTGCCGAGATGCTGGTCGAGCATGTTCAGAAGCTAGGTTTCACACACATCGAACTGATGCCGATCACCGAGTTCCCTTACGACGGTTCGTGGGGTTATCAGGTGACAAGTTACTTTGCACCGACCAGCCGCTTTGGTAGCCCCGATGAGTTTCGCTACTTCGTCGATCACTGCCATCACAATGGAATCGGTGTGATCATGGACTGGGTGCCAGCTCACTTTCCATACGATGCTCATGGATTGGCTCGTTTTGACGGAACAGGCCTATACGAGCACGACGATCCGAGACAAGGTTTTCATCCCGATTGGAAGACGCATATTTTCAATTACGGTCGGCATGAAGTCCGCGATTTCCTACATGCTAATGCCAGGTTCTGGCTGCAAGAATATCACATCGATGGATTGCGAGTCGATGCCGTCGCCTCGATGCTCTATCTCGATTATTCAAGAGAGGACGGCGAGTGGGTACCGAATTGTTTCGGGGGCAATGAAAATTTCGAAGCGATCGAGTTTATGAAACAGTTGAACACGCACCTTCATGCCGACTTTCCAGGTGTCATGACGTTCGCGGAAGAGTCGACGTCGTTCGGCGGCGTTTCGCGACCGGTTTATACCGGCGGACTCGGTTTCGGATTCAAGTGGGACATGGGGTGGATGCACGATACACTCGAGTACATCAAGCGAGATCCGATTTATCGCAAGTACCATCAAAATGAATTGACGTTTAGGTCGGTCTATGCCAACAGTGAAAATTTTGTGTTGCCACTATCGCACGACGAAGTCGTTCACGGAAAGGGTTCGCTAATCTCGCGAATGCCGGGCGACGATTGGCAGAAGTTTGCCAATATGCGATTGCTGTACGGATACCAACACTCTGTGCCGGGGAAAAAACTCTTGTTCATGGGTTGCGAATTCGGTCAGTATTCGGAATGGAAGTACGATAGCCAACTCGATTGGGCCCTTCAAGCTTCGCCGCTCAATAGCGGTCTGCAGTTGTTTGTCGGTGACCTCAATCGTTTGCACAAAGACTACCCAGCGCTCCATGAACTGGATTGTGAACCGGGCGGTTTTTCTTGGATTGCAGCCGATGACGCAGCCAAGAGCATCTACACCTATTGCAGAATGGCCAGCAACGGACAAAAAGTAGTTGTCGTTGTGAACTTCACTCCCTCGCCGCACTTCGATTATCGCGTCGGTGTTCCTGAACAAGGAGCGTACGTCGAGATTCTCAACAGCGACGCCGAAGTGTACGGCGGTAGCAACATTGGCAATTTAGGAGTTCGAAAGACCGAGGAACTACCAAGTCATGGTCGTCCGTATAGCATGGAATTGAACATCCCGCCAATGGCGATTGTGATGCTGACACTCGACCCGACGCTTGCACTACCTTGTACTGCTTCGTCGCTAAATTGAGAGTAGCTCTCCCTTGTTCGTAATACACTAGGTGGATTTTCCCCACTCGCCGGCGAAGACGAAATCGGCGATCGCTTTTCGTTGTCGCGGCGCTGTGTCGCGAGCTTTGATTTCATCCGGAAGTGTGGCTGGATCGGCGGCGTATCCGATCGCCATTGCAGTCACAGCTTGCACGCCGTCCGGAATCGAGAAAACTTCACGAGCCCTATCGGGAAGAATGCCGATCATTTGATGTACCGCTAGGCCTCGGGCGGTGGCTTCAAGACAAATGTTTCCGGCGGCTAATCCAAGGTCATGAACGGCTGCCGCGTTGGGTTTGCCATTGCGAGTGAAATTCAGCCTCGCACAGCATATCAAGAGAACCGGTGCCGCTTTCGCCCACGCTTGATTCGCTTCGACTAAACAGGAAAGGACTTTCGCGAACTGTTCGGCATTATCGCCGGTCGCCAAGATGTAGCTCCACGGTTGTTCATTATAGGACGATGCCGCCCAACGCGCCGCTTCGAGAATGCTGTCGATATCGCTCTGCGAAACCGATCGCGAATCGAATCCATAGGGGCTCCAACGCTTTGAGATCAGCTCATGTACGGGAAAATCGGTGACTGCTTTTTTACTCATAGTTGACTCATTCAATGCAACTCGCTTGGCGTTTTGCGAGTTTAAATTTCGCGATGCACGAATCGATGTGAATTCGCAATAACATACGTTATCTTTTGTAACATTAGTCGATGGATTGCGATACTCCGTCGAATTATCGCTACAAAACGCAAATCGAAATATGCTAGGATGAGCATTTTATCTAACTCGATCGAGAATACCGCGATCGAGGGTACAAAGACTGCGGACCACAATCAGCAAAGCCGCGTGAACGTTCAAACAGCAAAGATTAGCCGATGGCCGTTAGGCCCGGTTGCATTCACAAAACCGGAGCTAACGCTCAACAGCTAATCGACTTATAAAAAACAGGCTCTTCCGCAGAAACTGTGGGTGTTTTTCGTGATCCGCAATCGATTTTAGCCGTGAAATACAAGGAAAACACTCGACTGAGTGATTGCAAAAACCAAGGTTCGCTTTCTGATCGGAAATGCTTACCCAAAAAATTGCTATGGTTTGGATGGTGCAATGAGTTTGGCGGATGGATTTACAAGGGATGGCTCCGATGTCCAAAG
>Ga0163150_10005362_pt1 | contig 16433 bp, 20 predicted proteins | sample OliLakLV19P2IB_FD_148628 | JGI IMG/M metagenome (GOLD analysis project Ga0163150, IMG submission 148628) | Freshwater microbial mat bacterial communities from Lake Vanda, McMurdo Dry Valleys, Antarctica - Oligotrophic Lake LV.19.P2.IB | ecosystem: Environmental > Aquatic > Freshwater > Lake >...
ATAGAGATCAGAACATTTCTCCTAAAGGATTCTCTTCGGTCTAAAAGTGCCGGGTTCAAAACTGGTTCGACTACACTGACCACAAGCCGCAACATTCTAGCCCAAACAAAGACTGCCGACCAACGGCTAAAGACTAACGATGCGCAAAGGATGATTAGGTTATGAGGTTTCCTGCTAAGAAATAAATTTTCCGGCCCACAGCTGCTTCAAAAATAGCTCGATGGGCAAAATACGAATCCCGTCAACAATGCGCGGCTCTTTTTCACTACAGACGAGAATATAGTTTTTCAACCCCTTCTCTTCTTTCAGCATTTTGAGACCTTTCAAATCCTGAGCATTCACGGTTTTGGTTGCTTTGACTTCAATCGCAGTCTTTGAATCCAAAATAAAATCAACTTCAAAGCCTGACTTCGATCTCCAGTAGTTGAGTTGACGCGCATCGTGATAATCGCAATACGCCACCAATTCATGAAAAATAAAAGTCTCAAGTAAATCACCAAATTCCGGAGAGCCGGGCCGAACAAACGAGCGCTTTTGTAAATGCCGAACAACACCGCAATCAAAGAAATAAAACTTAGAGGTGGCCAAGGGCTTTCTCTTAAAACTTTCTTTCCACGGAGTTAATTCATGAGCAATGAGAGTGTCTTTTAAAATTTGAAAGTATTCTTGCACTGTGGATCTTGCAACTTGTGCATCGCTTGAAATCTTGGTGTAGTTCAAAAGCTGTCCGTTACAGAGCGCTGCGATTTCGAGGAAACGACTGAATGCCGGGACATTACGCGTTAAACCTTCGGCTGCGATTTCTTCACGCAGGTAGGTTCCGACGTAGGCTCTTAAATCATCTTCGGCACTTTTTGAAAAATAAATCACGGGCAAAAGCCCTTGATTGAGAGCTTTCACCAAATCAAATTTATTGCCTAGCTCTGCCGATGTCAGCGGATGCAGGTGTCGTGTCCAGGCTCTTCCTCCCAGCGGGTTAACGCCACCATGCCGTAACTTACGCGCGCTCGATCCTGTCAAAAGAAAATGAATACCCTTTTCTTCAATCAAAGAATGAATTTCATCAAGCAGCGACGGGATCTTTTGAATTTCATCGATAATGACAATCTTGTCCCGCGCAAGGCACTCTTCACGCAAACGCGATGGCGACCGGCTCAGCTTAAGGTAAGTTTCCGAATCGAGCAGGTTATAAACGCGGTACTTTGTAAGATCATGACGAATCAAGGATGATTTCCCCGTCTGACGCGGCCCAAAAAGAAAACAAGATTTCTTCTTAAGGACTTCTTCCAAGTTTAAACTTCGCTCAACAAACATGTTTTACCCTCTACTGCCGACTGTTATGGCAATTATCATGATAAATGCCGGGTCAATTGTCAATGACAAATTACGTCACAAAACGGAAAACGCGGAAAACGGGACGCCGTCTCCTCCGGAGGCGGACAAGCGGCGGCGAGCCGTCAAAATCCGTCACATTCTCATGGTTCGACGGAGTTTATCCTGAGCTGCTTGTGGTGAGCAATGTCGAACCAAGCCGAAGGACTCACCACTTCACTGCTAAACACATGGTTGGCAACTCGTTATTCAAAAATCTCTCGTCACTCGCAGCCCAAAGCACTCCATTCCGCCGTCACGAAACCAACTCTCCTGCCCAAAGCTTTTTGACGAAAACTTTATACGGAAGAATCTCAATGCCGTCTTCGGTCAAGCGTGGTGTTTTTTCAAGGCAAACGATGATTCTTTTTTTTAGTTTGGGCTGGTCTTTTTTAATTTCGCGCAACCCTTTCATGTGATCGCTTGTTATTTTGCTACTACCTTTGGCCTCAATGGCAACGAGCATATCTCCAATAATAAAATCAACTTCTATTCCGCTGGCAAGGCGCCAATAACTTAAATCATAAGTCATGTCACGATAGGCGCGATAAGCATTAAGTTCATGAAAGATCCAATTCTCAAAAGCTTTACCAAAAAGCTCCGAGCCCGGTTCAAGGTGCCCGCGCTTTGCCAAATTGTTCACCACGCCCACATCTGAAAAATAAAATTTGGGCGAGCCAATGACACGACGCTTGGGTCTTTTACGGTAAGCTTCCAGAAAATGTCCTAGCATCGTATCCACTAAAATTTGAAAGTACTCTTTTACAGCAGGTGCTGAGATACCACAATCGCGTGCAATCGTTGTAAAATTGACAAGTTCCCCATCAGAAAGAGAGGCCGCGTTGAGAAAATTAGAGAAAGCAGGAATGCTCCGAACAAGCGCCTCAGCGGCTATTTCCTCTTTAAGGTAATCTCCAATGTAAGCGCGAAGCCGGGGGGCAAAAGAAGAAGTCAAATAGTGCCGAGGCAAATAACCTTGATTCAGCATTTTGACCAAATCAAATTGATCTTCCAACTCTCCTGCGGTTAAACCCATTAACTCAAAGCGTAGGGCGCGACCGCCGAGCAAATTGGCATGCCCGCGCCGCAGCTTACGCGCAGAAGATCCGCATAGCACAAAAATAAATGGGGTGTTCTCAATCAGCCAATGAACTTCATCGAGCAGGGCGGGAATTTTCTGGACTTCATCAATTACCACAATGCCGTGTTTCTGTTGCTTTGCCAAGTAAAGCAAGTCCTGACGTAGGAGATTCGGCTCTTTAAGCAATCGAAGATAAACATCTGTTTGCAGCAAGTCGTACCATGTGGCGCTCGGATAGAGCGTTTTCAGGAGAGTGCTTTTACCACTTTGACGAGGCCCCCATAGAAAAAAACTTTCTTTGGGGTGACTTGGTAGCCCTATTTTTCTTTGAATGTTCACTTTGTTTTATCCTGATAAACTAAACCAATGTATTAGAAATAATAGTCTTCTGGGATAGCCCTGTCAAGCTTCTAATCGGTCAAATTATAGACCTATAATGGTTCCACAAAACGAGACCACAAAGTAGCCTGAAGTTAGATAGAATCGGGCTCAAAATGGAGGTCTCTTTATGCGGCAGCAATTTACGGATGAATTTAAGGCGAAGGTGGCGTTGGAAGCATTACGGGGTAATAAAACAATCTCGGATAACGGGACGCCGTCCAGAGGGAGAGGTTAACTTTCTCTCTCTATCAACTATCAGTCTCTAACGTCTCCCCGCGGACGGCGTCCCGTTTCTCCAAATCAGAAAATCCATTCGGATTTTTCTGATTTGTGTTTGAAAAAATATCATCAAGTTCACGAAACAATTTTTTGTATTCGTCGTTTGTGTCCTGAATTTTTGCTTGACCAGTAGCAACATCAGTCATTATTTTTTTGATTTTTTCAATCAAATCGTTCATAGTTTTATTCAGTGTGCCTATTACTCTTACCTAAATTGCATTCTTTACATTTTGTTTCTAGATTTTCTAAAATAGTTTTTCCTCCCATTGAAAATGGATTCTTATGATCAACATGTAACTCAACCGTTGGATTTGTTGCTGGATTTCTTCCACATCTTACGCATTTAAATTTATCTCTGCTTAAAACTTTATATCGTAAACCAAGACCAATATCTCTTCTGTCACCTGCAGTAATTATTGTTTTGACTCTTATTATCTCGGTTTGATTTTTTGATATAGGCTTATCTTCAATTTTCTCTATTTCATCAACTTGCTCAAACTCTCTTTCGTCTTGATTCATTCTTGAAACAAATGCTTCAAGTGCTTTGTGCCAACTACCAAAATGACTTGCATATGCTCCAGCACTAATTTTTGATGGAGGAGCATCCATTTCGCTATATTTAGGCTGTCTTCCATGTTGAGTCCAAACATTTAGCAAACTTTCAAAATATTCTTCTTCAGAATATTTACGACGATACATTTCAGATATTTTTAATCCAGCTTTTTCCATTGCCTTAGTCCAAGAACCAAATCGACGGCTAACAACTGTTGAGCTCATAATATTTGAATGACTCTTCACATCTACAACAGTAACAGTTGTTTTATTGAGAAGTTTTGCAACTCTTTGTAGCTCTAATAATATTTCATCGTCTGTTAGTGGCTTAGGTCTTGGTCCTTTCATGTTATCTGTAATAATTTTTCCAGAATACTGATGTTCAAGACCCGCTTTTGCTAAAGCATTTTGCCAACTCCCAAAACGGCGAGCAACTGTTCCGTGACTTATCTCACTATTCTTATCAAAATAAGACATGGTAAGAATATTTTTACCAACTGTTTTAGCAACCCTTCTTATTTCATCTAAAACCTCGTCATCAGTTAGATATTGAGCTTTCTGTTGCCTCATTTTTTCAGTAATCTCTGTACCAAAATATTTATGTTCAAGACCAGCCAAACTAAGTGCTTTTTTCCAACTTCCAAATCTACGCTTTATCCCGTCAGAAGAAATTTTTGCAAATTTATTGAAATCAGCTTGTGACAAGATGTCTTTTTTGACTAATAAATCAACTCGCTTAATCTCAGCGAGAATGTCGTTATCAGAAGAATTTCTAGGCAAAGTTGTTAGTTCAAATTTCATAAAATTATTTGATTAACTCTTCAATATCAACACCGAGAGTTTTAGCGATTTTGCTCACCACAAAAACCGAAGGTTTTTTGATAACCCCTGTTTCGATTTTTGTTAGCGTTGTATAGGAAACATCCGCCTTACGGGCAAAATCGTCTTGAGAAAGCCCAAGTTTTTGTCGCAATTTCTTTATTTTTTGTCCTAATGAATTAGTTTCCATATATTGATAACATAATACTGTTGCTTGTTTTAACTTACAGTATTATCTTAGCTCCGTTAATTTAGCGCAACACTTGCGGGATAGAATAACCGCAAGGAGTTGCTATGAAAAGACTAAAAGTTCGGAAATATCGAAGACTGGGAGCAAGCGAACGCGAGAGAATCAGTCGTTGGCTTGCAAAAAAGAAAAGCATACGGTGGATTGCAGGGCAGTTGAAGCGTGCCGTAAGTACGATTAGTCGCGAGATAGGTCACGGAAGCATGAATCGCTGGACCTACCGGGCAACGGTGGCAGAGAAGCGAGCCAGGCGAAATGCGCGTAAGCGAAAGAAAGGCAAACACAAACTTGCGTTGGATGCCGTGTTGCGTCGATATGTGCATGAAAAATTACGCTTGCATTGGTCCCCTGAGCAGATTGTAAAATCACTCATGCGAGATTATCCAAGATCAAAGAAGATGCGTGTTTCGACGGAAGCGATTTATTCGTATTTGTTTGTGCTCCCGCGTGGAGAATTAAAGCGCACCCTTTTAGAGTGTTTGCGTCGCAAGCACAAGCGGCGCCATAGACGCACATTTGCGGTGGATTCTCCTCGGCAAATCAAAGAAATGATCAGCATTGAGGAGCGACCGAAAGAAGTCGAAGATCGCATCATTCCCGGACATTGGGAGGGCGATTTACTGATTGGAAAAAACCGGCAATCGGCGATAGGAAGTTTGGTGGAACGGACGACGCGCACGGTGATCTTGATTCGATTGAAAAATAGAACAGCCGCGACAGTTCGCAAAGCATTTGCGCGCGCAGCGAAAAGACTACCGAAGGAGATGCGACTTTCAATGACCTATGATCAGGGGCGCGAGATGGCAGAGCATCGATTGTTCACAAAAGAGACGGCGATGAAAGTTTACTTTGCGCATCCGGCGAGTCCGTGGGAACGCGGCACGAATGAAAACACGAACGGACTCGTTCGAGATTTTTGGCCGAAAGGAACGGATTTCAACAAACTTTCACGCTATCAGATCAAGCGCGTGCAGCATCTTTTAAACGGAAGACCAAGAAAAACACTAAACTGGCGTTCACCATACGAGGCATTCAAAAAACTTGCAGGTGTTGCGTTAAATAACTGAGACTACCTATTGAGACTATTTGAATCTGACTTGGGATTTATCTTTGTCATAATTTAATTAATATTTGGCAAATCTCTTAGTCGTTTGCTTTTATATTGCCAATAAGCAGCCCCTTGGTATGCTCCGCTCTCATTTAATCCTCCTTTCTGTTCATATATTCTGTACGTTAATGGTGCAAGTTTCCAAATTTGTTCACCATATTCCACTTCACGCTCGCCAACTACTTTCGCAGTGATTTCATTGTCAGCTATAAAAACAATTTCTTCTCCGTTCTTAATTCCTTTTTTATAAAAACTAAACCGTACTCCTTGCTCCCTCGCTTTAGAGACCTCGTCAAACTCCTTTTCTTTGTTTACGTCTTTTGGATATATCACTTTACCCTCGAATGATAACAAAAGCTGTCGTACTAAATCATAATCAAGGGCAAATAATTCACTATTTCCGACCTGATGTTTATTAAAAATTTCCTTTAGAAGATTTTCTTTATCAGTATAATCTTCAAGCTCAATCGCAAAAAATCTTTTAAGACCGGAAACATTATAGTAACCATTTGCCTCAAGATTTCGCATCCGCTCCTGATAATTACCTGTGCCGGTTTGTCCTATTTTTATCAAACCAGAAACGGCCGTTGTCATTATGTAAATAATTCCTTTCATATATTTTTACCTATTCATCCAAGTTATAGTCAATTGTAACACTGTCGCGATGCAGACCCATATGCAGAGTTCGGAACATTTCTGGTCTACGACCATTGGTCCGGAGCAAAGCTCCGGCTGATAAAAGTGCCGGGTTCAATTACTCTTCGCATTTTAAGCTAAGGGCTTGGAAAATAGAATGCCGAAAACAGCTAGATTCTCGCCTTCCCAATCTGAGAAAGTTTTTCCATGGCGCCCCTTAAATGATCCGTTGTTTGATGCGAGTAAATCAAGGTGGTTTCAATCTTGCTATGGCCCATGAGCTTTTGAACGGAGGGAAGGTCAACTCCTTTCATCAGAAGCTGACTTGCAAAGGTGTGCCGTAGAGCATGGACTTGGGTAAGATCATAAATTCCAGCATTTTGGGCAATGCGAATCAACTGAGTGCGTAGAAAATTAGGCTCAAGCTGCTCGCCTTTCTCATTTGGAAAAACAAAATGGCTTTGACGGGAGACCCGCTCTAAAACGGCCAAAACTTCCCGCGACATGGGAATCTCGCGCTCTCCCGTTTTGGGAACCCAAAAAGCCTTTCTTTGAATCTTGATTGTTTGTTGTTTGAAATCAATGTCTTTCCATTCAAGGTTAACCAGTTCGCCTTTTCTCATTCCTGTGTGAAGGAAAATAAAAAAAATAGGCTGATATTCAGGCTCACAGGCACGAAGCAGCCGCTCGCATTCAGCCTCTGTTAAAAAGCGTCTCTGTTTGGAATCCTCCGGCTTCAGAAAACCAACTCCACGCACCGGATTTTCATCCAGGTACTTTTGCTTAATCGCGAGATTAAAGACTGTCCGCAGGGTTCCAAGCTCAAAATTAACGGTATAAGACTTTGCGCCCTTCTGAATGGTTTCCTTCTTGGTTCGTGGCCCCTGCTTACCATTTTTGGAAATGTCAGCGGTTTTGCGGTGCTGCTTATATTTCTCTAAAAGTTCAGGGGTAATATCCCGGAGGGTCGCAATGCGGGGATGGCTACTCAAAAAATCAGTGAAGTTCTTAATTGCAGACCGGTAACGGACTGTTGTCGCTGACCTGTGGTTTGTTTGGGAGTATTTGAGGTAATCTTCAAAGAAGGCTTTAATTTGCGCTTCTTTGCGGTCTAGGAAGCCCAATTCCTGCCTTTCAACCTTGACCTCGAGATCTTTTAAGGCAAGCTCAGCAAGGTGCTTTGATTTGCCAATTCTCTTCTTATAACGCTTGCCGTTTATACGAAGATCGACATACCAGATATCGCCACGTTTGCGGATTGATCCCATTCCCCCTCGCTTCCGGTTTGTTTTGGTCCCAAATTGGTCCCAAGCCCGACGAGTTGAATTTTAAATAATGTCTATTGTATTGTCAATTTAAAAAATAAAAATAAAAATATTGGGGAGTGATGGATTCGAACCATCGAAGTCGTAAGACAACAGATTTACAGTCTGTCCCATTTGGCCACTCTGGTAACTCCCCGCAAGACAATATCAAAAGATCCCGTAAAATTATTTATCTAACTCCACATTAGTTGGAGGGATTAATGGCGCCTTACGTTCATGTCCGCTAGACGTGGTCTACGACCACAAGACGGCATTCACTTCAGGTCGGCCACTCGCTCTTCATAATGTTTTCGCCTATTAAAAATCTGACCCACGTCAGTTTTTTATCCGGCTCAACAGTACGACTTTGTCGTCGCTCACTTCAAATCCCTACTAAGCTATCATTAATTATTTACGGAGAATAAATTCTCCGTAAATAATTAAGCTGGAGGAGGGATTTGAACCCCCGACCGGCTGTTTACAAAACAGCTGCTCTACCCCTGAGCTACTCCAGCATGATCAAATAAATAGGCCGTTTGAAGAGTGGGGATTCTACTCAAAATGATGGCAATCCGTCACGGTTTTTTTTAAGGGCATTCACTTGAGACAGAAAGCGAGTCGGTCAGCCAATCACAAATATTTTAATTTTTGCGGTTTGCCCAGAGTTAAGAGTGATCCGCGAGCGTGGCACATCAAAGTACTCCGCAATCAACCGAATCACAGCTTCGTTCGCGCGACCTTCAACCGGATGCACTTTAACCCGGACACGGTAACTTCCTCCGCCCAAATCCTCGAGCCGGTTTTCTTTTGCGCCGGCTTTCACTTGCACAGATATCTTCAAAGTCTCAAACCCCCTCAGCTGATTCATTCTATTTCATGCTAAAATGCGCCATGCCTAAAAACTATCGTTTTAAAGTCATTTTCTTTGCGCTCGCCGCTTTTTCTATATCGCTTTTTCAATTAAGCGCTCATGCGCGCACTTTTTTTGGAAGAACGGTTCAGCTCCCCTTGCAAGTGATTGCGCCGGGACCTGGAAAAATCCTGCTCGACTTTGAACTTCCTCAGAATCATGACTTTGTAAAAGATGCCCCTTCGAGCGTTTATATTCGCACTAAACATTCTGAGATTTTAAGAACACAACAATCCAAGCCCGCTGCGCTGAATTTATCAGCACTGCCCTATTCTCTTAACTACACCGCTCACCAGGGCAATACTGTTTTAGTGGCTGATCTCAAAGTGCATTTCTGCGACGAAGAATCCAAAGTCTGCCTTTCGGATTTTATTCGCGTTAAATTCCCTGTCCGAGTTGAAGCGGGAGCAGCCCAATCACTGAACATCAAAATTCCTCTTCAGTCCAAGAAACACGATTAATGACTTCGGCCCCCTCTCATGATTTCTCTTACGAAATCAACGAACTTGAAAAATTAATCGTCGCTTCAAAGCGAATCGTCTTTTTTACAGGTGCGGGAATTTCGACTGAAAGCGGCATCTCCGACTATCGCTCGCAAGGCGGTATTTATGAACGCTATCGCCCCGTTACCATTCAAGAGTTTCTGTCAAGCGAAGACAGCCGCAAGGAATTCTGGAAACGCAAAAAAGAGTTTTATCGACAGCTTGAAAAAGCTCATCCCAACACCGGACATTTAGCGATCGCCAAACTCGAAAAAACCGGCCAAGTCACCGGTGTGATTACGCAAAACATTGACGGTCTTCATCAAGCGGCGGGATCACAAAAAGTCTTGGAAATTCACGGCACGAATCTGGAGGTCATCTGCCTTTCTTGCAAAATCACGACTCCCCACCCAGAAATCGCATCTCGCCTCACCCAAGGAGAGGAAATTCCAACCTGCACAACCTGCGACGGTTTCCTTAAAACAAATACGATTTCATTTGGGCAAGAGCTCAAGGCTGATTTGCTTCAGCAATCTTTTGCCCTTGCGCGAAATTGTGATTTGATAATTGCGATTGGATCCACTCTCGTGGTGGAGCCCGCAGCGTCCCTACCACGCCGCGCAAAAGAATACGGCGCGAAGCTGGTCATTATCAATCGAGAAGCAACGCCGCTTTATACCCTGGCTGACTTAAATATCGGTGCCGAAGCGGGAAAAATACTATCTTTTTTTTGCGGTTAAAACGTCAAGCGAATCACTTCAAAAAAATGGTCTGCCTAAGTTTCAGGAACAGGCACAAGCTGAAAACGTTCAACACGCTTTTCTAACTTCCAAATCTCCCAACCTTGAGGCTTCATTCGGATAACGTAGCCCGTCCCAGAGCTTTTAGTTTCAATCCGCAGTTTTTTGTAACCATCTGACTCACTCACACTAACCGCAAGAAAATAAAAAAAAGAGAAAATGATTCCAGCTAAAAGCAAAACTCTAACAAACCAATCTTTCATAAAAAAATCCTCCGTCCCAAAAGCTTTATCGGAACAATCCTTCAGAAGTAAAGTTTATAACCGCGCCTGCTTAAGCACTTCAACCGGTGGTTTTTGCAAATCCCACACCCATCCCAGCTTTGCTAATACCCAAAGGATGGAATGCGTCACATCGATTTGCCACCAAAAAAAACCTTGGCGTTCCGAACCGGGAAAACGATGGTGATTGTTATGCCAGCCTTCCCCCATCGTTAAAAATGCGACAAGCCAGTTATTCCGACTATCCTCGCCTGTTTCATAGGACTTGCTCCCCCAAATATGGGCCGCTGAATTCACAAGAAATGTTACGTGATGCAACACAATCGTACTGATAAAAAAACCCCAAACAAAAATCTGTCCGGCGGTTGTATTCCATTGTGGAAAAGCGTGTTGAACAACAAAGCCAAGAACCGTCACAAAAAAAGCATAAAACAAAACGGGCCATTTCTGATGACGATTTAAAAATTTAAGTTCGGGATACTTGGCAAGATCCGGAACAAGCTCATCGGGAAAAAGATTGGCATTTTTCTTACACATGACCCAGCCCATATGAGACCAAAAAAAACCATAAACGTGGGGTGAGTGGACATCTCGAGTTGTATCCGTGTAACGATGATGATTGCGATGATGAGCCGCCCACCATAAAGGATCTTTCTGAATGGACATCGCTCCAAGAAAAGCTAAAACAAATTGAAAAAAACGTGATGTTTTAAATGACCGATGTGAAAAGTAACGATGGTATCCCGCCGTCAAGCCAAACATGCGCGGCAGAATCAAAAGAAACCCAATCCATGCCGCTATCGGAGTAACCCCCACCCAAAAAACAAGAAGACACCCCAGATGCAAAATCAAAAAAGGCAGATTACCTACAAATTCAACCTGCGCATCTTGAGGAACTCTGAAAAAACGTTTCATGATCAAGCTCGCTTTTGCAAATAAAACTGCACGTCATCGATCAAGCCCGCCCGAAATCCCGCTTCACAATAACAGAAATAATATTCCCATTTTCGAATAAAAGCGTTGTCATAGCCCATCTTGAGAGCTTGACTCTCATTTTTAAGCAAAGCCTTGCACCAAAGCGCCAATGTCTTTGAATAATCAAGACCAATAGAATCCATCGAATGAACAATCAGCCCCGCTTTCGAGCAATGGTTTTTAACAACCTCAACCGAGGGCAAGTGCCCTCCCGGAAAAATATGCTTTTGAATCCAATCGCAATTCTTTCGATAACTTTCATAGCGTTCATCCGGAATCGTAATCGCCTGTAAAGCCATTTGTCCGCCTGGCTTTAAAAACTGCGCCGAACGATCAAAAAAAACACTGAGATATTCATGTCCAACGGCTTCCAGCATTTCCACCGAAACAACTTTGTCATAGACGCCTTGAGCCTCACGATAATCCACAAGCTGAATTTTGATTTGCTGGCTTAAACCAGCCTCTTCAATTTTCTTCTCGGCCCATTTCTTCTGTTCTTTGGAAAGAGTCAGACCTGTCCACCGACAACCCGTTTCGCGTACTGCCTGAATGGCAAATGCGCCCCAGCCACAACCGATTTCAAGTACATGATCCGTTTTACAAATTTTGATTTTTTGAATCATGCGGCGGATTTTATTCTGCTGAGCTTGCTCAAGAGTTTCACCTTGCTTTTCAAAGACCGCGCAGGAATACGTCATCGACGGATCAAGAAATAGTGCAAAAAAATCATTACTTAAATCGTAATGCTCTTCAATATTTTTGCGACTATTTTCAAGGGTATTCCTCCGCAAACGATGCAAAATAGCATTCAAATAATGCCCCACGCCTTTGAAAGGTTTGAGACGTTGATCAAAATATTTTTTATTGAGAATAAAAAAATTTAAAACGGGTGTCAAATGCGGCGTTTGCCATAAACCCTCCGTGTAGCTTTCACCAAGCCCCACGCCCGCATCACGTATCACTTTTTTGAAAAAATTAAGGTGATTCACTTTAATACGAACTTCTGCTGAAGCTGTCACCGCACCATAGACTTTGCGCTTACCATCGGGCAACTCGACAACAAGCCGACCTTCGTTGGCAGAAGTCATCACAAAATTAAATATTTGATAATAAATCTGACTAAGCATTTTTCTTCCGTTTTCGAATTGTCATTTTACTGTTGGGTTCGGGTCTTTTGAAAATCGCTAATTTTTTTACAAAATGCAAGAGAACCGCCTGAGTATGGATTCGGACCACGGTCAACCATCCTGCAAAGGGATACCGACATAATACAGATAAAAGAGCGCGTTGGCTGAAAAACTGGCAACGTCCCGTCCAACTTGAAGCCAACAGCAAAACATCTTTTTCAAAGTAATCTAAAACAATATGCACCGCATCCGCGCTAAAAATAAACTCAAATCGATACTCCCCTTTGCGATCAAAAAAAGGCGAGACATGAAACACCTTGGGAGTTCGTGCTTCCAGTCGATCAGGACCCAAGACTCGAAACTCTCTCAGCAAATACGCATGCCCCTCGCCAAAAGTATTATTCACATCCGCAATCGCCGCCATTAAATTTCCATGAGAATCCCAACAAAAGAAAAAACTAACCGGATTAAAAACCCAACCACAATACCGCGCTTGCGTCACAAGCTCAATTCGGGCGGGTTTATCCATAATGCCGTGTTCCTGCAACAAGGATTCAACCTTCGTGCGAAGTTTGTCTGGGGTGGGTCTTAAGTATTCAGCCTCACGCACAGACAAGATATTCCAGCGATTCAGACTAAACAAGGAACAAGCGCTTGAAAGCTGTGGGAGTTCGTCGACATCCAACTTAAAAAAATAAACGGGATACTCAAAGGCATGTTTGACAGGGTGCAAGCGCGCGTGCCAAACCTTTCCCTCGACAATCGCAGACTTCACAGCAGTGCTCCAAACATTTCAGCCACTTTTACCGCTGAACGCACCGCATCCTCATGAAAACCATTTCCAAAGTAACTGCCACAAAAATAAGTATTTTTTACACCATTGAGCAGCGGAAGCTTTGACTGCGACTGTGTAGACTGAAATGAATAATGCGGATGGGTATAATTCATTTTGCGAATAACCTTGGCCGGATCAATTTGATCGGTCGCATTTAAGGTTACAAAATAAGGGCGTGAGGTTGTTAAGTTTTGTAATCGATTCATCCAATAGGTCACAACCACGGGCTGATCCGCTTGCGCTTGATCCCCTAAAGCCGATGCCCCATGACGAAGCACATTCCAACTCGCCCATGCCGCATGCCGTTTTGGCATCAGAGAATCATCCCAGTGCAAAACAGCTTCATTTTGAGTATAGCTCCAGATCGAAAGCTGTTTACGCTCTTCATCGGAAGGATCCTCAAGCATGGCAAATGTTTCATCGGCATGCGCCGCCAAAACGACTGCATCAAACTTTTGAACTCCCAACTTCGTTTTGACTTCAACACCATCTTGAAGTCGATTCACGCGCACGACACCTGAATTGATCAACATTTTTCCACGAAAACCATTTTGAATTTTTTGAATATAACTTTGACTGCCGCCGCTCACAAAGCTCCACTGCGGTCGATCCTTTAAATCCCACAAACCATGGTTATCAAAAAACTGTAAAAAACGTTCCGCAGGAAAATCGAGCATTTGCTTAGAGGGCGTCGACCAAATAGCTGCGCCCATAGGCAGCAAATAAAATTCTTGATAAGCGCGACTGACGCCGCATGCCTTGAGCCACTGCCCCATCGTTTTGCCGGACAAATCTCCATTGACCAAATCATGTTTAGCACGCTGATTAAGCCTCAAAATATCTCGAATCAACTGAATGAAGGAAGGCTTGATCAAGTTTCTTTTTTGGGCAAAAAGTCCTTTAGGAAAGTCGCTGCAATATTCAAGCCCCGTTTCGCGACAAGTTAATCCAAAAGCCATATCCGTGTTTTCTGTTTTAACCTGAAGCCGTTGAAAGAGCCGACAAAGCAACGGATAGTTTTTCTGATTAAAAACAATAAAACCGGTATCAACAGGCGTGCCAGAATCGGGACCTTCGGGAAGAGGAATCGTGTGCGTGTGACCGCCAATGCGGTCAGCTTTTTCAAAAAGAGTGACTTCATGCTGAGAATCAAGCAGATAAGCAGCGGTGAGACCCGCAACGCCCGAACCAATAACAGCTATTTTTTTTGAAATCACAGCAAGCTCAACGCAAAACGCTCAACGCAAAACGCAAAAGGTCTGCGTTAGGCGTTGAGCGTTCAGCTTTGCGTCTATCCGTTTTTCTTCTCAAAATCTTTCATGAAAGAAGCGAGCGCGTGCACGCCGTCAAGTGGCTGAGCATTATAAATCGAAGCTCTTAAGCCCCCAGTTGAACGATGCCCCTTGAGGCCCTTGAGTCCTGCGGCTTCAGCTTCTTTTACAAATTGGCTTTCAAGCGCTTCATCGCCGCCTTTGACGCGAAAAACAACATTCATCACGGATCGGCTCTCTTTTTCAATCGGCGAGCCATAAAATCCACCGCCTTGATCCAAAAGATCGTAAAGAACTTTTGCTTTTTCATTATTTTTTTGTTGGATCACCGTCACACCGCCCTGTTGCTCGATCCAATCCAAAACAAGTGCAGAAACATAAATCGCAAAAGTCGGAGCGGTATTTAAAAGTGACTTCGCTTCAATTTGTTCACGAAACTGCAGCATCATCGGAACATTCGACGGACAACGCTCGGCTAAATCCTTGCGAATAATCACGACAGAAACTCCGGCAATACCTAAGTTTTTTTGAGCACTCGCAAAAATTATTCCAAACTTTTTAACATCCATTGGACGCGAAAAAATCTCCGATGTGGTATCCACAATCAACGGAACATTGCCCGTTTCGGGAAAACTTTTCCACTGAGTCCCAAAAATAGTGTTGTTTGCGCACATATGAACATACGACGCATCGGGGTTGAGCTTGATCTCACTCAGGCTGGGGATCCGTGAAAACTTGATGTCTTCCGTTGAGGCTGCGAGACGATATTCAGAGACACGCTTTAAATCCGCAATCGCTTGCTTGGTCCACTCTCCGGTGTGAATCACATCCACAGGATGACCTTTTAATGCGAGGTTCATCGGGATCATTCCAAACAACAATCGCGCGCCGCCCTGCAAAAACAAAACCTCATAGTTCGTTGGCACATTGAGAAGCCCACGAACTTTATTCGTCGCATGATTAATCACGGCTTCAAATTCTTTTGTGCGATGACCGATTTCCATGATGGACATTCCGGTGCCCTTATAATCAAAAAGCTCTTCTTTGATTTTTTCAAGAACCGGATAAGGAAGAACCGCCGGACCGGCGTTAAAGTTGTAACATCCACGAGGATTTGCTTCTAAAGAACTTTGCATTTTTTTCTCCATGGTTTTATAAATAAATTAATTTCGACTCGTATATTCTAGATCTAACTTCTTCAGATGATCAAACGTAAAAATACCGGACTCACAGCCCTTTGACCAACGGAAACGAATGCCGTAGTTCCCAACTTGAATCACTTCAAGCAGTTTTGCCGACGCATCCACCTGCGACTCTTGAATTAACACTTCGCCCGTCATTTCATCGACGCATTTCGCGCAACGACAATTGAGTTGCAGCAACGTGTTGGGTAACAAGCTAAGTCGATCGTCTTGCCAAACAATCATCAGCTGATCTGTCCCGAGCGGCTGAACTTGCTTGGGCAAACTCATTTCTTGTCTTGAAAAACGCGACTACCCGTTGTCACGAGCTGCCCCTGATATTTTCCGCGATAGGGAGCGGATGGCGAACTATCCATTTTGCAAAAAACAAGCTGACAAACGCGTCGCCCCGCCGCAATCTTAATCGGAAGTGAATTGGCATTATAAAGTTCAAGCGTAATTCGCCCTTTAAAACCAGGATCCACCCAACCCGCGTTCTGAATAAAAAGCCCCATGCGCCCAATCGAGCTGCGGCCCTCAACAAAAGCCGTTAAATTATCGGGAAGCTCAAAATACTCTTGTGTCGTCGCAAGAATAAACGAATGCGGAGCGAGTGTAATTTCATTTGCTTCAATCGACCGATACTTAATCTCAGAATCAAGCGTCATAATGTCCATATGGTGTTCATCGACAGCGAGAAAGTGACTGCCAATCGAACAATCAACCGATGCGGGCTGAATGGCATTTTCACCCAAAGGATCGATGATCAATTTTTTTTCTTCCATCAACTTAAGAATACTTTTATCTGAGAGAATCATAAATTCAAAGCCCTTTCAATATTACAGATGTCATC